>Ga0207647_10002897_pt1 | contig 12920 bp, 8 predicted proteins | sample KBSCornC2_FD_184295 | JGI IMG/M metagenome (GOLD analysis project Ga0207647, IMG submission 184295) | Corn rhizosphere microbial communities from Kellogg Biological Station, Michigan, USA - C2 (SPAdes) (version 2) | ecosystem: Host-associated > Plants > Roots > Rhizosphere ...
TGACGACGAATGATTTTTCATTCCCTGTTTTTTGCGAATTTTGATTTTCCCGACAGACTCTGTAAGGGTTCGCCAACCGCCTAACCCTTTTCAGGGTTTAGCATGTATTTAATTTACTACCCAGGGTTGTCGCTGGGTTCCAACGTCGACTGGACACTTTGAATCAGAAAATAAAACAAGTCAGGAAGAGGGGCTTGCCCCCGCTGGTTGAAAAGAAACCAGCAACACACTAATACCCCACTACGCTTTTAAGTTGACAATGTAGTTTGCCCAATTTACATTCCACTCGTCTTCACGGCTCCTGCCACTCTTAGTCTTCTGAGGGACTGACTCTGGTGCCAAAACCCACATTCCCGAAGCCCAAGATCTTCATTAGCCATAGCGCAAAAGAATCGGAAGCACAGACAGTTCTCAAAGCCCTCATCAAGTGTCTGAAACCTGACTTCGAGGTTCTGGTTGACAAGGAGCGCCTCAAAGGTGGTGACGACTTCAGAGAAGAGATTCTGGGTTGGATAAATCGAGCACATGGCGCAGTCATCCTGTTTTCAGCGAATGCGCTGACGAGGCCCTGGATTAAGTATGAGTCGGGCTTGCTTTCGTCACGAAGAACGCTGGCCAAGGGCAAGTCGTTTACGCTCATTCCAGTTCTTCTTAGTCCCGTGACTCGGGATGATCTCGATAGCGCAGACTTCTCACCCATGCAGTTGGCCGCACTACACTTCGTTCGCAGCGACAATCTCAAGCAAATTTGCAAACAAGTTCGTGCAGGATTCAGCGGTTTGTTACAACCGAAACTGCCGCCCACTCCGTTTGAAGAGCTCTTGATACGAATTGTTCCGTTGCTCAAGACGGTCGATGAAAATGTGTTGTTGACTGCAGCTATTGCGATGGGAGTGGACGTGAGTGATTGGACTGACGCCGCTACTTATCCGGAATTATTAGCTACCCAAATGCTCATGCACGGTTTGACGACTGCAGGTAAAGCCATTCGTGAATTGCAGGATTTCGTCAGTCCTCAAACAGAGGAGAGACTGATCGAGCTGATCGCGCCCACGTGGGTAAACCTGCAGGCTGCGAGCGCGATACCTCGAATCGCCACCAACTCCAATCAAACGCTGCGACGCCTGTGGCTGAATGGTGGTGATGATTATCCTGACTTCACCGCGGGACACTTCGTGCGGCGAGCGTGTAGTCGTGCGCCGGACTCGTGCTGGCCGGTCCTGTTTGTCCCTTCCGAGGCCGCTGAAGACGAACTCGGTTACTATCGATTAGTAATCCGCGAGTCGCTGAAGACAAGATTACTGCGCAAAGAGAATGCGACTGACGCCGAAGTGAGACTTCTCTTGGGCGAGCGCGAGAAGAATCTCGAACCGATCTTTGTTGCTTTTTATCCTCCCGGACCATCTTCGGAAGCGCTCACAGCATTGAGAACCGAATTCCCAACGCTCACTTTCTTTATCCTGACGGGAAATGAGGCAGCAAATGAGTTGGCCAACTTTCCCGCCGACGTGGAATTCCTCGAGCCGAAACTCGCCGCCGGCGAGGAAGCCGCGGCGTACGCACAGTACATTACAGTTCGGAGTTATCGCTTGAGTACTTAACTTGAGTAGGAGCACAGTCCGATGCTGTCATATAAGAAAGTCTTTAATCCAAAAAAGACCGAGATTTTCAAAACTCCCGGAGCGAAAAAAGCCGGGGCGGCTAAAGAGCAGTATGCGGGTGATCGGCGCGATGGTCTGGTCTATGTTTACGACGACGACATCGTGCTTGCCGTCAACGTTGCGTTGTCGGTGAAACGCCCGTTGTTGATCCGCGGTGCGTCCGGATCGGGAAAGTCATCGCTGGCACTAAATGTCGCGCGCTACTTCAAGTGGCGTTACTACGAAGTGGTGATTTCTTCCGGAACACAGGCGCGCGATCTCCTCTGGCAGTTTGACACGCTGCGGCGGCTCAGCGACGCACAGGCAGACGTCGGCGTGAAGGACGATGTGCACTACGTCGAGCCTGGCGTTTTGTGGTGGGCTTTTGAGCCGGAGAGTGCACGGCTTCGGGGCGCGGAACAATCTACTACTGGAGTAACACCCGCCGTTGATCCCAATAAGGGCGATGAACACGAACGCGCTGTCGTATTGCTTGACGAGATCGACAAAGCAGATCCCGACACGCCCAACAACCTCTTGGTACCGCTTGGTTCTCTCGAGTTCTTCGTCACCGACGCTAAGAGAAAAGTCAAAGCAAAGGAACCACCGCTGGTGGTGATCACCAGCAATGACGAGCGTGAACTGCCGACCGCGTTTTTGCGTCGCTGCATTATGTTGAATCTGAAACCGCCAACCAGGGCGCGGCTCGTTGACATCGCGGTGGCCCATTTTGGCAAAGACAATCGCAACTTGTACGAAGAAGTCGCGAAGTTATTAGTGCCTGAAGAAGATCCCAACAAGGCTGAGGCGACCGAGTCGAAGTCACAGCAGAGTGCAGCCGAATATCTCGATACAGTGAGCGCGTGTCTGGCCTTGGATATTGAGCCGAAGGCGAAAGACACCACGTGGGAGGCGCTCTCGAGAGTTACGTTGTGGAAGCCTAAGGAATTGCCCGGAGCGAATTGATGCCTGCTTCGTTGTCGGAACTCAATCTCGGAGATCTGGCGCAAGCCTTGAGCGATCTGAAGCCGCGCAACGAGGAGTCGCGTGTTGCAATTGCGACTACTCTGGGCATGCACTGGGTGCCGGCAAGCGCGTCGAAACCCATAGCGAAGAAGAAAGTAAAACAGAAAAAGGAAAGACGCGTTGAAGCAATTCGCCCAGGAGATTTCGAACGTTTACCGCCGCCGACGCGAGTGATCAACAGCCGTCTGGAACATACTCGTTCGGAAGAGTCTGCACCTGCGATTTCAGTTGCTCCGCTCGAAGCTTCCGGCTCCGAGAGTGATTGGCAGACGCTTCCGCTCGAACCACTTTTCTTTCCGCGTTGGACCCGGGCGATTCTGAGTGCAGGCCTCGCGACGAATAGTGATGTCGGGCCAATTGATGTCGATCGCGTTGTCGAAATCCTTGCGAAAGGCGAGAGTCTGAAAACGCTGCCGCTACTTTCCACTCCGACACTGACGCGTGGTGTGCAACTACTGATCGATCGCAGTGAGGCAATGACTCCGTTCATTCGCGATCAGGTTCGTCTTCACAAGGAGATCGTCGCTACTGTCGGAGCTGATCGAGTAACCACCCTGCGATTTGTTGGTTGTCCGATCCGTGGTGCGGGCGGTGGTGCGGAACCGTCGTGGTCTGCCTATGAGCCACCATTGTCGAAGGCGCCGGTGTTGCTCTTGACGGATCTTGGGATAGGCAGGCCGCGCTTGAACGAGGATCGCGCCGGTATCGATGAATGGTTGTTGTTCATCGAGCGAGTGAGGAAAGCAAAATGTCCGCTGCTCGCGTTTGTGCCTTACGCGCCGTCGCGCTGGCCACTGGAGCTCGCGAGCAGGATGTCGATCGTTCAATGGGATCGGAAGACATCTGCGATCACAGTCTGTAACAAGTTGAAGCATGCGCGGGAGGTCGTTGCATGACGTCGAAAGGAGACGACGCCCGCGCTGTGGTCGACGCATTTGGAAAACGCTCTCCAGATGCGCTCCAACTAGCACGGGCCGTGTCACTCGCTGCGCGAGTTGAACCGGAGCTACTGAGAAAAGTTCGGTTAGAGCTTTTGCCTGATATCGATGCTGGTGCCGAAGCTGATTTGTGGTTCAGTCCACTGGTCCAGTCCTCGACGCCGCTGGCGTTTACGTTTCTACCCGCCATAGCAGATCAACTGCGACGTGATCTGGCTGAGTCACGCGATTCTCTTTCACGTGCCTGGCTAGTCTTATCGGATGTACATGAGCATTCGCCCGCGGCGATGAAATTGGAAGAGCGTGTTACCTGGACGATTATCAATGGTGGACCCACAGCTCACGATGAGATCGAGAAGGACTTGAATTCGGTTACCTCAGCGATTCTCACACAGAATCGCACCGGCCTCGCACGCTGGGCGCTCCGCGCTGTACCGCGGCTTCCCGTAGAGGCGCGACAAACAAAAGCAGCACAGACGCTCCTCGTCACGGCAGCAGCGCACCTTGGTGCGTGGCAGATGCTGCAAAAACAGGTTGAAAACAACAATTTGCCTGCGACGTTCATTAACGATCTGAAAGTCGTGCTGCCGAGTAATCTCCCGCAGGTTGAGGTTGGAGTTCGTTTGCTTGATGACTTGGACGGATTTGGCTTGCCGGTACCGGCAACTCTAAGAAGGTATGTAGTTGAATTTAGTAATCCGCCCTTGAGCGATCAATCCGATCTAATACGCGTGCCAGGTACAGTCCCAATGTTACTCGAGGTTTCGTGGAATGGGGATGAAGAGCGGCAAGTAAAGCAACTGAGTCTGTACCGCGGGCGCGTTGAAACAATCAACGTTGGCGGCACTCCGGTAACGATTAGAACTGCCCGCGGGGACGTTTACACGTTGTCCGAGAATGAAGAAAAAGAGCCTTCGATTGTGGACCGTCATGCAGCAGTGCTGGCGCGGCTGCCGCTTCAGCCTAAGATCGGTTTTGTGACTCGTAGCAGCGGTTCGGCAAGCAACCTCGTGGAGTCTATGAGAAGTCGGCTCGTGCCCGGAACTACTGGTGTCTTCCAACTATCCGGGCAAGGAGGTATAGGCAAAACTGTCGTTGCCTCTGAACTTGCACGGCGCCTGGTCCAGAGGTACCCGCAACGCATTGTTTGGCTTAGCGCAGCGACTCAAGCCAACTTAGATCTCAACAACATATTGAACGGCATAGCAACACAACTGGGACGGTCCGATCTACGTAGGCTTAATCCGAAGGCCAAAGTAATAGAAATTAAGTCTTTGCTTGGGCTTCAACCAACTCTCATCTTCATAGACGATTTTGATGGCGTTCAAACAAAAGAGAAGAAGCGATGCTTTGACTTTCTAAAGCTTTGTCCAAGCGCGGTCTTGCTGATTCACAAGGTCTACAACATACATGTGCCGGAAAGAAATTCGTTCGTACTCAGAGCAATGTCGCAGGCCGAGTCGTTTGAGTTTCTGGAACGCACTATTGATCAAACTGCTAGTCCTGAAAACTTTACTGGTGTGAATCTCGCTGAGTTGGCTGCTGTATGTAGAGGTAACCCGCTCGCGATGCAATTACTGGTTGCACAGTTTCAGTTCACAAATTCGCCTGATGATCTCATAAAAATTAATGGCAGCCTGACTGCTATTTTCGAACGGTCATTCGAATTAATAAGTCGCGATGCCCGGGCTTGCTCTTTTGCTCTCGCTCTTTTTGTTCCGAGCGCTTCAAAGGCGGCGCTTTCAGAGGTTGCTGGTTTCGGTGCCGACTTGGAACGCACGGAGAAGGCAGCCGGCCAGCTCATTACACTGCAGCTCGCGCACTCTCCCGGCAACGACGAACGTTTAACCATTAATGCGTTCGTACGACTAAACCTGCGGAAAAGGTTAAGGAGAATCCACTACCGGCAGCGGTTCATAAACTACTTTGTTGATTACGCAGAGCAGCATGCCGAAGCCACTGTCGCCCACTACGATGCCTTGGAAGCAGAACTTGAGAATCTACTGGGCGCAATTGATCTTGCCAGTTCGCGAAGTTGGAACGAAGTCATCCGGCTTTCCCTGGCACTAAACCGCTTTCTTGATGTACGCGGCTATTGGGATGAAGCTCTGCGAAGGAACAGCCAGGCACAGTACGCTGCGCGCATGTTGGGGGAGGATGATGTGTTGCCTCAATTGCATCAGGCAGCCGGTGAAATCTATTTACGTCGCGGCGAATTTGCCAAAGCAGAAAAGGCTTTCCGGTCGGTACTTACTCATTATGGAGACACAGTTAACACTGATGTCGCGGATGCAACCCGCCGATTGGGATCGATAGCTCTCGAGCGTGAGAATTTGACGAAGGCGAAACGGCTCTATTCGCAATCTCTCGAAATCTCCCGACAGTTAAAACTCGACGCGAGCATAGCCGACAATCTCCATAACCTCGCGATCGTCGCTCAACTGGAAGGCAAGCCTGACGAGGCGATGAAGCTATACGAGGAGAGTCTCAGGTTGAGTGAGAGAGTGGGAGACCAGCGAGGCGCTGCGGTTAGTTTGCATCAGCTCGGAGTCGTTTCCCGCGAACAGGGAAATTATGAGCAGGCTCGTAATTATTTTGAGCGCAGTTTAAGTATCAAGCGAAGTCTTGGCTATAGAGAAGGCATGGCAGATACGCTCCATCAGCTCGGTCTGCTCTACCGAACTCTGGGAGAAAAGCAACAAGCGGCGCAGCCGTTCGCGCAGGCGCTAACCCTTTACCAGGAACTCCAATCGCCTGCCGCCGCAGTAGCTGCGTCGGACCTGGCGACACTTACAACTCCAGCGCGCGCAAAGGTCACGTCGAAACGCATGCCCTCCAGGAAACGAAAGACGAAGGTCGCTAAATCACCCGCGAAAAAGACCGCAGCTAAGAAAGGCGCTGCTAAAAAGAGACGAATAGGTGGTATTAGTAGTCTATTCAGCAGTCGCCGGCGTAAGAGTGGTGGTCGCATGGGTGGTAGGTTTGGCCCCAGGTCCCGTAAGTCTTTCAGATAGAATCGGCGTAATCTGTGGATAAACAAACACGTTGACACAGAAACGCATACGTTCTTTAATTGGCAATCCCTCTCGTTCCCCCGAATTAGACCCGAATGTCTCAAAGCTCTACAGGAAGACCTGGGCCAAATTCTGCCGACTTGAGTTTTCTCAAGGGCGGCGGCGAAATGGGCGAGCGCATGCGCGCGTTCGACTGGTCAAGCAGCCCGGTTGGTCCCGCGGCTGAGTGGCCGGCGTCTCTCAAAACTGCCGTCTCGATCTGCATCGGCTCGCGTTATCCCATCGTGATTTGGTGGGGCCATCCCGCGTACACCATGTTCTACAACGACGGCTATATCCCCATCCTCGGTGTGACGAAGCATCCGGGTTGGCTCGGCAGATCGGGACAGGAGTGTTGGAAAGAGATCTGGTCGACTGTTGGCCCCATGCTCGACGGTGTTTTTGCAACCGGTGTTGCCACCTGGTCCGAAGATTTGCTGCTCGTGATGGACCGCAACCTGCCACGTGAAGAAACGTACTTCACGTTTTCCTATAGCCCGATTCAGGGTGACGCCGATAAGGTCGATGGGATTTTTTGCGCCTGCTACGAGACGACAGGCCGCGTTGTAAATGAACGACGACTACAAACACTGCGCGATCTTGGTCGCACGGTGATTGAAGTAAGGTCGGTTGACGAGGCTTGCGACGTTGCGGTCAAGTCTCTCGCAACAAACACCTACGATGTTCCCTTTGCGCTCGTCTATCTATTGGAGGATGACGCAAAACAAGCGCGTTTGGTTTGTTCAACCAGCTTCGAAGCCGGCGAGCCCGCCGCACCAGAACAGATAGCGCTGAATGATTCACACTCGTGGCCCTTAGGCAAAGTTTTTGAAACAGGCGAAGCGGAACTTGTTTCGAATCTGGCTAACCGGTTTGGGATTACAACCTGTGGACCATGGCCTGAGCCTTGTAACAGCGCCATTGTGTTGCCGATTGCCGCATCGGGTTACGGAAAGCCGACTGGATTTTTTGTTAGCGGACTCAGCCCGCGTCGTATCGTCGATGCCGAGTATCGAAGCTTCCTCGATCTGATTGCCGGACACATCAGCACCGCTGTCGCAAACAAGCGTGCCTACGAGGAAGAGCGCAAACGATCCGAGGCACTGGCGGAAATCGATCGCGCCAAGACTGCATTCTTTTCCAATGTCAGTCACGAATTTCGTACGCCGTTGACTCTCATGCTTGGACCGCTCGAGGAAACCGTCGACGACTCCAGGTTGCCTGCGCGAGTTACGGAGCGTCTCCACGTGGCGTACCGCAACAGTATTCGCCTGCTTAAACTCGTAAACACATTGCTCGACTTCTCACGCCTCGAAGCCGGCCGTATCGAAGCTAGTTACGAAGCGATCGATCTCGCCACACTTACAGGGGAACTTGCGAGCATGTTTCGTTCGGCAACTGACAAGGCCGCCCTGAGTCTCGTGGTCAACTGCTCACCGATTGAGCGTGACACTTACGTCGATCAGGAAATGTGGGAGAAGATCGTCTTCAATCTGCTATCGAACGCTTTCAAGTTTACGTTTCACGGTGAAATCGCCGTCTCGTTGAAAGATCTCGGCGAGCATGTCGAACTTGAAGTCAGCGATACGGGAACTGGAATTCCTGAAGATGAGCTGCCACATCTCTTCGAGCGGTTTCACCGCGTCAAGAATGCTCTCGGACGTAGCTACGAAGGATCGGGAATCGGTCTGGCACTGGTTCAGGAACTGGTGAAATTACATGGCGGCGAGGTTCGAGTTAAGAGTGAAGTAGATCGCGGCAGCACCTTTACTGTCACCATTCCTACGGGTGCGACGCATCTGCCTGCCGACCGGCTCGGCGGTGAGCGCAGGCTGGCTTCGACGAGTTTGCGCAGTGAAGTTTATGTAGACGAGGTTCTGAAGTGGCTTCCTGAGGCTAACCATACGGATGGTTTGCACGCGTTGGAATCAGTCCCGACGGAAGTGCCGGCGGCGTCAACCGACCAACCGCGCCCTCGCATTCTGCTCGCTGACGACAATCGCGATATGCGTGAATACGTCAGGCGTTTGCTGGCTCCGACATACGACGTGGTCGCAGTTGCTGACGGGGAAACTGCGCTGGGCCTGGCGCGCTACGAGGAATTCGATCTCGTCTTATCGGACGTGATGATGTCCAAGCTCGACGGTTTTGGGTTGTTGAGGGCGTTACGTGCCGACGAGAGGACGATGACTATTCCCGTTATCTTGTTGTCCGCTCGAGCGGGTGAAGAGTCGCGTGTTGAAGGTTTGGGTGCAGGGGCGGACGACTACCTGGTCAAGCCATTTTCAGCACGCGAACTGCTCGCGCGTGTCGAGTCTCACTTGAATCTCCAGCGACTACGTCGTGAGTCAGAGGCGGCGGTGATGGAGTTGATGGCTCGCGAAAAGGAAGCGCGGGCGAGTGCCGAGATCGCAAACCGGATCAAGGACGACTTTCTCGCGATTTTGTCTCACGAACTTCGCACACCGCTGAACGCGATCGTTGGTTGGACTCATCTATTGAAAGGTGGCAAGCTCAGCGAGCGCGACCGTGAGCGCGGCATCGAGGTCATTGAACGTAATGCAGCAGCTCAACGCTCCATCATTGACGAGCTGCTCGATATTTCACGCATCGTTACCGGCAAGTTGAAACTTGACCCAAGGCCGGTCGATCTCGCCGGAGTCGTCGATGCTGCTATCGACGCAGTTCGTCACGCTGCGGAGGCGAAGAACATTCAGATCTTTACAGCGCTAGAGCGCAACGCAGGGCTGGTAATGGGTGAAGCAGTTCGCCTGCAACAAGTCGTGTGGAACCTGCTTTCAAATGCGGTAAAGTTCACGCCGGCTAATGGGCGAATCGAGGTTGAACTTAAGCCTGCCGGCAACAAATTGAAACTGACCATTCGTGATACGGGCGAAGGCATCGATGCGGAATTTCTGCCACATATGTTTGAACGCTTCAGGCAGGCTGACACTTCATCGAAGCGTGTGCACGGTGGTCTGGGGCTCGGACTCTCAATAGTCAGCAGTCTCGTTACTATGCACGGAGGTGAAGTTCAAGCGGCCAGCAACGGAGAAGGGAAGGGCGCCACATTTACGGTCACGCTGCCATTGCTGTCGTTATCGGAGCTTGAGCGAATGGCTGATGTGTCTCCTGAAGTGAGTGCACAGTTGTTGACTTTGCGGCGCCAACCAAACGGAGCGAGCGACAAGAATCCTGAGCTCTATCCCGATCTGCTAAAGGGATTGAGAATCCTCAGTGTTGACGATCAGCAGGACACGCGTGAGCTGATTACGATCGCTCTCGCTCGTTACGGCGCCGAAGTGAAAGCCAGCGACTCTGCGTCAACGGCTCTGCAGTTAATCAAAGACTGGAAACCTCACGTAGTCGTGTCGGACATCGGATTGCCGGGAATGGATGGATACGACTTCATGCGACAGCTTCGTGAGTTCGAAGCCGATGGAGAACGCATACCTGCGATTGCCGTCACGGGTTACGCTGGCGCGATCGATGAATCGAAAGCGCTGGACGCGGGTTATGAAGTTCATCTTTCGAAGCCGATCGAATTGAATAAGCTCGTGGCTGTGATAGCAAAAGTATCCCGCCGTGTGTAGCGATTGACACGCGCAGCAAAGAGTAAGATTTAGACAGGATTACAAGATTTGCAGGATGTACAAGATTTATCCTGTAAATTCTGCAAATCTTGTAATCCTGTCTACACCAACTGCATTTGCCGCGCCAACTCCGTCGCCGTTTGCGGCCTGTCATCCGGATCCTTTGCCAGCGCATGCATGATCCCCAGCGAGACTCTCCTCGGAATCCTCAGCGACTCAGCGAACGGCGCGGGCGGTTCGTACAAATGCCGGTTAATCACACCCGAGACGGTCTCGGCGCCAAACGGCTGTCGTCCTGAAAGCATCTCGTAAAACATCGTCCCCAGACTGTAAACATCCGATCGCGCGTCGAGTGGCTCTCCCAGGCACTGCTCAGGCGACATATAGAAAGGTGTTCCCACGACTGCTCCGGACGACGCCGGCCCTGCATCGGCAAGAAGTTTCGCGAGGCCGAAATCAACGACTCTCACGCTCTCGAGCTCGAAATCATCCTCAGGCGCAACTACCAGAATATTCTCGGGCTTCAGATCGCGATGGACCACGCCCTGCCTGTGCGCAGAACCAACACCCGCACAAATGCCGCGCATCAATCGCACGCCGCGTTCAACCGAAAAATGATTCTCGCTGCGCAACAGTTCGCGTAGCGGAGTTCCTTTCACAAACTCCATGACGATATACGCGGGCGCGTGTTCGTCGTCAGTCTCGCCGAAGTCGTGAATCGTGATGACGTTGGGGTGACGCAGCATCGCCGCCGCACGTGCTTCGCGCCTGAAGCGTGCCAGTGCGGCATCGTCCGTGACGAACTTGCCCGTCAGGATCTTTACTGCGACATCGTCGCCGATGTGAACGCGACGCGCGCGATAAACGACACTCATTCCGCCCTCGCCCAAACGCGCAACCAGCTCATATTTGCCGTCGATCCTGTGTCCGATCAGCGGATCGGGATTCGCCAGCCGGATAGTCGGGAGTGCTGAGTTGAAATGATCTTCGTAATACGGATGTGTGTTGGCACCGGGCAGCGTCAATGGCGAGCCACAGTCAGCACAAAACATCGCCTCCTTGTTGAGGAACAATTCACATGCGACGCAAAACGGTTTGTTGTTTCTCAACTCGCCGAGCAACTGGTCCAGATCGTCCTCGATTAGATCGAGGCCGTTTGCTCCGGTTGCGGAACTGCGAATCTCGCCTTCCGGATCAAACAGAAAGTAAGCCGGCAGTTCTTCCTGTCCCTGGCTCACTTTGTGATCGTTATCAAGTGCGCATGGTTCTGTGAGATTAAGACGTGAAATCGCGTCGCGAACCGTTTTGGGATCTTTTTCCGCCTGCGACTGTGGTACGTGCACGGCAATGACACGCACACCTTCGCGCCTGCGCTGATCGCGTATCTGCGCGACCTGCGCCAAATTAGTCTTGGCCGTTTCAGAACTGATGGACCACAAATGGACGAGCGTCGGATGACCCTTGGTCTGCCGCGTCGTGACGCGACCATTCAACCACTCGGTGGCCCGTTCAAATGACGGCAACTGTGCGTCGACTTTCATCTTGACTTAGTTATACGGTGGCGGCTTGGCACAAAAATCCCGCCAACGGAAGTTGGCGGATTGCGTTCAAGTCCTCTCTACAGACCGTTTTTACAAAAGGAGTTTCTAATCCCGCCCACGGTAGTGGGCGGATACTTCAAGTCCTCTCTATTTATCCTAAATTCGGCGTTGGTGATGAATAGTTGGGACTTGAATAATCCGCCAACTTCCGTTGGCGGGATTCGGATTTCGCAAGATCGTTTCATATAGAAAGGACTTGAACAATCCGCCCACTTCCGTGGGCGGGATTCTGCCCCTAAGACCAACCGGTTCTGTCCTTAAGACCAACTGGTTCTAATCTGTGGGGGCTTCACGAGGGTTTGCATTACAACGCAATATTGTTCCGTCTTCTCTTTCAATGCTGCTAACTGCTCTGCGGTTGCCTGCGGGGCTTTGATGTCGAATTTCGCGTGGATGTCCTGAAAGCCAACCGGAACCTCTTTCGAAATTCCGAGCGTGCCGCTCAGATCCATCTCACCTTCAACTTCCACCCGAATGTGCTCGAACGGTATATCCATCGCCGTCGCCACGAGTTGGCAAGTCAGTTGAGCACAGCCTGCGAGCGCCGCGAGCAGGAGATCACCCGAGCAGGCAGCGGTGCCGGGACCACCGACACCGCTGTGTGCCTGTGCCTCGAGTATCTTCTCTCCTACTTCGATAGAACACGAGATTGGCGTATCGGTTTGATCCCCCTGAGCTCTGAGCGTAATGCGAGAGCTATTTGGATCGCTCCGATACTTTTCCTTCAGAGGTTTTTGGATTGCCCGGAGATCCATCGTCTCTTTAGTCATCGGCTGTGGTCGGGTCGATCACGGTTTTCACTTGCGACACGTGATTGGCCGGAAAGCCGCCACGGCGCGCATGCTCATGGACCATCTCTTCATTCGGAGCAATGTAAACACAGTAAAGCTTGTTGTCCGTGACGTAGCTCTGCACCCACTGAATCTGCGGTCCCAATTCATTCAGCACGTTACACGATCGCTGCGACAACGTTTTCAACTCTGCGGGAGTCAGCTTGCTGGCCCCAGGTACCACTCGCTCGATTACATACTTTGGCATTGGTGTTCTCCGTTTCCTGTCGTATCACTGC
>Ga0207647_10002905_pt1 | contig 12903 bp, 10 predicted proteins | sample KBSCornC2_FD_184295 | JGI IMG/M metagenome (GOLD analysis project Ga0207647, IMG submission 184295) | Corn rhizosphere microbial communities from Kellogg Biological Station, Michigan, USA - C2 (SPAdes) (version 2) | ecosystem: Host-associated > Plants > Roots > Rhizosphere ...
GGCTCGGTCAAGACCATCGAGACCAAGGGCGCGGCGAACCTGCCTGGCGGCATCGGCGGCACGCGCTGGTATCGCTTCACGACGGAAAATCTGTCGCGCGTACCCGTGGTCGCTCTCGGCCTCGGCTCGGTTGCGGGCCTTGGTGCCGCGCGCCTCGCCGCCAGCCACTATTCCATCATGACCCGGAAGTCGGCGATGTTCGTCGCGGGGCCGCCGGTGGTGAAGGCGCTGGGGCAGGACCTCTCGAAGGAGGAGCTCGGCGGCGCAGACATCCAGACCCGCGCCGGTGCGGTCGATCATGCCGTCGACACCGAGGAAGAGGCGTTCGCCTGTGCGCGGCGCTTCCTGTCCTATCTGCCGTCGTCGGTCTACGAGCTGCCGCCGACCTTGCCCTGCACCGACAATCCGGAGCGCACCGAAGAAGCGCTGATGAACGCGGTGCCGCGCAACCGCAAGCAGGTCTACAAGATGCGGCCGATCATCGAGTCCGTCGTCGACAAGGGCTCGTTCTTCGAGGTCGCCGCCAATTTCGGCAAGCCGATCATCGTTGGCCTCGCCCGGCTCGAGGGCAGGGCGGTGATGGTGCTGGCCAGCGACAGTTTTCACTATGGCGGCTCCTGGACGGCGGATGCCTGCCAGAAGGTGGTGCGCTGGGTCGATTTCGCGGAAACCTTCCATCTGCCCGTCGTCTATCTCATGGACTGCCCCGGCTTCATGATCGGCCTCGATGCCGAGAAGGCGGCGACCATCCGGCACGGCGTCCGCGCCATGGCCGCGGTCAACCAGACCACCGTGCCCTGGTGCACGGTGATCCTGCGCAACGCCTTTGGTGTGGCCGGCGTGGTGCATCAGCCGGCCGACCGCTTCTCGATCCGCTACGCCTGGCCGTCGGCCTATTGGGGTTCGCTGCCGCTCGAAGGCGGCATCGAAGCGGCCTACCGCGCCGACATCGATACGGCTGAGGACAAGGCGGCGAAGCTGAGGGAGATCGAGGAGCGGCTGAACAAGCTGCGCTCGCCGTTCCGCTCGGCCGAGAAGTTCTGGGTCGAGGAAATTATCGACCCGCGCAGGACAAGGTCCTTGCTCTGCGAGTTCGCGCGGCTGGCCGAGCCGCTCCGCAAGGCCGGACCTCCCGGAAACATGACGATCAGGCCGTAACGGCGACCGTCATCGCGAGCCGACGGGTCCGCGCGAGGCGCGGCCCGACGACGGGCTCCGCGAGGCAGCCCAGAATCCGCGGACGGTCCGGACAAGATCCGGGACCCGGCGCGAGCGTTTGCGCTCCATCGCCCGCCCGGGACGGGGCTCCGCGAAGGTTCGGGATTACCGGCTCGCCCCGAATTCGTGACCCGACCGGGCTCATCCTCGATGATCTCGTTTAAGCGGTGTTAATGATGCTTTCTCAATATGACACATCTCATTGGTGCGGTCCCTGTTTATAGGGTTCCCGTAAGCGTTGATTAAGATGGCCGTCGCCATATTTCGCCCGTGACGATCGGGCGGCCGGCGGCAAGGCCCTGCCTATCTCCCTCCCGTCACTGGTGTTTTGGAAAATTTCTCCGCCGCAACGACGGCAACCAGGGTGAAGGCATGCTCGGCCGCGTAGTGCTTCGTTTCGCGAGAGACCGGAAGGCCAACGTCGCCATCATCTTCGCGCTCACGATGATTCCCATCATCTTTCTGCTGGGCATGGCGCTCGACTATACGCTAGCCCTGCGCAAGCGGGAGCAATTGAACGCGGCTGCCGACGCGGCCGCGGTCGCGGCCGTGAGGCCCGCGATGCTGACGCAGACCGACACCACCGTCGTCAAGGCGACCGCGGAAGCCGTATTCGCAGCGAAGGCGAATCTTCCCGGGCTGTCCGTGACGCCGACACCGACGGTCACTGTCACCGATTCCGGTCTCGCGCGGACCATCACGGTTTCCTACGTCGCGCAGTCCATCAACAATTTCCCCGGCGTTCTCGGCAAGGCGACCTGGCAGGTCGCCGGTTCCGCGACGGCGAAGGCGTCCAGCGCGCCCAACATGAACTTCTATCTGTTGCTGGACGACTCTCCGTCGATGGCGATCGCGGCGACCCAGACCGACATCGACAACATGATCGCCGCGACGAAGAGTCAGCCGTCATACGCGGCGAATTGCGCGTTCGCTTGTCACGAGGCGCATCCCAACAACGCGGCTCCAAGCTCTACGAACAAGGACAATCTCACCATCGCCCGTGCGAAGAACATCACGCTGCGCATCGATCTCGTGACCAATGCCGTTACGCAACTGATGGTCGGACCCTGGACGTGCCCGCAGTCGGGTGTGTCGGGCGGCGTCATGCAGTGCATGTCGGCGCTCAACAACACGACTTACAATGCTGCCATCTACACCTTCGACTACGCCCTGAACACGATCCAGACACTGACCACGCCGACCGCCGCCGGCACCAAGATCTCCAACATTCAGCTCCTGACGGTCGATCACCAGAATTGCCCCATTCTCAACAGCAAGGGCGCCTGCGTCTACACCACCGACTACGGCACGGATATTTCGGGCGGCCTCACGGGCGTCAACGCCGTGATGCCTGCGCCGGGCACCGGCACCAACCAGTCGGGCGATACACCGCAGGAAGTGGTCTTCCTCGTCACTGACGGCGTCGAGGACAAGCTCATCCCGAAGACGGGGGGCGCCTGCGACGCCAATGCCACCTATGCGCTTCCGTCTGCCAACTCGACGACCTTGCGATGCCAGCAACCGCTCGACACGACGGTCTGCACGACGATCAAGAACCGCGGCATTCGCATCGCGGTCCTCTACACCGAGTATCTGCCACTGCCGACCGAAAGCTGGTACAACACCCGCATCGCGCAGTTCAACAGCCCGTCCTCGTCGACCGGCACGATCGCAACGCGGCTGCAATCCTGCGCATCGCCCGGCCTGTATGCGAGCGTGCAGACGGGCGGCGACATTTCCGCGGCTCTGACCAACCTCTTCATCAAGGTTGCGTCCAGCACAGCCAGCCTCGTGCAGTAGAGAGCGCGTCATGACCGGACCGGACGTATCAACCACAAAGAGACGCCGCAATCGCTGCGGCGCCTTCGCTCGAGATAAATCAGGAGCCACGGCCGTCGAATTCGCGCTCGTTGCCGCACCGTTCCTCGCCCTCATCATCGCGCTCATTCAGACGTTCCTCGTTTTCTTCGCCCAGCAACTGCTCGAATCCGTCGTGCGCCAATCGGCGCGCCTCGTCATGACGGGACAGGTTCAGTCCGCGCAGATGACGAAGGACGTGTTCAAGCAGAAGGTCTGCGACCAGGTCGTGATCCTGTTCAACTGCAGCGACCTGATGGTCGACATGCAGGTGGCGACGTCGTGGTCCGCCGCCGATACGGGCATTCCGGCCTTGACCTTCGATGGCAATGGAGGGGTCACGAACACCTGGCAGTACGATCCCGGCAATTCCGGCGACGTCGTCGTTCTCCGGGTGATGTACCAATGGCCGGTGTTCCTCGGGCCGCTCGGTTTCAATCTCTCGAATCTTTCCAACGGCAACCGGCTGATCATGTCGTCCGCCGCGTTCCAGAACGAGCCAGGAGCTACCTGATGATCGCCGTCCTGTCGTCTCGCGTACGGCACCTGCGAACCGACGCTCGCGGCGTTGCAGCGACGGAGTTCGCCATCGTCGCCCCGTTCATGCTTCTGCTCTATATCGGCGGCGTCGAGCTGGGAAACGGGCTCGCCATGAACGTCAAGGTCAGCGCGACCGCGCACAGTGTCGCCGACATGGTTTCGCAGAACACGCAGGTGAGCGCGGCTCGCATGCAAGCAATTCTTGGTGCCGCGACGGCAATCATGGCGCCTTATGCCGTCAAGAACGGCAGCACCTCCCTGATGACGATCACGGTCTCTGGAGTCTCGACCGACAGCAACGGCAATGCGACGGTGCAATGGAGCACGTCGACGAGCTCGTCGGGGGCGAGAACCGTGGGTCAGCAGATGCCCTTGTCCCAGTTCACCGCGACCAATCCGAGCAATCCCAACAACGCCAATATCTCGCTCATCCTGAGCGAAGTGTCCTATGACTACACGCCCAACCTCGGCTACACGATCGCCGGCACCGTCAAGTTGACCGACAGCTACTACCTGTTCCCGCGCTGCTCGACGAACAGCCCGGCCACGTCGAGCTTTCCATATTACGACGTGAAGTATTCCTCGACGATGACGACGACGTGCACATGCGTTCAGCATCTGCAGCAGAAGACCTGCTAGCTGAGCAAAGCGGCGGCGGTTAACCGGGATGCAGGGGCAATCCTGAATCGGAAAACCACGCTCGTGGGAATCCCTTCCATGGATTCACGACTTGGCTCTACAACGTCGGTGATCGCTCCGCCCAAGCCTTGGTGGCTTGGCAGATTTCCAGCGCTCGGGCGTAGGCGGGGCGTGTCGTCGTGCGGGCGAGATAGGCACGCTCGACTGAACCCGGGGTATAGTTGCTGGTTCGCAGACCAAGCAGGAGAGCGTAGCTCACTGAAATGTCAGCAGCAGTGAACTGGTCTCCGGCGAGAAAGGGACGATCTGCGAGACGCTGGATGACCAATCCCAGCCGGCTATGAAAGGTCTCTAGTGCCCAGTTTGTGACCCGGGCGTTTCGCTCTGCTTCGGGCGCGAGTGCGCGACCGACGAAGACGGCGTTCATTGGTCCAGCGAGCCCAGCCTCTCCCAAATGGAGGAACTGCAGATAGGCGCCGAAGGCCGGATCGTCCGGGGCGACGGCGAGCGGGCTCGGCCCGTGGCGGGCAAGCAGGTATTCGAGGATCGCGATCGATTCGACCATGATCATCTCGCCGTCCTGTAGCGCCGGGATAAAGCCGGCGGGGTTGATCGCAAGAAAATCGGGATCATTCTCGACAGCGCGCAGATCGACCGGGCGCAGCCGATAAGCCACTCCCAATTCCTCGAGCAGCCAAACGACACGGAATCCACGACCTTCGCCATAGACAGTGAGCATGATTGAGCGTCCTTACGCTGGCTTTGGTGCCTAAATTCGCTGGAGCGAGATTTCCACTCTGACACGATATGTACAAGGCTCGTCGAATACTCCTGCGCAACGCCTTCGGCGTCGCCGGCGGTCGCGACCTCCCGCTTCCGTCGCAACGCGAGGCTCGTCGCTCGTCGCGAGCGCTGGAAGTGTCAAAGGCGGACGTTCGTACTCTGCGAGTTAATCATTTCGGTCGCAACGTGCGGCTTATGGGGATCGAGGAGAGCGGCCCGCAAATGCAGCCATTTTCGGCCGTTCTTTAGGCCCATTTCGGCCAAACTGTTATCAGTTGCTCATTTTCCGGGGCAGGACCCTTCAACTCGGAGTCCTGCAATGTTCAAGCTAGTTCTTTTTGCGTGTTTTTTTGTTGCCGTCAGCTCTATTGCTTCGGAAGCACGACCCTACCGCATTGATCACGCGCCCGAATGCAATGTCATCATGCCCTGCGACTTCTCGCATTCGCAAACGCGGCGCGAGCGCGTTTCCAGATACTCATCACAGGCGCCCAATTCAAGACAACTCACAATGTCCGTCGCTGGCAGCGCCGTTGCGGCGGTGAATGTCACTGGCGATCGGATCGTCGGCGGTCGACCGGCCGGTTGCCCTTCGTCCTTCTGCGGTTGCGGCGCGGCCCTGCGCGTGTTCGGTCGTTTGGTGCCGGAATTGAATCTCGCGGCCAACTGGCTGCGTTTTCCGCGTACATCGCCAGCGCCGGGAATGGTGGCGGCACGACGCGGCCACGTGTTCGTCCTGGAGCAGCACCTCGGGGGAGACATGTGGATGGCGTATGACGCCAACTCGGGCGGACACGCAACAAGAATGCACGCGCGTTCCTTGCGGGGGTATACGGTCGTCAACCCGCGCGGCACGACGAGTTGAGGGAAACGCCGACATCAATCTCGATATGTGACGGAAGCAGGAGCGAGACCTCGGCGGGCCGCCAGACTATTGGCGGCTCGCCTTCGCGCACCCCAACTGTTGACAAAGACAGGCTTATCAGACGTACAGAACTTTGTTCAGTCGCTCGAGCTGAGCATTGAATTTGCTTGGGAAGTAGACCTCGTCGCTTGTGACGAAATCGCACATTTCTGCAAGGGCCGTGGTCCAGGCAAGGGCCCGGCCATGATTGGACTGTGCAAATGCGACCGGGTCCATCGCCGCCCGATCTGGCGTCCGTCTGTTGACTATCTGATCGTACTTTTCCCATTCGATGGCGTTGATGGCGCCACGACCGGCCAGCACACTCGTGGTGCCACCGCCCATGAGCTTGGCCATCGTTTGTTGCACCTCGTGCATCGCTGCGGCGGCAACGTTGAGCTCGGTGCCTGCCATGATGACGAGCTTCATCGACTCGCAAGCGAGACCGGCCCACATCGCGCGCCACGCCTGGAGATCGGCGACGGCTGCGGCAATACGAGCCGTTCCACCATATTGCTGGATTTTTCGTTCAGCGAGCTTCTGGTCTATCAAGCCGCGCGCAATGTCGGCGGCCAGGCCTATCCTGTCCGTGAACTCCACATGTGCCGCGACGACCGCGACCTTTCTGCCTTCCAGCCGCTTGAACTCTTTCGCAACGGCCGTTGAGGTTGCGGCGGATACCGCTCGCCGATAGGCGTCGACGGTGGATCTGCTGTTGTGGGCTGCGTTGAGTGCGTCAGCCAGAGCGTCGAGCATGACCTTGTGGTAGGCATAGTAGGGATGCGTCGTCAGCGAGGCACCGAGCCATTTCTTGGCGAGGTCCATGGAGATCTTGATGCCGAGCTTAAGAAGCGCGCCGTCTCGCTTCGTCTCGTCAACTGCATCCTCTACTCTGCGGACGTACTCGTAGTACTTCTTGGCTTTGTCCGCCTTGGCGAGAACTTTCGACAGCGTGCCGGGTTTCACCGGGCTCTCGTTATACTCGTGCAAGAGCGCTTGCGCCCTGGCGAGCTTGTAAGTCTTCAGTCCCTCGGACGCGAAGGTCCAGAAGCTAGCGGTGGTATCGAGGGATTTCTCTATCTTTTTATAGAAGCGTTCGTCCTCGACACTAGCTCTAACCGCCATCTCTATCTCTCCTCGCAATCGAGACCAGGCGAAATCGTCTCGTCACCCGCTGTTGGTGAGGCGGAACCTGTCGCTGCTAAATTCATGGCCGCTCAGTGGTGACTCATTATCAAAGTCACGATCCGACGCCGTCATCCGATTGAAGGATATCGGCGCTGACATCTTCATGCAGGTCGGGCGGTCGAGGAGGGAGAGACGCCGACCTCGGCAGAAGAGTTTGTGCCAGCTACGAAGGCAAGCCGCGACACGTCCGTTCGCGTCGCAATGTGGTGCAGCCGAGTTGACTCTCGTGCAGGGGATTGCGTGGTCAGCCGATACCCTGCGAAGCATCCTTCATTGAGCATCGTACGGTTGCGGCAGGATGTCGTGATGCCGCTGTTTTGCCCAACGTGCCAAATGGTTTTGCAGATGCAGGAGGCATCTGCCGCCGGCCATCGGCTACATTGCATGGGGTTGTTTTCGAGTATATCGCGGAAGGCTTGCCGCGAGCGTCGCCGCGCTACGCGCTCTCCGTCTCCCGATGCACGTCGTGCACCACCAGCCCCATGCCTTGCTCGGGCATCTTGATCCAGTCGCGCCGCTTCAGCGTGCGCTTGGTGTCCTCGAAGCCGCTTGCCCAGTGCTCGCGCATCGAGGTGCCAGAGAATTCGTGGTCCTTGGCGTCGCCCTCATAAGCCTTCTGCTGGTAGATCAGATGCAGGATCGCGATCTCCGGCATATGGCAGAGGCTGGCCTTGAGATTGCGCTCCTCGTCGGTGAGTTGCTCCTCCGGCAGCTTCGCCAGGGCCTTGTAGAGCACGACCTTGAGATTGTGCGTGCGGCGATAGACGTCGGTGTTGTGGCGCGTGCGCGAGGAATACATGATGTCCTTGTGGCGGGCCATCACGTCCTGGATCGAGCGCGGCAGCACGCCGCGGGCGCTGAACAGGTCGACCTGGAACACCAGCGAATTGAGCGCGTCCTCCTGGTCGAGCAGATGCTGGAGCGGGGTGTTGGAGACGATGCCGCCGTCCCAGAAATGATCGGTGCCGATCCGCACCATCGGCAGCGCCGGGGGCAGGGCGCCGGAGGCCATGATGTGCTCCGGCCCGATCTCGTCATGGGCGTTGTCGAAATAGATGAAGTTGCCGGAGAGCACGTTCACCGCGCCGACCGCGAAGCGGACCTTCTTCTCGTTGATGAGATCGAAGTCGACGAGCTCGCGCAGGCTCTCGCGCAGCGGCGTCGTGTCGTAATAGCTCGTCGCGGTCCTGGCGCCGATCGGGCTGAACCAGGGATTGACCTGGTGCGGGGTGAAGAAGCCGGGCTGGCCCATGGCTGACGTCATCCACGCGCTGGTGAGGTTGCGCCACTGGCGGAAGACGTCGCCATCCGGCGTGTAGTGCCAGACCTTGCGGTTGGTGATGCGCTCCCAGAAGACGCGCAGCGCATCGAGCCGCTTCTCAGGCCGGTTGCCGGCGATGATGGCGGAGTTGATCGCGCCGATCGAGACGCCGCAGACCCAGTCCGGCTCGATGCCGGCTTCGTGCAGCGCCTGATAGACGCCGGCCTGGTAGGCGCCGAGCGCGCCGCCGCCTTGCAGCACCAGCGCGACGCGGTCGCAGCGCTCGGGCCGCCAGCCCCGCGCGGGAGGCTGATGGGTCTGATAAGTCGGTTGCGACGTGCGGGCGTCCATGGCGATGCCTCCTGCCTTCACCGAACGATTGCGTCCCGCGGTGACGGGGTGATGACAAGGTCGGCGCCCGATGCATCGTCTGCATGCAGGTCAATCGCAACGGGAATGGCACGCGGGTCGTGCGCCTGACGGAAATCCTTCACATCGCGGTCAATGACGGCCGCTAGCAATCTGCATCACCGCCCGACGCTGCCGGGCAGGCATCACAGACATGAGGAGACCAGCGATGCGCAGGGAAGACGTGCTGAGACTTCCGTCCATGCCGGCCGCTGGACCGAGCTATCCGGCCGGTCCCTATCGCTTCGTCAACCGCGAATTCCTCGTCATCACCTACGAGACCGATCCGGACCTGATCCGCGCCGGCCTGCCCGAGCCGCTGGAGCCGATCGACCAGCCGATCGTGCATTACGAATGGATCAGGATGCCGGACTCCTCCGGCTTCGGCAGCTACACCGAGTCCGGGCTCGTCATCCCGGCGCGCCTGCATGGCGAGGAGGTCAATTTCGTCTCGCAGATGTATCTCGACGACGATCCGCCGATCGCCGCGGGCCGCGAGATCTGGGGCTTTCCCAAGAAATACGCCCATCCCAAGCTCGAGATCGTCAAGGACACGCTGACGGGCACGCTGGAATATGCCGGCCAGCTCGTCGCCATGGGCACGATGGGCTACAAGCACGAGAGCATGGCCGGCAACGGCGATCTCACCCGCGCGACGCTGTCGAAGACGCAGGTGAATCTGAAGATGATCCCGGGCGTCGACGGCCGTCTCGAAGTCTGCCAGCTCGTCGCGATCAACCTCACCGATATCGTGCCGAAGGGCTCCTGGATGGGGCCCGGACGTCTTCACCTTGTGCCGCACGTCAATGCGCCGGTTGCCGATTTCCCGGTTCGCCGCGTCGTCGGCGCGCATCACTACATCGCCGATCTGACGCTGCCGTTCGGCCGCGTCGTCCACGACTACATCAGGGAGGCCGAGGCGACGGCCGCGACGGGACTGGCCGCGGAATAGGGCGGCGCCATCATCAAACTGTAACAGAGCCGTAATTGACTACCCGCGTGGGTCCGGAAGATGCCGTCAGCCGTCTTCCGGAGGCGGGGCATGTGTTGACGGTTGGGGCGACCATGGCTGAGCCGGCAAAGCTTGTCAGCGCGATATCGGGGTCTGAGCCTGCCATTCCGGGCCTGGTCTGGGCGTTCCGCCTGCACAGCGACGGCAGCGCCGAGGCGCTGCCGATCGACCAACCGATCGAGTTCAGCTATGACGGCCGGCTCTGGCTACATTTCAACCTGACCGACGCGCGGGCGCGGCCGTGGATTGCGGCATCAACGCTGCCGCCGCTTGCGCGCGAACTGCTGCTGTCGAACGACACGTTCCAGCAGCTCCATGTCATCGACCACTGCGTCTACGGCGTGTTCTCCGACCTCGTGCGCGACATCGACAGCGCCACGGAAGAGACCGCGTTCCTGCGCTTCGCCATGACCGAGCACCTGCTGGTCAGCGGCCGCCATCAGGCGCTGTGCTCGGCGGATGCGGCGCGCCGGGTGCTCGAAGGCGGCTACCGCGTCGACAACGTCGCCCATCTCCTGGAAAAGATCGTCGACGAGGTTGCCGACACGCTCGACAGGATGGCCGACAAGCTCGGGCAGGAGATCGACGGCATCGAGGAACGCATCCTCGCAGACGAGGCGAGGCCGGAGATGCGCCGCACCCTCGGCCGGCTGCGCCGCACCTGCGTCAGGCTGCATCGTCAGCTCACCGGCCTGCGCGTGCTGTTTCACCGGCTCGACCAGAAGAGCACCGATCACCTGTCGCCGGGCTTGCGGATCCACGCCGGCAAGCTGGCGCAGCGGCTCGATGGCCTCGATCACGACATCGTCGAGCTGCGCGAGCGCAGCCGCCTGCTCGAGGAGGAGCTGCGCTTCAAGAACGAGGAGGAGAGCAACCGCCACCTCCACACGCTCTCCATCGTGACCTCGCTGCTGCTGCCGCCGACGCTGATCACCGGCATCTTCGGCATGAACACCAAGGGCCTGCCGCTGACCGACGTCGAGAGCGGATTTCTCTGGGCGGCGGTGCTGATGGCCTCGTCGGTCGGTGCCGCCTATTTGTTCATGCGGCGCACGGGCATTTTCAGGTAGCGCACCAGCCGTGAACGGCACTGCCGACAGATCTCCGCTGCGAAGCGTGGCTGCAATTGCGCTGGCATGCACCTTGGCCAGCACGAGCGCGCGCGCCGGCGCCAAGGACGAAAGCGCGGCCGAATGGCTGGCGCCAAAATGGTTCAACGAATGGCATGACGGGCTCGCCAGCAAGGGCCTGAATTTCGGCGCCACCTATATCGCCGACAACATCGGCAACGTCTCGGGCGGCGTTGCGCGCGGCGCCATCCATTTCGGTCGCCTCGATCTGTCGGTCGATGCTGATCTCGACAAGCTGGTCGGCTGGACGGGGGGACGCTTCTACGCCAACGCCTTCGTGATCTACGGCCGCGGGCTCTCGCGCAACTACGTGCAGAACCTCGCCACCATCAGCGAGATCGAGGCGCTGCCGGACCGGCGGCTCTACAACGCCTATTTCGAGCAGAGCTTCTTTGGCGACAGGCTGAACATCAGGGCCGGCCAGCAGGCCGCGGATGTCGAGTTCTTCGACAGCCAGACCGACGACCTCTTCATCAACGGCACCTTCGGCTGGCCGGCGATCAAGGCGAGCAATCTCCCGGCCGGCGGCCCGGCACCGCCGATCGCGGTGCCCGGCATTCGGGTCAAGGCCGCGCTGTCGGACCAGATCACCGCCTATGGCGCGGTGTTCAACGGCGATCCGTCCGGCCCGGGCGATGCCGATCCGCAGATTCGCGACCATCACGGCCTCGCGTTCCGCGTCAACGATCCGCCCTGGGTGATCGGGCAGGTCCGCTTCAACTACGACATCGATATCGGCGGCCGTCCGCTCGCCGGCAATTTCACGCCGGGTGCCTGGAAGCATTATGGCTCATTCGACAGCCAGCGTTTTACGGCGGAGGGGCTCTCGATTGCCGATCCCTCTGGAAACGGCGTTCCGGCCAGGCTTCGCGGCAACTACGGCATCTTCGCCGTCATCGAGCAGGTGCTCTACCGCCCGCCGGAGGTGAAGGACAACACCACCTCCGCGTCGATCCCGGGCGTCACCGCCTTCGGCCGCATCGCCTACAGCCCGCCGGACCGCAATCTGATCGACCTTTATCTGGACGGCGGCATCGGCTTCGTCGGGTTTGTCCCAGGCCGTCCGCTCGACCGCTTCGGCGTGGCGATGGCCTATATGCGGATTTCGAACACCGCCCGCAATCTCGATCTCGACGCGCAAGCCTTCACCGGCGTGCAGAGCCCGGTGCGCAGCAACGAGACCCTGATCGAGATGATCTACGAGGCGCATATCAAGCCGGGCTGGCTGGTGGCGCCGTATTTCCAGTACGTGTTCCGCCCCTCGGGCGGCATCCCGAATCCGAACGATCCGAGCGGCGTTTCGCGGATCGGTGACGCCGCAGTCTTCGGCGTCACCAACACGATCCGGTACTAGGTTGGCTTACGCCATCGCGGCCTGCGTCTTCGGCTTCGGCTGCCGCGACAGCGCCAGCACGATCAGCGAGGCGAACACGCAGAGCGCGCCGGCGATGAAGAAGGCGGGCAGGTAGCTCTGGAGCAGCGTCCGCGACAGGCCGGCACCAAAGGCGGCCGTGCCGGCGCCGAGCTGATGTCCGGCGAAGATCCAGCCGAACACGAGATTGGCGCGCTCGGGGCCGAACTTCTGCGCAGTGAGGCGCACCGTCGGCGGCACGGTGGCGATCCAGTCGAGGCCGTAGAACATCGCGAAGATCGACAGGCCGTAGAACGAGAAGTCACTGAAGGGCAGGAAGATCAGCGAGAGCCCGCGCAGGCCGTAGTACCAGAACAGGAGCCAGCGATTGTCGTAACGGTCCGACAGCCAGCCCGACATGATGGTGCCGAAGAAATCGAAAATGCCCATCGCAGCCAGCAGGCTTGCGGCCTGCACCTGCGGGATGCCGAAATCGAGGCACATCGGGATCAGGTGGACCTGCACGAGGCCGTTGGTCGAGGCGCCGCAGACGAAGAAGGTCGCAAACAGGATCCAGAACGCGCTCGATTTCGAGGCATCGCGCAGCGTGCC
>Ga0207647_10002906_pt1 | contig 12901 bp, 9 predicted proteins | sample KBSCornC2_FD_184295 | JGI IMG/M metagenome (GOLD analysis project Ga0207647, IMG submission 184295) | Corn rhizosphere microbial communities from Kellogg Biological Station, Michigan, USA - C2 (SPAdes) (version 2) | ecosystem: Host-associated > Plants > Roots > Rhizosphere ...
CAGGAATCGCTTGATCGGCGTGCCACGAGTCGGGCTGCAGGGCATTCCCGTCGAAGAGGATCGCGAGGCGTTCATCGACGAGGCGATCGATGCCGCCGCGGAAGTGGTGAAGAAGCATCGTGGCGACCTGCCGGCATTGCGCGAAAGCCTGCGTCTCGGCGTCCGCCGCGTAGCGACGCGCTGGACCGGTAAGAAGCCGGTCGTCGATGTGCTGGTGATCGAGGCGTAAGGACCTGACATGCGTTGGACGTCGCTGCTCGCGATCTATTTCCTGTTCTGGGCGTTTTCGGTGTTCCTGGTCTTGCCGTTCGGGGTGCGCACCACGCAGGAGGCCGGCGGCGACTACGTCCCCGGTCAGGCCGAAAGCGCGCCGCACGAATTCAGCATCAAGCGCCTCGCGTTGCGCGTCACGATCGTGGCGACAATCCTGTGGGCGCTGTTCGTGCTCAATTACATCTACGGCTGGGTCACGCCGGACATGCTCGACTTCGTCAATCCGTCGAACAGAATGAGCTGAGCTAAGGCCTTAGGCTCATGAAATAGCGGTCCGTCGGCAAGCGCCCCATTTCCCGACGTTCAGGTGAGCAAACCGAGCAATGGGGACGCAGCCATTCGTTCAGCGCGAACTTTCCCGCCTTTCTATCTTCGAACGGAAATTTCTGGAAAGGGCAATTGGGAATACGTTTCGGGAAAGCTGAACCCGCGAACCGCCGTCAGCGCAAAAGCCAGAATTGCTTGCCGCAAGCCCTTTAATTCGGCAGCCGTGCTACGCTCATGCTAGTTGGAACGGCTTGGGCGGTTGCGGACCCTAAGCTCATGTCCGCAATCAGGAGGCTTGCGACCTTCGCCTTGTTCTCGTTGAAATGCGGCTATAGGCTTCAATTTTTCCGGACGAGTGTGCGCCGCGACTCACGTCAGCGCACGTGCAGGGGTGCCCAAATCTGATCTCGCCGTCCGTCGTCCTGGCCGTTCTGCAAACGCTGTTCGCGGCGTTGCTGAGCTTGGGCGCGCTCGGCGGACCAAGCTCGGCGCACGGACATGGGCAGGGTCTCGCCGTTCGCGAGGCCGCGGCGAGACCTTTCACGCTCAGTGACCGTGCGCTTGCCCCCAATGAGGAAGCCGATCGTTCCGACCCGCACCAGGGCGGGGGGAGCGCGCTACCGCCGGCCGAGCTGGCGCGTCCCGGCAACCCAGAGCCGTCGCGCCTCTCCCCCGTTCCGCTCGCCGTACTAGGCTTCGCGAAGCGCTCAGTCCGCGCTCACCCCGCTACCGGCCCTCCGTTAGTCTGAAGCAGCCTCGCTGCGCCTGAGATGCGCAGCCTGAAGGTGCGCCCGTGCTTGCGCGCCTGTCTCTTCACGACTGCAAACGAGGATCGACAATGCTACATTTCTCCCGTCTGAAGGCGGGGGTAATCCTGTGCATTTGCCTTATTGGCATTTTGCTCAGCATCCCCAGCTTTACTCCTGCTGGCCGCCTGCCAGCCTGGTACCCGCAACCTCATGTAAACCTCGGCCTGGACCTCCAGGGCGGATCCTACATGCTTCTCGAACTCGACCGCGCCGCTCTGATCAACGAGAGGCTCGAGAGCGTCCGCGAACAGGCCGCCGCGGCGCTCAAGAAAGCCGGCGTTGTGGCAAGCACCAAGGTGACAGGCGGCCGCGTCTTGATTGACCTCGCCACACCGGACACCGGTGCCAGAGCGCTGGCCGACACCGTGGCTGAGTTTGGCACCGACTCTGCAGGCCGCCCCGCGCTCCAACTTGCCAATGTGCCTGGCGGCCTCGCCGTCTCTTACACCGACACGGGCCAGGCAACGCTCCTATCGAAGGCCGTCGAACAGGCGATCGCGATCATTCGCCGTCGCATCGACGAGACGGGCACCAACGAACCGGTTGTCGCGAAGCAGGGCGTGGCCCGCATTCTCGTAGAGCTGCCGGGGGTCAGCAATCCCGGCCGCCTGCGTACGCTGCTCGGCTCGACCGCGAAAATGACGTTCCGCCTGGTAGCGAACGGGGCGGAAGCCGCCAGTGCCGGCGTACGCCGCCTTCCGATGATGGACAATGCCGGTGCTACCGTCCCTGTTCTCAACCATGTCGAAGTCGACGGTGCCAACCTCGTTGACGCTACACCACGCCCTGACCAGCAGACGGGCGGGTGGGCGGTCGACTTCGCGCTCGACGGTGTTGGCGCGCGCCAGTTCGCCCGAACCAGCACCAGACACGTCGGGGAGCCATTTGCGATCGTGCTCGACGATAAGGTGATCAGTGCGCCGGTAATCCGAGAGCCTATTATCGGCGGACGGGGTCAAATCAGCGGTGGCTTTGACGCTGAAGGAGCCAAGGACCTGGCAGTGCTGCTCCGTGCGGGCGCGCTGCCGGCACCGCTCGCTGTGATTGAGGAGCGATCGGTGGGCGCCAGCCTGGGAGCGGACGCAGTCCACGCGGGCCTTATCTCCATCGTGGTCGGCTTGTCGCTCGTGATCAGCTTTGTAATCGCGCTCTATGGTCGGTTCGGCGTGTACGCGGCGGCGGCGCTTATCGCCAACCTCGCACTCACTATTGCCGGCTTGGCGTTGATGAACGCTACTCTAACGCTGCCTGGCATCGCTGGCCTGTTGCTGGCGCTCGGCATGGCCGTGGACGCCAACATTCTGGTGAACGAACGCACGCGCGAGGAACTGGCGAAAGGCAAGAGCGCGCGCGCTTCGATCGAAGGCGGGTTTCGGCGTGCTTATACGACCGTGCTCGACGCGAACCTGACAACTCTTCTCAAGATGCTTGTGCTGCTCGGGCTGGGCGCGGGTGCGATCAAGGGCTTCGCGATCACCATAAGCCTCGGCATCCTCATTTCGATGTTCACCGCGCTCGTATTCGTGCGGTACCTGACCGCGCGCCACCTCGATCGAGTGCGACCGAAGCGGCTAAGGATGGGCACGCGGCTCCACTTTCTGCCAAGTAAGACGCGTTTTGCGTTCATGCGTGCGCGCCACGCGGGGCTCATCGCGTCGGCGCTGATCAGCCTGGCTTCTGTCGCGCTAGCTGTCTCGCCGGGGCTGAAGATGGGGATCGACTTCTCCGGCGGCGTCGCGGTCGAGGCGCGGATGCCGGGCGAGGCTGACTTAGCCGGGTTGCGTAGCCAAGCCAGCGAGCTGGGCCTTGGACCGGTCCAGGTACAATCCTTCGGCGGACCCAATGACGTTCTTCTTCGCCTCGGAAGCCAAGAAGGAGGGCCTAAGGCGGAGGCGGCCGCAGTCGCCAAGGTCGAGCATATGCTCGGGCAAGTTGCGCCGGGCGCCGAGGTTCGTAAGGTTGACGTGGTGGGTGCCACGATTGGAAACGAGCTGTTCAGCAGCGCCATCTGGGGGCTCGGCATCGCCGCAATCGCAATGTTCGCCTATATTGCGGTCCGCTTCGAATGGCCGTTCGCACTAGGCGCGGTCGCGACGATGTTCTTGGACCTTACTAAGACAATCGGCTTCTTCGCGCTAACCGGCTTCGAGTTCAACATGACCTCGATCGCGGCCATTCTGACGATCATGGGCTTCTCGATCAACGACAAGGTGGTTGTCTATGATCGGGTCCGCGAGAACATGCGCGCTATGCGGCACAGGCCGCTTCGGGAGATCGTTGACCTCTCGATCAATGAGACACTGTCCCGCACGATCGGAACGTCGCTGGCGCTATTCCTGGCAACGGCGCCATTGGCTGTGTTTGGCGGGCCAGCACTCCAGCAATTCGCAATGACGCTCCTGTTCGGGCTTTTTCTGGCGACAAGCTCGTCCATCTTCATCGCCGCACCGCTACTGCTCACTTTATCGGAACAGCGAGACAAGTGGGCGAAGCGCCCGAACACCAGCAACACGTCTGCCTCGACGTAGGTTTAGAATGAGCCAGCCGGGAGCCGTACCGCTCCCGGCTAGGCCTGTGCTGGGTCTCCCCTCCCAGAAAGGGGCCGCGACTGATTTAAGTCCGTAGCCGCTCGATCGCCTGAGCCAGCGCGACGTAGAGCTTGCCCATGTCCGACGACAATAGCGTCACGCCGATCGCCGCGCCGTCGCGTTGCGCCAGGATGCCACGCAGCATTGCTTCGAAATCGTGGATGTAGCGATTGACCTGCTCGCGCACCGTGTCGTCATTGTCATAGGCCTCGAGTACCGCCCGCATCTCGCCGGCATCGAGCAGCTTGACCGCGCGCCGCGCGAACGCACCGCGATTGCCCTTGAGATAGGCCATCCAGGACGAATCGGGGACTTCGGACGAATAGATGCTGGTGAGGTCGATCGCTGCCGAGTTGAGCGATTCGATCAACAGCGACACGCGTCGCGCGAAACCGTTCGCTTCCTCGGTATCCGCCAGCCGCGCCTCGATCAGGCTCGACGCCTCGGCGATCGCCAGCATCTGGCGGTTGAGCTTGTCCGACGCGTCGGTCGCCGATGCCGCGGCTGTCTCGGTGGCTTGCGCGATTGTTGCCAGGCCGCGCTCGACGGCCTGCGATGCCGCCGCTTCCAGCGCGTCGGCGGCGTCGGGCGCGATTCGGGCCATCGCCTCGCGCGCATGCTCGGCGGCGGCATTGGCGGTGTCGCGGATGCGCATCAGCGTTTCGAGCAATTGCGGTGCCGCCTCTCCGGCGAAACGATGCGCGGCGCCGCTGGTGTCATCGATCGATCGGGTCAGCGCGTCGACCTGCTCCTGTCCGGCGGCAAGAGTCGCGGCAACGTGATTGGCCACCGCTTCGATCCCGGCGATGCGATCGGCCAGCGCGGTGGTGCTGTCGGTGGCGGTGCGATCGAGCGCGGCCTGATTGGTGGACAGCATCGCGAGCATGGCGTCGCCCTGGGCGGCGATGCCCTTGCGCGCCTCATCCACTGCGCTGGCGGTGCGATCGAGTAGGCCGTCGACCGCTTCGGACATCGCGCTGGTGACTTGTTCGAGCCGGGTCCCCGCCGTCTCGCTGGTCGCTTCCATGCGCGCGATATGCGCGGACAAGCGTTCCGCCGCGCCGCTGGTATGGCTGTCGACTTCGCGCGCACGTTCGCCGAGTGCGACGACCTGGGCATCGAGCGCTGCCGCGCGCTCGCTTGCGGTCAGGCCGATCGTTTCGATCTGGCCAGCCAGCGTCGTGGTCTGGTCATGGGCGTGGGGGAGCGTCGCCAGCATGATCTGGAGATTGGCCTCCAGATTGGCGGCCGCCTTGTCGATGCGGGCAGCATCGGTCTCGGCCTTGGAAAAGTGGCTGTCGAGCACTGACGACGCTTCGCTCAGGCGATCCGACGCCGCGCTGGCGGTCGCCATCATCACCGTGACCTGGTCGGCCAGCTTCTCGCGATTGGAGTCGATCGTCTGCGCCATGACGTCGATGACGGCCTGGAGGTGCTCTGCCTCGGCGCGCATCGATCGCGCCGTGTCGTTGAAGCGGCGCGCTTCGATCCGGCTTGAACGCCGCGCGACCAGCCAGAGAATTGCGATCAGCGCCAGCGGTGCCGTCAGGCCGGTGGCCAGTTCGGCCAGCACGGTCGGCGAGGGCGCAGCCTGCATGGCGGGCCAGGCATACCAGGCGAAGAAGCCGATCCATGCTGCCGCCGACACGAACGCCAGGCCAGCCAGGATGCGCCACTTTGTCGCTCCCGACCGCTCCTCCAGTTCCTCAGGTTGCTCGAAAACCTCGCCTTCGTAAGGCTCGGTCAGCTGCAACGGCTCATCCGCCGCGGCGTATTCAACGTCGCTGACGTGCAAGTCGATGATCTTGGACCCCCCGTTCATGACGCTTTGTTTATCATAAAACCGACCATTTCAAAGCGATTGCGCAACGTTCCGTTAAAGCCCTTAGGGCTAGGTTGGGTCATGGCTTATGATCCCGGTGCAATCGATGCGACCCTTGCTGCGGCAGTCGGTGACGAACCGGGGCTGATTGCCGAATTGCGTGCAGCATTTGTCGACAGCGCGGAAAAGACGATCGACGCGATCCAGGCGGCCGAAAGCGACGATGCCTGGCGCCTCGCGACTGCGCGTCTCAAGGGACTGGCGGCGAGTTTCGGCGCGGTGCGCCTGATGAGCCTGGCGTCCGAAGCGGCAAGCGCGCCCGGCAATGCCGATGTCGTGCGAACTTTGCGGCGCGCGGTGGCTCGGCTCTAGCCGTACGGCCCGCCGCCAAATCCGGCGGGCAATCACGATCCTTGCGATAGCCGAGTGCGAGGCTTAACAGCCCCGGATGCTTGCCGGGCTCCTGTTTGCCACAGCCGACGCGTCCGATCGCCACGATACGCTGGCGGCGACGCTGCCGGTCGGGGGCGTGACGCTGATGGAATTCCAGGCGCGGCTGCTGATCGCCGCTGGGGCGTCGCAGATCATCGTCGTCGTTTCGCGCCTGACTCCCGAATTGCTCGGCGCGATCAATCGCCTCGGCCGGCGCGGCATCGCGGTCGACGCGGTGCGCGGCCCCGCCGAAGTGCTCGCCAAGTTGCATCCGCTTGCGCGCGTGATGTGGCTGGCGGATGGGTTGATGACGACCAGCGTCATGGTCGAGGCGATGCGCGATCGCGATCGCGACACGTTGCTGGTGGCCTCGACCGGTGACGAACTCGAACGGATCGGTCCCAGCGCGGTGTGGGCGGGAATCGCCACGATCGATCCCCAGCGCATCGCCGATGTCGTGAAGTTGCCTGCGGACTATGATTTCGCCTCTTCGCTCTTGCGGGTGATCGCGCAACGCGGCGCCGAGCAATTGCCATTGCCCGAAACGGCGGTGCGCGAGGGCCATGGCGTCCAGCGCGATTCGCGTGCACTGGCGGCGAAGGGCCGGGCCGCGCTGGTCGCGGCGCTCGGCACCCGGACGAACTGGGTCGACCGCTTCCTGGTCGCGCCGCTCGCCAAACTGGCGCTGCCGCCGTTGGTTGCGCGCGGCGTGCCTCCGGTCGCGCTGGCGGGAGTGGGCGGCGTGTTCGGCGTCGGCGGACTTGCCGCGATCGCGATCGGCTGGACGGCCTCGGGCATGGCGGCGATCGTGTTGGCGCTCGCCCTTCTCGCGCTGGCCGATGTGCTGGCATGGCTGCGCGACGAGCGCGCTCTCGGCAGGATATTACGCTGGAGCACGCCCGCGGCGGTCGCATTGGCGACCTTGCTGTTGGGGCAGCGGGTCGGGTTTCTCGCCGCCAGCGCAACGCCACCGCTGCTCGCGTTGACGACGGTTCTGGCCGGAGCGCTGGCGGAACGCGCGGCAGGAGTGGTGACCAGACCGTGGTGGTGGGCAGTCCCGGCTGCCTATCCGCTGATCCTGCTGCCGGCGGTGCTGATCGGATATCCGGTCTGGGGATTGGCGGCGGCCGCGAGCTATGCCGGGGTCACGCTCGGCTTCGCGGTAGAAGCTTTACGCTCGCGTATCGGCGGTTAATTCCGCCTGCGAAATCGGTGAGTTCTGGCTAACCTCGCTTTAACGACACAATCGTACAACAAAATCATGTCGATCGACCAAGGCGATTGGGACGATGGCGCCCGTGCGAGCGCCAGCACGCTGCTTGCGCGCGCGGCGGCAGCGGCGCGTCATGTCGACCGCCGCCTGGCCGAGGCAATCGACGACTTCTTCCTTCCCGACGATTCGCGGCTCGACGACCGGACGCGCGCGGCGCTCGCGGCGACGCTGACTGCGATGGTCGCGGTGCTCGAACACGATCTCCGCCAGCGCGCCGCCACACTCTTAGCCGGCGTGGATCCGGCATTGATCCAGCGGATCAACAGTGGTGCGCCGGTGCTCGACCGCCTGGTCGGCAGCGGATTGCTGCGCGATTTCGACCTGATGCGCGAATTGATCGCGCGGACCCGGCAGGATCTGCTGGTCGACCTGTTGCCGGCATTGCCGCCCGATGAGATCGGCTCGGCCAGCCTGCTCGCGCGGTTGGCCGGAAGTGCCGACGCCTGGGTCGCGGATGCGGCGCTGACCATGATGGCCGCCGAAAGCCGGCGTCGCGGGCTGATCGACAGCAATCGGCTGGAGCGGACCGAACTTCCGGCCGAGCTGCATCACAGGTTGGTCTGGTGGGTAGCGGCGGCGATTCGCGAACAATTGGGGCCGAGCAATGCAGATCGCATGATCGTCGAGGCGGCGTTGCATGCGCTCGCCGACCATGACGAAGGCGACCGTCTGGAAAGCGCGGCGATGCGACTCGCCGCCACGATCGATCCGCAACCCGCGGAGCTGGCGACGGTGCTGAGGCATGCGCTGGGGGATCGGCGAGTGGCGCTGGTCATCGCATTGCTCGGGCATACCCTGGGCATCGACTATGCGACGATGCGGCAGATCGTGCTGGATGGCGGCGAGCAATTATGGCTGGTGCTACGCGGGGCCGGGCTCGACCGGGCGACGGTCGCCCGGATCGGTCTCAGCCTGTGCGAAGCCGACCCGCGCCGCGACGTCGAAGCCTTTGCCGATCAATTGGCAGCGATCGCTGCGGTCACGCCCGACGAGGCGCGTGGAGCGCTTGCGCCGCTCCGGCTCCATCCCGATTTTCGCACGGCGATGGCAGATCTGGAGAAGCGTCGATGAGCGCGGTCGACGCAGGCTTGCCGCCCGTTCACGGCTTCGTCGATCGCGATGGCCGCCTGGTAGACGCCGGGCCGCGACTCGGCGATCTCAACATTCGTGCCGGCGGTGCGCTCGGGGAACCGTTCGCCGTGCCGCAGGTCGCCATGCTCGCGCGGCTGGCCCAGCGGCTGGGGATCACGGTCGCGCGCCACGTGCTGGTCGCCGACGGACCCGATGAGGTCGAATTGTGGGTTCGCGCCGATCCGGTCGACGACGGCGTGCGCCTGGAGCTGAGTGGCTGGAAGCTGCGCGCGCCTTGGACACCGCCGGTGGACCCGGCGCGGCGCGACCGCGATCTGTTGCTGCAAGGCGCCGATTGGTGGTGGGAAACCGATGCGACCTTGCGGTTGACGGCAGTAGCCGCCGGGGCCGAGCGGTTCGGGGTGACTCCCGAAAGCGCGCTTGGCAAGCCGCTCGCGTCGCTGTTCGCGCTCGAGATGGACGCTGAAGGGGCGATGCCGATGCTCGGTGTGCTGACGGTGCATCAGCCGTTCGAGGGTCAAGCGGCAACGGTGCGCGCGACCGGGCAAACCGTGACCTTGTCAGCTAATCCCACGCTCAACGCGGAGGGCCTGTTCGCGGGCTATATCGGCGCGGTCAGGGTGGAAACGCGCGAGCTGCCGCAACCGGCGGACGATCGTGCCAGCGATCCGCTCGATGCGTTCAGCGCGCGGCTCGATCGCGCATTGCGCACGCCGCTCGGGCGCATCATCGCCAATGCCGACAGCATCCATGCCCAGACGGAGGGACCGATCCGGCGCGATTATGCAGATTATGCGTCGGACATCGCCAGCGCCGGACGGCATTTGCTCGGGCTGGTCGACGATCTGGTCGATCTGCAAGCGGTCGAGCGGCCCGACTTCGCCCCAGCGGCGGAACCGATCGACCTCGCCGATATCGGGCGGCGCGCGGCCGGCTTGCTCGGCGTCCGCGCGGCGGAACGCGGCGTCAAGATCGACGCGCCGCAGGACATCGACCGCGCGCCCGCGACCGGCGAGTTCAAGCGCGTGCTGCAGATCCTGGTCAATCTGATCGGCAATGCGGTGCGCTATTCGCCCGATGGCGGCATGGTCTGGATTCGCACCCATCGCGATCGCGGCGCGGCGGTGATCATCGTCGCCGATCAGGGCAAGGGTATCGCCCCCGAGGATCAGGCGCGCATCTTCGAAAAATTCGAACGAGTCGATCCCAGTGAGCCGGGCGGGAGCGGGCTGGGTCTCTATATCGCGCGGCGGCTGGCGCGCGCGATGGGCGGCGATCTGACGGTCGATTCGGCGCTGGGGCAGGGCGCGCGCTTCATGCTGACCCTGCCTGGGGCTGGTGCCTAGCGCGCGGAGGCGCGAAAGATTTGCTCGCACGAAGCCACAAAGGCGCAAGGAAGAGTAATTTCGCGCAGAGGCGCAGAGTGCGCGGAGATTATGGGCGCTAAAGCGCGCTTTCTCGTTGCCGGGGAATGAAAGGCTGCTGACGCGGCCGTGCGATACACCTCAGCGTCCTCTGCGCCTCTGTGCGAACCAAATCTTCGTGCCTTGGTGTCTTTGTGCGAGAACTCTTACCGACCAGCTCTCGCGGACGAACTGAGCAGGCGCGACTCTAGCGCCGCCCGATCCATACCAGCACGATACCACCCGCTGCGAGCAGCGCCCCCCAGAGCGCCCAGATGCGCATGTCGAGCATGAAGCTCGATGCCGGCCAGTGGACCAGGCCGAGGCCCTGGCTCACCCACAGCAGCCCCATCGCGATGCACAGCGCACCGAAGACTTGGAGCAGCAAGCGCATCAGCGCTGGCCGATAGGGGTATAATCGCGCTGCGTCGGGCCGGTGTAGAGCTGGCGGGGACGGCCGATCTTCTGCGCCGGATCGCTGATCATCTCGTTCCACTGTGCGACCCAGCCGACGGTGCGGGCGAGCGCGAACAACGCGGTGAACATCGTCGTCGGGAAACCGATCGCCGACAGGATAACGCCCGAATAGAAATCGACGTTCGGGAACAGCTTCTTCTCGACGAAGTAAGGGTCGTTGAGCGCCATATGCTCGAGCTGCAGCGCGACCTCGAACACCGGATCGCTGACCTTGAGCGCGTCGAACACCTCCCGCACCGTCTTCTGCATCACCGTCGCGCGCGGGTCGTAATTCTTGTAGACGCGATGGCCGAAGCCCATCAGCCGGAACGGGTCGTTCTTGTCCTTCGCGCGGGCGATGAATTCCGGGATGCGATCGGGCGTTCCGATCTCGCGCAACATGTTGAGCGCGGCCTCATTGGCACCACCATGCGCCGGACCCCACAGGCAGGCGATGCCGGCCGCGATGCACGCGAACGGATTGGCGCCCGATGACCCGGCCAGGCGGACGGTCGAGGTCGATGCATTCTGCTCGTGATCGGCATGGAGGATGAAGATGCGGTCGAGCGCGCGCTCGACGATCGGGTTCACCTCATAGGGTTCGGCCGGCACGCCGAACGTCATGCGCAGGAAATTACCCGTATAGCTCAAAGAGTTATCGGGATAGAGGAACGGCTGCCCGACGCTGTATTTGTACGCCATCGCCGCGATCGTCGGCATCTTGGCGATCAGGCGGTGCGACGCGATCATCCGCTGGTGCGGATCGTTGATGTCGGTCGAATCGTGATAGAAAGCCGACAGCGCGCCGACCACCCCGCACATGATCGCCATCGGATGCGCGTCGCGGCGGAACCCGCGATAGAAGGTCGCGAGCTGCTCGTGCAGCATGGTGTGGCGCGTGATTGTGTGGGTGAATTCGTTGAGCTCGTCCTTCGACGGCAGTTCGCCGTTGAGGAGCAGATAGCTCACTTCCATGAAACTCGACTGTTCGGCGAGCTGGCCGATCGGATAGCCGCGGTGGAGCAGAATGCCCTCATCACCGTCGATATAGGTCAGCGCCGATTCGCAGCTCGCGGTTGAAGTGAAGCCCGGGTCATAAGTGAACATACCCGTTTCGCTGTACAGCTTGCGGATATCGACCACCTGGGGGCCGACCGAACCGGACATCACCGGATAGTCGTGATTCCCGAACTTGAGGGTGTTCGTGTCGGCCATATAACGTTCCTTCGAATTCAGGCTGCCATCCGGTCGGATATGCGGCCCAGGCTTTCTTCGCGGCCGAGGACGGCGAGTACGTCGAAAATGCCGGGGGAAGTGCGCTTGCCGGTCAGCGCCGCGCGAAGCGGCTGCGCGACCTGGCCGAGCTTGACCCCGGCGTCTTCGGCGACCTGCCGAACCGCGTTTTCGAGCGCCTCCGTATCCCAGTCCACGACGGCGTCAAGCGCCGTGTGAAGGCGCGCGAGCAAGGTGGGTGCCTCACCCTGAAGCAGCAATGCTGCATCTGCGTCCATCGGCAGCGGCCGGGCGTGGAAAAGGAACATGCTGCCCTCGGCCAGCTCAACCAGATTGGCGGCGCGCGGCTTGAGGAACGGCATGGTGCGGCGCAACAGTTCGTGCTGTGACGGGGTCAATTCCAGCGGGATTCGGGGCGCAACGAGATCGGCGAGACGAGCGTCGTCGGCTTCGCGGATATAATGGCCGTTCAGGTTCTCGAGCTTCTTCAAATCGAACCGACTTGGTGATTTTCCGACGCCGTCGAGGTCGAACCATTCGATCGCCTGGGCGCGGCTGATGATCTCGTCATCGCCATGCCCCCAGCCAAGCCGCAACAGGTAATTGTCGACCGCTTCGGGCAGCAGGCCCATCTCGTCGCGATAGGCGTCGACGCCCAGTGCGCCATGGCGCTTAGACAGTTTGGCGCCATCCGATCCGTGAATCAGTGGGATATGGGCATAGACCGGTTCCGGCCAGCCCATCGCGCGATAGATCGGCAACTGGCGAAATGCGTTGTTGAGATGGTCGTCGCCGCGGATGACGTGAGTCACGCCCATGTCGTGATCGTCGACCACCACCGCCAGCATATAGGTGGGCGTACCGTCCGACCGCAGCAGGACGAGATCGTCGATCTCGCTGTTCTGGACGGTGACCTCGCCCTGGACGCGATCGTGGATCGTCGTCGCTCCCTCTATCGGCGCCTTCAGGCGGATGACGTGCGGCGCCTGCGGGTCGTTGGGCATGCGATCGCGCCACGGCGAGCGGATCCGGAGCGGCTTCTTCGCGGCTTCCGCCTCGGCGCGCATCTGGGCGAGCTCGTCCTGGGTCAGATAGCAGCGATAGGCCGCGCCCTTTTCGACCATCTCATACGCGACCTCGGCGTGACGTGCGGTGCGCGAGAATTGATAGATTTCGGGCCCGTCCCATTCTAGGTCGAGCCAGCGCATCCCCGCCAAAATGGCGTCAATTGCGGGCTGCGTCGATCGCGCGCG
>Ga0207647_10002910_pt1 | contig 12896 bp, 9 predicted proteins | sample KBSCornC2_FD_184295 | JGI IMG/M metagenome (GOLD analysis project Ga0207647, IMG submission 184295) | Corn rhizosphere microbial communities from Kellogg Biological Station, Michigan, USA - C2 (SPAdes) (version 2) | ecosystem: Host-associated > Plants > Roots > Rhizosphere ...
ACCGAGATGACCCGCTGCATCCAGTGCACCCGTTGCGTGCGCTTCACCAGCGAGATCGCCGGCACCTACGAGCTGGGTGGCATGAGCCGCGGCGAGAACCTGCAGATCGGCACCTACATCGGCAAGACGATCGAGACCGAGTTGTCCGGCAACATCATCGACGTCTGCCCGGTCGGCGCGCTCACCAACAAGCCGTTCCAGTTCAAGGCACGCGCCTGGGAGCTGATCGCCAAGCCGTCGATCGGCTACCACGATGCGCTCGGCTCCAACCTGTGGCTGCACACGCGCCGCGGCGAAGTGCTGCGCACGGTGCCGCGCGACAACGAGGCGGTCAACGAGTGCTGGTTGTCCGATCGCGACCGCTACAGCCACCAGGGCATGTACGCCGCCGATCGCATCGGCGCGCCGGAAGTGAAACGCAACGGCCAGTGGCAGGCGACCACCTGGGAAGATGCCTTGCAGTTTGCCGGCGAAGCATTGAAGAAGGCACCGGGCAGCGAGTTGGGCATCCTGGTGCACCCGGCCACCTCGAACGAGGAGGGCGATCTGCTGGTGCGGCTGGCCCGTGGCCTGGGCAGCGCGCACGTCGATCATCGCCTGCGCCAGCTCGATTTCGCCGACAACGCCGTGGCGCAGCCGTTCGCGTTGCCGGTGGCGGAGGTCGAACAGGTCCGGGCCGCCTTGCTGGTGGGCTCCGACCTGCGCCATGAGATGCCGCTGCTGAATCATCGCGTGCACCAGGCGACCAAGAAGGGCGCGAGGGTCTACGCGGTCAACCCCGCGCATTTCGATTTCAACTACAAGCTGGCCGGTGAGGCGATCGTGGCGCCGCAGGCGCTGGTCGATGCGCTGCTGGCGCTGGCCAAGGCCGCCGTGGCCGCGGGCGTGACCGCACCGGTGGCACTGGCCGACGCGATCGCTGCGGCGCAGAGCGACCAGGGCGACAGCGACGCGATCGCCGCGCTGAAGTCGGGCAAGGCCGTGGTGATCCTCGGCGAAGCCGCGGTGACCCATCCGCAGGCGTCCTGGCTGCGCGCGATCGCCCGTTTCATTGCCGACGCCACCGGTGCCGGTTACGACGAACTGCCGGTCGGTGCGAATGGCGTCGGCCTGGCGCGGCTCGGCGTGGTGCCGGGCAACGGCGGGCTGGATGCGCAGGCGATGCTGGCGCAGCCACGCAAGAGCTACCTGCTGTACGGCGTCGAGCCGCCGCACGATTTCGCCGATGGCGGCGCGGCCTTGAAAGCACTGCGTGGCGCGGACCAGGTGGTGGCGTTCAGTGCCTATGCCAGCCCTGCGCTGCGCGAGGTGGCCGACGTGATCCTGCCGATCGCGCTGCTGCCGGAGAACGATGCCACCCTGGTCAACGTCGATGGGCTGGCCCAGGGCGTAATGGCCGGCGCGAAGGCGCCCGGCCAGGCCCGGCCGGGCTGGAAGGTGTTGCGTGCGCTGGGTGGTGCCCTGCAACTGGCCGGCTTCGAATTCGACGACCTCGCCGGCCTGCGCGACGGTATTACCGAGCGTGCTGCGACACCGCGGATTGGCTTGGCCGAGCGTACGGCTGTCAGCGGCCTGACCCGCCTGGCGACCTGGCCGATCTACCGTACCGATGCAGTGCTCCGTCGTGCGACGGCGCTGAATGCGCATCCGCTCAATCGCGCCCCGGCGGTGCGTTTGAATGCGGATGAGGCACAGCGACTCGGCCTTTCCGCCGGTGGCCAGGTGCGCATTGCGGACGTGTCGCTGCCGCTGGCGATCGATGCGGCCGTGCCGGATGGCGCGGCGTGGATCGAGGCTGCACAGGATCTCACCGCCACGCTGCCGCCGTATGGCGCGTCCATCACCCTGAGCAAGGCTTAAAGCAGATGCTTGATCAACTCATCCATCAGCTCGTCGTGCCGGTCCTTTACATCCTGGCGATCGTGCTGCCGCTGGTGCTTGCCGTGGCGATGTTCGTGTACTGGGAGCGCAAGGTGCTCGGCTGGATGCACGTGCGCATGGGGCCGAACAAGATCGGCCCGTTCGGCCTGCTGCAGGCCTTCGCCGATGTGACCAAGCTGCTGATCAAGGAAGTGATCCTGCCGACCAAGGCGAACCGCTTCCTGTACTACATGGCGCCGATGATCGCGTTGATCCCCGCGCTGGCGGTGTGGGCCGTGGTTCCGTTCAGCAGCACGATGGTGCTGTCGAACGCCAACGCCGGCGTGCTGTACCTGCTGGCGATGACCTCGATGGGCGTGTACGGCATCATCATCGCCGGTTGGGCGTCCAACTCGCGCTACGCGCTGCTCGGCGCGATGCGCTCGGCGGCGCAGGTGATCTCCTACGAGCTGGCGATGGGCCTGTGCCTGGTCTGCGTGCTGGTGCTGGCCGGTTCGCTGAACCTCACCGAGATCGTCAACGCGCAGGCCGGCAACAAGGGCATCTTCGACTGGTTCTGGCTGCCGTTGCTGCCGGTGTTCGTGATCTATTTCATCTCCGGCGTGGCCGAGACCAACCGCGCGCCGTTCGACATGGCCGAGGGCGAGTCGGAGATCGTGGCCGGCTTCCATGTGGAATATTCAGGCTCGGCGTTCGCGCTGTTCTTCCTGGCCGAATACGCGAACATGATCCTGGTCAGCTTCCTGGCCGCGGTGCTGTTCATGGGCGGCTGGCTGTCGCCGTTCCCGGCGTCGTGGGGTTTCATCGGCCACGGCGGCTTCCCCTGGCTGCTGATCAAGGCGTTCCTGTTCTCGTTCATGTTCCTGTGGTTCCGCGCCACGTTCCCGCGCTATCGCTATGACCAGATCATGCGGCTGGGCTGGAAGGTGTTCATTCCCATCGCCATCGCATGGGTTTTCGTGGCTGGCCTGCTGAAGTACTACGGCCTGGTCAGCATTGGCACGGGGGCTTGAGGCATCCGATGAATCGCATTACCGCCTATTTCAAGAGTCTGCTGCTGGTCGAGCTGTTCCAGGGCATGGGCCTGACCCTGCGCTACCTGTTCAAGCCGAAGTACACGATGCGCTACCCGATGGAGCACATCCCGAAGTCGAACCGCTTCCGCGGCCTGCACGCGCTGCGTCGCTACGCGAACGGCGAGGAGCGCTGCATCGCCTGCAAGCTGTGCGAAGCGGTATGCCCGGCGCTGGCGATCACGATCGACTCGGCGCCGCGCGCGAGCGACGGCCAGCGCCGCACCACGCGCTACGAGATCGACCTGTTCAAGTGCATCTACTGCGGTTTCTGCGAGGAGAGCTGCCCGGTCGATTCGATCGTCGAGACGTCGATCCACGAGTATCACTTCGAGAATCGCGGCGAGAACGTGGTGGACAAGCAGAAACTGCTCGCCATCGGCGATCGCTTCGAACAGCAGATCGCCGCCGACCGCGCGCAAGACGCGGCGTACCGCTGAGGCCAACGATGAATCCCCAACTGCTCCAACTCATCTGTTTCTATGCCTTCGGCTTCGTCACCGTCGCTGCCGCGCTGTCGGTGATCACGCTGAAGAACTCCGTGCACGCGGTGCTGGCGCTGGTGCTGACCTTCTTCAGCGCGGCCTGCCTGTGGATCCTGCTCGAAGCCGAGTTCCTCGCGCTGGCGCTGGTCGTGGTCTACGTCGGTGCGGTGATGGTGCTGTTCCTGTTCGTGGTGATGATGCTCGACATCGACCAGGAAAAAATGCGCGAGGGCTTCGTGAAGTTCCTGCCGGTCGGCCTGATCGTGGCCGCGGTGATGCTGGTGGAAATGCTCGGCCTGATCGGCGTGCGCGCGATGCAGACGCACGTCATGGGCGCCGATCCCGCCACCGCCGCGGGCATGTCCAACACCGCGTGGCTTGGGCATGCGCTGTACACGACGTTCCTGCTGCCCTTCGAGATTGCCGCGCTGATCCTTACCGTGGGCATCGTGGCGGCGGTGGCGCTGACCCTGCGCGAGCGCCGCGCCGCGCGCTACGAGTCGGCCAGCCAGCAGGTCAAGGTCAATCCGAGCGACCGCGTGCGCATCGTGAAGATGGCTGCCGTCCGTCCCGATGAACCGACCGCCCCACAGGAGCCGCAGCCATGATTTCGCTCGCGCACTACATCGTGCTCGGCGCGGTGCTGTTCTGCATCGCCGTCGCCGGCATGTTCATCAACCGCAAGAACGTGATCGTGCTGCTGATGTCGATCGAGCTGATGCTGCTCGCCGTGAACATGAACTTCGTGGCGTTCTCGCGTTTCCTCGGCGACGTCTCCGGGCAGGTGTTCGTGTTCTTCATCCTCACCGTGGCCGCGGCGGAAGCCGCCATCGGCCTGGCGATCCTGGTGCTGCTGTTCCGTACGCGCAGCACGATCAATATCGCCGACATCGACAGCATGAAGGGTTGACCCGATGCAGCTTTCGACTTCCATCCTGCTGACGATCGCGCTGGCGCCGCTGGTCGGTTGCGTGCTGGCCGGCTTCCTGGGCAAGTTCCTGGGGCGCGCCGGTTCGCACAGCATCACCATCCTCGGCGTGGCGGTATCGTGCGCGCTGTCGTTCTACGTGCTGTACCAGCTCACCGTAGGCGGCGCGGCCGAGTACAACCAGAACATCTACACCTGGTTCCAGATCGGCCCGTTCAACGCCAGCGTCGGCTTCATGGTCGACCGGTTGACCGCGATGATGCTGGTGGTGGTGAGCTTCGTGTCGCTGCTGGTGCACGTCTACACCATCGGCTACATGGCCGACGACGACGGCTACACGCGCTTCTTCAGCTACATCTCGCTGTTCACCTTCTCGATGTTCATGCTGGTCATGAGCAACAACTTCATGCAGCTGTTCTTCGGCTGGGAAGCGGTGGGCCTGGTGTCGTACCTGCTGATCGGCTTCTGGTACAAGCGGCCGACCGCGATCTTCGCCAACCTGAAGGCATTCCTGGTCAACCGCGTGGGCGACTTCGGCTTCCTGCTCGGCATCGCGGCGGTGCTGTATTTCCTCGGCACGCTGGACTACGCCACCGCATTCGCCGCAGCGCCCGGCCTGTCCGGCAAGATCCTGCAAATCACCGCGGGCACGCAGTGGGACGCGGCTACGGTGATCTGCATCCTGCTGTTCGTCGGCGCGATGGGCAAGTCGGCGCAGGTGCCGTTGCACGTGTGGCTGCCCGACTCGATGGAAGGCCCGACCCCGATCTCCGCGCTGATCCACGCCGCGACGATGGTCACCGCCGGCATCTTCATGGTGGCGCGCATGTCGCCGCTGTTCGAAATGTCTTCCACCGCGCTCAGCTTCGTGCTGGTGATCGGTGCGACCACGGCGCTGTTCACCGGCTTGATCGGCATCGTGCAGAACGACATCAAGCGGGTGATCGCGTACTCCACGCTGTCGCAGCTGGGCTACATGACGGTGGCGCTGGGCGTGTCGATGTACAGCGGCGCAGTGTTCCACCTGATGACGCACGCGTTCTTCAAGGCGCTGCTGTTCCTCGGCGCCGGCTCGGTGATCATCGCGATGCACCACGAGCAGGACATGCGCTACATGGGCGGCCTGCGCAAGTACATGCCGGTCACCTGGCTGACCATGTGGGCCGGCTCGATTGCGCTGGTGGCGGTGCCGTTCACTTCCGGCTTCTATTCGAAGGACGCGATCATCGAGGCGGTCGGCGAGTCGCATCGCTGGGGCGCGCACTACGCCTACTTCTGCGTGATGGCCGGCGTGCTGGTGACGGGGCTGTACACGTTCCGCCAGATGTACCTGACCTTCCACGGCAAGGAGCGCTTCACCGTGGTCGAGCAGCATGGCCACGGTCATGACGGGCATGACGATCACGGTCATCACGAGCCGGGCGTGCTGGCGCATGCGCCGAAGGAGTCGCCGTGGGTGGTGACGGTGCCGCTGGTGCTGCTGGCGATCCCGTCGCTGCTGGTCGGCTTCTTCACCGTCGGGCCGACGCTGTTCGGCAACTGGTTCGGCAAGGCGATCCATGTGGAAGAGGCGAACAACGTGCTGGCCGAGATGGGACAGCATTTCCACGGTGCGGCGGCGATGGCGCTGCACGGGTTCACCCAGTTGCCGTTCCTGCTGGTGCTCGTCGCCTTCGTGATCACCACCTACATCTACCTGTTCAACCCGGCGCTGGCGGGCAGGATCAAGTCCGCGCTGAAGCCGCTGTGGACGGTGCTCGATCGCAAGTACTGGGTCGACGACGTGTACTTTGCGCTGTTTGCCCGTGGCGGCGTGCTGCTGGGCCGCGGGTTCTGGAAGGCCAGCGAGACGGCGGTGATCGACGGTGCGATGGTCAACGGCTCGGTGAACGTGATTCATCGCATCGCCGCGCTGATGCGTCGCCTGCAGTCGGGTTACCTCTATCACTACGCCTTCGCGATGATTCTCGGCTTGATCCTGCTGCTTGGCGGGTACTGGCTCATCGGTTCCGGGCCGGTCGGGCAATAAGGGAAACAGATCCATGTTCAATCACTTGCTCAGCCTGCTGATCTGGCTACCCGTCGTCGGGGCCATCCCGGTGCTGCTTGCCGGTTCGGCCCGACCCAACCTGGCGCGCTGGCTGTCGCTGCTGGTGGCGGTGCTCGCCTTCGTGGCCAGCCTGTTCCTGCTGGTGCAGTACAACCCCGGCGGCGCCGCGATGCAGCTGGTCGAAAGCCACCTGTGGATCGCATCGTGGGGCGTCCATTACGGACTGGCGGTCGATGGCATCTCGGTGGCACTGATCGTGATGACCACCTTCGTCGGCATCCTAGTGATTGCCGGTGCATGGGAAGTCATCCAGGACAAGCCGCACCAGTACATGGCCGCGATGCTGATCCTCGAAGGCCTGCTGATCGGCGTGTTCTGCGCTACCGACGCGCTGCTGTTCTACGCGCTGTTCGAGGCGATCCTGATCCCGATGTTCATCCTGATCGGCGTCTGGGGCGGTCCGCGCCGCGTGTACGCGACGCTGAAGTTCTTCATCTACACGTTCTTCGGCTCGGTCTTCATGCTGATCGCGCTGCTGTACCTGTACCAGAAGGCGGGTACGTTCGACATCGCCACGCTGGCCGCGCTGCCGCTGACGATGAAGGAGCAGAGCTGGGTGTTCTTCGCGTTCCTGATCGCGTTCGCGATCAAGGTGCCGATGGTACCGGTGCACACCTGGTTGCCGGATGCCCACGTCGAGGCGCCGACCGGCGGTTCGGTGGTGCTGGCGGCGGTGATGCTGAAGGTCGGCACCTACGGCATGCTGCGCTTCATCCTGCCGATCGTGCCGGATGCGGGCGCGCATTTCGCCTGGCTGATCATCGTGCTGAGCCTGATCGCGATCGTCTATATCGGCTACGTCGCATTGGTGCAGGAGGACATGAAGAAGCTGGTGGCGTATTCGTCGGTGGCCCACATGGGCTTCGTCACGCTGGGCATCTTCATCGCCTTCATGCTGGTGCGCGAGCAGGGCAATACCGACATGGCGCTGCTCGGCATGCAGGGCGCGATGATCCAGATGATCTCGCACGGCTTCGTCTCCGGCGCGATGTTCACCTGCATCGGCGTGATGTACGACCGCCTGCACACGCGCCAGATCAAAGATTACGGCGGCCTCATCAACGTGATGCCATGGTTCGGCTTCTTCTACGTGCTGTTCGCGATGGCCAATTGCGGATTGCCGGGCACCAGCGGTTTCGTGGGCGAGTTCATGGTGATCCTGTCCAGCTTCAGCGCCAATCCATGGATCGCGCTGTTCGCCGCGTTCACCCTGATCATCGGCGCGGGCTACACGCTGTGGCTGGTGAAGCGCGTGCTGTGGGGCGAGATCACCAACCCGCACGTGGCCGAGATGAAGGAAATCAACGCGCGCGAGACATTCGTGCTGGGCGCCTTCGCCGCCGCCGTGCTGGCGCTGGGCATCTGGCCGCAGCCACTGGTCCACCTGATGGACGGTTCGGTGGCGCAGCTGGTGCAGCAGCTTGCCATTCACAAGATTTGATCGGGACCCGACATGCCGACTTTCAATGACATCCTGATCCTGCTGCCGGAGTTCTATTTGGTGGGGGCCGCGTGCGTGCTGTTGCTCGCTGACGCCTTCATGAGGCCGGCGCAGCGCCCCTGGCTGCACTGGATCTCGATCGCCGTGCTGCTGGTGGCGATCTACCTGGTGATCGCCGGCCAGCCGCCGCAGGCGGTGACCGCGTTCGGCAGCATGTTCGTGCGCGACGACGTGGCCGAGATCCTCAAGGTGTTCGCGCTGGGCACCACCGCCATGGTGTTCGTCTACGCGCGCCCGTACCTGATCGACCGCAAGCTGCTCGGCGGCGAGTTCTACACGCTGATGATCTTTGCGGTGATCGGCATCATGCTGCTGGTCTCGGCCGGCAACCTGGTGACCGTGTACCTGGGGCTGGAGCTGCTGTCGCTGTCGTCGTACGCGCTGGTTGCGCTGAATCGCGATGCGAAACTGCCGCCGGAAGCGGCGATCAAGTACTTCGTGCTGGGTGCGCTGGCCTCGGGCATGCTGCTGTACGGCATGTCGATGGTCTACGGCGCTTCCGGCATGGGCGGCACGCCGTCCCTGGACCTGGCGCAGTTGCACAACGTGATGAGTTACACCACGGCGCCGACCCTGCTGCTGTTCGGCCTGATCTTCATGATCGTGGGCATCGGCTTCAAGCTGGGCGCGGCACCGTTCCACATGTGGATTCCCGACGTCTACCAGGGCGCGCCCACCCCGGTCACCACCTTCATCGCCTCGGGTTCGAAGCTGGCGGCGTTCGGCATGGCCTATCGCCTGCTCGATGCCGGCATGGGCGACCTGTCGCAGCATTGGCAGCTGATGCTGGCGGTGCTGGCGGTGGCTTCGCTGGCGATCGGCAACCTGGTCGCGATCGTGCAGACCAACCTCAAGCGCATGCTGGCGTATTCGACCATCTCGCACATGGGCTACCTATTGCTCGGTCTCGCCGCGGCCGGCCCCGAGGGTTATGCCGCGGCGATGTTCTACGCGATCTGCTACGCGCTGATGGGCGTGGCTGCGTTCGGCGTGATGCTGGCGCTGACCCGGGCGGGTTTCGAGTGCGAGGAAATCGCCGACCTGAAGGGTCTCAACCAGAAGTCGCCGTGGATGGCGTTCCTGATGCTGCTGGCGATGTTCTCGCTGGCCGGCGTGCCGCCGCTGTTCGGCTTCTGGGCCAAGGTGCTGGTGCTGGAGGCGGCGATCCACGCGGACATGCTGTGGCTGGCCATCGTCGGCATCGTGTTCGCCATCATCGGGCTGTACTACTACCTGTACGTGGTCAAGGTGATGTATTTCGACAAGCCGGTCGAAGGCAGCGTGCTGCAGGTGCAGTCGGACCGGCCGTTGCGCGTGGTGCTATCGCTGAATGCATTGTCGCTGCTGGTGCTGGGCCTGTACTGGGGCCCGCTGCTGGGCTGGTGCCGGCGCGCGTTCGGGCTGTGAGTCGCTGCGTGGCGCCGAATACCTTCGATTGAGACTTGCAAGAAACCGGCCACCTAGGTAAACTCTTCGGACTCTGATGCGGGGTGGAGCAGTCTGGCAGCTCGTCGGGCTCATAACCCGAAGGTCGCAGGTTCGAATCCTGCCCCCGCTACCAGATCTTTCTTGATGCAAGAAAGCCTCCTCGTGAGGCTTTTTTGTTGGGCGCAAGGATGCGTCGTGCCGGGCTGCCGTTGGCGGCTGCGCGCGCCGGAAAGAGCTGCTTGAGGAGGAGGAACATCGGCGAGATAGGGAAATGGGCCGTTGGAGCCCATTTTTTGTTTCTGCTGTTCTGAAAGAGTGATCTGGGAAGGCTACCCATGGATACACAGGCACTGGCACAACGCTTCAGCGAGGTACTGGCCGATCTGGGCCTGGAATGCCTCGGCGTGGAGTTCACCCCGTCGCACGGGCAGAGTACCCTGCGCGTCTACCTGGATTTGCTGGACAAGGAAACGGGCGACGGCGAACGTCGCGAGGTCGGCATCGAGGATTGCGAAGCCGCCAGCCGCGAACTGTCAGCCTTGCTGGACGTCGAGGATCCGATCCCCGGCCATTACGTGCTGGAAGTTTCCTCGCCAGGCCTGGATCGGCCGCTGTTCACCGCCGCACAGTTTGCGCGGGCCAGCGGGCAGGAAGTGAAATTGTTGCTGAAGGCGCCGCTGGAAGGTCGCCGTCGCCTGCGCGGCAAGCTGGTCTCGGCGGAAGGCGGGCGCATCGTGCTGGAAGCCGAAGGCAAGACATTCGAATTCGATCACGCGCTGGTGGAAAGTGCGCGTGTGGTGCCGGACTGGGTGGCGCTCGGTTACGCGCCGCAGCCCAAGCGCGGCGGCAAGACGCCCGGCAAGAAGTAATCAGTGCGGCCATCCATGGCCGTGTTCCAAATTTTGTGTTCCGGGATGAACGCAACAATTTAACCATCGGTATCCGGACGGGATACCTACGGAGTTGCAGCAATGAGCAAAGAACTTTTGCTGGTCGTCGACGCGGTTGCCAATGAAAAGGGCGTGCCGCTGGAAGTGATTTTCGAGGCGATGGAGGCCGCGCTGGCCTCGGCCGCGAAGAAGCGCTACCCGGACGAGGAGCCCGACATCCGCGTGTCGATCGACCACAACACCGGCGAGTACGAGACGTTCCGTCGCTGGGAAATCATCGCCGACGACGGCGAGATGGAGTCGCCGTCGTACCAGTTGCGCCTGATGGACGCGCTGGACGAGCGCGCCGACGCCAAGGTGGGCGAGTACATCGAGCAGCAGATCGAGAACGCCGAATTCGGCCGCATCGCCGCGCAGGCCGCCAAGCAGGTGATCGTGCAGCGCGTGCGCGAGGCAGAGCGCCAGCAGGTGGTCGACGCGTTCGCCGACCGCGTGGGCGAGCTGGTCACCGGCATCGTCAAGCGCGTCGAGCGCGGCAACATCTACCTCGACCTGGGCAGCAACGCCGAAGCGTTCATCCCCCGCGACAAGACGATTCCGCGCGAATCGGCCCGCGTCGGCGACCGCGTGCGCGGCTACCTGTACGAAGTGCGTTCCGAGGCCCGCGGCCCGCAGCTGTTCGTGTCGCGCGCCGCGCCGGAATTCATGATCGAACTGTTCAAGCTGGAAGTGCCGGAAGTCGGCCAGGGCCTGGTCGAGATCAAGGGCTGCGCCCGTGATCCGGGCGATCGTGCCAAGATCGCCGTGCTGGCCCATGACAGCCGCACCGATCCGATCGGCGCCTGCATCGGCATGCGCGGTTCGCGCGTGCAGGCGGTCTCCAACGACCTCAACGGCGAGCGCGTCGACATCATCCTGTGGCATGAGAACCAGGCGCAGTACGTCATCAACGCGATGGCGCCGGCGGAAGTGCAGTCCATCATCATGGACGAGGAAAAGCACTCGATGGACATCGCGGTGGCCGAGGACAAGCTGTCCCAGGCGATCGGCCGGGGCGGCCAGAACGTGCGCCTTGCCAGCAAGCTGACCGGCTGGCAGCTCAACGTGATGACCCAGGACCAGGTCACCGCCAAGAGCGAGTCCGAGCAGGAGGCCGCGCGCCAGCTGTTCATGGACAAGCTGGAGGTGGATCAGGAGATTGCCGTTATCCTCGTGCAGGAAGGCTTCTCCAGCATCGAGGAAATCGCCTATGTGCCCAGCGCCGAACTGCTGGCGGTGGAGGGCTTCGACGAGGACATCGTCGAGGAACTGCGCGCCCGCGCCCGCGACGCGCTGCTGACCGAGGCACTGGCGGTGGAGGAGGGCGTCGACGACCATCAGCCTTCCGAAGAGCTGCTGGCGCTGGAAGGCATGGACGAGGCGACGGCCTATGTGCTGGCCGCGCGCGCGGTGACCACGGTCGACGACCTGGCCGACCTGGCAGTGGACGACCTGATCGATATCGAGGGCATGGACGAAGAACGTGCCGCAGCACTGATCATGGCCGCGCGTGCACCGATGATCGCGCGACTGGAGAAAGGCGGCTAACCGCGGACGGCGGCACCCTGGAAGGGTGTGCCGAGAAAGGCTTCCGGGAAGCCTTTCACCACGGATGGAGGTGGCGGCGCAGATAACGCCGCACAAGATGATAAGCGCGGGAACGGCGGAGCAAAGAACACGATGTCGGACGTCACAATCAAACAACTCGCCCAGGTACTGGGCCTGCCGGTCGACAAGCTGCTGACGCAGCTTGGCGAAGCGGGCATGAAATTCTCCGACCAGGAGCAGGTCATCAGCAGCACCGAGAAGGTGAAGCTGCTTGGCTTCCTGCGCCGCACGCACGGCAAGAGCGAGGCTGCTGCCGAGGTAGAGGACAGCGCGCCACGCCAGATCACCTTGAAGCGCCGCACGGTCGGTGAACTGAAGGTGGCCGCGCCGGGTGGCCGCGGCGCCACGGGGGCGGCCAAGACGGTCAATGTCGAGGTGCGCGCCAAGCGCACCTACGTCAAGCGCAGCGTGATCGCCGAGGAAGCCAGTGCCGAGCCCGAGCGCGAGGATGCCGTGCGCAAGCTGCAGGAATCGCAGCAGCAACGCGAGCAGGAAGAGCGCGAGCGGGTCGAGGCCGAGCAGCGCCGCCAGGCGGAAGCGCAGCAGCGCGCCCTGGACGAGCAGCAGCAGAAGGCCGAAAAGGAACAGCATGAGGTCGAAGTGGCCAGTCCCGCCGGGCCAGCCGCGGCCGAGCACGTCGAGGCGACGCCGGAATCGGCGGACGAAGCGGTATCCGGGGCTGCCAGCGATGACGCAGCAGGAACCGTACAGCGCATGGATCAACGCGACCTGGGCATGATCCTGCCGCGCATCCATGAGCCGCGCAAACGTGAAAAGCTGGTCAAGCCGGCACCGGCTCCCGCTCCCGCTCCGGCGGCCGCTCCGGCGGCCCGTGTTGCGGTGGCCGGCGCTCCGGCGTATCAACGCGTGGCGGCATCGCCTTCCGCTGCGCAGATCGACAAGCTGCGTCAGTTGCTCGAAGGCGCGCAGCGTCCGATGGTGATAGCGGGCGG
>Ga0207647_10002913_pt1 | contig 12882 bp, 14 predicted proteins | sample KBSCornC2_FD_184295 | JGI IMG/M metagenome (GOLD analysis project Ga0207647, IMG submission 184295) | Corn rhizosphere microbial communities from Kellogg Biological Station, Michigan, USA - C2 (SPAdes) (version 2) | ecosystem: Host-associated > Plants > Roots > Rhizosphere ...
CTGCGAAGGTCGCGGCGTCGAAGGTTGAGGTTACGTTCGACATGAAGCAACTGAGCACGACCGCTCCAGGGTTCACCAAGCATCTCAACAGCGCCGACTTCTTCGATACGGCAAAGTTCGGCACCGCCCGCTTCGTGTCGACTTCGATTAAGCCATCCGGGAAGAATGCTGCCGTTATCGTCGGCAACCTGACGATCAAGGATGTCACCAAGCCCGTCACCCTGAACGCGCGTTTTCTTGGCGCCGGCAGTAACCCCATGGCCAACAACGCGCTCAACGTGGGATTCAGCGCGACCGGCAATATCAAGCGCAGCGACTTCGGCGTCGCAATGGCCGCGCCGGCCGTAGCAGACGACGTCGAGCTCGAGATCAACGCCGCTTTCGTAAAGAACTGATTCAAAACGGATGGGGTGGCCGATTGACCGCATCATCCCATTGCCGGGGAGTGAGTGATGAACGTTGGACTCCGCAAAGCGAAGGGTTTCCTGGCGCTGGCGATCTCGGCAACACTCTCGCTGCCATTAGCAGCGGAGCCCCCGTCGCCTGCGGTAGTCGCCGCGCGCCGCGCGATCTTCGATCCGGCAATCAGCTCCGTGCTCTTCCATAACATGGACGAGTTATTCGAGACGCGTGTCGTCGGCCATGCAGCTGCGCCCTGGCAACTGCCCCGCACCGACGCACCGATGAACTTCTCCTACTCCTATGGTGGAGCGACTAAGCCGGCAAGTGAAATCCTGGACGGCAACTACACGAATGCGCTGCTGATCATCAAAGACGGCAAGATCGTGACGGAGATCTATCGGAACGGGACGGATGCACAGAGCAGGTTCATTTCCTGGTCCATGTCGAAGTCGCTGACTGGCACGCTGGTGGGACTTGCTGTGAGCGAGGGCAGGATCAAGTCGTTGGATGACGGTATCGTCACCTACCTGCCGGAACTGCGGCGCACGGGATATGAGGGCGTCACGATCCGGCAAATACTGGAGATGAGGTCGGGCGTTGACTACGACGAGCGCTACGACTGGAAGAACCCAAGCGTCGCTTCTATCAATCACGAGGAAGCGCTGGTTCAGAACCGTGTCCGCTTCGCCGACGTGGCGCGAACCCTCAAGCGCAAACACGCTCCAGGATCGACATTCGACTACAAGACAATCGACACCGCCGTGCTCGGCTGGCTTGTCGAACGGGTAACCGGGATGAGCGCCTCGGCCTACATGTCCAGTCGGATTTGGGAACGGCTCGGCACGGAACGGGACGCCTTCTACATCATGGACGGCCCTCCTGGGATCGGGCGGGAGTTCACCGGCGGCGGCTTCAACGCGACGTTGCGGGATTATGGACGCTTCGGGCAGATGATGCTTCAGGACGGGGTCGGCAATGGCCAGAGGATCCTTCCCGCCGGTTGGGTGCGCCAGGCCACTGCGCCTGTTGGAGGGCAGGAAGGAGAGACGGGCGGCTACGGCTACCAGTGGTGGACCGTTCAGAACAGCGATGCGTACTTCGCGCTCGGGTTGTGCGGCCAGTTCATCTACGTGGATCCGATCACCCGCACGGTAATCGTGAAGTTGAGTTACGTTCCGCTCGAAAAGGGCGACGCGATGAAGGAGACGCTCAGCTTCATGGCGGCCGCCTCGGCATGGCGGCCGTGAGTGCGATCACGAGGCGTGAGCGACAAACCACGTTTAGCCTAGTCTAATAACACACTGTCCATAACCGGCAACTAACACCACTAAATCAAAGAATGGCTTTGCTAGTCGGTTCGGTGAGCTACGAAGGATGTTGAGATGAAACGTGCTCTTTTGGCCATCGCGATCCTGGCCGCTGGACTTGCCTCCCCGATTTCAGCGCATCATTCGACGGCGATGTTCGACAATCAGAAGCTCGTCATTTTGCGAGGCACGATCAAGTCGTTCTCATATTTGAATCCTCATTCGTGGATTTCGATCGTGGCGGCCCCTGAAGGCACTACTGCTGCGAAGAGATGGGACGTGGAGTTGGTCTCGCCCGTGGTGTTGGAGCGGATGGGCATCACCCGTGAAACGTTTCGGCCTGGTGACAAGGTCGTGATGGGGATCCGGCCGTTGCGCGACGGCCGTCCCGGAGGCGCCTTCGTGCTCGCGGTGACGGCGAATGGGACACCCTATGGTGCCAAGCCTGCGGAGGTCGGCGTCGATCCGAAGCGCCTACGCCTCTAGGCCTCCGGATCGGGCGACCTCCTGAACTTCTGCTGGCGGCCCCTGCCGGACGCATGCCGACGCTACATCTTCCGAGGTCCATCGCCCGGATGGATCGGGCGAAAGCGGGTATGGGACCGCTCAGCCGCGAAATCCACTCCCGATCGATGAAGGGATAGTCAATGCCGTGCGCGCAACACCGCTATGGCCTGGTATCGATCGCGCTTCACGTGTCGGCTGGCTGGAACCGCGCGATGGGAGCGGCCTTCGCAATCCCGACGCTGTGGTTCAACCAGTTCGAATGGCCGCACATCGGATTCGTCGCTAGCTTGTCCGAGGCGCGGCGCGCAGTCGTGGCCGACGTCTCCATGAATGCGCACGAGCTGCTCGGCTGGAGCGGTATCCTGCTGGTGGCCGTCCACGTGGCCGCCGCACTCAAGCATCACCTCGTCGATCGTGATGACGTGCTCGCCGGCATGACTCCCTGGGTGCGCCCTCGCCACATATCTCAGGCAAGAAAGGAAACCCGCCAATGATCTCGCCTCGTCTTCTGATCTGCGTCGCAGCGTTTGGGACCCCGGCCGTAGCCGCAGCACCAGCGTGGCGGGTGTCGCCGCAGGAAGGCCGCGTCTCCTTCGCGGGGACCCAGTCCGGGAAGCCGTTTCAGGGTCGCTTCGACCAGTGGAAGGCGCAGATCGCCTTCGATCCCGCAGACCTGGTGGGTTCAAAGGCTGTGGTGGTGTTTGCTACCGCGTCCGCAAAGACGGGCGATCGCTTTCAAGAGACGACCTTGGCAGGCGCGGAATGGTTCAACTCCGCCGCATTTCCTACTGCCACCTACACGACAAGCAGGATCCGCGCCGCCGGGCCGGGAAAGTACGTGGCGGACGGAGTGTTGCAGATCAAGGGTCGGAAGGTTCCGGTGCAACTCCCCTTTACCTTGGCGATCAACGGAAACAAGGCCACGATGTCGGGCGACCTCGCACTCGACCGGGCGGCGGTCGACATCGGAATGAAATCCGATCCAACCGGCGCCTGGGTCAGTAAAGTTGTCCGAGTGCAGGTGAGGCTCACGGCCCAACGCTGACGGGAGCCTCGCCCGAAGTCTCTGGGCAGAGATCCACCACCGCAAGAATCTGAGAGGTCGTCATGGAAAAAGACCCGCGCGCGTTCGTGTCTGAACGGCCGATGGCGCCGATCCAGATCGCGGCGGTGGTGCTGTGCGTCGTCCTGAACGCGCTCGACGGTTTTGACGTGCTGTCGATCAGCTTTGCCTCTCCCGGCGTCGCTGCCGAGTGGGGGATCGACCGCGCGGCACTCGGCATCGTGCTGTCGATGGAGTTGATCGGCATGGCGGCCGGCTCGGTCGTGCTCGGCAGTCTCGCCGACCGGTGGGGCCGGCGGCCGATCGTGCTCTTCTGCCTGACGGTCATGGCGGCGGGCATGGGGCTCGCGGCTGTAGCCCCGGATGTCGGCACCTTATCGGCTTACCGACTCATCACAGGGCTTGGCATCGGTGGCATGCTGGCCACGACGAATGCGGTGGTTGCAGAGTTTGCCAACGCGCGTCGCCGCCAACTGGCGGTAGCGCTCATGGCGGGCGGCTATCCGTTGGGGGCGATCGTTGGCGGCTCGATCTCCTCTCTGCTTCTGCTGGATGGAGGAGACTGGCGCGCGATCTTCGTGTTCGGAGCGATAGTGGCGACAGTGCTGATTCCTGTCGTCTGGCTTTTTCTTCCGGAGACTGTCGCCTTTCTGGTCGAGAGGCGCCCCACGCGGGCACTCGAGAGGACGAACGCCGTTCTGAGGAGGATTGGAGGAGACAAGGTCGGCGCGCTTCCCGAAATTGACGCGGCCGGTGCGCGCCCAGGCGTGGCAGCGTTGTTCCAGCCGGCGCTCGCCCGGACGACTATCCTGCTCACCTTTGCCTACTTCGCGCACGTTATGACCTTCTACTTCATCCTGAAGTGGATCCCGAAGATCGTTGTCGACAGGGGCTTTGAGCCGGCGCGGGCAGGTAGCGTGCTGGTTTGGGCGAACGTCGGCGGTGCGCTCGGCGCTCTTGCCTTGAGCCTCCTGACGCAGCGATATGCGGTGCGGAGTCTGGTTGTAGGTGCGATGTTGCTCGCTGCGGTGCTCGTCACTCTGTTCGGACGGGGGCAGAGTGATCTGGCCGGCCTGTCGCTGATGGCGGGCGCCGCCGGCTTCTTCACGAATGCCGCGATCGTGGGCCTCTACGCGGTTTTCGCGCAATCCTTCCCCACGGCAGTCCGCGCAGGGGGCACGGGTTTCGTGGTCGGTATCGGGCGCGGCGGCTCCGCTCTGGGGCCGATTCTGGCTGGATACCTCTTCCAGACAGGCGTCGGACTCCAGGGCGTGGCGGTCGCGATGGCGATGGGTTCCCTCCTCGGCGCCCTTGCTCTGCTCTCGCTGCGTGCGCCGGCGACGTCTCCTTCAACTTGACGGGCGGGCTTCCCTGGTCGACCGCAGGCGCTGCGAGCCGATGACGACCGCGATTACCTTCCAGCCCATGCATGTGGTGATCGCCGAGGAGCGAGGCCCTCCAGCCGCCAAAGCTGTGGAATGCCATCGGCGGCACTGGGATCGGCAGGTTGAATCGGCACGCGTGGTGAGGGCCTGCATGCCGCCGACATTTGAGGTCGGTTACGTCTGGCTCGGGTCGGCCGTGGTGTCACTCCGACACCGCATGGTTTGCGATTGAAGACTTTCGTGCACCGGGCTGCGCGGGCATGATCCGCGGATGACTGGTCCGATCGATCGCTGCGCGTGATAGAAGCTGAGTGGCACAGGCGCGGATTCATGGTGCTGGCGGCCTCGGCCGCCGTTGCCGCATGTTCTCGTTCGGTGCTCGACGCCCGACAGCTGCGGATCGGATCGTCGCCGACTGGGGTGCCGTTCAGCTTCGTCGACCCGTGGTCCAACGAACTGACTGGGTCGATGGTTGACACTGCCGCTCTCGTAGCCAGGGCGATTGGGCGGGTTCCCGATCTGCGGATCACCTCCTTCGGCGCGCTGATTCCGTCGTTGACGGCAGGCAAGATCGACCTGATCGCGGCCGCCATGCTGCGCACGCCCGAGCGCGAGGCCGTGGTGTCCTTCAGCAGTCCGGTCTACTCCTACTCAGGTGCGCTGGTCGTGCCGGTGGCGTCCGAACGCACCTATCCTTCTCTCGTCTCCCTGAGAGGTCTGCGCGTCGGTGCGCAGATCGGCACCCGGTTCGTAGACCAGCTGCGCTCGGCCGGTGTGATCGATGTCTCGACCTATGACGGACTAAGCGACATCTTGCGTGATCTTGGCTTGGGTAGAATCGACGTCGGTTACGGCGATCAGCCCATCCTCGCCTATCAGCTGCGAGTGGGTCCGAAGCGGCCGGTGCGGCTGGCTGAGGAATTCGCGGCACCGGCCGGCGAGGCGCTGTGCCTGGTCGTACGTAAGGGCGATCCACTGCTGGCGCAGGTTGATCTGGCGATAGAACGCATGCGAGCCTCCGACATTCCGGAGATCAACCGACGTTGGGGATTGGAGGCGTCCTGATGGTCGAATTCCTAAGCGATGCAGTTATCTACCTTCCAGTCCTGCTGAAGGGCTTGGCCATGACCATCGTGCTGAGCCTATGCGCCTTGAGCTTCAGCGTCGCCCTCGGGCTCCTGCTCGCGCTTGGAGGGATGAGCCGCTTGGCCGCGCTGCGCGCCCCGGCACGCATCTTCGTCAACATAATTCGGGGCATCCCCATCATTGTGCAGCTGTTCTGCGTCTATTTCGTGCTGCCCGAGGTCGGTATCGAGCTGGAACCGTTCTCGGCCGGGGTGGTCGGGCTCGGTATCGCCTATTCGGTCTACCAGGCGGAAAATTTCAGGTCGGGTTTCCAATCCGTAGATCCCCAGACCATCGAAGCCGCACGCTCGCTCGGGATGACTGATCGAAATGTGTTCCATCGCGTGACGCTGCCGCTCGGCGTACGCACCGCGCTTCCGCCGTTCGGAAACACCGCTGTGATGCTGCTCAAGGATTCTTCGATAGCTTCGACGATCACCATCGCCGAGCTCACCCGCGCCGGCCAGCTGCTGGCGATCTCGACCTTCAAGAACGGCACGATCTACCTGCTCGTCGCGTTGCTTTATCTTGCGGCCAGCCTGCCTCTCGCCGCCGCTGTCCGTCACCTCGAACGTCGAATGGGCCGGCGATGATAGAGTTGAACGGCGTCGGTAAGGCATTCGGTTCTCACGTCGTTCTCCGCAACGTGAGCTTCTCCGCCGCTCGGGGGGAGGTCACCTGTCTGCTTGGGCCGTCTGGCTCCGGCAAGTCGACCGTGCTGCGCTGCATCAATGGACTCGAACGCCACGATGCGGGCGAAATCCGGGTCGACGGAGATCTTGTTTCGGACGCAACGTTGCTCCCCGTTCGCCGCAAGGCCGCTATGGTGTTCCAGCGGTTCAACCTGTTCCCGCACCGCACTGTCCTCGAGAATGTCGTGGAAGGTCCCGTGCAGGTTCTACGTCGCCCGATCGCAGAGGCGGAGGCGGAAGCTTTGACACTGCTGGAGCGCGTTGGCATGGCCGACTTCGCTCGAGCCTATCCCGCCAAGCTCTCAGGCGGTCAGCAGCAACGGGTCGGCATCGCACGCGCTTTGGCTATGCGGCCGAGCATCATACTGTTTGACGAGCCGACCTCCGCCCTCGATCCGGAGCGGGTCGGAGAGGTCCTGCAGGTGATGCGTGGCTTGGCCGTCGAAGGCATGACCATGATCGTCGTCACGCACGAGATCGCCTTCGCGCGGGAGGTCGGCGATCGCGCGATCTTCATGGACGGAGGTGTGGTCGTCGAACAGGGCGCGGCCCGGGAGGTGCTGACCGCTCCCCGCGCCGAGCGGACGAGGCGTTTCCTGGATCGTGTGCTCAATCCGCTCTAAGGCCTGAGGTGTGATGATGCGTCTGCAGCGGCAGCGGAGCCAATTGAAACTTCCTCATAACCTTCGCAGCACCGATACGATGCGCGGAACACGGCAGGAACGTCAATGAAACCGATCCATTTATCGTTGAGCCGACTCGTTCGCGAACTTCCACGTTTCGCTCCGGTACCCGAACCGATCGGCTCGGCCGAGAGCGCCGGAGTTTGGGACGTCCTCGAGCCCACTCGCAAGATATTCTTTCTCTTCGAGCAAGGCGGATCAGGGTCATGACCGAGCTGCGCGATCCACGCCTCGCGGCTCAGTCGATGGCGCAGGTGAGCTACTGGCTGGAGACCTGCGGCGAGGATCTTGTCGCTCGCTCCCGGCTGGCCGGCGACCGCGTCGTTGATGTCGCCATCCTCGGTGGCGGGTTCTCCGGCCTCTGGACAGCCTATCATCTATTGCGGGCGAGACCGGATCTCGAAGTTGCGATCGTGGAGCGCGAGGTGTGTGGATATGGCGCCTCGGGCCGCAACGGCGGCTGGTGTTCGCCACGCTTTCCGTTGGAGCCAGCGGCGCTGATCTCGAGGTTCGGTATCGATGGAGCACGGGCGATCCTGAAGTCGGTCGAGGCAGCAGCCGCTTACGTCGGGGAAATCTGCGAGCGCGAGGGGATCGACGCCCACTATCGCACGACCGGAGTGCTAAGCCTCGCGCGTAGTCCGAAGCAGGCCGCTTCGCTCTCCAATACGCTTGCGACCTTCGCAAGACTGGGAATGGACGGTCCGCTGCGCCTCCTTAGTGCAGGCGAGGCGTTCGAGCGAGTGCACGCCACCAACATCCATGCTGGCCTTTCCACTTCGATCGGTGCTGCCGTTCATCCGGGCCGGCTGGCGCGGGGACTAGCGCGCGTCGTGGAACGGCTTGGCGGTACGATTTACGAGGGAACGGCTGCAACCGAGCTGCGCACGGGAGCAGATGCGGCCATCGTCACGGCCGCAGGTGACCTGTCCGCGAGACTGGCCGTGGTGGCGGCGGGCGAGGCGTATCTCACCGGACTCCCCCGCTTCCATCGAAGCCTGCTGCCCATGTCGTCGATGATCGTGCTCACCGAACCACTAAGCGAGAGTTTGTGGAGCGAGCTCGGGTGGCAAGGCGGTGAATGCCTCAGTTCGCTGGCGCATACCAAGAACTATCTGACCCGCACCGTCGATGGCCGCATCCTCTATGGTAGTCGAGGCGCCAACTACCGGTTCGGATCGCGAATGGACGACGCCGCCATTCGGGACGAGACGGTGTTCGAGTGGATGCGCGGATGCGTTCGGGAATGGTGGCCGGCACTTGAAGGCGTTAGATTTACCCATGCCTGGGGCGGCTACCTGGGCATACCGCGCGACTGGATGCCCACGGTGACGTTCGATCGACAGAGTCGGTTGGCGCAATTGCACGGCTACACCGGACGCGGAGTCGCGACCAGCAGCCTGTTCGGGAAACTTCTGGGCGGATTAATCACCGATCAGTGTACCGGTTTGGAAAAGCTGCCGTTCCATCGCAGTGAAGGCAAGCGGTGGGAGCCCGAGCCTTTTCGCTGGCTTGGCGTTCGATACGTGCAGAACGCGTTTTCCCGGATCGACGAAGCCGATGCGGCCGGTCGCGCGCCGCCGTTCGATGCGTCGATCGCAGCAGCTCTGGGCGATCCATGAGGATGAAGGCGATGATCACGGCTGCGAGGCCGATCAAGGCTATCGCGTTGCCCGATCCGACGAACAGACCGCGCCGATGATCCCCCCGATTGCACCGACGATCATCATAGGCTCTATTGTTCCCAGCACTCATCGACGAAAGGTTCGCGACCAGAAAGTTGCGAACACCATCCCAGGTGGTGTATGATAGCCACCAGGTTACATCGTGTCGCACAGGTTACATCATGTCGCGCGAGTGGGCTGACCGAACGGCGGGATCGGGAGTTTGGATTTAGGTGAACCACAAGTTGCTACCGCCGCTGGCGGCATTGCGGGCGTTCGAGGCCGTGGGTCGGCTTGGGGGCGTAAGGAAGGCCGGCAAGGAACTGGAGATTGATCATGCGGTCATTAGTCGGCACATTCGAACGCTTGAGAGCCTGATCGGGAAGAACCTGCTCGTGCGAGAGCCGACTGGTTATCAGTTGACGGATGACGGCCAAGTCTATCATCAGGAGATCTACAAGGCGCTGACGACCATCGCCACCGCCACCGCCCGGCTGACCGAGACCACCGAGCGCAAGAAGCTTCGGATCTGGTGCATTCCCGGATTCGCCTCTCTCTGGCTCTCTGATCGTCTGGGCGATTTCATCAAGCACCATCCCTCTATCGACCTAGACTTCAGGCCAGCGGACGCCAGCCCGGATTTCCGCTCGAAGGAGGTCGACGGGGATATACGCTACCTTCGCCGATGGGAGGAGGCGGCCGTGCCGAAGGTTGCCTACAAGCTCGAGTTCGCGCGCCCCCTCGTCTTTCCAGTGGCGAGCCCCGGCTACGTGGCAAACATGAAGCCGCTGGAGAGCGTCGAGGAGTTGCTGTCCTACACCTTGCTCCACGAGGACAACGATCTGGAATGGCGCCACTGGCTCGAGGCTCAGGGCATGACGATATCCGATGAGCTTCCGGGGCCGCGCCTGTGGCACGCTCATCTGACGCTGAACGCTGCCCGTCAGGATCGTGGGATAGTCCTAGCCAATCCGATGCTGCTCGGCGACGAGCTGGCCGATGGACGCCTCGTGAGGGTCGAGTTGGCGCAGGGGGACTTCGTACCCGTACGGTTCGGCGGCTATACGCTCTTGGCCCGCGAGGATCGCTGGAGCACGCCTGCCTTGGCGATATTCCGGCGATGGCTGCGACGAACCGCCGACGCCTATGAGGCGGGTGACTTCAGCCAGCTGTGATCATCGACGACGGAGTGACTCTTCGGGATCGGCGCGGATGATCGCCATGGGTTCGGTGTCTATTCAGCACCTAGGGGGCGCATTTAGGCATCTTCCTCGCTGGAAGCCGCTTTGCGAACCGGAGATCAATGAGATGATGGATCGGAAGCACATTCGATGCGCTGGACTGATGCAGTGGAAGTGGGCCGCCTCCAGACGCCCGCAATTCTAATGCTGGCGCTGGTCGCGGCGACGCCCGCGTCTGCAGCAGCTCCGGCGAGTCCTCCGAGTTGCGCGATGGATCCATTGTACCGTCAATTGGACTTCACCCTCGGCACGTGGGATGTTTACGCGAACGGGAAGAAGGATGCCCGCGTGACCATGGAACGTGCCCTTGGTGGGTGCGCCATACATGAGCGGTGGGTGTCGATCTCTGGCAAACCTCGCAGCGGCAATGGACTAGGTTTGTTCACCTACTCGCGCCTGGTGAGCCGCTGGCTGTACCTATGGGCGGCGGATACCGCGTCCGCGACATCGTTCCTTGGGACGGAGCAGAGCAAGGACCGCGTGCTTTTCGTGACCGAGCGGCCGCTTGTCGGCGGTGGCGTCCGGCTACGACACTGGACGTTGTCGCGGGAGCCGGACGGAACCGTTCGCGAACTGTCTGTTGGGACCGAGGACCAAGGCCGGACTTGGACCACCGAATATGATCTGCGCTGGAGGCGATCGAGCAAATGAACACCACCCGTCCGGCGAATGGTTCGCCGATAGCCGACGATCGCGCATTGGGGATGGATCGAGCCATCACGCGCCGGGACTTCGTCAATGGCGCGGCCGTCGGGATTGCAGCCCTCGCCACCGCGACGGCCGGAGCAGCCGCCCCCTCCGCCTCCACGACTGGCGGGAAGGCCCCGCCGACGAACTACCCCCCCGCTCGGATGGGGATGCGCGGGAGTCATCCAGGAGCGTTCGAGGCGGCTCACGCGCTGCGCGACGGATCGCTCGATCCGGCAACCGCGGTGGACGTCGGCGAGACCTATGATCTCGTGATCGTCGGCGGAGGCCTGAGCGGATTGGCGGCCGCCCACTTCTTCATCAAGAGCGTCGGGCGCGATGTGCGTGTTCTGATCCTCGAGAACCACGACGATTTCGGTGGCCACGCCAGGCGGAACGAGTTTCGCGTGGATGGGCGGCTGCTCGTCACCAACGGCGGCGTGCTCGAGATCGAGTCGCCCGACCGGTACAATCGATGGGCTCGCAGCGTCCTTGATGATCTAGGGGTTGATCTACACCGCTACGAACAGGCGAACAGCGCGAATTACAAGCTCTACGACACGCTCGGCCTGCGCTCCGGGCACTTCTTCGATCGAGAGACGTGGAGGCGCGATCAGCTCGTTGTGCCACCTGCAGCATCCGACATGCGCGGCGGGCCGAGCCCGGACGCGATCGCGCGCAGTCCGCTGTCGGCGCGTGCCAAGGCTGACATGCTCCGGCTGCTTGCGCCCGATCAGCCCGATTATCTCGCCGGGCGGAGCATCGCCGAGAAGAAGGCGCTGCTCGCCAAGACATCCTATCGAGATTATCTGCTGAAGATCGTCAAGATCGATCCGCAGGCCTTCTGGTACTTCCAGGGCGCTGGTCAGGGGACGTTCTGTGTCGGGGCTGACGCCTACCCCGCCCTGTTCGGCTGGGTTCAGGGCTATCCGGGCTTCTCCGGCCTGCAGCTTGGCCCGATCCCGGATGGCCTGTTCGAGAGCCTTCCCGGAGGCCATCATGGCCGCCAGAAGGAGTCAGGCTCCTCGGTCCATTTCCCCGACGGCAGCGCCACGCTCGCGCGGTTGCTCGTCGGTTCGCTGGTGCCGGGAGCCACCAAGGCAAGGACCCAGGAGGATCTAGGCACCGGCCTGATCGACTACGGAGCGCTGGATCGACCGGGTCAGCCGGTTCGGATCCGTCTCAGCTCGACGGTGCTCAACGTTCGCCACGAAGGTAGTCCGGCCGCAGCGACGGAATGCATCGTCACATATGCTCGCAGCAACGATGCGGAAGCGAAGGGTTTGCAGCGTGTCCGCGCGCGCAATGTGATCATGGCCTGCTGGAACATGTTCATCCCGTATCTCGTGCCCGAGCTCCCGTCGCTTCAACGCGAGGCTCTCGCCTATGGAGTGAAGGGTCCGCTGGTCTATACCAACGTTGCCCTGCGCAACTGGCGTGCTTTCCAGAAGCTCGGCATACAGCGCGTTAGTTCCCAGACGATGTTCTTTCAGGACGTGTCGTTGGCGGAGTGCGTCGGTATCGGCGAGGTCGTTCCCCCGACTTCGCCGGACGAGCCCATCGTCGTTGCGATGAACAAGTACATGGCTGCGCCAGGTTTGCCGACGAAACGGGACCAGCATCGGGCCGGCCGCGCCGAGCTTCTTGCGATAAGCTTCGAGGAGTTCGAACGCCAGGCGAGAAGCCAGCTGGCACGTATCCTGGGGCCCGGAGGCTTCGATCCGGGTCGAGACATCGCCGGCATCACGGTCAATCGGTGGCCCCACGGTTATGCTTACACCTACAATAGCCTCTATGATCCCGTGGAGTGGGTGTTCTCGGAAGCGCCTGATCGACCGTGTGTCGTCGCCCGGCAGCCATTCGGTCTGATCTCGATCGCCAATTCAGATGCTGCCGCAAGTCCCCACACCGACGCTGCGTTCGAGGAGGCGCATCGCGCAGTGGGCGAGGTGATCGCGCAACGCACGTTCCCGTTTGCACGGCGGGCCTGATCCGCGGCCTTCACCGAATGCCTAGGTTGCCGGCGGCATCTTTCCGAAGCGGTGATCTTGAAGCACAGGAAGCACTCCTGGATCCTCTCTCAGGGTTCCTGTCAGAAGGCGGCGAGAGTGAAGCCGATGAGACGA
>Ga0207647_10002914_pt1 | contig 12881 bp, 10 predicted proteins | sample KBSCornC2_FD_184295 | JGI IMG/M metagenome (GOLD analysis project Ga0207647, IMG submission 184295) | Corn rhizosphere microbial communities from Kellogg Biological Station, Michigan, USA - C2 (SPAdes) (version 2) | ecosystem: Host-associated > Plants > Roots > Rhizosphere ...
CTACTGGTTCCGCAAGCACCGGCTTGCCTGAAACGAGTCCAGGCCTGACAAAAAACGCCCCGGAGTCCGGGGCGTTTTTCATTGGGGTGCCCGGTCGTGAGCGCTACACTGCCGTTTGTGTTCGCTCCTGAGGTGATGCGATGACCACGACTTATGACTTCGAAGCGGATCTGTTGGACGGCATGCCGCAGAAGCTCGATGCGTATCGCGGCAAGGCTCTGCTGATCGTCAACGTGGCCTCGAAGTGCGGATTCGCGCCGCAATACGAGGGCCTTGAAGCGCTGTACCGCGCGCACAAGGATCGCGGTTTCGAGGTGCTGGGCTTTCCCTGCAACCAGTTCGGGCACCAGGAGCCCGGCGACGCCGAGGAAATCCGCAACTTCTGTTCGACGAAGTACGCGGTGACGTTCCCGTTGTTTGCCAAGATCGACGTCAATGGCGCGGACGCGCATCCGCTTTATCGATACCTCAAGCACGCCGCGCCGGGCGTGCTGGGCTCGGAAGCGATCAAGTGGAATTTCACCAAATTCCTGATCGACCGCGAGGGCAACGTGGTGCGGCGTTACGCGTCGGCGGACAAGCCGGAGAAGATCGACAAGGATCTCGCCGCGCTCTTGTAGGAGCATCCATGGGCGACGTCCATCTCGCCGATACGCGATTGCGCAAGGTCCGGCCCGTCGATAGAGCGATCGGATCGTGTCGCGGCGCTGCGTGAATGGGGTTGCGTATACGCAGATTCGCGCGCTACATGACGTCATCTGCGTTTCGGTCGAACGCCATGTCTGCAAATCCGAATTGCTCCACGGTACGTTCGGCGACATCGGCGGCTGGCGCATCGTCCAACATCAGGCTTCCCATGCGCGGCCCGAACGGCCCCCATTGCCGGGAATCGGTGACACGGAACAGGCCCACGGTCGGAGTGCCGCTCGCCCAGGCGAGGTGCATCACGCCGCAATCGGCGCTGACGTAGGCGTCCAGGTTAGCGATCACGGCGGCCATCTTGCGCACGTCGGTCGAGTAGAAGCAGGGAAAACGGTCACCCAGCATCGACTTGCCGAACACCGGCAGGATTTCCAGTATTTCGCAGTCCGGTACGCAATCGCGCAGGGTATCGATGAAGGCTTCCCACCAGTCGTGGGCCAGCAACTTATCGCGGGTCGCGTTTGCGAAGATCGCGACCCGTGAAGCAGTCTTGCCGGGCTGGGCGGCGCCGAACAGCCGATGCACTGTTTGCCGGCCGGCTTCGAGTTCGGATTTCGTCAGCATCAGGTTGGGTTGCGGGTACGTCCGCGCCGATGGTTGCTCGCCCATCGCGGCCCGCAGCAGGTACACCGGCGTCATCGCCTTGTGGTGAACATCCGCGGGAACCGCCACGCCGTGCGTCAATTTGCCGCTCTTCTTCGGGCCGACATAGCCCAGCGAGTACGTCGCGTGCGCGGACAGCGCGAGCAAACGCCCGGATTGTGACTGCGGATCGGGATCGATCACGAGGTCATAGTGCTTTCTGCGCATGTCGTGCAAGGTCCACGCGCCCGCAAGCACGTGTTCCGCCACATGTCGTGGCAGGCGATAAGTCGTGCTGACGTTCGGGAACGCTCCGTACAATGCATCGGCGACGGAACAGCCACTGACGACGTCGACCTCCGCGCCGGGATAAACGTTGGCCAATTCGGTGAGCAACGGCGTCAGGGTCAGCGAATCGCCCAGGGTGTGTACAAAACGGCAGACCAATACCCGGTGGATTCCGGTACGCGGAAGCCAGGTGCTACCCACGTCGCCCGCACGCAGGACGCTGCGCATCATGCGTGCGATGACGCGTCGGCGCACGGTTTCAATATCGGTCGGCAAGGTCAACGCGTATTTCATGAATGAGCGAATGGGTGGATGCGGCGGTGCGTAAGTGCGCCCGGGGCGATGCAGCGCATGGTGCGCGCATCAGAAGCGGTGGATGAAGCCCACCTGGAAACCGCCGGGCAACCAGCCGAGGATCAAGGGCGAATCGCGATGGCCGGCCCAGATGCCGACTGCGGTGCCGATGGCCCAGCCGGCCAGCACGTCGCTTTGCCAGTGGCCGCGCGTCTTGACCCGGCCGATGGCGTCATACAGCGGCAAAAGCTCCAACGCATACACGGCTGGATGATCGTGACCGTAGGCCACGACGAACGGCGTGACGGCGCCCGCGATTGCGGTGACTTCGCCGCTGGGAAAACTCTCGTATTTGAAACCCTGAAAGAACTTGTCCGGATTGCTGGTTTGCGAAGGGCGTTCGCGTTGGAAGGTCCATTTCGCGCCCTGCGTGATGAGCGACGACACCGCCATCGAATCCAGCGAGCGCCAGAACGTATCGCCCAGCTTGTCCTGATCGCCAAGCGCAAGCGAGCCGCCCACCACGGTCAGGATCGTGGCGCCCACCAGCGCCTTCTGGTTGCTGCGCGCCCAGATGCCGCTGTTGTCGTAGGCGACGCGATGATCGATGCCGAACGGCCCGCTCGCGGCAACGGCTTTCCCCAGCGGCGCCACGGCGGCCATGCCGATGAGCAGCCACATCGCGAATCGTCGCAGCAAGGTGCCTGATTGCATCCGGGATCGTTGGTTTGCCGTGTGCTGTCTGTCACTTTGGCGACACATGCTTAGCAGCCGCTTCGCCGTGGCTTTCGGGAACCTTGCACCGGTTTGCGCGTGCCTTGTGGTGGGCGGTCGACCGCGGTGGTAGCTTTCGCGGCATGCACCGGGAACGCCATTCATGAAGCTGTTGCTGGTCGAGGATTCCGAACGGTTGCGGACGACGCTCTCGCGCGGTTTGCACGCCGCGGGATTCACGGTGGATGTCGCCGGCGATGGCGTCGAAGCCACCGGGTATCTCGCGGCCTATGGCTACGACTTCGTGGTGCTCGACCTCGGGCTTCCGCGACTGGATGGGTTCGGCGTGCTGCGCGCCCTTCCCGCGGGTGGCGAACGTCCCCGCGTGCTGGTGCTGTCGGCGCGCGACCAGGTCGAGGATCGCGTGGACGCGCTGAATGCCGGTGCCGATGACTACCTGGTCAAGCCGTTCGCGTTCGAGGAATTGGTCGCGCGCCTGCACGCGCTGGCTCGGCGCCCTGCCGAAACGCACGCGGACGTGCTGGAACATGCGGGGGTGCGGGTCGATCCGCAGGCGCGCCGCGCCAGCGCGAATGGCAGCGTGCTGCAGCTCACGCCGCGCGAGTTCGCGCTGCTGGAACTGTTGCTGCGTCACCGTGGTCGGGTGTTCCCGCGCACGGATATCCTGGAGCGCATTGCCGGCGGCGAAAGCGAAGCCTCGGATCGAAGCATCGAGGTGGTCGTTTTCGGCCTGCGGCGCAAGCTTGCGGACGCCGGATGCGATGGTTTGATCGAGAACCGTCGCGGCGCCGGATATTTGATTCCATGAGGATGGTCCCATCCTTGGACCCGGGTCCCCGCCATTCGCCCGGCCGGGATGACGATGGAACTCGTGCTGCAATGAGAAAGAAGTTTTCGTTGCGTGCGCGCCTGACACTGCTGCTCGCGCTCGCCGTGCTGGTGGTTTTCGGCGCGGCGGCCAAGATCGTGGACTGGCGCGCCGACGCGGAGATGCAGCAGCGCTTCGATGCGTCGCTGCTGGCGCGTGCGCAATCATTGGCGGCGCTGACCCGGATCGAGAATGGCCGTGTCGCCGTGGACGCCGGAAACGCGGCGGTGGCCGCGTTTCCCGGCAACGCGGAATCGAGTTGGTACGATTTGCGCTGCGAGGGTGCGGTGATCGCGCGCAGCGCGGAAGCCCCGCCGACCGTTGTTGCGGACAGCGAACCGACGTTCGCCGATGCGCGCTCGCGCGAGGGCCGTTCGCTGCGCGTCGTCGCGTTCCACTTCACGCCCATGCACGTCGGCCAGTCCGTTGCATCCCCGGCGCCAGCCTGCGCGCTCACGTATGCGCAGGACAGCGGTCCGCTGGATGAGCTTCTGGACACACTCGACATCATACTTCTGGGTTCCCTGCTGGGCGCGTGCGCGCTGGTGATGCTGCTGACACCGTGGCTGGTACGCCGCGGGCTGCGTCCGCTCTCCGTGCTGGATCGCGCGATGGCCGGCATCGGCCCGGATGCGCCGGGCGGCCGGTTGCCGGCGAGTGACACGACCGAACTGGCCCCGCTGGTCGCGCGCTTCAACGAAGTGCTGGCGCGGATGGACGAGGGACTGGCCCGCGAACGGCAGTTCGCCTCCGGCCTCGCGCATGAATTCCGCACGCGGCTCGCCGAGTTGCGCACGCTGGTGGATGTCGAACGGCGTTATCCGAGCGGGCGCGATGCGCATGGCCTGCTCGGCGAGGTCGGCAGCATCGGCGCGGAGCTGGAGGCGACCGTCACCGCCCTGTTGCAACTGACACGCCTCCAGTCGGGGCTTGAGCAGTCGCACCCCGAACGCGTGCCGATCGGGCCGCAGCTTGCGCGAGCATGCGAGAGGCACCACGAGGCTGCGCGGGCACGCAATGTGCGGGTCGAAATCGTGGAATCGCACGGGTCGGATCCGGCTATCGAAACCGACCCGGCCCTGCTCGAAATCGTACTCGACAACCTGGTCGGCAACGCGGTGACATACGTGCCTTCTGGCGGCACGGTCAGCGTGCGGGCGTGGCAGGATGGCATCGAAGTGCGCAACGCCGCACCCGCCTTGCACGCTGATGATCTTGCCATGTTCGGGCAACGCTTCTGGCGCAAGGAAGCGCACGGCGCGGGCCACGCGGGACTTGGCCTCGCGCTGGCTGGCGCCGCGGCGCGCGCGCTCGGGATGGCGCTGTCCTTCGAATTGAGCGAAGGCGTGCTGCATGCGCGCATGCGCTGGCGCGCGGGCGATTGATCGCGCCAGGCTATTCGGACCGCCTGGGACGCATCGCCAGCGCGTACAGCGCCGGCATCACCAGCAATACCAGGGGTACGGCTGCAAACATGCCAAAAATGATCGCGATCGCGAGCGGCTGCTGCATTCGGGAGCCCCGGCCGAACGCGAGCGCCAACGGCGACAGGGTGAGGATTGCGGCAATGGCGGACATCAGGATGGCGCGGGCGCGCCGCTTGCCCGCGTCGATCAGCATTTCGCGGAGCGAGGGATTTTCGTCGCCCGCCGCACGGGCGCGGATGTCCGCAAGTTCGGAAAAATAGAATATGGCGAGTTCGGTGACGATGCCGACGATCATCGTCATGCCCATCATGGCCGAAATGTTGAGTTCGACGCCTGTGATCCAAAGTCCGATGAAGACGGCGCAGATGGCCAGGAGCGGCTGGATCATAACCACGATCGCGGTGCGGAAGCTTTCGTACAGGAACAGCAGCAACGTGAAAACCAGCGCGATCGCCGTCAGCAACACGATCGTCAGGTCGTGGAAGGCGATCTGCTGTTGCAGGTACAGTCCGCCCAGTTCGTAGTACATGCTGGGCGGCAATTCCCCGGGTACGTCGAGCGCCTTTTTCACGTCGCGCATCGTGGAGCCGAGATCGCGTCCGCTGATGCGCGCGGTCACCGCCAGCATGCGTTTCAGGTTTTCGTGGCCGATCTCCGGCTGACCGCGCTGCTGGCTCAGCGTCGCAACGCGCGACAGCGGAAACACGTGGCCGTGGCCATCGCTGATCGGAAGTGCCGCGAGCTGTTCGATCTCGGCGCGTTCGTGGGGCGGCACCCAGACGCGCACGTCCACCATCTTCGGCCCCTGCGGGAATTCGGCGGCGACGGTGCCGGCGGCCGCGGCCGAGACTTGGGCGGTGACGCTTTTCGGATCGAGCCCCAGCAGCGCGGCCTTGACCGGATCGACCTGCACCTCCAGCGCGTCGCCGGCAGGGTTGATGCCGTTCAGTACACCGACCACGCCCGGGATTTTCGCCAGTTGCGCGGCGACTTTCTTCGCCACCGCATCGAGTTGCGGGACATCATCGGAGAACAGCTTCACCTCGATCGGTTGCGGCACTTCGGTGAGATCGCCGATCAGGTCTTCCGTCAATTGCGAAAGGTCCACGTCGAGCCCCGGCACCTTGCGCTCGATCTGTTCGCGGATGCGTTCCATCACCGCCGAAGTCGATGGCCGCGAACCGTCCTTCAAACGCACGAAGAAATCGCCGGTGTTGGCTTCGGTGAGGCCGCCGCCGAGTTGCAGCCCGGTGCGGCGCGACCAGGTATCGACGTACGGATCCGCGCGCAGGATCGCGCCGACCTGTTCGAGGAGGCGGTTGGTTTCGTCCAGCGAGGTGCCCGGCTCGGCGATGTAATCCAGGGTGAAGCCGCCTTCGTCCAGCTTCGGCATGAAGCCGGTGCCGACCGATCTGTATGCGAGTACGCCAAGCAGCACCAGCGGGATCAGCCCGATCAACAGCAGCGCCGGCCACTCCAGCACGCGCAACAGGACGGTTTCATACCCGCTTATCAAGCGCTGCCACCAACGTGTGGGCGGGCGTTCCGCCGCGTGGCGCTCATCGATGAGTCGCTCCGCCAGCAGCGGCACCACGATGAAGGTGAGCAGGTAGGAAATCACCAGTGCGCTCGCCATCGTCAATGAAAGCGCCTTGAAGAACGCGCCGGTCACGCCGGTCAGGAAAGCCAGTGGCAGGAAAATCACGATGGTGGCGAGCGACGAGCCTGTCTGCGGACGCGCGAATTCGCGCGCAGCCTGTGCGATGCGTTGGCCGACCTTGGCGGGCGTGCCGTCGCCGTGGGCGCCGCGCAAGCGACGCATGATGTGCTCCAGCATCACCACCACGTCGTCGATCAGCAAGCCCACCGCGGCCGCCATGCCGCCCAGCGTCATCATGTTGAAGCTCATGCCAAGCAGCTTCAGCAGCAACACGGTGATCGCGAGCGTCGCCGGCACCACCAGCAACGCGATCAGGATCACGCGGGTGTTGCGCAGGAACACGAGCAGCACCAGTCCCGCAAGCACGATGCCGACCAGGATCGCGTCGCGCACGCTGCCCGCCGCGCCCCTGACCAGTTGGGTCTGGTCGTACCAGATGGCGAGCTTCACGCCCTTCGGCATCTGCGGCACGTACGCCGCGAGGCGCGCCTTCACCGCCGCGACCATCTGGATACTGTTGGCGGCGGGTTGCTGGAACACCTGCAGCAGCACCGCCGGCTTGCCGTCCGCCGTCACCCGGATCCACCGTGGCGTGGTGCCCCGCGTTACCGCAGCGACATCGCCCACCCGCACCACGCCATCCGGGTCTGCGCGCACCACCACGTCGCGCAAGGCCTGCGCGCTGCCGGGTTGGTTGTCGGCCAGCAGCAGGAACAATTTGTAGTGATCGGCCAAACGCCCGAGTGCGGAGATGTCCGCGGCACTGGAGACCGCGCGCGTCACGTCGGCAACCGAAAGATCCTGTGCGCGCAGCTTGCGAAGGTCGACGTCGACATGAAGTTCCCCGATCGCGCCGCCCTGCACGTCCACTTGTGACACCCCTTGCACGCCACTCAGCAGCGGGCGCAACTGGTATTGCGCCAGGTCGTACAACTGCGTTGGCGTCAGGGTCGAGCTGCGCAGACTGTAGGCCAGGACCGGAAAGGTGGTCGGGTCCATGCGCCGCGCGCTGATGCGGGTATCCGCGGGCAGGTCGGGAAGGACCTGGCTCATCGCGGCATTCACATCCAGAAAGGCGCGGCCCATGTCCGCGCCCCAATCGAAGGTGACGTTGATTTCGGCGCTGCCGCGGCTGGTGGTGGATCGCACGTCGCGGACGCCGCGCACGCGCCGGATCGCTTCCTCGACCGGCGTCGTCACCGCGACGACCATCTGGGTGGCAGGTCGGTCGCCCGCGTCGATGTCCACGCGCACGCGCGGAAACGAAACGTCCGGAAACAGTGCGACCGGCAGGTTGAACACCGATGCCAGCCCGCCCAATGCGAGCACCAGGACCAGGAACAGCAGCGAACGACGGTGCGCCTGGAACCACGTGGCGATGTTCATCGCGCGGCGGTTCCCTGCGGCGCACCGCCCGTCGGCGCCGACGCGCGCACCGGATCGCCATCGGAAACTTCATAGCTGCCCAGCGTGATCACCGGCGCCCGTGCATCCAGCGCACCTTCGACGCCGACCGGGCTGCCATTTGGCGCGAGCACCTTCACGTCAACGCGCTTGGCCTTGCCGTGTTCGATTTGATAGACGAAGTCGCCTTGCGCGTCGTTCTGCAGGGCGTTGCGCGGCACGGCCCAGGCCTTGAAGGGCCTGGCGACGATGCTTCCGGACAATGCGGTGCCCGCCGGGAACGACACCTTGGAATCGAGGGTCGCGATCACGTCGACCATGTGCGATTGCGGGTCCACCGCATCGCCCACTATCGCGACGGTGCCGTGCAGCGGCGACGCATCGTGGCCGGCGTATACCGGCATGAGCATGACCGGCATGCCGGCGCGGACGTTGGCGACTGCACCCGGATCGACACCGAGCTGCGCCTCCATTGCCGAGGTCGGCGCGAGCTGCAGCAATGCGGCGCCCGCGGCGACGCGCTCGCCACGCTGCACGGCCAGCGTGGTCACGACGCCATCGGCCGGCGCACGCAAATTGGTGGTCGCCTGTGCGCCGCCGAGCTTCGCCTGCGCGTTCAGCGTGGCCTTCGCATCGGCCAGGGCCTTGCGCGCGGCATCGAGTTGCGCGTTGGTGGCGAGGTTCTCCGAGCGCAGGTGCCCGGTGCGGGCGAGTTCGTCACGCGCGACCTTCAACGCGCTTTGCGCCTGAAGGTAGGCGCTGCGCGTGGCGGGATCGGTCTCGAGTACGAGCAATGTGGCGCCGCGTTTGACGCGCTGCCCGGCGATAGTCTCGATCGCGGTGACCTGTCCGGCTTGCGGCAGGGTCAACGTGAGGGCGTTGCGCGTTCCGGCAGTGAGTTGGCCGAACGCAGGGATGCCAGCATGGAAAACCTGCATCTTCGGCAATACGGCGCGCACCGCCATCGCGGGTTGCAGTTCGGCCTCCGGCGCGCCGGCGGAGCAGGCCGTCAAGAGCAAAGTCAGTCCGCCAAGCAACGCGAATGAGCGCGCATATCGAAAGGAAAGGATTACGAGCCTGCCTTTGTTTGGGTTCTTTGCGTTCATTCGTGGACCACGGCTTTTGATCGTTTTTCTGCAAGCGAAGCGTCGGGCCAGGCACCCACCAGCGCGTCAAGTGCGATCGCGGTTTCGTGGGTGTTCTGGTCCAGCACCAGCAAGGCCGTGTCGGCGGCCAGCGAATTGCCGCGGATCGCGAGGTACGTCGGCCAGTCCAGGCGTCCGGCCGCGTAGTTGGCCTTGGCCGCGTCGCGTGCGCGCGCAAGTTGTGCGGCGTGCGCGACCAGCGCCGTGCTCTGCGCGCGATCACTTCGCAGGTCTGCCATCAGGCGTTGCACGTCGTTGCGATCGGTCAACAGCCGCGCGGCGTATTCATCGTGCAGTTGCTGGCGCGTGGCGCGCTCGATCGCGATGTTGCCGCGGTTGCCGTCGAACAGCGGCAGCGACAACGAGACGGACAATCCTTTGCTGGAGATATTGCCGTTGTCGCGCGCCTTCACGAACCCGACGGTAATCGCCGGGAACTGCGTGAGGATCGCTGCAAGCAACTTTTGATCCTGTGCGCGATAGCCCGCCTGCAACGCCAGCAGGTCGGGACGTCGCCTGGACATGTCGCCGAGTGCGCGCTCAACTTCCCCGGTGTCCGGATTGATCGAGAACGGCTCGCCGGTCAGATGCAACGGCACCGATGCGTCGAATCCCAGCAGGCCGTGGAGGTCGTGTTCGGCCATGTCGAGCTGGCGCCGTGCATCGCCGAGTTGGTTGGCGACGTCGGATGCCGCGTTCAAGCCACTGCCGGCGGTATCGTACGAGAGGTCGCCCGACTGCAAGGCACGCTCGATCGCGCCCTGCATCGGCGCCAGCACGGACTGTTCCTGTTCCAGCCGTCCGACCAGCTTGCGTTGGTAGTACACGCGATCGAACAAGGTGCGTGCTTCGGCGATCGCCTGCCATTCGCTCCACAGCAAATCGAGATCTACTTGGCGTGCGCCGGCTCGCGCCGACTTTACGCGCGCCGAACGCGTAATCAGGTTGCCGAAGTCGAACGTCAGCCCCGCCGTGTAGGCATCGGTCGTGCCCGGCGGGTAACTGCCGGTCGGACGGTCGTGCTCGTAGTCCAATTGCGGGTCCGGCAGGAGACCCGCCGCGTAGGCCTGCGCCTGGGCGACGCCCGCCGCATCGCGCTGGATTTTCAGGTCCGGATCACGGGCGACCGCGAGCATCACGACTTCGGTGGCGTCGAGGCCGTTCGAGGGATCGAACGTATACGCGCGCAGCGCCGGCGTCGGCATGGTTTGCGCCGGGACGGTGATGTCCTTCGCCCGCTGTGGTCCACGGCCGCTCGCCAGCGGCAGCGGATGAAACGTGGCGCAGCCGGCCAGTGCGGCGAACGCGATCGTCGGGAGCGCGCGCAGTGGACGCGCCGGAAAGTCGGGCATCGCGACACGCTGTCAGCACACGCTTAGGGGGCGCTTAGGAAGCGATCGGCTTGGCCTTGCGGGACAGCAACGCACGCAGTTCGCTTTTCTCGGAGTCGTCGAGCACCGCCTCGGATTGCTTGCGGATCAATGCGTCCAGCCGTTGTTGCGTGGTCTGTTCGGCAAGCTTGTGCAAGGCATCCACGAACTCCGCACGCAGTGCTTCGGGCTCGCCCGGAAATTCGGTGAGCGCGAGCTTCTGCAAGGCGCCGGATTCTTCACGCCCCGCGAAGTGTTCCAACAACAGCGCGGTGTTGATGCCGGGGCGCTCCTGCAGGAAGTCGAGCAATTCGGTCAGCAGCGGAATGCCCGGTTTGTCCAACGCCGCGAACGCATAGGGAAGCGTGACTTCCTGCGCGAGTCCGGGGTTGGCCAACAACATCGCGATCACGCTGCGTACCAGCGTGCGACGCGGCGCATTGTTGGCAGGCGCTGGCCGATGTGAAGCGGACGGTACGGCGTGTGCAGGTGCGCCTTGCACGCCGGTGCGCTTCTCCAGTTCCGCAAACATCAGGTCACGGAATGCGCCATCGGGCAATTTCGCAAGCAACGGTTTCGCGTGTTCGGCCAATCGCGCGCGGCCGTCGAGCGTAGCGATGTTCACGTCGTGCGATAGATAGGCGTAGAAATATTCCGACAGCGGCATCGCGTTTTTCAGTCGCGTCTCGAAACCGTCCTGGCCTTCCTTGCGAACCAGCGTGTCGGGGTCTTCGCCCTCTGGAAGAAAAAGGAAAAACGCCTGGCGGCCGTCGCGCATCCGCGGCAACACCGATTCCAGCGCGCGCCACGCGGCGCTGCGGCCGGCGCGGTCGCCATCGAAACAGAAGAACACGTCCGGCGCGGCACGGAACAACAATTCCGCGTGCTCGTTCGTCGTGGCTGTGCCGAGCGTCGCGACCGCCTGGGTGACACCGGCCTGATGCAGCGATACCACGTCCATGTAGCCTTCCACGACGATCAGGCGCTCGAGCTTGGCGTTGGCCTGGCGCACCTGCCACAGCGCGAACAGTTCGCGGCCCTTGTGGAACAGCGGCGTTTCGGGGGAATTGAGGTATTTCGGCCCGTCGCCTTCCAGGATCCTGCCACCGAAGGCGATCACGCGTCCGCGCCGGTCGAGGATCGGGAACATCAGCCGTTCGCGGAAGCGGTCGTATTGCTTGCCTTTCTCGCCGGTCGAGAGCATCCCGGCCTGTTCCAGCATTTTCACGCGGGTGTCGTTGGTGCCGAGCGTACGCTTCATCGCATCCCAGCCACCCGGCGCCCAACCGATCCGGAAACGCTCGATGACGTCTTGGTCCAGTCCGCGCTTCTTGCAATACGCCTTGGCCGCCGAACTGTCCGGCAATGCGCGCTGGTAGAACCCCGCGGCCGCATCGAGCAGTGCGTACAGGTCGGTGTGATCCTCGCGCGGGCGCGCCGGGCCGCCTTCGTGCGGCACGGTCAATCCCACCGACTGCGCCAGCTCCTCGACCGCGTCAGGAAACTCCAGCCGGTCGTACTCCATCAGGAACTTCACCGCGCTGCCGTGCGCGCCGCAGCCGAAGCAGTGATAGAACTGCTTGGCCGGACTCACGTAGAAAGATGGCGTGCGTTCGTCGTGGAAGGGGCAGCAGGCTGTCCATTCGCGGCCCGCGCGCTTCAACGGCACGCGCTGCTGCACCACGTCGACGATGTCGACGCGGGCCAGCAGTTCGTCGATGAAGCGTTCGGGAATCAGGCCGGGCATGGCCGCCTAGTGTGCCACGCCCGCTGCGTTCCAGACCGGCTACAACGCGTGGAAAATCCCGACCAGCGCGAGGACTGCGAGGATGAACAGGATCAGGAAGATCACGAAAAAGACCTTCGCGATCGTCGCGGCAATACCCTGGACGCGGGTGAAGCCGAGCGCGCCCGCGATCAGCGCAATGATGGCGAAGATGATGGCCCACTTGAGCACGGCGCCCTCCTTCGTGCAGCATCAATACGGAGCCAGCGTACGTTCGCTGTCGTGACGGAAGCGTAGACAGCGGCAGGTTCAGGCAGTGCGCGTGATGGGCTGCGCCGCGGCCGGAGGATCGATCCGCGTATGCGCGGGCGGCGCGCGGTCCATGAAGCCCAGCGCGTGGCACCAGCCCATCACGTGGACACCCTTGGCGCGCTGCTCGTCGCGAATGGAATCGCGCAACGCCACCATCCTGGTCCAGTGCACTTTCGGCCGGTAGTGGTGCTCGGCGTGAAAGCCGTTGTACAGCCAGATCCAGTTGTAGGCCTTGTTATAAGTGGACACGCCCCACGCGATCGGCTGGTCGGGGTCGCCTTTCAGGTGTTCGTAGTAGCCGTTCAACGACGACAGCGAATGGCCGAGGTAGTAGAACGGCACCAGGCACAGGAATGCGCGCCAGTCGG
>Ga0207647_10002919_pt1 | contig 12873 bp, 12 predicted proteins | sample KBSCornC2_FD_184295 | JGI IMG/M metagenome (GOLD analysis project Ga0207647, IMG submission 184295) | Corn rhizosphere microbial communities from Kellogg Biological Station, Michigan, USA - C2 (SPAdes) (version 2) | ecosystem: Host-associated > Plants > Roots > Rhizosphere ...
CCCTGGCGCGCGCCGACACCGACGCCGCCGACGAATGGAAGGAACGCCACCATGGCGAAGCTCAGCACCGACGAGCTGCTCGACGCTTTCAAGGAGATGACCCTCCTCGAGCTCAGCGAGTTCGTGAAGCAGTTCGAAGACACCTTCGGCGTGACCGCGGCCGCCCCGGTCGCCGTGGCTGCCGCCCCGGCTGCCGGTGGCGGCGCAGCCGCCGTCGAGGAGGCCGGCGAGCAGGACGAGTTCGACGTGATCCTCGAGGCCGCCGGGGACAAGAAGATCAACGTCATCAAGGAGGTGCGTTCGCTGACCAGCCTCGGCCTGAAGGAGGCCAAGGAGCTGGTCGAGGCCGCACCGAAGGCCGTCCTGGAGAAGGCCACCAAGGAGGCCGCCGAGAAGGCCAAGGAGGCCCTCGAGGGCGCAGGCGCCACCGTCACCCTCAAGTGACGCGTGCTGCCCCCGGGCAGCACCAGCATTCCGACGCGAGAGCGGTCGCCCCTGTGGGCGGCCGCTCTCGCCGTGTCCGGATGCTCCGCAATCGTGACTTTGCTGATTTACGGAACCAGCCACCCGGCTCTGGTCTCGCGAATCAGCGAGACGTTTCCGGAGCAGGGTGACGAAAGCCACCATCTCCGCGTAACTTAGCCCGCGGTTACTCGTTGGTTTCTCAAGGTGGCGCCGTCGTGGGAGGCGCGTCACTGTTGCTGGCCGGATCGAGAGGGAGTTGTCTCCATGGGTGTCGAGATCGAGATCAGCCACCTCACCAAGTCCTTCGGCAGCCAACTGATCTGGGGTGACGTGACCCTCACCGTCCCCGCCGGAGAGATCTGCGTGATGCTGGGCCCCTCCGGCACCGGAAAGTCGGTCCTGCTCAAGACGATCATCGGCCTGCTCAAGCCCGACAGCGGCAGCGTCGTCATCGAGGGTGTCGACATCGCGTCGTGCCCGGAGAAGGAGCTCTACGAGATCCGCAAGCTGTTCGGCGTGCTGTTCCAGGACGGCGCGATGTTCGGCTCGATGAACCTCTACGACAACGTCGCGTTCCCGTTGCGCGAGCACACGAAGAAGTCCGAGTCGGAGATCCGCAACATCGTCATGGAGAAGATGGACCTCGTCGGTCTCCTCGGTGCCGAGGACAAGCTGCCGGGCGAGATCTCCGGCGGCATGCGCAAGCGCGCCGGCCTGGCGCGCGCGCTGGTCCTCGACCCCGAGATCGTGCTGTTCGACGAGCCCGACTCCGGGCTCGACCCCGTCCGCACGGCGTTCCTCAACCAGCTGATCATCGACCTCAACGCCCAGATCGACGCGACGATGCTCATCGTCACCCACGACGTCAACACGGCCCGCACCGTGCCCGACAACATCGGCCTGCTCTACCACAAGCACCTGGCGATGTTCGGTCCCCGCGAGATGCTGCTGAGCTCCGAGGAGCCCGTCGTGCGACAGTTCCTCAACGCGCAGCGTGTCGGTCCGATCGGGATGTCGGAGGAGAAGGACGCTGACGAGCTCGAGGCCGAGAAGGACCAGGAGCTCCCTCCGCTGCCGCCGATCCCGCTCCAGCAGGAGCCGTCCAACGGCATCCCGCGGCGCAGCCAGCGGGAGCCGGGCGCGTGGTGCCGCGAGAACGGCGTGACCCCACCGCCGGGGTCCTTCGAGCCGAACATGTCCATGGCGCCGGGGGCCTGAGCACGACATGTCGTCGGTCACAGCGGACCGGATCCTTGCTCCCGTAGGGACGGCCGGCAAGCTCTTCGCCTTCGGGATCGATGTCGCGATCGCGCTGTTCAAGCGACCGTTCCAGATGCGGGAGTTCCTCCAGCAGGCGTGGTTCATCGCCTCGGTCACGATCGTGCCGACCGCGCTGGTGGCCATTCCCTTCGGCGCGGTCATCGCGCTGCAGGTCGGCGGCCTGATCAAGCAGTTCGGCGCGCAGTCGTTCACCGGGTCCGCGTCAGTGCTCGCGGTGGTCCGCGAGGCGGGGCCGATCGCCACCTCGCTGCTGATCGCCGGGGCGGGCGGCTCGGCCATCGCGGCCGACCTCGGCGCCCGCAAGATCCGCGAAGAGCTCGACGCGATGATGGTGCTCGGCATCGACCCGATCCAGCGACTCGTCGTACCTCGGGTGCTCGCGTGCATGCTCGTCGCGTTCTTCCTCAACGGGCTGGTCAGCGTGGTCGGCGTCTGCGGCGGCTACTTCTTCAACGTGGTCCTCCAGGACGGCACCCCGGGCGCCTACCTCGCCAGCTTCACGGCGCTCGCGCAGCTGCCCGACCTGTGGCAGGGCATGGCGAAGGCGCTGGTCTTCGGGCTGATCGCCGCGATCGTGGCGGCCTACAAGGGCATGAACGCCGCGGGCGGACCGAAGGGTGTCGGTGACGCCGTCAACGAGTCCGTGGTGGTCACCTTCATGCTGCTGTTCGTCGTGAACTTCGTGATGAGCGCGATCTACTTCCAACTCGTCCCTCCAAAGACGGGTTAGCCGATGGCCGACGTGAAGCAGGTCTACGTGCGCCCGATGCAGGCTCTCGATCGCCTCGGCGAGGAGCTGGCGTTCTACATCCGCGCGATCATCGCGACGCCCCGGTCGATCAAGCGCTACCCGAAGGAGATCCTGCGACTCCTGGCCGAGGTCACCCTGGGCAGCGGGGCGCTGGCGGTCATCGGCGGCACGGTCGGCGTCATCACGGCCATGGCGTTCTTCACCGGCACCGAGGTCGGCCTGCAGGGGTACGCCTCCCTCAACCAGATCGGCACGGCAGCGTTCTCCGGCTTCGTCTCGGCGTACTTCAACACGCGCGAGATCTCCCCGCTCATCGCGGGCATCGCGCTGGCGGCCACCGTCGGCTGCGGGTTCACCGCGCAGCTCGGCGCGATGCGGATCTCCGAGGAGGTCGACGCGCTCGAGGTGATGGCGATCCCGTCGATGCCGTTCCTGGTCACCACCCGGATCGTGGCCGGCCTGATCGCGATCATGCCGCTCTATGTCGTGGGCCTGCTCTCGTCGTACTTCGCGACGCGACTGGTCGTCACGAAGTTCTACGGCCAGAGCTCGGGCACCTACGACCACTACTTCAACCAGTTCCTCCCGCCCGGTGACGTGCTGTGGTCCTTCGGCAAGGTGCTGATCTTCGCGGTGGTGGTGATCCTCATCCACTGCTACCACGGCTACACCGCCAGCGGCGGTCCCGCCGGAGTTGGGGTCGCGGTCGGTCGCGCGGTGCGGACCTCGATCGTGGCGATCAACGTGATCGACCTCTTCCTCAGCATGGCCATCTGGGGCTCGACGACCACGGTCAGGTTGGCGGGCTAGCGATGACCAGGAAGTTCTTCGGCGACCGCCTGCTCGGCGTGGTCTTCATCTGCCTGCTCGTTCTCGGCGTGTGGCTGATCAACGCGATCTTCACCCAGAAGTTCGTGTCCTTCGACAAGGTCACCCTCGACACCGACACCATCGGCCTGCAGCTGCCCTCGCGTGCCGACGTCAAGGTGCGCGGCGTGATCGTCGGTCAGGTCCTGGCCGCGAAGTCCGAGGCGAACGGCGCCGTCCTCACCCTGGGCATCAAGCCGGACAAGATCGACGAGATCCCCGCCAACGTGACCGCCTCGATCCTGCCGAAGACGCTGTTCGGCGAGAAGTACGTCGAACTGGTCATCCCGTCCGACGCGAAGTCCACCGCGCTGGCCTCCGGCGACCGGATCACCCAGACCCAGCTGCCGATCGAGGTCGAGAAGGTCCTCAACGACATCTACCCGCTGTTGCGCGCCGTGCAGCCCGCCGAGCTGAACTACACGCTGAACGCCATCGCCGGTGCGCTCGAAGGCAGGGGCGAGAAGATCGGCGAGAACATCGAGACGTTCGACGCCTACCTCAAGCGCCTCAACCCGCAGATTCCCGCGCTCGTCGAGGACCTCCGGCTCCTCGCCAAGGTCAGCGGCACGTACGCCGACGTCGCGCCCCAGATCGCCGAGACGCTCCGCAACACCGTGAAGACCGGCAACACGCTCGTCTCGCGAGAGGCGAAGCTGCACGCCTTCCTTCAGGACGTCGCCTCCTTCTCCGGCACCGCGAAGACGTTCCTCGACGACAACGGGGACAACATCGTCCGACTCGGCCAGCTCAGCAAGCCCCAGCTCGAGCTGCTCAACCGCTACTCCCCGGAGTTCCCGTGCCTGCTTCGTGGGCTGGTCGACCAGGCTCCGATGCTGGCCAGCACCTTCCGGGGCTTCGTCTTCCACATCGACCTGATCACCCTGCCCCGGCAGCCGCGCGGCTACACCGCCAAGGACGTTCCCGTGCTCGGCGCCGACAACGGCCCGGCCTGCCTGGGGCTCCCGAACCCGAAGGTCCCCTTCACCGGGGCGCCCAACCTCAAGGACGGCGTGGACAACCTCGGTCGGGGTGACGCCCAGCGCACGGCCCCGCGGGTCGACGCGGCCGCCACGAACGCTGCCGCCGGCTCTGCGGAGAAGGCGTTCTTCGGAGCGCTGACCGCGCCGCTGCTGGGCATGCCGGTCGACCAGGTGCCCGACCTGACCACCCTCCTGCTCGGTCCGCTGGTCGCGGGCACGGAGGTGAGTGTCCGATGAAGATGCTCGACAAGCGGACCCGTGGTGACCTGGCCAAGCTGGTCATCTTCATCGTGGTGACGACCCTGGCCACCGGTGTGCTGGTGGTGCTGATCGGCAACCTCAACTTCGAGAGCTCCCGGCAGTACAAGGCGATCTTCACCGACGCCACCGGTGTCGTGAAGGGCGATGACATCCGCGTTGCCGGCGTCAAGGTCGGCAGCGTGAAGAGCGTCGACATCGTCGACCGCACCCGGGCGCGCGTGACCTTCACCGTGCGTGACGCCACCGCGGTCACCCGCAGCTCGACCGCCACGATCCGCTACCGCAACCTCGTCGGCCAGCGCTACATCTCCGTCACCCAGGGTGTCGGTGACACCTCCCGGATGCCCGACGGCTCGACCATCCCGCTCAGCCGCACCCAGCCGGCCCTCGACCTCACCACGCTGTTCAACGGCTTCAAGCCCCTGTTCGCCGCGTTGACCCCCGCAGACGTCAACAAGCTCAGCTACGAGCTGATCCAGGTCTTCCAGGGGGAGGGCAGCAACCTCGAGGGACTGCTGCGCAGCACCGGCTCGGTCACCCAGACGCTGGCCGACCGGGACCAGCTGATCGGCGACGTGATCACCAACCTCAACACCGTGCTCAAGACGATCGGTGACCGCGACCAGCAGCTGTCGGCCCTGATCACGCAGTTCCGCGCCTTCATGGCCGGCCTCGTGCAGGACAAGGACGCGATCCTCAACTCCCTGGACTCCGTGTCCGTGCTCGCCCGGGAGACCGCCGACATCACCACGGGCATCCGCCCCGGCTTCGTCTCCAGCGTCAAGGAGCTGCGCCAGGTCGCGACCAACCTCAACCAGGGTCGCGACGAGATCGACCGTGCCCTGCAGATCCTGCCGATCAAGCTGGAGAAGATCGGCCGGACCGCCATCTACGGCTCGTTCTTCAACTTCTACCTGTGCGAGTTCCAGGCCAAGGTCATCCTCCCGACCGGGCCGCTGACGGTGCCGTACCAGACCTACCCCGGCGGCAACGGGAGGTGCAACCTCTCATGAGCGAGCGGAGCGAGCGAACGATTCAGCACAGCGCTCAGGCGTCGTGTGCGCCCGATGCGAAGCGAGGGCGCTCATGATGCCCTTCCGGGAGCGGAACCCCGTCAAGATCGGCCTGGTCAGCCTGGCCGTGCTCGCCCTCTTCGTGCTGATCGCGTTCAAGGCCGAGTCCCTGCCGCTGATCGGCGGCGGCGACACCTACTACGCGAACTTCAGTGACTCCAGCGGCATCAAGCCGAACGACGAGGTCCGCATCGCCGGTGTCCGGGTCGGCAAGGTCACCGGGGTCGAGCTCGAGCAGGGGCACGTGAAGGTCGCGTTCCGGATCAGCGACCCGGCGAAGTTCGGTGACCAGACCAACGCCCAGATCAAGGTCAAGACCCTCCTCGGGGCGATGTTCCTCGCGCTGGAGCCGAAGGGTTCGGGCCAGCTCGGGAAGGGCAGCACGATCCCCCTCTCGCGCACCAGGTCGGCGTACGACGTCGTCGAGGCCTTCAGCGGTCTGGCCGAGCGGGCGCAGGCGATCGACCTGCCGCAGCTGACCACCTCGCTGAACACCCTGGCGGAGGCGACCGCGAACACACCCGAGGAGCTGCAGAGCACGCTCAAGGGCCTGTCCGCGCTGTCGGCCAACGTCGCTGCCAGGGATTCCCAGCTGAACACCCTGCTCGGCAACCTCAAGAAGGTCTCCGGTGTCCTCGCCGATCGTGACGACGACATCGTGACCCTGATGAAGGACAGCGACGTCCTGCTGCGCGCTGTCGTGGCGCGTCGCGAGGCCGTCCACCAGCTGCTGGTCTCCACGAGCAAGCTGTCGACGGAGCTGACCGCGCTGGTCACCCAGAGCCGTGCCGACCTCAAGCCGGCGCTGAGCAACCTCCAGTCCGTCGTCGCCGTCCTGCGGAAGAACCAGAACAACATCGACAACTCGCTGCGACTGATGGCGCCCTTCTACCGCGTCTTCACCAACGTCCTGGGCACCGGTCCGTGGTTCGACACCTGGATCTCCAACCTGCCTCCGCCCCCTGCCACGGGAGTTGGTCAGTGATGCGCGTCCTGAGGAGCGTCAATCCGGCCCTCATCGGCGGGCTCGTGCTGGTCCTGCTCGTCGGTGCCGTCCTCCTGCTCATGCCCGGCAGTGACCAGAGGAACGTCACCGCCGAGTTCCCGCGCACCATCTCGCTCTACAAGGGCTCCGACGTCAAGATCCTCGGCGTCGCGGTGGGCAAGGTCGACGACGTGGACCCCTCAGGCACCAAGGTGATCGTCAAGTTCCACTACGACGGCAAGTACAAGGTGCCCGCCGACGCCAAGGCCGCGGTGATCTCGCCGTCCATCGTCGGCGACCGGTTCATCCAGCTCACTCCGGCATACACCAAGGGGGCGGTGATGCAGGACGGCGCGCACCTCGGCGTCGACCGCACCGCCACCCCGCTCGAGCTCGACCAGATCTTCGGCTCGATCACCGACCTGACGACGGCTCTCGGACCCGACGGGGCCAACAAGCCCGACGAGTCCGGCACCGGTGCCCTGACCCGCCTGCTGGACTCCACCGCCCGCAACTTCGGCGGCCAGGGGGTGCAGTTCAACCAGACCCTGCACAACCTCAGCGAGCTGACGAAGACCCTCGCGGACAACAAGGACGAGCTCTTCGGATCGCTCTCGGAGGTCGAGAACTTCACCAACACCCTGGCGAAGAACGACGACACCGTGCGGCGCTTCAACGACTCCCTCGCCAGCGGCGCGCAGCTCCTCGCCGACGAGCGCCAGGACCTCGCCGCGGCATTGCAGAACCTCTCGGTCGCGATGACGCAGGTGAAGTCGTTCGTCGCGGACAACAAGACCCTGCTGTCGTCGAACATCAGGGAGCTCAACAAGCTGTCGACGGTGCTGGTCAAGAACCGTGACGCCCTCGACGAGACGCTCAAGGACGCCCCAGTGGCCCTGAACAACCTCTTCCTCGCGTACGACGAGAAGGGCGGCACCCTCGACACCCGGGCGAACACCGGGGAGACCGTGACGCAGCTGACCGCCAAGCCGTCGACGGTCCTGTGTGCGCTGCTGCCGGACGCGTGCAAGCCGTTGACCTCGATGGTCAACCTGCTCGGGCTGGGTCGCGCCGGCGCCCTCAGCGGTGACCCCGGCTCGCGGACGACCGTCGTGGAACCCGTCGACCGGACACTCGGCGGACTCGTCGAGGTGGACCGATGAGTCCCACGACCAGGTCTCCGCGTCGCCTGCTCGCCGCGCTGGTGGCGACCCTCGCCGGCACGCTCACCCTGAGCAGCTGCTCTATCTACGACGTCCCGCTTCCCGGCGGTCCCGACGTCGGCAGCAACCCGATCACGGTGCACATCATGTTCCGCGACGTGCTGGACCTGGTCCCGCAGTCGACGGTCAAGGTCGACGACGTCACCGTCGGCAAGGTCACCGCCATCGACCTCAAGGGCTACACCGCCGATGTCACGGTGAAGCTGCCGAGGACCATCGACCTGCCCGACAACGCCCGGGCCGAGATCCGCCAGACGAGCCTGCTGGGTGAGAAGTTCGTCTCGTTGAGCAAGCCGAGCGACCCGACGGGCCATCTGGGCAACGGCGACGTGATCGGCCTGGACAACTCCGGACGCAACCCGGAGGTCGAGGAGGTCTTCGGCGCGTTGGCGCTGCTGCTGAACGGTGGCGGGGTCGGTCAGCTGAAGTCGATCGCCGAGGAGCTGAACACCGCGTTCGGTGGCCGCGAGGACTCGGTGCGCTCGATCATCACCCAGCTCGGGACGTTCATGGGCCAGCTCGACGCCAACAAGGAGTCGATCGTCACGGCGCTGGAGAACGTCAACCGACTGTCGCTCGAGCTGCGCCGCCAGGACGGCACCATCAAGGCTGCCCTCGACGACCTCCCGGGAGCCATCCAGTCGGTCAACGGGCAGCGCGCAGACCTGGTCCGGATGCTGCAGGCGCTGGCGAACCTCAGCTCGGTCGGCGTGCGCGTGATCCAGGCGTCGAAGGAGTCCACCATCGACAGCCTGCGCAACCTGGCGCCGGTCCTGGAGTCGCTGGCCAAGGCCGGCCAGGACTTCCCCGAGTCGCTGCAGGTCTTCTTGACCTACCCCTTCATCGACGCGGCGGTCGGTCGTGACCCGCAGGTCGCCCGCAACCTGCACATGGGCGACTACACGAACCTGTCGGTGAACCTCTCGCTCGACCTGCTGAACCTGCCCAACATTCCCGGTCTCGCGCCCGGTGTCAGCATCTCCGACCTCCTGGACAAGTGCGACCCGACTCCGCTGGCCCCGCTGTGCACCCAGGTGAAGAACACCCTGAGCCCGGACGCTCTCAAGCAGGTCTGCACACTCGTCGCCGCGCTCTGTGCCGGTTCGGCAGCCAACGGAGCCGGCGGGGTGCCGAACCCGCTGAACCTCCCCGGTGGCTCGACGACGGGCACGGGTGGTCTTGGTGGGCTCCTGGGCGGACTGGCGCCGAGGCCGGCGCCGAACGACGCCTACGACCCCAGGGCGCCCCAGGACCCGTTCCTGCTCAGCGGCACCGGCTACGACCCCGGCCTGGGCACGTTGCTCGTCCAGGGGGTGGCGTACAAGTGATCTCCTCACGCACGAAGAAGCAGCTGCTGTTGTTCGTGGTCATCACGCTCGTCGGCGTGTCGTACGTCGGCGCGCGCTACGCCCGTCTCGACCGGTTGATCTACGACTCGGCGTACGAAGTCAACGCGCAGTTCGCCCAGTCCGGCGGCATCTTCACCGGGGCCGAGGTGACCTACCGTGGCGTCAAGGTCGGTCAGGTCAGCGACATGAGGCTGACCCGCGAGGGCGTCGACGTCGTGCTCAGCATCGACAACGGCGAGGACCGGATCCCGGCCGACACGCTGGCCCTGGTCGGCAACAAGTCGGCGGTCGGGGAGCAGTACGTCGACCTCGAACCGCGCACCGACAAGGGGCCGTTCCTCAAGGACGGCTCCACGATCTCGACCCCCGACACCGAGGTGCCGAAGTCGACGACCGAGGTGCTGACCAGCGTCGACCGCTTCGTCAACTCCGTGCCGCAGGACACCTTGCGGACCGTGGTCTCCGAGATGGGCGCTGCCTTCAACGGCAGCGGTGACGACCTCGCCCGCATCATCGACACCTCCGACGAGTTCATCACTGCGGCGAACCAGAACTTCGACGTCACCACCGCGCTGATCCGGGACTCCAACACGGTGCTGCGCACGCAGTCCGACAAGGGCTCCGCGATCCGGTCCTTCGCGCGGGACCTGGCGCTGTTCAGCGGTGTGGTGGCCGACAACGACACGGCGCTGCGGACGCTGATCGACAACGGGTCGGCGACGGCCAACGAGCTGCGCACCTTCCTGGAGCAGAACCAGGTGGACCTGGGGGGCCTGATCAACAACCTGGTCACCACCGGTGAGGTGGTGGTCAAGCACCTCCCGGGCGTTCGGCAGATCCTGGTGCTCTACCCCTACGAGGTCGCGGCCGGGTACACCGTCGCCGCCAAGAGCGGCAACGTCTACAACGCCCGGTTCGGCTTCATCTTCGCCCAGGACCCCGCGGTCTGCGACAAGGGCTACGACCCGGCCGAACGACGCACTCCGCTCGATCGGGGCGACAAGCCGATGGACATGGATGCGCACTGCGCCGAGCCGGCCAGCAAGACCAACGCCCGTGGCGCCCAGAACGCCCCGCGCACCGGCGCGGCGTACCGGACGAGCACCGGCGATCCGGTCGGCACGTACGATCTCGGCACGGGCAAGATGACCTGGAACGACCAGGCCTCGGCGCCGCACGTCGCCTACGACGGTGGCGCGGCCCAGCTGTACGGGGAGGACTCGTGGAAGACCTTGTTGCTGCAGCCGGTGATGTGATCGCTTGACCAAGGCAACGACCGGGCCCACCCGGGGTGCTCTCGCGCTCGCACTCGTCGCTCTGACGGTCCTCTCCGTCGTCGTCGCCGGCGTGCTTGTCCACCGCGCGTCCCACCTCACCGACAAGCCGTTCTCGCTGTCGAACAGCGGGCAGGCCATCACGCCCGACTCCGAACGCCACGCCGCGGTCGCCCTCGCCGAGCAGTTCTGCCTGCGGATGGACGGCGTCGACGGCTCCGACGTGGACGGCTACAAGAAGCGTGTCGCCGAACTGCTGACGACCAAGCAGAAGGCGAAGTTCACCAGCCAGTTCGCGGAGTTCGAGAAGGTCGGCGTCGACAAGTCCCTCAAGGGCGAGGGGACCATCCTGGCGAGTGGCGTCTCCGACATCGACCAGGACAGTGCCACGGTGCTGGTGGTCCACGACAGCACGGTGAAGGCGACCTCCGGCACCACCGAGCGCCACTACCGCTGGACCGTCTCGCTGCGCAAGGTGCACGGCGACTGGTTGGTCGACGACTTCACCCCGGTGAGCTGAGGATCGCGATGAGCACCAATCCGACCTGGTACGACCTGCTCGGCGTGCCGCGAGACGCGACACCCGAGCAGATCAAGGCGGCCTGGCGTGCTGCCACCGACAAGTTCGAGCCCGGCAGCGGGACCAGCCAGTTCCGGCTGTTCAACGAGGCGGCCGACGTCCTGCTCGACCCCGCCAAGCGTTCCGCGTACGACGCCGGGCTCGGCGACGAGCACGACGGCGCACCGGACACACCGGGGGAGCTGTCGACGACGATGACGGCCGAACCTGAGCCGGAGACCGAGGCGGACAGTGCCGTGGCCGCGGCCGAGGAGGCCCACGCGGAGCCGCCGCCCCCCGACTCAGAGCCCGTCGGCCCGGTCCGGCCGGTCGTGCTCGAGCGCCTCGGGAGTCGCCTGGGCTGGGTGGCCGTGGTGTGCGTGCCCCTCCTGGTCGCCAGCGTGGTGGCCGGGGTTGTTGCGGTGGCCGGGGTGCACGTGGGGAAGCTGGACGTCGAGGGCATCGTGCCCCGAGTGCGCACGTTCGACGCCGGTCCGGACGCCTCGGCGGCAGCAGAGCGGGCCCTGACCGCGGTCCTGTCCTACGACTACCGCCACATGGAGGCCGACCGGGACCGCGCGGCGCAGTTCCTGACCCCGGCGTACCGCAAGCAGTACCTGAAGAACTTCGACGACCTGCTCACCAAGGGGCCCGACGGCTCGCCCGGGCCCGCGGTCAAGACGCAGGCGGTCGTCAAGGCCGACGTCCTCGACACCGGCATCGTCGACGCGGAGGCCGACCGCGTGCGGGTGATCGTGTTCGTCAACCAGTCCTCGGTGAAGGGCACGGGGCAGCCGACCATCTTCCAGGACCGCGTCGTCGCCACGATGCGGCACCGCGGGGACAGCTGGCTGGTCGACGACATCAAGAGCTACTGAGCGTCGTGGAGGCCGCGTGACCCGCGACCTCGCCCGGCCCGGATGCTTGACCTGAGGCGTGCGCCGGTTCATGCTGGGCGCCAGCCAACATCGGCGCGACGCGCGGCTCTGGGCCGTGGAACGAATTTCGGTGTTGTGTTTCGCCATGCCCGTCGGGTAGTGTTCGTCTTTGCGTCTGCCCTCATATGCACTCCCGCCTGTCCGGTGGCCGGTTTGTGGTCGGTCGACGCGCGCCATCCTGTGCCTCGGAAGGACCTCCACTCTTGGCCGCCTCGCGCAGCAAGAACAGCACCACCAGCAAGACCCAGAGTCCCCGCCGCATCTCCTTCGCCAAGATCTCCGAACCGCTCGAGGTTCCGCAGCTGCTTGCGCTCCAGACCGACAGCTTCGACTGGCTGATCGGCGACGAGCTGTGGCAGGCCCGCGTCGCCGAGGCGAACGCCCGGGGCGAGGAGCTCTCGACCAAGTCGGGGCTGCACGAGATCTTCGAGGAGATCTCCCCGATCGAGGACTTCTCCGAGACGATGTCGCTCTCGTTCGAGAACCCCGTCTTCCTCGACCCGAAGTACACCGAGGAGGAGTGCAAGGAGAAGGACTTCACCTACTCCCGGCCGCTCTACGTCTCCGCCGAGTTCACCAACGGCGAGACCGGTGAGATCAAGGGCCAGACGGTCTTCATGGGTGACTTCCCGATGATGACCCGCAAGGGCACCTTCATCATCAACGGCACCGAGCGGGTCGTCGTCTCCCAGCTGGTCCGCTCCCCGGGCGTCTACTTCGAGCGCACCGCCGACAAGACGTCGGACAAGGACATCTTCACGGCCAAGGTGATCCCCTCTCGTGGGGCGTGGCTCGAGTTCGAGATCGACAAGCGCGACATGGTCGGCGTCCGGCTGGACCGCAAGCGCAAGCAGAACGTCACCG
>Ga0207647_10002920_pt1 | contig 12872 bp, 6 predicted proteins | sample KBSCornC2_FD_184295 | JGI IMG/M metagenome (GOLD analysis project Ga0207647, IMG submission 184295) | Corn rhizosphere microbial communities from Kellogg Biological Station, Michigan, USA - C2 (SPAdes) (version 2) | ecosystem: Host-associated > Plants > Roots > Rhizosphere ...
GCCGCCGCCGAGACTCATGTTCGCAACCGCTGGGTTGATGTGATTGTTAGTCACCCAATCGACGCCTGCGATCACGCCTGAATTACTGCCGGAACCGTTGCAGTCCAGCACACGCACACCACGCAGTAGCGCACTCTTCGCCACGCCATAGGTCGAACCACCGATGGTTCCTGCGACGTGCGTGCCGTGTCCGTTGCAGTCTACGCCGTTGCCGCCGAAGGCGTCGAAGACGTTTGAAGCACGTCCGCCAAACTGAGTGTGGGTAGTGCGAATACCGGTGTCGATCACATACGCGCGAACGCCGGAACCGGTCCAGTTATATGTGTAAGTAGCACTCAAAGGCAGGTTGCGCTGGTCGATGCGATCCAAGCCCCATGGTGGATTGCTTTGCGTCACATCGGCATTCACAACACCATCTTCTTCAACAAAGGCAACGCGATAATCCTGGCTGAGTGCTTCAGCTTCTTCGGGTGTCATTTCCACGGAGAAGCCATTGATCGCGTGCTGGTAGACCTGTTTGAGCTGGCCTTTGTGCATGGCCGACATCTCTGCCGCGATATACGGGGCGATTGAGAGTCTTCCTTTCGGGCCGACCCAGTCATCGTCAAGCACTACGATGTAATTGTTTTCGATCTTATTTGCGTTTTTGCGAAGCTTGTCTTTTCGGCCCTGGCTGCTTGCCGTTGGTGACGAAATGAACACAGCGGCGCAAAGGCCGGCAAAAATAAGTAACGCGCAAACTTTCTTCATACTCTTTTTCCTCCAGTAAGTAAGGTTGGTGGGGGTGTGGGCGCCGCCCGCAACGGCCGCGATAACAAGCGGGAAAGACAACAATGCGGATTTCATAAATACGAAGCGCATAGATGACCAAATGGACTACGGGAGGAAAACGGACGACGACCTGGAGATAAAAATCTGCCGCTGTTCGAGAGTTGTGTGTCTGGGACGGAGGGGACGCAGTATCGCATTAAATTTTTTAATGCGCAAGATACTATTTGCTACACTGAATCCTGTAAATCTTGTCATCCTGAAATCCTGTCTAAACTGAATGAGCAAACATCTACGTCTCCCCAAGACTCTGCTGCTGACCCTTGTGCTTGCCGTCAACGTACACGCACAAGACGGACTCAATGAATTTTCCTTTGTGAGTTGGATCAATCTCGACGCTCCACCGGGTCGTGAGTATCTGGCGACTGACGAAATCATGCGAGCTCTGCCGGGTTGGAAGCGTGACAACTTAGGCAATCTCATCCTGCGCAAAGGCAGTGGGAGCCCGCGGCGCGTGGTCGCTTGTGCGCTCGATCATCCCGCCTTCGCCGTAACCGAAATCACCGACGACGGATACATACGTCTACGCGAAGCAGGCGCAGGCCGGCAGCATTCACTCTGGATTCAGTTTCACGAAGGACAGCGAATCAAGGTTCTCACGCGAACCGGAATTGTTCCCGGAGTCGTCATCGTCAAGAGCACTCACTTGCAACGCGGCAGAGTGGCGAATGCGCCGGTTACGACGCTCGACGATTTGTGGGTTGATGTTGGAGCCACATCCAAGGTTGATGTGCAACGTCTCGGGATCGAAATGCTGGATCCGGTAGTGCGCGACTCTGAGGGCTGGCCGTTCGCAGGTTTCGTCGCGGGGTCATTCGCCGGTATGCGAGTTGGTTGTGCGGCAGTAGCTCACGCCGCGCAGGGAAAAGTCGATACCGGTGAAACGATCTTTCTACTTACTACGTTGCGCAGCTTCGGTCATGACGGATTGGAAGCAGCATTGCGATCGCTCGGGCGCGTTGATGGAGTGACGCTGCTGGAGCAGTCCACGGAAGGTCCTGGTGGTTCTGAAGGTTTCAGTCAACGGCTGGTTGAGAAGCCGCTCTACCTTCCGGAGTCTACCGGGCTCACTTCAGTCACGATACTTGCGCCGCGTGTTCGTTTTCCGGGAACGCTCGTTGAAACTGTGAAAGTTTCGGATGCTGAGAAACTATTTACTGCAGTTGAAAAAGTCGCGGGCGTCAGTTTTGAACCCGCACGTCGATTTGTCTCCTTTTCGCTTCACCCTTCTCCAACTCAACGCCAGGATGCGTTTTCAGCAACTGCAAACCTGCTGAAGTCGTTGGCTGATCTCCCCGCAGTTTCGGGTCACGAACGACCGGTTCGTGAAGCAATCATCGCTGCGCTTCCTGCCTGGGCGCGACCGCTCACTCGCACTGATAACGAAGGAAATCTGATCCTGGAAGTTGGACCAGAACGCGACCCGTTGATGTTTATCGCACACCAGGATGAAGTCGGCTTTGAAGTGACGAACATCGCTGACGATGGGACTGTATCGTTGCGAACACGCGGTGGACTTTTTCAATCGTTATGGGAAGGCCAGCCTGCGCTACTTCACCTGGATCGTAAAGGAGACTCGCCACTGCCCGGGGTTTTCGTTCCGCGTGATACGGCTACGACGAAACAACCGGAAGCGTTGACCGCATGGTTTGGAATGGATGGCGAGGGGTTGAAAAAAAGAGGAGTCACGAACGGATCATCGGTAACTGCTTTCAAGAGTGCGACTCGGTTAGGTAGCACCCGTTTCACTGCACGCGCGCTTGACGATCGAGCCGGTTCGACCGCGCTCGTGCTGGCGGCGCGAAGAATCACACCTGCAACTCTCAAACGCAAAGTCATCTTCGCGTGGTCTGTGCGCGAAGAGACTGGCCTGGAAGGTGCGATGGCGTTGGCGAAGCACTATGGGTCGCTGGTCAAGAGAGTCTACAGTGTTGATACGTTTGTATCGTCTGATTCGCCGGCAGAGAGCACGCGTTTCGCGTATGCGCCGCTGGGGCGTGGTGCAGTCATTCGCGGGCTCGACAACTCCGCGGTCGCGCCGCTTCCGGAGTTGGATCGAATCCTGAATATCGCGCGCGGGAACGCGATACCGATCCAGGTGGGCGCAACGAATGGTGGAACTGATGGTTCCGATTTCGTGCGCTACGGCGTGCTGCACGTTAGTTTGTCGTGGCCTGGTCGTTACAGTCATTCGCCGGTCGAGGTGCTCGACCTACGAGATCTCCAGGCGCTCGAGAAGCTGATTTACTCCATCGCGATTGCGCCCTAACGGCCGGCTTCACAGGATTCACAAGATGGCTCAAGATTTATCCTGAAAACATCCTGTTCATCCTGTGAAGCCATCACTAAGCTCCATGCGACTTATAATCCTTCTCTGCCTTCTTATTCTTCCGCTGCAAGTGTCGGCGCAGCGAGATCTGACGCGCTACGTCAATCCTTTCATCGGAACCGGTGGACACGGCCACACGTTTCCCGGCGCGATCGTTCCGTTCGGTATGGTCCAACTAAGCGCTGACACAAGACTCACGGGTTGGGACGGCTGCTCCGGCTATCATTATTCGGATTCGATCATCTACGGCTTTAGTCACACGCACTTGAGCGGCACAGGCATCTCAGACTACGGCGACATTCTGTTGTTACCCAGCCTTAAACTCGCCGGCTCCGCGGCCTTCCAACACCGCAATGAATCCGCCGCGCCCGGTTACTATTCAGTCAAGCTCGACGACGACAACATTCTTGTCGAACTAACCGCCACAGCACGCACCGGCCTGCATCGTTACACTTTCCCCCGGAGTGAAGACGCCAACGTCATCATCGATCTTGCACATCGCGACAAAGTCATCGATTCCGATCTTCGTGTCACAAGCAAGACGACGATCGTCGGCTGGAGACGCTCGCAGGCTTGGGCCAAAGATCAGATTGTCTATTTCGCCGCGGAGTTTTCGCAGCCCTTCACCTCATACGGCCCGACGGATCGCGAGTTAAGAACCTACTTTCGCTTCGATACGCGCGGAGGTGCTCCGCTACTGGTGAAAGTCGCAATCTCTGCCGTCGACGTCGAGGGAGCGTTGCGGAATCTGCACGCGGAGTTGAATCACTGGAACTTCGACAAAGTCAGGGCCGATGCTGCTGCCGCATGGAACGCTGAACTCAAGAAGATTCAGGTGACCGGAGGAACCGATGCGCAGTTAACCAACTTCTACACCGCACTCTATCACGCGATGACGGCGCCCAACCTCTTCATGGACGTCGACGGCCGTTACCGCGGGCGAGATTTCAAGGGTCACAAAGCTGATGACTTCTCGAACTACACCGTCTTCTCGCTGTGGGACACGTTTCGCGCCGCACACCCCCTCTACAACATCATCGATCAAAAGCGCACGCGCGATTTTATTCGCACGTTCCTTGCTCAGTACAAACAGGGTGGACGTCTGCCCGTTTGGGAACTGGCGGCGAATGAGACTGACACGATGATCGGTTACCACGCCGTTTCTGTTATTGCGGACGCGGCTGCAAAGGGAATCAGTGGCTTTGATTTAAATAAAGCCTTCGAAGCGATGAAGCATAGTGCCGAACTACGGCAACAGCGCGGCCTGGGCGTTTACATCGATCAAGGCTTTATCGCGATGGAAGACGAACGAGAGTCGGTGTCAAAAGTGCTCGAATACGCTTATGACGATTGGTGCATCGCCGAGGTCGCGCGCATGCTCGGCAAGACAGCCGATTACGAGCGCTACAACGCACGCGCACAGTCGTACAAAAACATGTTCGATTCTGCGTCGGGATTTATGCGTCCGCGTAGTAACGGCAATTGGCTCGAGCCTTTCGATCCGCGCGAGGTCACGTTCGGATTTACCGAAGCGAATTCGTGGCAGTACACGTTCTTCGCGCCACAAGATGTTAGTGGTCTGATTGCCCTTATGGGTGGTCGTCGTCAATTTGCTGAGAAACTCGATCAGTTGTTTGCGGCGAAGAGTCAAACGACTGGTCGCGAGCAAGTCGACATCACCGGATTGATAGGTCAGTACGCGCATGGCAATGAGCCGAGTCATCACATGGCCTATCTTTACAATTACGTGGGCCAGCCCTGGAAGACGCAGTCGCGCGTTCGTCAGATCATGGACCAGTTTTACAAGCCTGATCCGGATGGTTTGATTGGTAATGAAGATTGTGGGCAGATGTCGGCGTGGTACGTGTTGAGTGCGGCTGGATTTTATCCGGTAACCCCGGGTTCGACGATTTATGTGATTGGCTCGCCGTTGTTTCCCGAAGCGCGAATTAATCTGGAGAATGGCAAGTCGTTTGTCGTTCATGGCGTAGGTGTTTCGGAGCGCAATGTCTACATTCAATCGGCGACCCTCAATAAAAAGCCGTACACGAAATCGTTTCTGCAACATAGTGATCTAATGGCGGGAGGCGAGCTTGTTTTGCGAATGGGATCGCAGGCGAATCCGAATTGGGGAACCGGGGCAGGGAACGAGCCTGTGTCGCGCATTGCCAGTCCCGAGATCGTTCCGGTCCCCGTAATCAAAGCGGCAGGCCGAACGTTTCGCGGTCGCCAGGAGATCTCGTTCGCAGGCATTGGTGGTAAGCCCGTCAACATTTACTACACGACCAATGGTTCAGAACCCACGGCTAAGTCGCAGAGATTTACAAAACCATTTTTCATCGAAGCCGATACAACTGTGAAAGCGTTTGCTGTTGATGGCGACAGGCGCAGTCTGGCAGTGACCGCGAAGTACCATCACCTTCCACACGATTGGAAGATCACGTTGCTGTCAAAATACAGTTCGCAATACACGGGCGGTGGTGACCTTTCGTTGATCGACGGCATTCGGGGAACGTCCAACTTGAGCGACGGTGCATGGCAAGGCTATCAGGGTAAGGATCTGATTGCTATAGTCGACCTTGGAGAAGTGCAGCAGGTTTCCACCGTTGCCGTAGGTTTCTTACAGGACATTGGGTCCTGGATCTGGATGCCAAGAGGTGTCGATGTTGAGCTGTCGCTCGACGGCAAGACTTTTCGCCCAGCCATGTCGATCACGAGTGACGTTTCACAAAAACGTGAAGGTGCGATTACAAAGGAATTTGTGAAATCAATCCCGCTGACGAGTGCGCGCTACGTACGAATTCGCGCGGTGAACTTCGGAAAGATCCCCGCATGGCATCCCGGAAGCGGTGGCGATGCGTGGATCTTTGCCGATGAGATCATTATTGAATAATAGGTCCTATAGGACGTATAGGACCTATTTTCTTACCATTCAAGTGTGAATTCGTAGTTGTCCGCACCACCTTTTGAGTCCCTGATGCGGATTACGGCAGTGAAGTCGTTCTCGCGCGATGGCTGTTGCTCGATGAAGATCTCTCCACGACCTCGTTTACTTGTGAGTCTCACTGTGACCCGGCGATTCGGCAATGAATTCTCAAAGTTGGGTTGTGAGTCGTAATAAGGAGTGCCGCCGAGCGTCTCGACGTCAGCGGAGCCGCCACGAATTCTGATGCGGACGTCATCGTCGACGCGGCCACGCCAGGTCATGCGACCGCTGCGATCGCCGCCCGTGCCGGGAGGAAATGGACCAGGATTTTGATTGGAGGAAACTTCACGCGCGATATCTGATAGAAGTCGCTGAATGTTATACCAGGAGCTTTGCTGCAGATTGTTTTGTTCTACTGTGCGGGCGAGGCGTGACAGCACATCGAAGGCGTCCCGCAGATCCTGGTTACGACGCCTATCGACCGTCATGCGGTAAAAAATTCGTGACGCACCTGCAAACTGTTGCGTGAGCATCACGGCTTCAATCTCATTTCGATTGTTGCGCGACGAGTTTGTGTAACTACTGTAGTTCGCGTCGGCGAGGGTTTCCGCCTCACGCGACAAGCGCGCCGCCATGTCCATCAGTCTGTTTGACTGACCAAATTGGCTGAACGCCGGGGTGGCAAACAGCCCGATAACCATCACCACCAAGAAGCTTCTAATGAACATATCTCCTCCTGAGTTTCATTCTCCACATGCTCACAAACGATAATTCCTTCCCTCGCCCGACCTGTCAATAGGTTTCCGGGAGGCTGACTGAAAACCGGACGAGCGTTTTGGTATAATGGCGGTGTTTGAAATAGTTGGGAAGGCCCGACAAGGAGTTAAAAGATGAGTTGGAATCAATCTTCGTTTGCTTCCGCCGACGTTCGAGATGTTCGGGTTACGGCGTTTTTGAGCAAAGTTTACGGGTGGATGTTTTTGGGGCTGTTGGTAACAGCCGGGACCGCTGTGGTCGTCGCATCCTCGCCCGCGTTAATAGAAACTCTGATTCTCAATCGAATTCTGTTCTGGATCCTGCTGTTCGGACAGCTTGGACTGGTGTTCTACCTTTCGGCGCGAGTCGATAAGGTGTCGCCCGTGACGGCGGCCGTGCTCTTCATGGTTTACTCGGCGATGGTAGGAGTCACGTCGTCGGTCATTTTCCTGATTTACACGGGCGCGTCGATCGTCTCTGCCTTTATGGTTGCCGGAGGAACGTTCGGCGCAATGGCCGTCTTCGGCACTCTGACGAAGCGCAGCCTGGCTGGTGTCGGGCAGTTCATGTTCATGGGACTGATTGGCCTGATCATCGCATCGGTCGTGAGTATCTTCTGGTTCAACGACGTGCTGATGTTCGTGATCAACGTGGTCGGGGTGCTGGTATTTACGGGTCTGACTGCCTGGGATGCGCAGCGACTCAAACAGATGGCTGTGGCGCTGCCTGATGGACGCGTAGGAGCCTACGCCGTGGTCGGAGCCCTCTCGCTCTATCTCGACTTCATCAACCTCTTCTTCTTCATCCTGCGGTTGATGGGCGGCCGCCGCAACTAGCTACAAAAACAAATTACAATAGGTCCTATATGTCCTATAGGACCTATTGCTTTGTTTGGCCTAGCTTTTTGTCGCGAAGCCGCGCTTCTTCATCAAGGCATCGATCTTCGGATCGCGCCCGCGGAATTGACGGTATGCGTCAGCCGGATCGATGGTGTTACCGACTGAGAAGACGTACTTGCGCAGCCGTTCTGCAACCGCCTTATCGTATGGTCCCTTTCCTTCAACGAAGGCTCCGAAAGCGTCCGCTGTGATAACGTCAGACCAGAGGTAACTGTAATAGCCCGCCGAGTACGAATCGCTTGAAAAGACGTGAAGGAACTGCGGCGTGCGATGACGCATGACGATCTCTTTCGGCATGCCGAGTTGCGCAAGAGTCTCGCGCTCGAAGGCGTCCGGGTCGATCTTGCGATCGCCCGCCAGATGCAACTTCATGTCGACGAGCGCCGCCGACAGATATTCGACTGTTGCAAATCCCTGATTAAAGGTCGCCGAACGTTTGATCTTGTCGACAAGCTCCTGCGGGATCGGTTTTCCTGTTTGGTAGTGAAGTGCGAAGCGTTGCAGCACTTCGGGAGTGGAGAGCCAGTGTTCCAGCAGCTGTGATGGAAACTCGACGTAATCGCGTGCGACAGCAGTTCCCGACAACGAGGGATACGTTACATTCGAGTTCAAGCCGTGTAGGGCGTGTCCAAACTCATGGAACATCGTGGTCGCATCGTCCCATGAGATCAGCACCGGCTCGCCTGGTTTGCCCTTCACGAAATTCGCATTGTTGGAAACGATCGTCGTGATGTTGCCGTTGACGCGTTCCTGCGTGCGATACGCATTCATCCACGCGCCTGAGCGTTTGCCGGCGCGCGCGTAAGGATCGAAATACCAGAGACCGATGTGCTTCTTCGTAGTCTTATCGGTGACTTCCCAAACGCGAATGTCTGGATGAGCGACCGGAACGTTTGTTACCGGCGTGAAGTCGAAATTAAAGAGCTCGCCCGCGACCCAGAAGATTCCTTCACGCAGTTTCTCGAGCTGGAGATAGGGCTTAATCTCGTTCTGGTCCAAATCGTATTTGGCTTTCCGTACCTTCTCCATGTAGTAGCGATAATCCCACGGCTCGATCTTGATCTTCGCGCCTTCTTTGTCTGCGAGCGCCTGCATGTCAGCAACTTCCTCGTGCACGCGTGCTACGGCAGGCTTCCAAACCGCTTCCATCAATTCCATGGCCCGCTCAGGAGTTTTGGCCATCGAGTTTTCCAGACGCCAATGCGCGTGTGTGGGGAAGCCGAGGAGTTTTGCGCGCTCGGCACGGAGCTGCAGAATCTCGGTGATGATCGCATTGTTGTCGTGTTCGCCGCCGTTGTCACCGCGGTTGACGAACATACGCCACGCCTTTTCGCGCAGGTCACGACGATCGGAGTAAGTCAGAAACGGATCGATCGACGAACGCGTGTTCATGATCACCCACGTGCCAGGCTGCTTTTTACTCTCGGCGGCCGCGGCGGCAGCATCGCGAAGTGACTGCGGTAGTCCCGCAAGTTCGTCCTCACTCTTCAACACCAGAAACTGGTCGGTTTCTTCGGCGAGTACGTTTTGGCCGAACTTTGTGTAGAGACCTGCGAGCTGTTGATTGATCTCCGAAAGCCGTTTCTTTGCGTCAGTATTCAGGCGCGCGCCTGCGCGAACGAAGTTTGTGTAGTAGAGCCACGTCAGACGCTGCTGTTCCGGGTTCAGCTTTGCTTTCGCGGGTGAGTTGTATACCGCCTCGATTCGTTTGAAGAGTGGTTCATTCTGCGTGATTCGATCGTAGAAGGCAGCGAGACGTGGCGCCATCTCTCGTTGGACCGCCTGAAAGTCAGGGCTTGCCATCGTTGCTCCCCAAATTCCGTAAAGTGTTTGCACGCGATCTAACTTCTCGCCCCCGCGCTCCAGGGCGACGATCGTGTTCTCAAAATCGGGTGGAGCGGGATTGTTGGCAATCTTCTCGATTTCGGCGAGCTGTTCGGTCATACCAGCTTCGAGCGCTGGTTTGAAGAGCGGGATTTGCACCCGATCAAATGGCGGGACGCCGCCGTAAGGGCCTTCCCATTTTGCAAGCAACGGATTGTCTTCGGTGTTGGCAATCATCACAGTCGCCACAAGCAGCACAATAGTGGCAGTGAGCAAGTCACGCATCGTTGAATTTCCATTCTGTATAAAATTGTGCAGGTAGTATAGCCACAAAAAGGCACAAAAAGCACAACCACTCAGCCTGAATCTTTGTGCTTCTTGTGCCTTTTGTGGCTGCTTTCGTGCCTAGGGTTCGCCGTCGCCTTTCTTGCCCTTTTTCTTGGCTGGTTCAGCTTCGCGTGGGCGTGTTGCGGGTGGCGGAGTAGCTTCAACCTTTGGTGAAGGAATCTCCGGTTTTGGCTGTGCCTTGGGCGAATCTTCGTCAGTCTTCGCCGGTGGCGGCATTGTCACCTGTTCGAGCTTGGGTTCAGTGGTACCGGGCGGCAATGCATTCTCGTCTTCAGTTTTGTCGGCTTCTGCGGCCAGTTCAGCACGCTCGGCTGCCAGTTCTCTCTGGCGTTGGCGGAAGAGTTCGCGCATGTCTTCCGGCATTTCCGGAGCCTTCGGAAACTCCTCCTTGGGTTTGTCTTTGAGGAATGTCTTCATGAAGTCGACGAACATCGGCAGCGCGCCGTGGCCGCCAGTCATGTCGTTGCCCAGCGGTTTCTTCTTGCCGGGATAGCCCATCCAAACGCCGGTGACGTAAGTGGGGGTGTAACCGATAAACCAAACGTCCGTATGGTCGTTGACTGTACCGGTCTTGCCTGCTACTGGAACAGGGAGAACGTTTGCTGCGGTCGCAGTTCCACCGGTTACCACGCCGCGCATCAGCCCGACCATCGTCAACGCCACATACTCATTCATCACCTTGTAAGTTGTTCGTTCCCACTCCTCGAGAGGTCCGCCATCGCGATCGAGAACTTTGCGGATCATGTGTGGTTCGACGCGGATCCCCTTGTTTGGAAACGCGGAATAAGCCGACACCATTTGATCGAGTGGAACTTCGGTCGCGCCGAGTGCCGACGGCAGATACGGCGACATCGGAACTTTGACGCCGAAACGACGGACCATTTGCGCGCCAGTTTGAATACCCACTGTTTGCAACAGGTGCACCGCCGGAATGTTCATCGACTTCGCTAGCGCGGTCTTCAATGGCAGGTCAGGACCACCAAGCGAACCGTCGTAGTTGTGCGGTTGCCAGTCGCCGATGCTGATCGGTGCGCCGCTGACAGGAGTGTCAGGCGTCATTCCCCACTCGACTGCAGCGGTGTAAATAAATGGCTTGAAGCAGGACCCAGTTTGTCTATATGCCTGAGTGGCGTTGTTGAATTTGTTCGTGTAGAAGTCGTAACCGCCGATCATCGTGACGATCTCGCCCGTCTTCGCGTTGAGCGTCATCATAGCGCCCTGCACGCCGGGAACCTGCGAGAGTTCAACTTTCAAACGCCGGTTCTTTTCGTCAACTTCCTTGATCTCAAACTCTGCGAGGTGACCGTTCTTGAATTCGTTTTCCGGTTGCCGTTTACCCCAACCCATGTCGGCGGCCGTCACCGTTGCCGTGAAATTGCCAAAACGCACGGTCGCTTCGTCACGTGTGCGATCGACTTTCATGATCAGGCCCATCAAGTGCCGGCCGGTCTCATAGTCGTTGCCATACCAGTCCGGATGTTTGTAGTTGCTCAGTTCCTGGGATGTTGCCGGACCCTCACCGTTATTTACCCCCGTTGGAATCATTGTGTAGTTCGAGCGCCAGCCGCTGTGCGTGCGGTCGTAATTTCGCAGGCCGGCCCGCAACACTTCATAAGCTCTCTTCTGTGCTTCAACGTTGATGCTCGTGTAAACCGAGAGACCACCCTGAGCGACGCGGGTCGTGTATTTGTCTTCCAGTTCCTGACGAATGTACTCCACTGGGTAATCGTAAGGAGTCGACTTGTGCTGCGACTGGTAGTAAGCAGTGTCGGCAAGTTGAATCGGTTTCGCTTTGGCGGCATCAACGTCGGCCTGCGTCGCGAATCCGTTTTTAGCCATCAGATCGAGCACGAGATCGCGTCGTTCTTTTGCTTTGGCCGGATTTGAGGTGGGCGAGTAATCGCTGGGAGCTTTGGGGATTCCGGCGAGCAACGCTGCCTCTCCAAGTGTCAGGTCCTTTGCCGGTTTTCCGAAATAAGTCTCGGCGCCCGCTTCCATGCCATACGCGTTTGCGCCAAGAAACATGTGGTTCGTGTACAACTCCATGATCTGGTTTTTCGTGTAATACCGTTCGATCTGAAGTGCCAGGATCCACTCGTTTACTTTGCGCGTATAGGTTTGTTCTTTTGAAAGAAACAGGTTCTTGGTTAGCTGTTGCGTGAGGGTTGATCCGCCTTCGACCCGGTCCGTCGTGAGATTCTTCCATGCAGCGCCCATGATGCGGATCGGATCGATACCGATGTGATCGTAGAACCTCACATCTTCGACGGCCAGAATTGCGTTTCTGAGGACTGGAGGAATCTCTTCGTATTTGAGTGGGATTCGTTTCTCCAGCGCGAATTCACCGATGACCGTTTCGCCATCGTCAGCATAGACACGAGTGACGACGCTCGGACGGTAGGTCGCGAGGGCGGCGACTTCGTTTGCTGCGCGCGAGTAGTTCAGCTCGTAGGCGGCGATGATGCCGGTCAGTCCGCCTGCGGCGAGTGACAACAGCAGGACAGTCGGTAACCAAAGTCGTGCCAGCAGGTGTCTACGTTGTTCAGGAGGTGTATTGATTATCGCGGTTGGCGAGTATTTCGAATAATTTGAAGCCATCAGTTAGATTTCTCCCAAAACAAGTTGCCTTGATCCGGAGGAGATGGGCAACGTGGGTACCCACAGAAGTTGAGATTATGCCGCAAAACGGCCTAAAAAGCACAAAAGCATTCGGTACAGCGAAAGGCTCATCTTGTGCTTTTTGTGCTTCTTTGTGGCTAGTCTATAATGACTTGCTCGCAAATGGGGGCGACAGGCTTCGACAGGAACCTGAACGATCGTCGCGATGCATGCCGGGCTACCTTATGCAGCTCGTTAAAACGCGTAGGGAAACACAATTGCCAATACTAATGAATTGGCTCTCGCTGCCTAATTAAGCACCGAGCGTCTCGCCGCAAGTTGCTCATGCGCGCGGAGGGAGATG
>Ga0207647_10002921_pt1 | contig 12870 bp, 9 predicted proteins | sample KBSCornC2_FD_184295 | JGI IMG/M metagenome (GOLD analysis project Ga0207647, IMG submission 184295) | Corn rhizosphere microbial communities from Kellogg Biological Station, Michigan, USA - C2 (SPAdes) (version 2) | ecosystem: Host-associated > Plants > Roots > Rhizosphere ...
GACAAATTCTTGGCGAGGCCGGCCGAGAGCGGCGCAGGGGCCACGCCCGTGATGTAAGCTCCCAGATTGCCATAACCGCTGATCTTGACGGCCACGAATTTGCCGTCCTTGTCGAGCGCCAATTCTCCTTGAATCTGCTGGGCACGGCCATGGCTGTCGGACAGGAAGCTCGTCGAGCGTTCGTCGGTCCATTTCACCGGACGCGCCAGTTTCTTGGCGGCGTAGAGAATGCACATATATTCGGGGTAGTTGACGTTCTTCATGCCGAACGACCCGCCGACATTGTCGGTCAGCAGATGAACCTTTTCGTTCGGCATACCCAGGTTTTTTGCCAGATTGGTCCGGTTGCCGGCCACACCCTGCGTCGGAACCTGGATGGTGAAGCGGTCGGCTTTCTTGTCATAGGAAGCCAGCGCTGAACGGGGCTCCATGGCCGCTACCACGACGCGGGTATTTTCCATGTCAAGCTTGGTCACATGCGCAGCGCCCGCGAAGGCGGCCTCCACTGCGGCCGTATCGCCATAATGATAGTCCAGCGCCACGTTGTTGGGGATGTGATCATAGAGTTGAGGCGCTCCCGGTTTGGCCGCTTCCTTCGCGCTGGTCACCGCCGGCAGCGGCTCGATATCGAGCGCGACCGCCTCGGCGGCGTCACGGGCCTGGGCGAGGGTTTCGGCGACGACGAAGGCGACGGGATCGCCGACGAAGCGAACCTTGTCGGTGGCCAGCGCCTGCCGATTGGTCTGCAGCAATGGCGAGCCGTCACGGCTTTTCAAAGGAAAGCCGCAGGTGAAAGGATTGTAGTTTTCCGCAGCCAAATCGGCCCCGGTCCAAACGCCCAGCACGCCCGGCATGGCCGTCGCGGCAGACGTATCAATCCCTTTGATGGTGCCGTGGGCGTGACTGCTGCGGACGATCCATGCATAGACCTGCCCGGAAGCGCTGACGTCATCGGTGTAGCGGCCTTTGCCGCGCACCAGGGTGTCGTCCTCCTTGCGGCGGACCGGCTGTCCTACGCCGTATTTTTGCAGTGCAATAGCGTTGTCCTGGGAGTGAGACGTGAAATCCTGCATTGCTTGATCCTTGAGAGGGCGATTTGGGCGCATTTCCCGGCGCCGCGCACTAAACCCGCGTTTGCGTCCAGCGGGATCGTTGCGAAATGGGTAAAAACTTCGAAATCATCGCACCGGAGCTAGATATAGCAGCCCCGGGGGCACGACAACGCACGATTAGGCAACCGTTCCATGACCAGGGCTGTTGCGTCATCCACCCGTGCTGTTAGAGTTTCCCCCGAAAACAGAAATCCGTGACCTGCGAAAGGTCGCTGAAAGTCCTTGAGATGAACGACGATACACGCCTGCGCGAGGGCTCTGCGTTGCGCGCAGGTGGCGGCCAAAGCCCGCCTCGCGAGGCGTTGCCGGCCGCCTCTGGCCATGTGAGCGTTGCCCGACCCGCTGGGGTGGGCGCACCGGCCGGCGTTTACGCCGCGCTCGATCTTGGCACCAATAATTGCAGGCTTCTGGTCGCTTGTCCGGTCGGGGACAGCTTCCGTGTGATCGATTCGTTTTCGCGGATCATCCGATTGGGGGAAGGCGTATCAACTACGGGCTATATCAGCGAGGCCGCCATCGAGCGTGCGATTGCCGCGCTCAGCATCTGCCGCGACAAGATCAATGCGAGAAATGCGCAACGCACGCGCCTGATCGCCACCGAAGCCTGCCGAGCGGCTGTCAATGCCGACCACTTCCAGGAACGTGTCTTGCAGGAAACCGGCATTCGGCTTGAGGTGATCAACCGCGAGACCGAGGCGGCGCTCGCGGTGGTCGGATGCTCCCCTTTGATTGATCCGCACGCCGGCGGTGCCATTCTGTTTGATATCGGCGGCGGGTCGACCGAACTGGTCCGGATCGAACGCCGGCCGAATGAAAGCCCGGCGCCGCAAATCAAGGCCTGGATGTCGATTCCACTCGGTGTCGTCACTCTGGCCGAGCGTTTCGGTGGGCGCGATGTCACCCCTGAATCCTATGCCCGCATGGTTGCGGAGGTGGCCGTTTATGTGACGCCTTTCGCGGACGAGCACGCGCTCGATCTCAGCAATATGCATTTGCTCGGAACCTCCGGCACGGTAACCACCTTGGCCGGCGTTCACCTCAATTTGGCGCGTTACGATCGACGTCGCATCGATGGGATCTGGCTGAACGACGCCGACGTGACCGCGACCATCAGGCGCCTGCTCGCCATGAGTTATCAGGAGCGCGCCAATAACCAGTGCATCAGCGCCGAGCGGGCCGATCTGGTGCTGGCGGGGTGTGCCATCCTCGACGCTATTCGCGCTGCGTTTCCGCTGCCGCGCCTGCGGGTTGCTGATCGCGGGCTTCGGGAGGGCATGCTGGTGGAAATGATGCGCGAGGACGGCGTGTTGAAAGTACCGCTTTAGGATCCACCGGGATGGCGAAGGACAGCACGGGGCGGATGCGCGTGACGGTCAAGAGTGGCGGCCGTCTCAAGCTGTCATCAAAGCTCTGGCTGGAGCGGCAACTGAACGACCCCTATGTCGCGCAGGCCAAACGCGACGGCTTGCGGTCTCGGGCGGCTTACAAATTGATCGAGATGGACGACAAGCACCATTTCCTCAAGCGCGGCGCGACCGTGGTGGATCTGGGCGCGGCTCCCGGCGGATGGAGCCAGATCGCCGCCAAGCGGGTTGGCGCCGCAGAAGGCAAGGGAAAGGTCATTGCGATCGATCTGCTGGCGATGCCGGAAATTCCTGGCGTGACGTTCGCGCAACTCGACTTCCTGGCGATGGACGCTCCTGAGAAGCTGCTGGCGATGCTCGGCGGTCGCGCCGATGTGGTGATGTCGGACATGGCGGCGAACACCACCGGCCACCGCAAGACTGACCAGTTGCGGATTCTCGGCCTTGTTGAGGGGGCAGCGGCGTTTGCCACCGAGGTTCTTCAGCCTGGCGGCACGTTTGTCGCCAAGGTGTTTCAAAGCGGCGCGGATGCTGAACTGATGTCGCAGCTCAAGCGGGATTTCGCTTCCGTCAAGCACGTCAAACCTGCGTCAAGCCGTAAGGATTCATCTGAACGTTACGTGCTCGCGATGGGTTTTCGTGGCGTCTCGCCTGCGGCCGAGGTGTGAGAAGTTCTTGGTAGGCCTTGTCCGGGGTGGCGTAGCGAAACCCTCGCGGGCGCCATTGATCCAAGCCCGTTTGCGCTCAGCCGAGACGCTGATCGCGGGTGTCTTCGGTGGCTTCGCTCGCCACCTTGGCCGCGGCTTTCTCCGCGCCCTTGCGGCTTGAGATTTCCACCGCGCTACGACCGGAAATCTCGGCGCCGGCATCTCCAGGCATCTGATAGAAGAAGTACGTCGAGATCAATGAAATCACCGTAATCACCAGAAAGGCGGGGCCAAAGTCGGAGGCCCCGAGCTCATTGGCCTGACGAACCCACATCGTCGACTCAACGGAAAACGCCCCAATCGCAACACCGGTCGAAATCGCAAGCTGCTGGGAGACGCTGAAAAGCGTCGTGGCGCGGCTCATCTGGGGAGGTTCGACTTCGGCATAGCCCACAGTGTTGATCGCGGTGAACTGCAAAGAGCGGAAGAACCCGCCGACAACCAGAATGATGACGATCAGGAGCAACGGCGTGGAAATCGTGAACAGCGCAGCCGCAGCCAGGAAAACCGAGCTGATCAGCGCGTTGATGATCATCACGCCGCGAAAACCGAACGCCCGGATGATTCGCGCAGCCAAAGCCTTCATACCCATGGCACCGGCCGAAGAGCCAAAGGTCACGAGGCCGGATTGGAACGGCGAAAGCCCAAAACCGATCTGCATCAACAGCGGCAGCAGGAAGGGCAGCGCTCCGACACCGATGCGATACAGGAAACCGCCGTAAAAGCTGGCCCGGAAAGTCGGCAGCCGCAGCAGCGAGAAGTCCAGCACTGGAGACGCGATGCCTTTGGCATGAATGAAATAAAGCGCCATCGACACCGAACCGACAGCGACCAGTATGATGATCGTGTTCCACGGCAACAGGTTGAGGCCCGCCACCGAAAGGCCGAAGGCAATTCCAGCAACGCCGACGCCGGCCAGCAGCAGGCCGATCAGGTCAAAAGGCTCGCGATGCTCACTGCGGATCGGATCGATGAAGCGCAAAGCCATCACAATTCCGACGACGCCGATCGGGATGTTGATCAGAAAAATCCATCTCCAGGTGAAGTAGGTTGAGATGAAACCGCCAAGCGGTGGCCCGAGAACTGGCCCGATCATGGCTGGCGTGGTCATCCAGGCCATGGCGTTTACAAGCGCGCTCTTGTCGATCGAGCGCAGCAGGACCAGGCGTCCGACCGGCGTCATCATGGCGCCTCCGATGCCCTGCAAAATTCGCGCGATCACAAAGTGAGCAATTGTGGAGGAAATCGCGCAGCCGATCGAGCCGGCCATGAAAAGGGCGATCGCCGTGCTGAAGATCGTGCGTGCGCCGAAGCGATCCGCCATCCAGCCGCTTGCCGGAATGAACACCGCAAGCGACAGCAGGTAGGAGGTGATCGCGAGCTTCAGGGCCAGCGGGCTGCTCCCCACGTCAGCGGCAATCGCCGGCAAGGACGTGGCGATGACGGTCGAATCCATGTTCTCCATGAACAGGGCTGCGGCCACTACCAGCGGAATAACGCGTTCTTTGTTCATTGATTTCTGGAAAAGGAGCGGCAAGGCGGGGATAGCGGCTTAGCACCCCAATTTCCATGAAGCTATGTGAAACCGGAAGGGCTGAAACCCGTCCAGATCATCCGGCCGATATCGGGCCGGGAAAGCCGCAAAAGCTGAATTCGCGCTGGTTTGGCCTGTGCGGTGGGTGCCAAACCCTTTGATTCAGGGCCCGGCCATGCTATCGACCACCGCCAACCCAACCGATGGGCGTCGATTCGACGGCGAGGCCAGACCCCGCCGAACAGGCCGCTCATCCTGATGGTCGTGTCGCGGCTTGATGCCGCTGAATGGAGTTGGTGATGGCTCAGCTACAGGGAATAGACCGCATTCGCGAAGCGTTCACGTTCGACGACGTGTTGCTGAAGCCGGGCCTGTCCGACATCCTTCCGTCCGAAGCTGATATCCGGTCCCGCCTTACCGCCGCCATCCCTGTCAACATACCCATCATTGCTTCGGCGATGGATACGGTCACGGAAGCGCGGATGGCGATCGCCATGGCGCAAGCCGGCGGCATCGGCGTGATCCACCGCAATTTCGATCCAGAAGGGCAGGCGGCGCAGGTTAGGCAGGTCAAGAAGTATGAGTCCGGCATGGTGGTCAATCCGCTCACCATCGGCCCGGATGCAATGTTGTCGGATGCGATGGCCCTGATGCGCGAGCATGGCTTCTCCGGCATTCCCGTGGTGACCGGCGCAGCACCCGGCGTGCCGGGCAAGCTGGTTGGCATTCTCACCAACCGCGACGTGCGCTTTGCTACCGACCCGCGCCAGAAGGTCTCCGAACTGATGACCCACCAGAACCTGGTGACGGTGCGGCAGGGCGTGAGTGAGGACGAAGCCAAGCGGATGCTGCACCAGCACCGCATCGAGAAGCTGCTGGTGGTGGATGATCAGTATCGCTGCGTCGGGCTGATTACGGTCAAGGACATGGAAAAGGCTGTCGCCCATCCGCTCGCCTGCAAGGATGCGCAGGGCCGGCTGCGCGTGGCCGCCGCCACCACGGTGGGCGAGGGCGGGTTCGAGCGTACCGAACGGCTGATCGCGGCTGGGGTCGACGTGATCGTGGTTGATACCGCCCACGGTCATTCCTCGCGGGTGCTCGAGGCCGTCAACCGGATCAAGCGATTGTCGAATGCGGTCCAGGTCATTGCCGGCAACGTGGCGACAACCGGTGGGACGCAGGCCCTGATCGATGCCGGCGCAGACGCGATCAAGGTCGGTATCGGGCCGGGATCGATCTGCACCACGCGGATCGTGGCCGGCGTGGGCGTGCCGCAACTAACCGCGATCATGGATGCGGTCGAAGCGGCGAAAAAGGCCAATGTCCCGGTGATTGCCGATGGCGGGATTAAATTCTCGGGCGATCTAGCCAAGGCGCTCGCCGCCGGCGCTGATGTCGCCATGGTCGGCTCGCTGCTTGCCGGCACCGACGAAACACCCGGCGAAGTGTTCTTGTGGCAGGGACGATCCTACAAGGCCTATCGCGGCATGGGCTCAGTGGGTGCGATGGCGCGCGGTTCGGCTGATCGTTACTTCCAGCAGGACATCAAGGATACGCTGAAGCTCGTCCCCGAGGGTATCGAAGGCCAGGTGCCCTACAAGGGTCCGGTCGCCAATGTCATGCACCAGCTTGCGGGCGGCTTGCGTGCGGCGATGGGCTATGTCGGGGCGAAAAACCTCGCCGAGTTCCACGCCAAAGCCGAATTCGTACGCATCACCGGTGCCGGCCTGCGCGAAAGTCATGTGCATGACGTGACGATCACGCGCGAGGCGCCGAACTATCCGGGTGGGGGCTAGTGTCGTGGTTCAGAAATTCGCTCTATTGCCGCCGCGAGTTCTTTGAGCGAATTTCTGAACCAAAACGACACTAGTATCAATAATTACTAGTGTCCTTTCGAATCCGAAGTTCGCTTAGGTGTGTGCGGCACCAACTGACGAACTTCGGATTCGGGACACTAGCGCGCATCTTCCAAAGCTCGCGCGAAGGTCGGTGATCAAGAAGGGGGATGAACGTGTCGGTTCAAATGGTGCTTCTGCCGGTGTTTGTCCTCGTCGCGTTGACGTTTGCATTGTTGCTCGGCACCTTCTATTCGCGCCGGCAGACGCTTCTCTCCAGGGAAACCCGGGTCAAGGATATCGTACTCGGGCAGCCGAATTGGCCCACCCGCGTCACCCAGATCGGCAATTGCTACAACAACCAATTTCAATTGCCGCTGTTGTTTTATGCGCTGATCGCAGTGGCTTTGCCGCTTCGTCACGCCGACCTTGTGATGGTGCTGCTGTCCTGGGTGTTCGTGGTCACGCGCCTGGCTCATGCCGGGGTGTTCGTGACATCAAACAATATCCTGCACCGCTCGACGAGCTGGCTTGCGGGCGCACTGGTCCTGCTCGCGATGTGGATCTATTTCGCGCTTCGGATCCTGCTGGCTTTCTGATCGGCAGGTTGTATTCACTCGATCGGCAAACGAAAGCGCGACATGACACCGGCAGCCCGCCTTTCCGCCGCCATCGAATTGATCGCGGCGATCGACACGCAGCGCATTCCCGCCGCCAAGGCGTTGAAGGAATGGGGCACAGCGCATCGATTTGCCGGCTCGGGCGATCGGGCCGCGATCTCGGGCCTGCTGTGGGACGTGTTGCGCCGGCGAAATTCAAGCGCCTGGCTGATGGAAAGCGATACGCCCAGGGCGCGGCTGCTCGGCATGCTCAGGCTGGAACGAGGACTTTCGCTCGAGGCCATCGAGGCGCTGTGCGATGGCAGCCGCTTTGCGCCAGAGCCCCTGAACGATCGCGAGCGCCAGGCGCTGACTTCGCGCTCGCTCGATGGTGCGCCTGCGCCCACTGCCGGCGATTATCCGGAATGGCTGGATTCCTCGCTGGAGCGGGTCTTCGGCGAAGACCGCGTGGCCGAAGCCGCCGCCATGGCAAGCCGCGCGCCGCTAGACCTGCGCGTCAATACGCTAAAGGCCAAGCGGGAAAAGCTGGTTTTGTCGCTGGCCCATCTCGGCGGGCGACCGACACCGTTCTCGCCGGTGGGCTTGCGGATTGATCTTGGCGCCGATGCCCGCAATCCCGGCATTCACGCCGAGGAGGCATTCATCAAGGGCGCGATCGAGGTGCAGGATGAAGGCTCGCAGCTCGCCGCGCTGCTCTCCGCCGCCAGGCCTGGCGAGCAGGTCATCGACCTCTGCGCGGGCGCCGGCGGCAAAACGCTGGCACTGGCGGCAATGATGGAGGGCAGAGGCCGGCTGATCGCGACCGACCACGACAAGCGCCAACTGGCGCCGATATATGAACGGCTGTCCCGCGCAGGCGTCCACAATTGCGAGGTTCGCAATCCCCGTGGAGCGGAGGACCCGCTCGCCGATCTCCGTGCTTCCGCTGATCTGGTCCTGATCGATGCGCCCTGCACCGGAAGCGGAACCTGGCGGCGCAATCCCGATGCCAAATGGCGGATGCGGCCGGGTGCGCTCGAAATCAGGTTGCGGGACCAGATCGACGTGCTTGATCGGGCGGCTGGGCTGGTGAAGCCGGGCGGGCGGATCACCTATGTGACCTGTTCCATTCTGTCGGAGGAAAACAACGAACAGGTCCGCTCTTTCCTGCAGCGACACCCGACGTTCGCCGTCGTATCTCCGACGGAGGCCGTGCAGGCGATCGGCGAGAACGCCAAGGCGTTCGCGGACGCCGTGCGGCTGTCGCCAGAGGGCGTGCTAATGACGCCGCGGCGCACTGGAACGGACGGCTTTTTTGTCTCGGTGCTGAGGCGGCGGACCGGCTAAAATTTACGGCGGAAAGGTCAACTTCCGCATTGCGAGCCCCGTTTCTGTCGCGTAATTCCATGGGATGACCCAAGCCCCATCTGCTTCCAAGGCCTCGGTGGCCTCGGCGCATGAGAAGATTCTGATCGTCGATTTCGGCAGCCAGGTGACGCAGCTGATCGCCCGACGGGTGCGCGAGGAGGGCGTTTATTCGGAAATCGTACCGTTCCAGAAGGCCGAAGCCGCTTTTGCGGAGATGAAGCCGAAGGCGGTGATTCTGTCCGGCGGGCCTGCCTCCGTGCTCGACAAGAACGCGCCGTCCGCGCCGATGTCGATCCTCAACGCCGGCGTGCCTGTGCTCGGTATCTGCTACGGCGAGCAGACCATGGCCCGCCAACTGGGCGGCACGGTCGAAGGCGGCCACCACCGCGAATTCGGCCGCGCCACCATCGAGGTCACAGATGATTGCGCGCTGTTCGAAGGCGTTTGGCTGAAGGGTGGCCGTTACGACGTGTGGATGAGCCATGGCGACCGGGTGACGCAACTGCCTCCCGGCTTTCGCGGGGTCGCGAGTGCGCCGGGCTCGCCGATTTCGGTGATCGCCGACGACGCGCGTAAGTTCTACGCGATGCAATTCCATCCCGAGGTGGTGCACACGCCGGATGGCGCGCGGCTGATCCGCAATTTTGTCCGTAAGGTCGCGGGCCTGACCGGCGACTGGACCATGCGCGCCTTCCGCGAGGAGGCGATCGAGAAAATTCGCGCTCAGGTCGGTTCGGCCAGGGTGATCTGTGGACTATCGGGCGGCGTGGATTCTGCGGTAGCTGCGGTGCTGATCCATGAGGCGATCGGCGACCAGTTGACCTGCGTGTTCGTCGATCACGGCCTGCTGCGGCTGAACGAAGCCGAGACGGTGGTCGATCTGTTCCGGCACCACTACAACATTCCCTTGGTGCATGTGGACGCGTCGAAACAGTTTCTCGGCGAGTTGGCCGGCGTCACCGATCCCGAAGTGAAGCGCAAGACGATCGGCCGGCTGTTCATCGACGTGTTCGATGCCGAGGCAAAGAAAATCGGCGGCGCGGATTTCCTCGCGCAGGGCACGCTCTATCCCGACGTGATCGAAAGCGTCTCCTTCACCGGCGGCCCCTCGGTGACGATCAAGTCGCACCATAATGTCGGCGGGCTGCCGGCCCGCATGAACATGAAGCTGGTCGAACCCTTGCGCGAACTGTTCAAGGACGAGGTGCGCGTGCTGGGCCGCGAACTCGGCCTGCCCGAGATTTTTGTCGGGCGGCATCCGTTCCCGGGACCCGGACTTGCGATCCGCTGCCCCGGCGAGATCACGCCGGAGAAGCTCGACATCCTGCGCAACGCCGATGCGGTCTATATCGACCAGATCCGGAAGGCGGGACTGTACGATGAAATCTGGCAGGCGTTTGCCGTGCTGCTGCCGGTCAAGACCGTCGGCGTGATGGGCGACGGCCGCACCTACGAATATGTCGTCGGCCTGCGCGCGGTGACCTCGACCGACGGCATGACCGCGGACTTTTATTCGTTTGACATGAAATTCCTCGGCGAGACCGCGACCCGCATCATCAATGAGGTGAAGGGCGTCAACCGCGTGGTCTATGACGTCACCTCCAAGCCCCCCGGCACCATTGAGTGGGAGTAGGGGTATGGTGCTCTTCCGCGGTCCTCAGCGCCAGCCAGCGGACATCGCCGCGCGGATGCCTAGGGTCATCGCCATCGACAGCCCACCGCAATAGCCGGAGGTATAGACTCCACCCGCATCGCCGCCGGCGGCAAAGAGACCGCTTATGGGCTTTCCGACGCCGTCCAGCACGCGCGTATCCCGGTCAATGACGAGGCCGCCATAGGTGAAGGTTATCGCAGGATGGACCACGAGGGCGTAGTAGGGCGTCTTGTCGAAAGGCAGGCAAATTTCCGCGCGAGGCGGGTTGATCGTCTCCCAGCTGTGGTGGGCCCGCTCATTGAAGTCCTCAATCGTACGCGCAACGGCCGCACCGTCGAAACCCTGACCATTGGCGAAAGCGGCAATGTCGTCGATGGAAGTGGCGATAATTCCTTTGCCGCCGTATTCCAGGGCGACCTGCATCTTGTCTATTGGGGGCAGGGCCTCAACGACCGCTTTAACCGCATAGGTCTTGTGGACCCGGTCATCCCAGAAGCAGATCGCGCGCGAACCGGGCTGGCCGACAATGCTGTTGGTGCTGACGTGATCACCAAGGGATTCATCGCAGAACCGCTGCCCGGCTTCGTTGATGAGCAGGCAATGGTCGCTGTGGTACTGGCTGAGTCCCGTGAAGTGCCGTTCCAGGCCCCATTCCGACGATTCGCTAACGAGGTGGCCGTAAAAGCCGGGGTTAGCTGAATCCACCGCCGCTCCAACGGCCTGCCCCAACCGGATCCCCGCGCCGTCGCTGCGGGGGTTGGAGCGAAGCAACATATTGCGCGCATTGGGGTGGATGTGGCGGGCGCGCATCTCGGGCGATGCCTGGAACCCGCCAGAAGCCAGCAGGGTCGCCGAAGCGCGGATGTCGATGTCGCCATCGGCATGCCGGGTCAGCGCTCCGACCACCGCGCCTGCGTCATCCCGTTTCAGGGTAACAACCTCGGTCTCCAGAGCGACCGCGCCGTCGTGCTGCTCGACGAGACGGGCGCAACCTTGCAGGTGTTCGATGATGTCGACCTGATAGCCGCGACCATGGAGGACGGACAAAACATCCGACAGGGAAACGCCACGGCGCCGGAGCCATTCAAGAGCGCGCGGGTAAGTTTCGAGGATGGCGGTGCCGAGCGCCATGTTTCCACCGCCATATAGCGCCATGCGGCCCGGCGAGCTCGCCGTCCAGACCATGCCGGCGGAAAGGACTGCAGACCCCCCGATCGCGGCTCCCCGCTCGATCACGACCACTTTGGCGCCGCGTTCCGCTGCCCAGCCGGCTGCCGACAGGCCAGCCATGCCGCCACCGACAACCAAGAGATCACATTCGAGATTGTCCATCGGTATTCCTCTCCCTGCACGACTCCGCGCGCGTGATCCCAGGGCGCGGACGATTGTTTTATCATTCCGGGCCGCCGCTCGCGGCGAACGCTACGCTAGTCAACGACGTGGTATCAGCATTGCAAGTCCTATTAGCTAAATGATTGAACCACAACTTGGCCGGCGGATTGCTGGATGGTTATTATACAGTTTGCTGGCCGGCGGCCGCTCGCGCGAAAATTCTAAAAATTCAGATCGTCACCATTGGCTCTTCCGTTGAAACCGCGCAAACTGGTGCTCGGTCCTGCCCTGCAGAACTGAGCCTTAACCGATCGGGAGAAGCGCATGACAAAGAGCGGCCGCCGTTGGGTGATGGCCGAGCGGCCAGGAGCGGTGCTTTCGCTCAAGCAATTCGAGCTTCGCGAGTTCGCACTTCCGGACCTGGGAAGGGGTGATGTGCTCGTAAAAGTCCAGGCTCATACGGTTGCGCCGGGTGCTCGTGCAGCGATGATGTACGCAAGCTACGGCAGGCCGATGGCGCCGGGCGACCCCATGCTGGGGACTGCAATCGGAACCGTCGTCGAATCGCGGCATCCCCGCTTTCAGGTCAACGATCTTGTTTTGGGCGATCTGGGTTGGGCGACGCATGGCGTCATAAGGGGGGAAGAGTTGACGGCGCTCGACCCGAAACTTTACGGCGATGACTTGTCGCCAGAGGCGGCGCTTGGTCCGCTCGGCGTGAGCGGTCTGACGGCCTATGTCGGCATATTCGAGGTTGGTGGTATCAAGGCCGGTGAAACCGTGCTGGTGTCGTCCGCGGCGGGGTCAATCGGTTATCTCGCCGGCCAAATGGCCGTCATCGCGGGGTGCGATGTCGTCGGCATCGCAGGCTCGGACGCCAAATGCCAGGAGCTAATGGACCGCTTCGGTTTCCATGCGGCAATCAACTACCGTTCCGCCAACGATCTGACGCAAGCGATCAAATCGACCCGGCCGGACGGCATTGACGTGTTCTTCGACAATGTCGGCGGACGTACCCTGAACGCTGGCGCCGCCAACATGCGTCCCTTTGGGCGCGTGGTCATGTGCGGACGGCTAGCGAACTATGCCGAGGGAGAAGCCCAGGTCAGCGCAGGTCTCGGCCCTTCAGACCGCGTTACCTTCCAGGGTTTTGTCATGTCCGATTATCCCGCCGTTCTTCCTGCAGCGCGCCGTCGGATCGCAAACTGGATGCGAACCGGTAAAATGATTCAGCAGGCATCTATTGTGCAAGGCATCGAACAGTCGGCGGCTGTCTTCCTTTCTCTCTTTGAATCGGGTGCAAAGCCTCGCGTGATCATTCGTGTGGAATAGGGGCTTGGGAGGTGCTCGATATCAATCGGCTCT
>Ga0207647_10002924_pt1 | contig 12862 bp, 10 predicted proteins | sample KBSCornC2_FD_184295 | JGI IMG/M metagenome (GOLD analysis project Ga0207647, IMG submission 184295) | Corn rhizosphere microbial communities from Kellogg Biological Station, Michigan, USA - C2 (SPAdes) (version 2) | ecosystem: Host-associated > Plants > Roots > Rhizosphere ...
CCGATTGCGGATCGGCGACGGTGTCGTCGAACGAGTCCCGCCAGTTCCCGTCCAGTCCGTACGCGTAGACGTATCCGTCCGGCGCCAGCGCCCCGCCGCGCCCGAAGTCCGCGAACCAGATCGTCGTGAAGACGTGGTCCGCGAACATCGGCTTCGACTTGTCCCAGGTCCAGGTCCGGCCGTGGTCGGTCGACTTCAGGATCGTCGCCGCCGGTACGTCGTTGAAGTCCAGCGCGAGGTCCTGCACGGCGAGGTACATCGTGTCCCCGACGCACACCATCCCGGTGGGTTTGCGGTTGTATCCCGCGCCGCTCCAGATCGACCCGACCTGGTTGCCCTTCGAGATCGTTGCCCCGGACAAGCTTCCCGGCGTACCGGTGATCTCGCTGACCGCGATGTCGGCGAAGTCCCCGTCGAGGCTGAATCCCTTGCCGTCGCCGTTCGCGGCGTACAGCTTGTCGTTGCCGGCCCAGCAGGACGGCCACAGGTCGCCGTCGCTCGGGCTGGGCGTGCCCTTCGACTCCACCTGAGCGGTGCCGATCCCAGCCGAGGCAGCGATCGGAGCGGGCGAGGAATCAGAGGATCGAGTGAACAGCGCCGCCGATCCGAAGACCAGCGGGAGGACAGCAAGCAAGGCCCCACGCTTCATGAGCTATCCCTTCAGGGTCTGGTACCAGTACGCGACCGACGACCAGTCGTCGCTGCGCTTGTTGGCGTGACCGTGCTCGATGGTCACGCGAATGCTGCGGAAGAACGTGATCGGATCCTCGATGTGGAAGCGGTACAGCGAGATCTCCCCGCTCCAGTTGGGTCCGCCGGGCAGTGTGATCCCGTGGTACGGCGCCGAGTACGCCTCGCTCGGGCACCACGCGGTGTTGAAGTAGTCCTCGGTGCCGGTGCCGTGCAGCGACGGCGGGAACGGTTCGCCGTCGATGAAGATCATGTCGTCGCCCTCGCCGTACCAGTTCCACTCGGCCGACTCGCGCAGGTTCCGGATGCTCACCACGCAGCCGACGTAGTGCCCCTTGCCCTCGGTGTCGAGGACGAGGTAGTTCCCGTCGCCGGTGAGGTTGGTGCCTTCCACCTGGTACTGCCGCAGCGTCTCGGAGCCCTGCGGCACGCCGTCGGTAGGGTGCTGCCGGTTGTACGACGCGTGGAAGTACCCGAGCCCGTCCTGCGCGCCGTCGAACAGCTCGTAGTCGACGTAGTAGTAGAAGAACACCGGCGCCGCGGACAGCTCCGAGACGATCTCCACCCGCGCCCGGGACGCGAACGGCATGTGGAACCAGCAGTTGAAGCCCTTCCCGTCCTGCGGGCTCATCTGCAGCGGCGCACTCACGAAGTTGACGGTCTTCCCGTGCCCGACGCCGAAGAAGTCACCGAGCGGCACGAGCACACTGGGCCGGTCGGAGTCCTCCCAGGTGATGCGCAGGATCAGCTTCCGCAGGTAGTCGCCGTCCATCTCGTCCGGCCCCCACGGGCCGTCCCGTGCGACGGTGCACCAGATGTGGTTGATCGATCCCGGTCCCTCGATGTCCGCGAGTACGGCGGTCTCACCGGGGCGGATCGTCAGCCGGTCGTCGTTCCCACCGGTCCGGTCCCAGCTGGACGCCCTGCGGCGCTTGGAGTCCCGCAATCGAGGCAGATCACGCAGACTGCTCCCGTAGTCGCCGTACATGTGAGCCTTTCACTTGAGGCCGGTCGTCTTCATCGCGTCGACCAGCCGGCGCTGGCCCGCGACGAACACCACGACCGTCGGGACGGCCGCGATCACCGCGGCCGCGAGAATGAGGTTCCACGCGGAGGCGTACTGCCCCTGCATGCCGGAGACGCCGAGCTGGATCACCCGCAGGTCCGGGTTCCGGGTGATGGTCAGCGGCCAGAGGAACGCGTTCCAGTTGGCCAGGAAGAACAGCACCGACAGCGACGCGAGGACCGGGCGGCTGAGCGGCAGGATGACGCTCCAGTACCGCCGCCAGTACCCGCAGCCGTCCAGGTCGGCCGCTTCCTCGAGCTCCCGCGGGATGTTCAGGTAGTACTGCCGGAGCAGGAAGATCCCGAACGCGTGGAAGATGCTCGGCACGATCAGACCGGCGTAACTGTCCAGCAGACCGAGCTGCTTGGCCACCAGGAACAGCGGGACCAGGATCACCGGCAGCGACACCAGCAGCGTCGACATGATGCCGGAGAAGATGATCCCGCGCCCGGGGAATCGCAGCCGGGCCAGCGCGTACGCCGCCATCGAGTGGAAGAACAGCGCGATCACGGTAACCGCCACGGACACGATCGCCGAGTTCAGCATGAACCGCGGCATCGGGATCTTCAGCAGGACGTACCGAAGGTTGTCCAGCGTCCAGTGCGCCGGCCAGCCGAAGTCGAACACCTCCTCGGCCGGTTTCAGCGCACTGATCAGGATCCACAGCAGCGGCAGGATCGCGATCACCGCTAGGACGTGCGCGACAACCGGCAGGACTCTAATCCTCATCGAAGCGACCTCCTCGGGTGAAGCCGAACATCAGGGCGGTGCAGACGACGAGGATCGCGACGACCACGGTGGTCAGCGCGGCGGCGTACCCCATGTTGTTGAAGGTGAAGGCCTGCTCGTAGATGTAGAGCACGACCGTGCTGGTCGCGCGCGCCGGACCGCCCTTGGTCAGCACGAAGACCAGGTCGAACGCCTGCAGGCCGGTGACCGCGCCGATCGTCGAGTTCACCACGACGAAGAAGCTGGTCGGGCGCAACAGCGGCCAGATCACGTACCGGAATCGTTGCCAGGGGCCCGCACCGTCGATGGCCGCGGCGTCCTCGAGCTCCTTCGGCACGTCCTTCAGGCCGGCCAGGAACACCAGCATCTGGTAGCCCATCAGGAACCAGACGCTGATCACGACGTACGTGCCGAGCGCGAGCGACGGCGTCCCGAGGAACGACACGTCGCCGAGGCCGAGCGGCGCCAGGATCTTGGACAGCGCGCCGCGCTTGTCGACGAGCAGGAACTGCCAGATCAGGCCGACCACGACCAGGCTGACCACGTTCGGCAGGAAGAACGCCGACCGGACCCAGCCGATGCCCTTGAAGTGGTTGCGGACCAGCATGGCCAGCGCGAAGCTCACCACGAACGCGATCGGCACGAACGTCACGACGTAGGTCGCGGTGACCTTCAGCGACGCCCACAGCTGGTCGTCGCCCGCCATCAGCTTGTAGTTGGCCAGACCGACGTACTGGTAGTTGCCGAAGCCGTCGACCTTGAAGAACGCGACGCCGAAGGCGAGCACCATCGGGATCGCGACGAAGATCAGCAGACCGAGGGTGTCCGGCGCGAGGAAGGCGTACGCCGCCAGTGCCTCGCGCCGTTTCCTCGTCATCCCCGCCTTCGGCAACGCCCGCACGCGAGCCCTGGGTTCGGACGGAGGAGCGGTTGTGGTCACCATCAGCTGATCGGCGCGCCCTGGTAGGTCTTCAGGAACGTGTCGATCTTCTCGGCCGCGTCGGCCGCCGCCTTGGCCGGATCGGCCGCGTTCAGCTGGCAGGCCTGGATCGCGTCCGCGATCGGCTGGTACACCTCCGGTGGGAACCGCGGCTCCGGCTTGCCGGTCGGCGCGATCTCGCTGACGAACTTCTTCAGCACGCCCTCGCCGAACGCGCCCTTGGCGTCGGCGGCCTCCTGCACGGACTTGCGCGGCGGCACGTTGGTCTTGACGACCGTGTTCCACTGCCGCTGTCGCTCGACACCGGCCGCGTCGGTCGAGCCGAGCGCCCAGGCGATGAACTTCGCCGCGGCCTCCGGGTTCTTGCCCTTGGAGTTCGCGACGAACGCCCAGCCGCCGAGGTCGGTGGCCGGCTTGCCGCCGTCCGGCGTCGGGTGCGGGATGATGCCGTACTTGAAGTTCTTCGCCTTCGCACGCAGGTCGGCGACCGCCCAGATACCGCTCTGCTGCATCGCCGCCGCGCCCGAGCCGAGGTTCGACACCACGTCGCCGCCGCCGTCGCCGAGCGCCTTGCGCGGGGCCACCTTGTTCTTGATCGTCTCGCCCCAGAACTGCAGCGCCTGCACGGCGGCGGGCGAGTCGAAGGCGGCCTTGCCGTCCTTGATCGCGTTGCCGTCGCCCTGCCACAGGAACGGGTACCAGGTGAAGTTCTGGTAGTAGCCGGGCAGCGTCTCGAACATCACGCCGTACCGCTTGCTGTTGGTGAGCTTCTGCGCGACGGCGAGGGTCTGGTCCCAGGTCTTCGGCAGGTCCGCCTCGGACAGGCCGGCGCTCTCGAAAGCGGCCTCGCTGTAGTACAGCGCGAGCGGCTCGATCTCCATCGGCAGGCCGTAGACCTTGCCGTCCACGCTGCGGGCCTCGAGCAGGCCGGGCAGGTAGTCCTTCTTGGACTCCTCCGACAGCGCGGACCCGAGGTCCTGCAGGACGCCGCCGTTGTAGTAGCGCAGGAAGTCGCCGGGGCTGATCAGGAAGATGTCCGGACCCTGCCCGGACTGGAACGCGGTCTGCAGCGTGGTCCCGTTCAGGTAGTCCTTGCCGGGGATGTAGCGCAGCTTGACCTTGACGTCGTTGTTCTTGTTCCACTCCGCGACGGTGTCGACGAACCACTTGCTCTGCGGGCCTTGGTCGTCGGACGGTCCGTAGAAGTTCCAGAACGACATCTCCTTGGCGTCGCCGCCGGAGGAGTTGCCGCCGCAGGCGGACAGCAACGGGACGCCCGCCGCGGACGCGGCGAGGGCGCCGAGCCCGCCGCGCAGGACGGACCGGCGGCTGAACTGCCTGGCAGGGGACGGTGTTGCGGCCATCAGTGCTCCAGGGGGTGTCTCGAACGGTCTAGCCGTGGTGCGAGGGCAATCGATTTCTCGCAATTTACGAGTAGCCGCCATGCCGGTCAAGGGGCGGCGGGGTGCCGATGTGGTCAACTCGCCGGATTCCCGCCTGCACACAAGGGATTCGACCTGGGTGCAGACGTTGACACGTCCCGGCCCCGCTGCCTAATCTGCGGAAATCGATTTCTGAGATGAGAGGCGCTGGGATGCCAGTTGTGCCGAACCGTGCGTCCGCCCACCGCACGGCCGACGAGCTGTCCAGGGACCTGGTGGCACGGGGACTGCAAGCGGCGCGGGACGCCATCGAGACCGAGGCCGCGGCCGTGTCGGCGCTCGCCGACCGGCTGGACGGGGTCTTCCTGGAGGTCCTGACCGCGGTCGCCCGCTGCGAAGGCCACCTGGTGGTGACCGGCCTCGGCAAGTCCGGTCTCGTCGGCCGCAAGATCGCCGCGACGCTGGCGAGTACGGGGACGCCGGCGACGTTCATCCACTCCGGCGACGCGTTGCACGGGGACTCCGGCGCGGTCACGACACGCGACCTCGTCCTGGCCTTGTCGGCGTCCGGCGAGACGGCCGAGGTGTGCGCGTTCGTGCGGATGCTGCGGCAACGGGACATCCCGGTGATCGCGATGACCGGCCGCGAGGAGTCGACCCTGGCGCAGCTGGCGACGTACACGCTGGACACGATGGTGCTCCGCGAGGCAGACCCGTTGAACCTGGCGCCGACCGCGTCGACGACGGCGTCCCTCGCGATGGGCGACGCGCTGGCCTGCGCCCTTGTCGTCCTGCGGGAGTTCAGTCATCACGACTTCGCGCGCTTCCACCCGTCCGGTGCCCTGGGCAAGCGTCTGCTGGAGGACCAGGCATGACGGAGGTGTGCGTGCTCGGATCGTTCATGAAGGACCTGGTCGCGTCGGCGGAGCGGCGGCCGTTGCCGGGCGAGACGCTGCACGGCACCGGCTTCGCGGAGTTCCTCGGCGGCAAGGGCGTCAACCAGGCGATCGCGGCGGCTCGGATGGGCGCCCGGACCGCGATCGTCGGGACGATCGGCGAGGACCGGTACGGCGAGGAGTTCCTCGAACTGCTGGCGGCGAACGCGGTCGACACCTCGTGGGTCGTGCGGCACCCGTCGCTGGGGACCGGCGTGGGACTGCCGCTGGTGCTGCCCGACGGCGGCAACTCGATCATCATCGTGTCCCGCGCGAACGCGGCGATCACCGCGCCGGATGTTGAGGCCGCGCGGGAGGTGCTGACGTCGAGCAAGGTGCTGAGCGTGCAGCTCGAACTCCCGGTCGAGGCCAGCCACACCGCCCTCCGGCTCGCCTCGGCCGCAGGTGTCACGACGATCCTCACCCCGGCCCCGGTCGGCCCGGTCGACCCGACGCTGGCCGGGTACGTCGACATCCTGGTGCCGAACGAGGTGGAGGCGGCGGCGCTCACCGGGCTGGACTGCGACGACGAGTCGCAGGTGCCGATGATCGCCCGCAAGCTCGCCGAGGACTGGGACCTGCGCGCCTGCGTGGTGACGCTGGGGTCCCGGGGTGCTTACGTACTGGACCGGGCCGGCGGGTTCGAGGAACGGATCGCCGCCCACGACGTCGACACGATCGACACAGTCGGCGCCGGGGACGCGTTTTGCGGATCGCTGGCCGCGTCGCTCGCACACGGGGCCGGCCTGGTGGACGCCGTACGGCTGGCGAACGCGGCCGGTGCCCTGTCAACCACCGTGAACGGCGCCGCGGACTCGGCGCCTTCCCACACGGCAGCGCTGGCACTGCTGGACGGCGCAACCTCCGCCTCATGAGATCCTTTCGGTCGGATCGGAGTTAGAGTGCGATCCAGACGACCATCGGATCTCCACCGGGGAGCGGGTATGACGACGATCTACGACGTCGCGCGTAGGTCGGGCGTGTCACCGGCGACGGTGTCCCGGGTGCTGAGCGGCCGGCGGAACGTGGATCCCGAGCTGTCCGCGAAGGTCCGGGCCGCGGTCGCGGAGCTCGGCTACCGGCCGAACGGCGTCGCGCGGAACCTGCGGAAGTCGTCGACGAACCTGTGGGCCGTGGTCATCTCCGACATCGAGAACCCGTTCTTCACCTCGCTGGTCCGCGGGCTCGAGGACGTGGCGCAGACCGAGGGATACCACGTCGTGCTCTGCAACTCCGACGAGGACGCCGCGAAGGAAGCGGCGTACGCGTCGGCGGTGCTGACCGACCAGATGGCGGGGGTGGTGATCTCCCCGACGTCGACCGCCGAGGGCGTGCATCTGCTCGCCGACGCGAAGATCCCGATGGTGATGATCGACCGCCGCGTCGAGGGCGTCGAGGCCGACACCGTGCTGGTCGACAACGAGCACGGCGCCTTCGAGGGCGTCAAACACCTGATCGACGGCGGCTACCGGCGGATCGCCTGTATCACCGGGCCGCGCAAGGTCTCGACCGCAATGGACCGGCTCGCGGGGTACCGCTCGGCGTTGCGGGCGGGCGGGATCCGTTACGACAAGGACCTGGTCCGGCACGCCGACTTCCGCGAGGCCGGCGGGTACGCCGCGATGGAGAGCCTGCTCGAGCTGGCCGATCCGCCCGAGGCGCTGTTCGCCACCAACAACCTGATGACTGTTGGTGCTTTGGAGTGCTTGGCGCGCAAGGGTTTGCGGGCGCCCGACGACATTGCGATCGTCGGCTTCGACGACATCCCGTGGGCGGACCTGGTCGTCCCCAGCCTGACCACGGTCGCCCAGCCGACGTACGAGCTCGGCCGCACCGCCGGCCTGCTGCTGAAGGACCGGACCGCCTCCCCCGGCCGCCCGCCGTCCACCGTCACCCTGCGCACCGAGCTCCACATCCGAGCCACCTCCGCGCCCAAGACCTGACCGCCACCGCGTCGAGTCGTGGCGATCGGCGGGGAGAATCAGTGGAAGAGTTCCAGCTGGGCGAGAGTGACCGGCGTGGGGGTGGTCAGCCGGTACAGCTCGTACTCGCCCGGGTTCTCGATGGTGAAGGGACGAAGCTGGCGAGGCCAGGTAAAGGTCTCGCCGGCTCGGGAGTCCAGGACGGTCCAGGTGGTGCCGTCCGTGGAGCCTTCCAGCTGCCAGGTGGTCGGCGCTGGGCCGGAGCCTGACGTCACGGTGTAGAGGGTCGGCGTTGCGGGCGCGGGCAGCGACCACGTGACGCTCTGATCGACAACCGTCTCCGTGACGGATGTGTCGTCGAAGAGCGGGTTGCCGGCGTCGACCGGGACGAGATCAACGAGCGGCACCGGGACAGCGTCGTCCTGGGTGAGTGCGGGCGGTGACTCCAGGGTCGCCCAGTCGGACGGCTCGGCTCCCAGCGTGAAGTCGAGCCGGCCGGCCGTCGTCAATGCCTCGTGGGTGATCGACGCTACGGCCAACTGCTTGCCGTCTGCCTGGACCTCTTGCACATAAGGGTGTTCGGCACCCGTCGCGGTGATCGTCAGCGGTGCGCCGCCGATCGGCGCCACGACCGTACGCCGGAACAGCGGCGAGCCGATCGCGTACTCGGGCGCGCCGACGCGGAGCGGGTAGAGGCCGAGGGCGGCGAACAGGTACCAGGCGGACATCTCGCCGTTGTCCTCGTCGCCCGGGTACCCCTGCCCGATCTGCTCGCCGACGTACAGCCGGTCGAGGACCTCGCGGACGATCGCCTGCGTCTTGGCCGGAGCGCCGGCGTAGTTGTACATCCAGGCGATGTGGTGCGCGGGCTGGTTCGAGAAGCCGAACTGGCCCATCCGGACCGCCTGTGCCTCGAGCATCTCGTGGATGACGATCGAGTAGGTGCCCTTCTTCGTCGCGAGCTCGGGCGTCGCGAAGAACGCGTCGAGCTTGGCCTCCAGGCCGCGCGGACCGCCGTACAGGTTGGCCAGGCCGCGCGGGTCGTGGGCGACGTGGAAGGCGAAGTTCCAGCCGCAGGTCTCGGTGAAGTCGCCGCCCCACTCCTCCGGGTCGAAGCTCTCCGGGCTCTTCGCGAAGGTCCCGTCCGGCCGGCGGCCCTGGAAGAAGTCGATGTCCTGGTCGAACAGCAGCACGTAGTTGAGCGACCGGCGGCGCAGGTACTCCGCTTCGACCAGGAGCTGCGCGCGACGCTCGGGATGGACGTCGGCCAGACGGGTGGCCATCTCGGCGAGGGCGAAGTCGTTCAGATACGCCTCGAGCGACCAGGACACGCTCTCCTCGGTGTCCGTGCTCACGTAGCCGGCGAAGAACCCGGTCTCGACGCCCTTCCGCCCGACCTCGGTCGCCTCCGGCGCGACGGTCGCGTTCCGCAGGCCGGCGTCGTACGTCGCCAGCGGGTCCGGCAACGCCACGCCCTTGAGGTACGCGTCCGCGAAGGACACGTCGGAGCTCGTCCCGGTCATGCAGTCCGCATAGCCCGGCGACGACCAGCGGGCGATCCAGCCGCCGTCGCGGTACTGCTGCACGAACCCGTCCACCAGCTCGGCGGCGAGGGCCGGGTAGAAGAACGCGTACGCCGGCCAGGCGGTCCGGTACGTGTCCCAGAACCCGCTGTTCACGTACATCTTGCCGGGCCTGACCACTGCGTTCGTGACCTGGTCGGTGGCCTCGCCCTCGGTGGGCAGGACCGGGCTCGCGTACCGATGGTCCGGGTTCTCCGCGCTCGCCACGTTCTCGAAGTGCGAGTTCGGATAGAGGTTGAGGCGGTAGAGGTTGCCGTACACGGTCCGCAGCTGCGGCGGCGTCGCGCCCTCGGGGCGGATCACCTGCAGCCGCTCGTTCCAGATCGCGTTGGCGGCGGCCTGGATCTGCTCGAACGAGCGGCCTTCGAGTTCGAGCTCCAGGTTGTGCCGGGCCTGATCGACCCCGATGAACGACGTCGCGATCCGCAACGTCACCTCGGAGGCGTCGAAGCTCGCGGCGCGGGCGTTGGCGCGGCCGCCCGACGTGGCGCCGAAGACCGTCGCCGCACTCGAGAAGACGCCGTAGCAGAACATCCGGGTGCGGCCGAACTCCGAGCCGTTCTCGACCCAGCCGGTGACGGCGTTCCCGTCGTACGCGAAGGCACCGTGCTCGTCGATGGTGTCGAAGACCAGGTGCCGTCCGGGTGCGCCGGCCGGGAACGTGAAGCGGAAGATCGCGCCGTGGTCGGTCGGGGCGAGCTCCGCACGGACGCCGTTCGCGAGCCCGACCGCGTACAGGTCGGGGCGGGCGGTCTCGTCGTCGTGGCTGAACGCGGCGGCGCGCTCGGCCGGATCGCCCAGCGGCTCGGCGGCGGCGACCGGCATGATCGTCAGCTGATCGCGGTCGCCCATCCAGGGGCTCGGCTGGTGCGAGAACGTGAGCCCCTGCAGCTCGGGGCGGTTGTCCGCGTTGTTGGCGCGCTGGTACTCGTACGGCCAGCGGTGCGTCGAGGCGTTGGTGACCGGGGTGAGGAAGTTGAACCCGTTCGGCCAGGCGGTGATCGGGAGCGTGTTGCCGCGGGAGAAGTCGTGGCTGGCGTTGGTCCCGCGCCGGGGGTCGACGTACGCCGCGAGGTCCGAGCCGTCGGGCTCCGCCGGCGCCGGGCCGATCTCGACGTCGTCGATCCAGCCCGCGAACTCGTGCCCGGCCTGCGGCGCGTCGACCACGAGCAGCACCTGCGCGATCGTCCGGCCGGCGGCCGCGGTCAGGTCGACCTGTACGTCGTTCCACTGGTCGGCGTACAGGATCTTCGCCGCGCCCTGGCTCGCCGCGTCGGCCGCCTTCCCATACTGGTCCCGGGCGCCGTCCAGCCGGGTCCCGTCGGCGAACATCAGTTCGACGGCCACGTACGTCGCGGCGTACGTCAGCCCCGCGTCCAGCTCCGGGTAGATCTTGTACCGCAAGCGGTCCCCCGCGGCGACCACTCCCCCGGCGCCCGGCAGCTCGGCCTCCTGCCGCCCGCCGCTCGTCCCGGAGTACCGCGTCCCGTCCACCGCACTGAACCCCGCCCGCGGGCTGGTCGGTCCACCTGGTCCACCACCGGTCTCGATCATCACGCCGCAATCCTACGAATCAGTGCGGCGGCTCCGGAGGGATGTTTCCATCGTGGACCCAGGCCACGTAGTCGCGAGCGGTTTCGGCGGCTGGGCGGAGGGTGAGCCCGGCCGCGCGGGCCCGGGTGTTGGTCAGCTGGAAGGTGCCGTCGTTGGAGCCGTCGTGCGGGAGATGGAAGCGGTCCACGGCGGGTGACCAGTCGACCGGCTTCGGGTCGGGTACGACGGTCTGCCAGACGGCGGCCAGGTCCGCGAGCGTGTGGGTCGGGCCGACCGCGTTGAACGGGCCCGGCACGCGGCGCGTCGTGAGGTGCAGCAGGAAGGCGGCGAGGTCGCGGGCGTCGATGTACTGGACCGGCTGGCCGGGGCGGGCGGAACATTCCATCGGGAGGCCGTGCGCCAGCGCCCAGCCCCAGTTGCCGAAGTCCGGGTTGTAGGGGCCGACGACGAAGCCGGAGCGGACGGCGGCGGCGCGGTCGCCGAAGGTGGCGGTGAGCAACGATTCGTTGCGGACCTTCGACGGGCCGTAGAGGTCCATCGTGAAATGGTCCTCGGGGGCGCCGTCCGGCCACGGCAGCAGCGGCGCGGTCTCCGTCATCCCCGGGGTGATCCGGTCGGCGTACACGGCGATCGAGGACATGTAGGTGTAGTGCTCGCAGCGGTCGCGCAGGACGGCCGCGGTCAGCGCGACGTCGCGGACCAGGAAGCCGGACATGTCGATCACGCCGTCCCACTCGCCGGTCGCCAGGGCCTCGGGCGCGGCGCGGTCGCCCACGATCCGGCGTACCGACGGGAACAGTGCGGGATTCGTCCGGCCGCGGTTGAACAGTGTCACCTCGTGGCCGTCCGCGAGCGCGGCCTCGACGACGTGCCGCCCGAGGTTCTTCGTGCCGCCGAGGACGAGAAGCCTCACGACAGCTGCTCCACCAGATCCGCCAGCTCGGCCAGCAGCGGATCGATCCAGCCCTCCGACTCCGGGATCGTCCGCACCCCCTCCTCGACCACGAACGTCAGCGCGAGCAGGCAGAAGCAGGCGCCGCCGACGAGCAGCTGCCGATCGACCAGGAACGAGTCCGCCCCGGCGGCCTCGACGTACCGCGCCACGATCGGCCCGCGCTCGTAGCCGAAGGCAACGGCATCGCGGACCAGCGTGTAGAGGTCGCTCAGGTGCGGGGCGACGTACGCCAGCGGCCAGTCGACCGCGGTCCACCGGGTCCCGTCGGTGACGAGGTTCTTGGGTACGAAGTCGCCGTGCACGACACTCAACGGTGCCTGCCGGTGCAGCGCCGCCAGCGCCTCGGTCAGCGGCGCGATGTCGAACGCGACCCGGCCGATCCGGCCGGCCAGCTCCTTCACACGCTCCGGCGGGAAACCGCTCGGCCCCGGCACCGCCCGGCCGCGGATCCCGGCGAGCAGGTCGGCGGCGGCGAGGAACCCGTCCGCGGTCGGCTCCTGCTCCAGCGTCACCCGGCCGACGTCCTCGAGCACGATCACGCCCTCACCGCCGTACAGCAGGCGGGGCGCCGGCAGCTCCAGCGGTACGACGAACCGCTCGTACGCCGCGTCCTCGCCGAACTGCGTGTCGGTCCCGTGCTTCACGATCACGCTGCGCAGACCGTACGACAGCCGCCGCACCTCGGACGAGCCCCACTGCCGCAACAGCTCGCCGTGCACCACGTCCTCCGCCGGAGCACCCAGAGCCTCCAGAACCACCCGTCCCGGAACCCACGCAGGAAGCATCCGAAAAGTAGACCACGCGTCATCGTCCGGCGCTGCCGAATTAGGGTGTGGGTATGACGGAGAACGCCACGCACGCCTGGGGCTTCGGCCTCGCCACCGTTACGACCGCCGGGGACGTCCTCGACGTCTGGTACCCGGCGCCCGCGCTCGGGACGCGGCCGGACGACGCCAAGGCGCCGGCCGAGCTGGTCGCGGCGGAGGGCAACGACGAGCTCCGCCAGGTCCGGCGTGCGGTGGTGGCGACCGAGATCGCCCTGGCCGACGCCCCGAGCGGTACGGCGGACGCGTACCTGCGGCTGCACCTGCTGAGCCACCGGCTCC
>Ga0207647_10002928_pt1 | contig 12853 bp, 13 predicted proteins | sample KBSCornC2_FD_184295 | JGI IMG/M metagenome (GOLD analysis project Ga0207647, IMG submission 184295) | Corn rhizosphere microbial communities from Kellogg Biological Station, Michigan, USA - C2 (SPAdes) (version 2) | ecosystem: Host-associated > Plants > Roots > Rhizosphere ...
CTAAAACGTCTCACGGTGTCGCATATTGGCTGCTACCTAGAACGCTACCTTGAAGACTGGGCGTGATCCGCAAAAGGCGCTAAGTCATTGGAAGGAATGGTGGACGCACCAGGGCTCGAACCTGGGACCCGCTGATTAAGAGTCAGCTGCTCTACCAACTGAGCTATGCGTCCATGGCCGCGGCGGGATGCCTTGACCGACATGACGGCCCTGGGGTCGTGATGCGGCGCGCCGGGTAGCAGGTGGCGGGGGTGCTGTAAACCTCGCAGGCGAGAATTGTTACAGGCCGCCGCTCGGCTGCGCCCGTTCGGAGCGGGCGATGGCCATTAGGAGGCCGATCGAGAGCATCACCGTCATCATCGCCGAGCCGCCGAATGAAACCAGCGGCAGCGGAATGCCCACCACGGGCGCAAGACCCATCACCATCATCAGATTGATCGCGAAATAGAAGAAGATCGTCGTGGAGAGCCCGGCGGCGGCAAGTTGCGAGAAGCGGCCGCGTGCCGCCAGCGCGACCCGCATCCCCCAATTCACCAGCAGAAAGTAAGCGAAGATGAGCGGGATGCCGCCAAAGAGACCCCATTCCTCGGCCATAGTCGCGAAGACGAAGTCGGTATGGCCTTCGGGAAGATAATCGAGATGGCTCTGCGTTCCCTGGAGGAAGCCCTTGCCGGTGATCCCGCCCGAGCCGATTGCGATCTTGGATTGGATGATATGATAGCCGGCGCCGAGCGGATCCTTCTCCGGATCGAGGAAGATCTCGATGCGATCGCGCTGATAGCCGTGCAGCATTGACAGCGCGATGGGGAATGCGGCGGCGACGATAAGCGCGCCGCCTACGAACAGGCGTAGCGGCAGCCCGGCCAGGAACATTACCGTGAGCCCGCCGGCCATGACCATCAGCGCGGTGCCCAGATCGGGCTGGACGAGGACGAGCAGGAACGGCACGCCGATCAGCGCGCATGCCGGCCAGATCGCGTTCCAGCGCCGGGTCTCTCCGGCAGGGAGCAGATCGTAGAACCGGGCCAGGGTGAGGACAATCACTGGCTTCATGAGCTCGGATGGCTGCAGCGTGATGAAGCCGAGATCGAGCCAGCGCCGGCTGCCGCCGCCGACGACGCCAAGCAGTTCCACCGCGATCAGCAGCAGCAGCAGCACGGCGTAAAGCGGGAAGGCGAGCTGCTTCAGCCGGTCCGGATTCACGCGCGAGAGCCCAATCGCTGCGAAGAGGAACAAGACGAGCTTGATGCCCTGCGAAAGCGCCCAGGGCCGGATGCTTCCGCCCGCGGCCGAATAGAGGACGACTAGGCCGAAGCCGCCGATCGCCAGCACGAGCAGAAGCAGCTTCCACGGCAGCCGCGCGATCGAAGCGGGGACGAGCGAGGCGGTGCTCATTCCGGCCGGTCTCCGGTTTGATTGCTAGCCACTGGAACCGTTGCCGAGGCTTCCGGATCAGGATTGGCCGCCTGCAGCTGCTGCGCCTGCCAATGGGCCGCATCGGCGCGCATGCGCGCGGCGATGTCGCCGCCCCAGCCTTCCTCCATTTTGAGGAGCGTGTCCATGGCGCGTGCCGGATCGAACAAATAGGTCATGCAGTCGCGCGCGATCGGCGCCGCCGTCACGATATGGCCGCTATGCTCGAGGATGATCCCGCACGCGTAGCGCGGCGCGTCATAAGGCGCGAAGCCCATGAACAGCGAATGATCGCGCAGCTTGAAGGGCAGGGCGGCATCGCCGAGCACGCCGGATTTGCGCTCTGCCATGCTGATGCGGCGCACCTGGGCGGTGCCGGTCTTGCCTGCAAGCTCCACGCCCGGAACCTGCAGCCGGGCTGATCCGGCAGTGCCGCCGCCATTTACCACCGCATGCATCGCGTCGCGCACGAAGGCGAGATGTTCGGGATCGATCGGCAAATCGCCGCCCTGGGGCGGGTAGCGCCGGTTGACGATCAGCCGCGGCACCAGTCCGCGCGCCGACGCGATCCTGGTGGCCATGGTCGCAAGCTGAAGCGGATTGGCCAGCATATAGCCCTGGCCAATCGTCGCGTTCACCGTATCGGCCACGGTCCACTCGCTCTTGTACTTTTGGAGCTTCCACCCGCTGTCCGGCACGGTGCCGTAACGCTGGGTGGTGTAGGGCAGGGGGAATTGCTCGCCCAGGCCGAGCGATCGCGCCATCGGGGCAATGGCATCGATGCCGATCCGCTGCGCCATGGTGTAGAAATAAATGTCGCAGCTCTGAGCGATGGCGCGCTTCATGTCGACGCCACCATGGCCATGCCGTCGCCAGCAGTGGAACAGGCCGGTGCCGACCCGGAGGGTTCCTGAGCACACCACCATCTGTTCGGGCTTGATACCGGCGCGCAGCAGCGCCAGTGCGACCATCGGCTTCACGGTCGAGCCAGGCGGATAGAGCCCTTGCAGGATCTTGTTGATCAGCGGCCTGTGATCATTGGCCGAAAGCATGTCCCATTCGCTGTGGCTGATGCCATCCGAAAAGCTGTTCGGATCATAAGCCGGCATCGAGGCCATGGCGAGGATGCCGCCGGTTTGCGTATCGAGCATCACGACCGAACCGGACGAGGGGCCAAGGCGGCGGGCCGCATATTCCTGCAGCCCAATATCGATAGTGAGCTGAAGCGTGTGCCCAACCGTTTCAGGACGGGTGGTCAGCTCGCGGACAAGTTTGCCGTGCGCGGTGACCTCGGATCGTTTGGCGCCCGGCTTGCCGCGCAGCCAGCTTTCCATGGTGCGTTCGAGCCCGTCCTTGCCGACCTTGAAGCCCGGCGTGACAAGCAGCGGATCATGCGTTTTCTCATAATCCGCCGCGGACGCTGCGCCGACATAGCCGACGAGATGCGCGATCGCTGCGCTGGTCGGGTAATAACGCGCCGTGCCGCTCGCCGGAACGACGCCGGGCATCTCGGGCGTGCGCAGGCTCACCGCTGCGAACCGCTCATAGTCCAGATTGCTGGCGACCTGCACGGGCTGATAGTCGGCCGCCTTGGCGAGATCTTCGTGGATGCGGTCGATCTCTTCGGGCGGCAGCGCGAGGATCTGCTTGAGCTCGCGGATCGCGGCTTCTGCGTCGTGGAGCTGGTTGGGAATGAGGTCGACGCGAAAATCGGTCCGGTTGATCGCGATCGGCTTGCCGAACCGGTCGACGATCCAGCCCCGCCGCGGCGGAATGATCGTGAGCTGTACGCGATTGCTTTCGGCGAGGAGACTGTAGCGCTCATTCTCCGCGATCGCGAGCCAGCCCATGCGCGCCGCCAGCATCGCCGCCACGCCCCCCTGCGCCGTGCCGAGCAGGAGGGTTCGCCGCGTGAAGCTGAACGTCTGCGAGTTCTGCGTGACGATCTTGCCGGTGCGCATCAGCCCATTAGGACGGGAACGGGTTCGCTCACAATGGCAGTCGCCACCGATCGAGCCGGGCGCAGATACGGACCAGCCCGGGAAAACAGAGAATGGATAGAGCGATCTGCGGCAACAGCGTCTCGATCGCCATCGGCGAATCGCGCAGCCCAGAAAACCAGTATCCCGCAAGCATATAGACGATCGCGAAGATGGCGCCGACGAACCAGTCGATCCAGAAATCGCGCCAGATGAAGTAGGAATCCATCAGATCGAGCACGAGCAGGGTCACGGTCCACAAGCTGATCGCGGTCCCCATCGGCTGCCCGGAAACGAGATCATCGAACAGACCGAGCGGCAGCCCGATCCAGACCGGCCACAGTTCGGGGCGCAGCAGCCGCCATGCGAGCAGCATGAGGAAGCCGAGCGGCGGCATCAGCGGCGCCGTGCTGACCAGAGGCACGAGCGCCGCGAGTGACGCGATCATTGTGGATAGAACCGGCACCACGCGGACCCGGATACGGGCAACGCGCAGGCTTTCGGTCGTGATCGTCCGTTCCGCCATCAGGGTGTCCCGCTGCGCGATGGCGGCAAGGCCGGCTGATAGGGCTGACGCACGAGGGCGAAATCGGCGGTATCCGGATTGGCGAGCGGCCATCCGATCGCGCTGTCGCTGTCAACGCTGGTAATCACCGCCACCGGCACGTCGGGCGGATAGATGCCGCCAGTTCCCGAGGTCGTCACCACATCGCCTTTGCGAAATGGTCTTGCGCCCGGCAGCAGTGAGCTGATCACCAGCGTGCCATCTCCGCGCCCGCGGGCGAGCGCGGCCACGCCGCTACGCGTCAGCCGCACCGGTACGGCACTTTCCGCATCGGTCAGCAGCAGCACCCGTGAGGCCGAATGGCCGGTTTCCAGGATGCGGCCAATCAAGCCGTCGGCGGCGATGACGGGCTGGCCCGAACGCACCCCATCGCTTGCGCCGGCGGCAATGGTACCAAAGCGGCGCGCGGACGAGAGGCTGGAGCCGATCAGCCGGGCGGTTGCCACCGGCTGGCTCTGATAGTCGATCAGCTTGAGCAGCCGGCGGAGCTGAAGGTTCTGCCGGCGAATTGCCTGCGCTTCAATCAGCGCGTGGCGGCTTCGCTTCACCTCGGCACGCAGGGCTTCGTTTTGGCCGCCTGCCTGGAAATAATCACCGATATTCCGGCCGATCGCCTGCATGCCGGTAACGACGCTTCGTCCGCCGGATGTAACCGGAGCAGAGGCATCGAGCGCACTGGCGCGCAATTGGCCGAAACCGGCTGGGTCGAGCCTGCTCAGCATGACCAGCGCCAGCCCGCACACGACACCGATTACGGCGATCACATAGCCGATGAACAGACCGAATTGAATGCGACGCGAGAAGCCCGGACGCCGGTTGCGGGGCGGCGCCATCCGCCGAAAAGCCGCCTCAGGCGGTCAACAGCACGCCGCGGAAGATCGGATCTTCCAGGGCCCGGCCGGTACCAAGCGCGACACAGGTGAGTGGATCGTCCGCGACCGTGACCGGGAGGCCGGTCGCTTCGCGTAGCACCTCGTCCAGCCCGGTCAGCAAGGCGCCTCCACCAGTCAGAACAATGCCTTGATCGACGATGTCAGCAGCAAGTTCCGGAGCGGTATTCTCCAGTGCGATCCGCACGCCCTCGACGATCTGGGAGACTGGCTCGGTGAGCGCCTCGGCAATCTGGCCCTGGGTGATCGAGATTTCCTTGGGCACGCCGTTGACTAGGTCGCGGCCCTTGATGTGGATGGTCGAGCCCTTGCCGTCAGCCGGCATTTTGGCGACGCCTACTTCCTGCTTGATCCGTTCGGCGGTCGCCTCGCCGATCAGCAGATTGTGGTTGCGGCGGACATAGGAGGAGATCGCCTCGTCCATCTTGTCGCCGCCGACACGGACCGAGGTGGTGTAGGCAAGGCCGCGCAGCGAAAGCACGGCGACTTCGGTCGTGCCGCCGCCGATATCGACCACCATCGATCCGATCGGCTCGGTGACCGGCATATCGGCGCCGATCGCAGCCGCCATCGGCTCCTCGATCAGCCAGACCTGCGAGGCGCCTGCGTTGGATGCGGCGTCGCGGATCGCGCGCCGCTCGACCGAGGTGGAGCCTGAGGGGACGCAAATCACGATCTCGGGCCAGCGCGGAAAGCGGCGCTGGCCGTGAACTTTGTGAATGAAGTGCTTGATCATCTGCTCGGCGACGTCGATGTCGGCGATCACGCCGTCACGCAAAGGCCGGATCGCCTCGATCTGATGGGGCGTCTTGCCCATCATGAGCTTGGCATCGTCGCCAACCGCCTTGACGCGCTTCACGCCGTTGATCGTCTCGATCGCGACCACCGACGGTTCGTTGAGAACGATGCCCCGCCCGCGCAGATAGACGACCGTGTTCGCCGTGCCGAGATCGATCGCCATGTCGTGCGACATGAATTTGAAAAAACGCGTCCAGAACATTCAGCCCTGCCTTATCCTTCCCCGCCGCAACCACGGCCGCACTGCATCTCATGCCACGGAAAAATCAAATATGGGAGCGCAGATGGCGGGTCGCGGGAAGTCGCCGCTTGGGCTAGAGACCTGTCCATGTCAATACGCCGCCTGCCCGAGCATCTGGTGAACCGCATTGCGGCCGGCGAGGTGGTCGAGCGGCCGGCGAGCGCGCTGAAGGAATTGGTCGAAAACGCGATCGATGCGGGTGCCGAACGGATTGCCATCCGGCTTGCCGAGGGCGGTCTCGCAGGGATCGAGGTGATCGATGATGGCTGCGGCATGACACGCGATGAGATCGCTTTGGCGCTGGAACGGCATGCCACCTCCAAGCTGCCCGATGAGGCGATCGAGGCAGTCGAGACGTTGGGTTTTCGAGGCGAGGCGCTCCCCTCGATCGCGAGCGTTTCCACCCTGCGAATCGAAAGCCGGGTGCGGGGCAATGACGGCTGGACCCGGCTGATCGACAATGGCCGGCTCGCCGAGGAAGGGCCGGCGGCGCTTCCGCCCGGCACCCGGATCAAGATGGAGGCGCTGTTCGAGCGCGTTCCTGCCCGTCGTAAATTTTTGCGTTCTGCGCGCGCAGAATATGCGGCTTGCGCGGACGTCGTGAAGCGACTGGCGATGGCGCGGCCGGATATCGGCTTTACGCTCGAGCAGGATGGACGGCGGATATTTTCGGTGTCGCAGGGGGAATCGCGCGCCGAGCGCGTGGCCGCGCTCACCGATCGCAGCTTGGCCGAGAATAGCGTGGCGGTGGATTATGCGCGCGGCGAAGTGCGGCTTGGCGGCGTGGCGGGATTGCCGACCTTTAACCGGGGCGTGGCCGATCACCAATATCTGTTCGTCAACGGCCGGCCAGTGCGTGACAGGCTGCTGATCGGCGCGGTGCGGGGCGCATATCAGGATTTGCTTGCGCGGGATCGGCATCCGGTGGTGGCGCTTTTCATCGACCTGCCGAAGCATGAGGTGGACGTGAATGTTCACCCTGCCAAGACCGAGGTGCGGTTTCGGGACGCGGCGTTGATCCGGGGGATGATCGTTGGCGGGCTGCGCGATGCGCTCGATCGCGCCGGGCATCGCAGTTCGCAGGCGGCGCGGCCTGTGACCTGGACGAGCGAGACTTTCCCGCAGCTTGGATCTTCGGGCGCTTTCGCAGCGGCCGGCTCGCGCCCGGCGTTCGCGACCGATATTCGAGCAAGTCGGGACGCGGCGGTGCTGAAGGAAGATACGCTCGATTTCCGCGCCATGCCTGCCGCGCGGGCCGAAGCAGCTGAGCAGATGGTGCCCGATCATGGGCGTTTTCCGCTTGGCGTTGCGCGAGGTCAGATCGCCGCCACCTATATCGTCGCGGAGGCCGAAGACGGTTTGGTGCTCGTGGATCAGCATGCGGCGCATGAGCGGCTGGTGCTGGAAAGGATGCGCAAGGCGCTGGGGAATGGCGGAGTTGCCCGTCAGGCGCTGTTGCTGCCGGAGGTGGTCGAACTCGACGAAATGGCTTGTGACCGGCTCGAGGATCGCGGCGCAGAGCTTACCGAAATGGGCCTCGAACTCGAACGGTTCGGGCCGAAGGCGATGCTCGTGCGCGCTACCCCGGCGCTGCTGGGACAGGGCGATATCCGCGGACTGGTGACAGATCTGGCCGACGAACTGGCGGCATATGAATCTGCGGTGACCCTCAAGGAACGGCTCGATCATGTCGCGGCGACGATGGCGTGCCATGGATCAGTGCGTGCCGGGCGCATCCTGTCGGTTGCCGAGATGAATGCACTGCTGCGCGAGATGGAGGTCACGCCACATTCCGGTCAGTGCAATCATGGGCGGCCGACCTGGGTGAAGCTCGGCCATGGCGATATCGAAAAGCTGTTCGGGCGGAAGTAAAGCCGGCCTTGCAGGACTGCGCGCCGCCGACTTCCTTCTTCGTCGCTGATCCGCCATGGACTGGCCATGGCCAGGAAGATGCGTGCCGATCAGTTGCTGGTGGAGCGGGGGTTGGCGGAAAGCCGCGCCCGGGCGCAGGCGCTCATCCTGGCTGGGCTTGCCTATGCCGGCGATCGCAAGATCGCCAAAGCTGGGGACCAGTTGCCGGCAGACACCGCCATAACCCTGAAGGGGCGCGATCATCCCTGGGTATCGCGCGGCGGGATCAAGCTCGCGCACGCGCTCCATCAATGGGGCTGGGACGTCGCGGATGCGGTGGCGATCGACGTCGGCGCGTCAACCGGCGGTTTTACGGACGTGCTGCTGAGCAAGGGAGCTGCGCGCATCTACGCGGTCGATTCGGGGACGAATCAGCTTGCCTGGAAGTTGCGCCAGGATCCCCGCGTCGTCGTGCTGGAGCAAACCAATGCGCGCTATTTGACCACAGATCAGGTTCCCGAGCCGATTGACCTCGTCGTTTGCGATGCAAGCTTCATCGGGCTGTCCAAGGTGCTGGCAGCCCCGCTGGCACTGGCCAAGGACGACGCAAGGCTAGTGGCGCTCATCAAGCCGCAATTTGAAGCCGGCCCGCAAGAGGTTGGAAAGGGCGGAGTTGTTCGGGATCCATTGGTGCATCAGCGCGTCTGCCAGGAGGTGCGCGACTGGGTGGAAAGCATCGGCTGGAACGTTGTGGATCTCATCGAAAGCCCGATCACGGGGCCGGAAGGGAATATCGAATTCCTGATCGGCGCAGAACGGAACGCACGTTAACCTTTCGTTGGGCTTGTTTCGAACCTGTATCAACGGCTAGTCACCATTTCGCCGCCTTCAAGCGGCACTCGACCGCGGCTCGGTGGAACGAGAATATGCCGAGCTGAGTTGCTGTGCGTTGAAAAGGACACCGATGGGTCAGATCGCTTCAACCTCCCAGCTGCGTATGTCTTTCCTGCGTTGGGCGCTGTTCACGATTCCCTTGGTCGAACTGTTGGGGATTGCCAGCGGCCAGCTTTCCGGGTCGGGTTTCGGTAATCCCTGGTTCGATGCTTTACTCAAGCCCAGCTTCATGCCGCCCGGCTGGGCCTTCGCTGTCGTCTGGCCGATCTTGTATGCACTCATGGGTTTCGCCATCGCCATCATTCTTGCCGCGCGCGGCGCCCGGGGGCGGGGCGTTGCGATCACCTTGTTCGTCGTCCAGCTCGTGCTGAACCTTGCCTGGTCTCCTTTGTTCTTCGCTGCCCATCAGGTGACGATCGCCTTCGGCGTGATCGTAGCGCTACTGGTGGCTGCGATCGCGACGGCGGCGAGTTTTGCGCGGATAAGGTCAAGCGCCGCCATGCTGCTAGTGCCCTATATTGTATGGCTTCTTTTCGCCGCATTGCTCAATTTCGAGATCATGCAGCTCAATCCCGGCGCCGAAACGCTTGTGCCGGGCGCCAACGGAACCCAAATAGAGCTCTAACCTTTTTCCCATTCGGGTTTCGCCAGAGGAGGCGGCCATGCAGAGCGAGAACAAGCTGTTCGAAGATTTTGCCAAATTCATGAACGGCGCTGCCGGCACGCTGGCGGGCTTCGGGCGCGAGGCGGAGGCTTCGGTGCGCGAGCGCGCCAAGGAATGGATTGGCGGTCTGGATTTCGTTAGCCGTGAAGAATTCGAGGCGGTGAAAGCAATGGCGGCTGAAGCCCGCGAGGAAGTCGCTCGCCTGAAAGCTGAATTGGCTGCGCACGGCGGTACTAAATCGCCGGGTTTGGACGTGCCGCCGCCGGTTTGAACAGGACTGACGCTGCAACAGTCCACAGATTTTTGCGCGGGTAGGGCAGGCGTTGCTTGCGTGCCATAGGTGGTGTCGGCACGGTGCGCGCGATCTGACGGGACCTCCATATGAACGAGGACAATTATTTCGAAACAGTGCGCGAAGCGAGCGCACCTATCGACATGCTCGAGCAATATTTCGAGGCGCATGGCTGGGCGTTCGAGCGCAGCGGCGACGAGGAGATCCTTGCCAATTACCAAGGCAGCTGGACGCAATATGAGCTGCGGGCGGTATGGCGCGAGGAGGATCGCGTACTTCAGTTCCTCGCCTTGCCGGACATTCGCGTGCCGAGTGACAAGCGCCTGTTGATCTACGAGACGCTGGGGCTGGTGAATGAGCAGCTCTGGATTGGACATTTCGAGCTTTGGGCAAGCTCCGGCGTGTTGCTGTTTCGCCATGCCGCACTGCTCGACGGCAGCGGCGAACCGCAACTGACGCTGGATCAGGCGGAAACGCTCATCGAAGCGGCGATCGACGAATGTGAGCGTTTCTATCCGGTGTTTCAGTTCGTGCTGTGGGCCGATAAAAGCCCGGCCGAGGCCATTTCAGCCGCGTTGATCGAGACCCAGGGCGAAGCATGACCGGGCCGATCTGGCTCGTGGGCGCCGGCAATATGGGCGGAGCGATGCTGCGTGGCTGGCTGGCCAGCGGTATCGATCCAGTCCGAATTATAGTCATCGATCCCTTTGCCGCCAATCTTCCTGACGGCATCACAGCGGTCGCCGAGTTTCCCCAAGGTGGCGCGCCGGATTGCCTTGTACTAGCGGTAAAGCCGCAGCAATTGGATAGCGTGGCGGCGAATTATGCCGGACGGGCTGCGCCTCCGCGCCTGCTGCTGTCAGTGTTGGCGGGCGTGGAAACGGACGCGCTCACGCGCGCATTTGGCGCGCGGCACATTGTCCGTGCGATGCCGAATCTTCCGGCGTCGATCGGGGAGGGCGTCACCGTGCTGTTTGGCGCCAGCGATGATCAGGCAATTCAGGCTGAAGCTGCCAATCTGGCGATGCCGCTCGGATTGATCGAGTGGATTGGCGAAGAGCGGCTGTTCGATGCCGTCACCGCGCTTTCGGGGAGCGGGCCAGGCTATATTTTTCGCTTCATCGACGCCTTGGCCCAAGCGGGCGCTGGGCTGGGACTGGACGAAAAGCTCGCTCAACGGTTGGCGGTTGCAACCGCGCGGGGAGCCGCGCTGTTGGCCGAACGCAGCGATGCTTCCCCTGCCGAACTGGCCGAACGGGTTGCAAGCCCGGGCGGCACAACCCGCGAAGGTCTCAACGTCCTTGATGGTGCAGACGGGCTCAAGCCCCTGATCATGCGGACCTTGCAGGCAGCGGCACGGCGCAGCGCAGAGCTTGCGGCGATGAGCCGTCGCTAGCTGTCGATCTCAATTATCCGCGCCCTCTGTTCGTCTGGAATCAGCCCTTCCAGCACACGCCAGAAACCTGTTACCGATCCTTGCCCTGCCTCGGCGTAGGCCTCCGCCATTTTAGCGCGGATCGCGTCAAAAAGCTCGCCTTCAAGTTCGATCCCGGTGGCCGTGAGTCGCAGCAATCGCTGGCGGCGATCCTGCTTGCCGGGAAGCGATTCGAGATAACCCCGCTCGGTGAGATCACCCAATACCCGGCCGAGCGACTGTTTCGTGATGCGTAGCAGCTTGAGCAGATCGCCAACGGGCATTTCGGGCCGACGCGCGATAAAATAAAGAGCCCGATGATGCGCACGGCCCAGCCCCTGGCGATTCAGGATGAGATCCGGGGTTGCCGTAAAATTGCTATACCCAAAATAGAGCAACTCGATTCCGCGCCGGATCTCGGTCTCGCGCAGGAATAATGGTGATGCAGACGGGACAGCCATGTTGACCTATTTTCGTGATCTTTCTAATGCAATGCCGCCTCATGGCAATTTTATCCAGAGCAAGATGTAAGAGAGGCTGCGTGTGACCAGCATCGAATTCAAGGTTCAAGCCCATGATCATCGTGTTTCGGACGCAGAGCGGCAGGATCTGATCTCCAATCCGGGTTTCGGCAAGGTTTTTACCGATCACATGGTGATGATCCGTTTCTCGGACGAACGCGGCTGGCATGATGCGACGGTCATGCCGCGCGGTCCGCTCTCGATCGATCCGGCGTGCGCCGTTCTTCATTACGCCCAGGAGATTTTCGAAGGCCTCAAGGCGTATCGGCTGCCGGATGGCGGGATTAGCTTTTTCCGCCCCGACGCGAACGCCCGCAGGTTCCAGAAATCTGCTGAGCGGCTGGCGATGCCGCAGCTTCCCGAGGGCCTGTTCCTGGAGTCGATCCGCAAACTGGTCAGCATCGATCGTGAGTGGATACCCACCATCGAGGGCGGTTCGCTTTATTTGCGGCCGTTCATGTTCGCGAGCGAGAGCTTTCTTGGCGTTAAGCCCGCCAGCGAATATCTCTATCTGGTGATTGCATCGCCCGTCGGTGCCTATTTCAAGGGCGGCGCGCCGGCGGTCAGCCTCTGGATTTCGGACGATTATAGCCGGGCGGGGCCGGGCGGCACCGGCGCGGCCAAATGCGGGGGCAATTATGCCGCAAGCCTGTTGCCGCAGTCCGAAGCGATCGCCCAGGGCTGCGACCAGGTCGTGTTTCTCGACGCTGCCGAGCATCGCTATGTCGAGGAGCTGGGCGGGATGAACGTCTTTTTTATCTTCGAGGATGGCTCCATCACGACGCCGGAGCTGGGCACCATTCTGCCGGGCATCACCCGCGATTCGATCCTTACTCTGGCACGTGATCAGGGCATTACGGTTCGCGAGGAAAAATATGCGATCGACCGGTGGCAGGCTGATGCCCAATCCGGACGGCTTCGCGAAGCCTTCGCCTGCGGAACTGCTGCGGTGGTCACGCCGATCGGATCCGTGCGCGGCAGTTCGACCAATTTCACGATCGGCAATGGCGGGCCGGGTATCATCACGGAGAAGTTGCGGGGTCAGCTGACGGCAATCCAGCGCGGCCTTGCTCCTGATCCGCATGGATGGCTGAACCGGCTGGACTGATAGAGTTCGCGTTCAGCCGGCTGTCTCAAGCCGGACGGGTGCGGCCGGTCCTCAAATACCGGTATAATCTCTGTACCAATTGACGAAACGCGGCACGCCGGCGTCAAGTGAAGTCCTTGGCACGAAGCCAAGATCGCGCTGAATCGCGCTGATGTCGGCGTAAGTGGCTGGAACATCGCCTGGCTGGATGGGCTGGTAATCGCGCACGGCTGGCTTGCCGCAG
>Ga0207647_10002929_pt1 | contig 12849 bp, 9 predicted proteins | sample KBSCornC2_FD_184295 | JGI IMG/M metagenome (GOLD analysis project Ga0207647, IMG submission 184295) | Corn rhizosphere microbial communities from Kellogg Biological Station, Michigan, USA - C2 (SPAdes) (version 2) | ecosystem: Host-associated > Plants > Roots > Rhizosphere ...
ATCACCTACAAGACTTGTATACCAACGCAGGTTTTTACCCGTCGCCTGTAGTGGTACAGGTGTACCGCCTACGCAATAGTATATCGGGCTGTTTACAATTGGGTTCGTAGCCAGGTTAGGATGCAGCGTTATAAATAGCGTATCGGCCTGGCAGGCAGCTGTGGAACCTACTGCTCTTAGCACAGCAGGAGTTGTGTCTATAGATACATTTATAGACGTACCATAGCTCGGGTATATTGTATTACCTGTCAGCGATATCCAGCTCCAGCTCAGGTAGCCGCCGTTTATTATACTTACCGGTATTATGCTGTTTTTACAAACCCTGGCAGTATCGCCCGATGTAAAAGAAGTGGTATCGCCGAAGTCTGTCCACTTTGGTTTTGTAGATAAGAATGCGGAGTCAAGGTCGCCTTTTCTTAATATATAAGCATAGGCAAAAGTTAAGCTATCTGTTGGCACCAGGTCACCCAGCCTAAATACCAGGCCTATACCCTGATCTTGGGTATTTGTACCTGTATATTGATAATTTACTGTATCCCCTCTGCCTTCATATTTACCATACATACTATCCAGCGTGCCGGAAGTAGGGCTAAGGCCCGAGTTTATAATGAAACATTTGGCACGGCAGTCCAGCGTACCCAGACCCAGGAAGGCGCTTGGTATCTGGCCACCGGCAGAGGTAAGACCTACAGCAGATACCAATGTTCTGTTCTGTGGGTTAGGTAACTTGTACTCAATCTTATTATAAGTAGTAAAGTTTCCTGTTTCCGGCTCTGCATTATCGGGGTCAAGTGTTCTTAAGTAATATATATCGTGTTTTGTTTGACTGCTTTTATTAGTTAGGGTAATGTAAACGGTAAAGTAAACATTGTTCGTATCCAGTGTTGTTACCTGGGTTATCCCAAGGCTGTCATAGCTGCCGCGCCATAATCCGGTGCGTGTTTTGCCCGACGAAAAGTACGAAACGTTGGCTCCTGTCAATCCTGCGGGGAATGCAGTGCTACAGCCACTTTGATTCCATGCATCTTTCTGTACGCCATCTACCATTACGCTCCAGCCTTCCTGTGGTGTGCCGGGTAAAAAGTAGTCACCATAGTACGGGTACGGAGAGCCTACTGTCCAGCCGTCTTTATCAGGGTCTGCCACAAAGCCCAGGTTTTGGCCTGAGCTGGCACATGCACTGCCGCAGTCCGGCGAATTCTCTTCACCCGCAGGCCCTTTAGGGTGAAAACCTGTAGGAGTGTTTACACTGGAGCCGTATGCACCGTTCCAGTTTATACCTACTTCTATATGGTTACCCTGCAGAAATACATTGCAGCTGTCGAGTTGTGCTTTTGCATACTGCATTATAAGCAGCGCCGCAAGGGTCAGGAAAAGTTTTATTGGGTAAAGTTTTTTCATTTCTTTTTTACTTTTTACAGTAATGAAATTTTTGTCTTAGTTAGCAGCCGTTTGTTTTGTAAAAGGTACACTATACACTTTTTCATTGCTCGCGTCGTATATATTCAGTACATATACGCCTGCCGCAAGGCCTGAGATGTCAAATTGTTTATTATAGGTTGCTGCTGCCTGCTCGGGCTTCCAGGTATATTTTGTGTGGCCTGCCGCATCTGCTAGCTTCAGGCTCAGTGCCAGAGGGTTTGGTGTGTTCAGGTTCACATTCAGCGTATTCCCTATTGGCTTTGGTGTAAGGTTGTAGTTAACGTTTATATGCTCCTCTCCTTTGCTTGTCATCTTTATCACATCAAAGTGACCCCAATACCTGCCGGGGTCATTTTCAGACTGCATTGCAGCTTGCGCTATCGCCATGTGGCTTACACTTGCCATAGCCAGTATCATAAATATCTTCTTCATAATTACAAAAGCTATTATGCATATTACTTAATACACTGTATTATATAGACACCCTAAAAAATGATTTAGTTTGCTTTTTTGTTAATAAAATCAAGCTTACACTATTAATCAAACGTTAATTATTCCTACCTAAATTTAACTCTTTTTATTAGTTTGATAAAATTCTTTATATAAAAAAAGGAGGGCAATGCCCTCCTTTTTCACTATCGCTTATATATTAGTGTTTTATGCTTCCTGCTTCATCATTTTAGCAAACTTCTTACGGTCTTCTTCGTCCAGCATTATTTTACGAAGGCGTATGCTTTGCGGCGTTACTTCTATACACTCGTCCTGCTGTATGTATTCCATACACTCTTCCAGGGTCATTTGTATTTTAGGAGTTATGCGTACAGAGTCATCGCTACCGCTGGCGCGCATATTCGTAAGCTTTTTGGCTTCCGTTACGTTCACCACCAGGTCTCCCGGTTTTATGTGCTCACCTATCACCTGGCCTGCATATAGTTCCTGTCCCGGATCTATAAAGAAGGCGCCGCGGTCCTGAAGCTTATCTATAGAATAAGCCGTAGCTGTGCCGCCCAGTTTTGCTACCAGCACACCATTGCTGCGGCCCGGTATAAAACCTTTCCATGGTTTGTACTCGTTAAAACGGTGCGCCATTACAGCCTCACCTGCCGTGTTTGTAAGCATCTGCGAGCGCAGGCCTATCAAACCGCGTGACGGTATTTCAAACTCAAGGTGCTGCATCTGGCCTTTTGTTTCCATTATATGCATCTCACCTTTACGCTGTGTTACCAGGTCTATCACCTTACCGCTGAATTCAGCAGGTACATCCACAACCAGTATTTCATATGGCTCGTTTTTGCGGCCATCTATTTCTTTTGTTATTACCTGCGGCTGGCCTACGGTCAGTTCATATCCTTCGCGGCGCATAGTTTCTACCAGTACGCTCAGGTGCAAAATACCACGGCCATATACCAGGAATTTGTCCGCATCGTCAGTTTCTACCACGCGTAGTGCCAGGTTCTTTTCCAGTTCTTTCATTAACCTGTCGCGTATGTGACGGCTGGTTACGAATTTACCTTCTTTACCAAAGAACGGTGAGTTGTTGATGCTGAACTGCATGTTCATTGTCGGCTCATCTATCGGGATGATCTCCAATGCTTCAGGATTTTCAAAATCAGCTATTGTTTCACCTATCTGGAAGCCTTCTATACCTACCACAGCGCATATATCGCCTGCCTTTACTTCAGCCACTTTCCTTTTGCCCATGTTTTCAAACACGTACAGTTCTTTCACTTTGCTGCGTACCATGCTGCCGTCTTGCTTGCACAGCATCACGTTCTGGCCTTCTTTTATCACGCCACGGGTTATTTTACCTATTGCTATACGGCCAAGGAAGGTAGAATAGTCAAGCGAAGTGATCTGCAATTGCAGGTTTCCTTCTGCTACTTTTGGTTCAGGTACTTTTTCAAGTATCGTGTCCAGCAGCACAGTTATATCTTCAGTTGGTGTCAGTGAGTTGTTGAACCAGCCTTGTTTTGATGAACCGTAAAGGGTAGGGAAGTTAAGTTGTTCCTCAGTTGCATCCAGCTGGAAGAATAGTTCGAAAACAGCATCATGCACTTCGTCAGGGCGGCAGTTTGGTTTGTCCACCTTGTTTATCACCACTATCGGGTGCAGGTTCAGGTTCAGTGCTTTCTGCAGTACGAAGCGTGTCTGCGGCATCGGGCCTTCAAAAGCATCCACCAGCAACAGCACACCATCAGCCATTTTCAGCACGCGTTCCACTTCACCACCAAAGTCAGCGTGACCCGGAGTATCAATTACATTGATTTTCACGCCTTTGTAAGTAACGCTCACATTCTTACTCAGGATGGTAATGCCACGTTCACGTTCCAGGTCATTACTATCCATTATCAGCTCACCAGTTTCCTGGTTGTCGCGAAATACGTTGGTAGTATGCAGAATCTTATCTACAAGCGTGGTTTTACCGTGATCTACGTGCGCAATAATTGCTATGTTACGAATATCCATAAATGTTTTTCCTGCCCTAACTCTTCAGCATCCTGCAGGAATTGTTTAATTTTCCCCTTTAACAATTAACCCATCCTCGAAGGGAATATAAGGATGGGCTTTAATTCAGGGCGCAAAGGTACGGAATTAAAGCCGTATAGCCATATCATTAATAAGTTAATTATTATAGAATTTTAGGAGATATTCCGGCGCATTATTTACCGCAGCACCAGCACCGTACACAATACCACAAGGAATATCAACAGATCTATCAGGAAGGCAATGCTCCATAGATAGCCGCGGGAAATGTGTTGGTTATAATAATAGAAAAACTGTCTTCGTTTTGCTTGGTTTATAAAGTATCCGGTTATGAAATCTGTTGCCAGCTTAAACAGCACCAGTACAGGCAGCATACTTACTCCGTATTTCCAGAATAACCAGCAACACACTACCGAGAACACAATGCCAGGTAAACTAAAAGACCTGTAGAAATAAAATATGGAATTGATATGCTTAATGTGCATAAACCTTTAACGCACAGCATTTAGCTTTTATTTTACCCTTTTCATAAAAAAATGAGGGGCCTGTATAAGCCCCTTATTTTCTGTTAATTATGATCTTTTTAATCTCTGTGTATGTTTATCGTCCTTTTCTTCTGGCGTATTTCAAAGTACAGCATCCTGTTCTGGTCTATGGTCATGTCTGCCAGTTGTGAGAACTGCGTAGGTTTAAATTTGTCATCAAATGCCGCCGGGCTTAGTGTCACGGTATAGTGCCCGTCCGGTACGTTAAAGAAAAATTCACCGTTGGCATCCGTAAGGGTAGAGAAGGTTACATTATCGTCAGATGTAGCCATCACTTTTACGTTTGATGGGTCAAAGCGCACGTTAGATGAAGAATCTATTATCACGTTCAGCTTGCCGGCCAGCACTTTGCTTTTACGGTAAGGCACATATAGCCAGGTATTGCCATGCACCTCAAATGTTTGTATAGCGCCATCCTTAGGTGCCCAGCCCCTTACTTTACTGCTAAAGCCAAAGTCGGCTTTAAAGGTACCCTTGCTCGTATTTTCATAAATAAGAATACCCGTATTATCAGATACAAACAGGTTACCGTTTACCGATACTGTCTGGCCTTCTATGCCATCTTCGCCATCATCTTTGCGGCCGTTGTTATTTACATCTTTATACAGCACTATTTTAGCCGTGTAGTATTTTCTTATAAACACACAAGGCACATCCAGGCGCATGCGCAATGAAGCGCTCAGGTAGTTATTATTACCAGCGCCGCTTTGGCTTTGCACTGGCATGCTTCCTGTCAGGTGTACATCATACCTGCCTGTTGGGCTGCTGTACGAAAGGTTTACCATCACATTTTGCGTAGCGCCTATGTCAGATGATTGTGAATAATTGTATTGTGCTCTTACACCCAGTTGTTCTTTAAACATCTGCACATCTACATAAGGGCTCACCAGTGTACGGTTAAATGTTACAGGGTTCAGTATATATGCTGCTACATCACTGTAGTAAAACGGTCCATGATCATAGCGGAATGCTATACCGCCGTTGTATGCATTTAGTGTACCGGTAGTGCTGCTCACAAATAAGTTATTCACTTTATTGTTGTCGGTGGACATGTTACCGGTATATGAATTTACGTTCAGGTATATTTTTTTGGTGATAGAAAATGTGGCGTTCAGGTTCAGGTATTTGTAGTCTGATGTAAAGTTGTTTCCTTCGCCGCTCTGCAATTGCTGTTGGTCGCCGGCAGAAAGTATCATGTTGGCAAACTTGTTAGAATAGCCAATGCGGCCACCATAGTTTTGAGATCTTATTGCAAACACGTCGGATAGCATTACGCTGTCGTCAAATACGTTTTGGCTTTTATAGTTATACTCATAGTAGCCGCCCACAAAAAACTTATTCATCATAAATCTTGCGTCATGCGACTGCAGGCGCTGGCCCTTATAGATGCCAGCAAAACTATTGCTGTTGTATAGTATGTTTGATATAGTGCTGAAGTGCTTGCTAAGGAATTGAAGGTTATAACCAAATGAGCTGCCCAGCATTTCGCTCTGCTGCCCGGCCAGCATTTTTGCAGTATTCTGCTCCATCCCTGCGCCTGCCACCAGCGATAGTTTCAGTTTATCGTCCAGCATCTTCATGTCCAGTGTCTGGCGGGCTATGCTGCTGTTTAGTTTCGTTACCTTATCCGTATTTGCAGATATAGATTCTGTGAGTCTTATATTATTTGCAAGCTTTAGCTGCGCATTGCCGCCAAACACCTGGCTATTGCCTACCCTGCTTTTCAGCATACCATATATCACTGCTTTGTTATCGTTGTCCTTACCCCATATATAGCCACCTTTTGCACCATAGCCATCCATCATGAAGTCGGTCATCTCCATTATGTTGCCTATGCTTGCCATTACATGTTTACCACTGTAGTCCATTCGCACCAGGCCATTGTCTATTGTCTGGTCGCGGCTCATAGTATTGCTTCTATAGGCTATCGCTACACGGTTATCTTTATCTACGTCCACACTGCCGTATATGCCTGCATAATATTGATTAGCGCTTGAGCCCTGCGATACCATACCGGCTTCTATCTGCAGCGGCATATCCATGTAGGCAGATGGGTGATCTTTAAGTATATAGCCTACTTTCGATAATGACTGCACCAGGTTATACGCATCTTCTTTGCTGCTCACTATTATTCTTATATCCTGCTTGGTCAGCATCTTGTATTCATTCTCTGTTAGTGCCAGGCTCAGGTTGTAGGTTGTATCCCTGCCGCCATCCAGGTTTATAGACATCTTATCATCCAGGTGCAAAAATTCATTGGCACTGGCAATAGTATAGGTGCCTGTCACATTGCCTGAGTTCCTCAGGTATATAGGAATAGATAAAAGCTTTTGATAAGCCAGCAGTACCATAGTAGGATTAAGCAGGCGCGCCTTGAATTTTGTAAACTCTTGTACACGCACATTAAAGAAGTCGCGTCTTGTATCACCAGTTTCTGTATTGCGGTATTCAAGGGTCACCTGTTCCCATGCTGCAGTGCTGGAGTTAGTAGGCAGCAGTCGCATAGGTATCACCTGGCTGCCGTTAGGTTCGAGTGTTATGGTCAGTACCTTATCAGTTATTAGCGACCATGTGTTAGGTATATTGATAGTCACCAGCAAAGTAACTTTTGCTGATGATGTATTGGTAATAGTTACGTTGTTGAAAAGAAAATCTTTATTGCTGTTTGCCATCAGCGAATCTTTCAGCAGCGTAGTTGTGTACAGCGAATTAAGCTGTGTGCTCATTTGGTTTTGCACACCAGATCTTGCGCGCACGCCATCGCTGCCATTCTTTATAGTGTTGTTGTTTTCTTTATTAGTAGCAAAGCCCGGGTTGCCATCCAGCGTGTTTATTACAGCGGTAGATGCTGCCGGTGTAGCCTCGGTATTAGGTGCCTTGTTTGTTACCTCTGCATTTACAAGTTTCGGTTGTATAGTTATATTGGTTACGTCCTGGTACTGGTCGCTGGTCTCTATTACTTTTTGTGTAATGATATCCATTACATCATCATTAATAGGACGGCGCTTAGTGCCCTTGCGGGTAAGGATATTAGTAGTGTCGAGCTTGAATATTACAGAATCTTTTCCTGCTATTATTTTCTGTATGGTAGTATCTTTTGTAAGGGCAACAGTAGTTTTTATGGTAGTGTCTACTGCTTTCTGTTTTGTAACGCTGATGGTATCTGCGCCCGGCGCCGCACTTACCTTCCCCTGTGCACTGCAGGTAAGGTGAGCTCCAAGAATTAATCCCAGCAGGATTAATCCTTTCGCTTTTAACTTATATGAAAAAATATTTCTCATTCTCAATCCTCTTGTTGTTACTCTCTTTAATAACAGCTACAAAATTGTTATTAATTAAAGCCGCAACAAACAAATACGCATCTGTTAACTTCAGATTTGTAACTGGTTAACAAGCAATTAAGGAACTAAATGCCGGGAAAATGCGCTCTCTTAGCACAAGATTACAAATAAATGAGCAAAAATATTAAGGTTTTTAGCACAAAATGATTGGGGAAATCCTAATTCATCTTAAAGGGAGCAATGAGCTGAAACTCAGGAATAGCAACAGATATTATTTTTTTATTGTATAGGTTTTCCATTTGGTAGAGGCCATACATTTTGCCCATATCGCTGCGCAGGTTGGCTGCTGATACGTATTGGTATTTCTCGTTGGGTTCTATTATTGGTTGCTGGCCTACTACACCTTCTCCCTCCACTTCCCGCTTGCTGCCGTTGCTGTCTATTATATGCCAGTGGCGGCTTATCAGCTTTATAGGCATAGTGCTTTGGTTTTCAATCGTAATGCGATATGCAAACAGGTATTCCGAGTTCAGTGGATTAGACTGTCCCGGCTGGTAGAATGTTTCTACCGATACACTAACACCTTCTGTAACTTGCTGCACCATGAGTAAAGCCTATTGTAATGTAAATATAGTAATGATATTATCTTGCTAATAAATTATTTCTCTATTAATCTGTTAAGCAAATCCCGCGCCAGATCGCTTTCATACCCCTTCTGCATCAGGTACCTGTACACTTTCATTTGTCGTATCCTGGGGCTTCTTTCTTTCTTCAGTTCTTCCCATTTATTGCTGCCCAGCCGCTCCAGTGTTCGCTCATACTCTTCTCCATCTATCTCTGATAACCCTTTTTTTATGCAGTATTCCGATATTTTCTTCAGTCGTAGCTGGCTTATTATTTTTTGTTTGCCCCAGTGTTTTATACGAAACTTGCCCCTGGCATAAGCACGGGCAAATTGTTCCTCGTTTAGTAATCCCGCTTCTATCAGCTCTGCTATGTTTTCTTCTACCTCTGGTGTAGTGCAACCCAGCTCATACAGTTTATTGCGCACCTCTGCATGGCAGCGTGGTTGATAATTGCAATAATGATGTATAGCTGTTTTTATATCCACAGAGAGGTAATAGAAATTATAGTCTGTATGGTGATGCAAAAATAAAGAGCCACAGGTTGTGGCTCTTATCTTTATTACTTATCGGCCCATGTACACCATTAATATTTGTACATCGCTTGGGTTCACCCCGCTTATGCGGCTGGCCTGTCCCAAAGTGCGTGGTTTTATTTTGCTTAGTTTTTGTCGGGCTTCATTTGATATGGCGCTTAGCTTATCATAATTAAAAGATTCCGGTATCATTAGCTCTTCAAGTGTGGCCATTTTTTTCACCAGCTCTTTTTCTTTCTCTATATACACGTCATATTTTATCTGGATCTCTGCCTGTTCCAAAACCAGCTCATCCATTCCGCTCAGTTCATTTTTCAATTCCGGTATTTCTTCCATCATATCTTTCAGCCCAATACCCGGTCTTAGGAGCAATTTTAGAGCGCGGCTACGTTCGCTTAAAAGGGCCGACCCCTTGCTCTCCAAAAATGATGCGACTGTAGACGGTTCTATCGAAAAATCAGTCAAAATTGCCTTGGTTTTTGCCACTTTTTGCTCTTTTTCACTCATCAGGGCTAATCTTTCATCTGATGCAAGCCCAATTTCATGTCCAAGCCTTGTAAGACGAAGATCCGCATTATCCTGCCTCAAAATTGTACGGTACTCTGCCCTGCTGGTAAACATTCGGTATGGTTCGTCAGTTCCTTTATTTATAAGGTCATCAATTAGTACCCCAATGTATGCGTCACTTCTTCCCAGCACTACCGGTTCCAGCTCATGTACTTTTTGGTGTGCATTTATTCCTGCCATCAATCCCTGGCAGGCAGCTTCTTCATATCCTGTCGTTCCATTTATTTGTCCTGCAAAGAAAAGGTTCGGCATCAGCTTGGTTTCCAGTGTAAACTTCAGCTGTGTTGGTGGAAAATAATCGTATTCTATTGCGTAGCCCGGACGGAAGAACTTTACATTCTCAAATCCCGATACCATTTTCAGTGCTTTATATTGTACTTCTTCCGGCAGAGAAGTGCTGAAACCGTTCACATATATCTCCACAGTGTTCCATCCTTCCGGTTCTACGAACAGTTGGTGGCGTTCTCTTTCTGCAAAACGGCTTATTTTATCTTCTATGCTTGGGCAATATCTTGGTCCGCTGCCTTTTATCCTTCCCTGGTACATAGGCGATTGCTCAAAACCAGTCTTCAATATCTCATGTACCTCGGGACTTGTATAGGTTATCCAGCAGCATCTTTGCTTTTCTGCCTTTATTCTTTCTATAGGCAGGTAAGAAAAACCTACTACTTCCTCATCTCCATCCTGTATTTCCATTTTGCTGTAGTCCAGGCTGCGACCATCTACCCTTGGTGGGGTGCCTGTTTTCAGCCTGTCGCTTTCAAAACCTAGCTCTACCAGTTGTTCAGTTAGTCCTGTTGCACCTTTTTCCCCTATTCTGCCTCCGCCAAATTGCTTCTCTCCTATATGAATTACCCCGTTCAGGAATGTTCCGTTGGTTAAAACTACCGCCTTGCCATATATTTCCTGCCCCATTCCGGTCACCACTCCCTTAATTGTTCCACGTGAAACAATTAAACTCTTCACCATATCCTGCCAGAAATCCAGATTTGGGGTCTGCTCCAGCATCTCTCTCCAGGTAGCAGCAAAGAGCATGCGGTCGTTTTGCGTACGTGGGCTCCACATTCCAGGTCCTTTGCTCTTGTTCAGCATCCTGAATTGTATCATACTCTTGTCGCTCACTATACCACTATAGCCACCAAGTGCATCTATCTCACGTACTATCTGCCCTTTGGCTATGCCACCCATAGCCGGGTTGCAGCTCATCTGGGCTATAGTCTGCATATTCATAGTAATCAACAGGACCTTCGAGCCCATATTTGCAGCGGCAGCAGCGGCTTCACAGCCCGCGTGCCCGGCCCCTACAACTATAACATCATATTCAGGAAACATAAGGCTGCAAAGTTAAAGTTAAATGCGCAGATTATATCAACAGATATACTATTTTAGCTGTCTATACGTTCATGCTGAAAGCCTATCTATGCGACGAATTCTCTTGCTTGCAGCTCTATTATCAACCCTCACAGCCAACGCACAATTTAGGCTGAGCGATAACCCACAGAACCAAATAGGCATCCGTACCGGTATGTCATACTGGTATTCTAACTTTAAAGGAAGCAACCCTGGCTTTGGCCCGGACGTGGATTTCTTTTACAGACAGGGAAAAAGACATTGGGCAGTAGAATTAGGCTTCAATTATAGCAGCCTGCAGCATCCCATAAACTATAACAAGACGGACTTTAGTGGCAATACATGGACTTATGACAGGTTCTCATTAAATAGCTATGCTCTAATTATCAACCTGCAGCGTACCCTTACCAGTAGCAATAACCTCAGAACATTCGTGGGTATATACGTTAACCCGGTGTACTATTATTATAATATACATCAATCCGCAGGTTTTAGCGATGGAAATCTAAATGGCGGAGGTCCTAAAATGGGCATAGGTATAAACTATACCCTGGATTACAGCCTAACTAACAGGCTATGGTTAAACGGAACATTCAGGGCTGGTTACCTTAAACAAAGGGACGAGGGAATAGATAATCTATATAATGTCCCCGAATTTAAATTCGGGCTATTGTTCGGCATGAGCTATCGTTTATAGTTCCACGTGGAACGAAAATATCAAAGATTAAATAATCATGTTCCACGTGGAACAACTACGAGATATTTAAAAGGAATTCCTGATTATTATCTTAGCGCCGCATTTGGTGTAGCATATCGCTTTACTAGGTAAAATTATACCCCTTATGAAATTAATTAGCACCCTGGCTCTGAGCCTCATGGGCTGTAGCACCTTCGCTCAAACCACTCAAGTCGGTTTTGAAACCGGAACTATTGCTTACTACAACGTTGAATACTTCTCCAGTGGCAAGCCCATACTTCTCCATAAACATTGGAAACAAGCAGACTTTAATAATGGCTTATTTATACGGCACGAAACAAAGACGCACTGGGCTTACCAGCTGTCTGTAAATTATTATAGGGATAAGCACAATGGTGATATAGTTGTACCTCCAAGTATTTACAGTGGAAATTATACCTCAGAAGAATATAAATACAGCCTTGCACAAAATATATTCAACTATTTCGCTTCACTGCAATATCGACTAAACAGTAATAATTATCTTGTAAAACACAAAACAAAAACATTCATCAGCTATATAGGTCTCTCATATACGCGGTTTCAAGCCGCTTGCGAATATTCTCTTTATCAGGTAAACTCACCTTATAGCAACTATATAGTTCCTTACTTCAAGACAAAATGGAATGATGATCTGCTAGGGTTGAATTATTGGGGTAGGTATTCATTTACCAAACAGTTAGCATTTAGCCTCGATTTGTCGGTAAAAGCAAGTACTCGCTATTCCAGCCAAGATTATCCTTATGGTGCAAACGATGCAGTATTTTCTCCATATACTAAAACATATGGTCAATATTATACTTACACCAAACCCACAACTTATCTCACTTGTATGCTGGGAATTTGTTATATGTTTAATAAATAAATATTATATAGGCTTATAATAAATTACCTTTGTGGAACGTTTATTGTAATGTACATTTAACATTATTTTATAAACGCTTTAGCAGAATTTTATGTCTTCTAAAGCAATAAGAACAAAAACTTAACAATACTATGAAAAACTTTCTGCTGTATTGTCTTGTTGTAAGTACCCTGATATCCTGCTTACAGGTGCAGGCGCAGGACTCTTGTACCGCTCACAACCAACGCGATTGGGTAATAGGTTATGAAACGGGTGCCCAGTTATTTATTAATAATAACAACAGCACTATTAAACAGCCTTCAGGTAAGTATGTTTTCACCAACGCTATTTATGGTGCAAAATCTATTACTCAACGCCTTGCATTGGAGTTTGAGTTGAAATATGGCAGTAGCACTGTAGTTAATAAAACAGGCGGTGTAAATATCATTAATCGTGGTGTG
>Ga0207647_10002932_pt1 | contig 12846 bp, 17 predicted proteins | sample KBSCornC2_FD_184295 | JGI IMG/M metagenome (GOLD analysis project Ga0207647, IMG submission 184295) | Corn rhizosphere microbial communities from Kellogg Biological Station, Michigan, USA - C2 (SPAdes) (version 2) | ecosystem: Host-associated > Plants > Roots > Rhizosphere ...
GGGCCAGTTGACGCGGCTCGGCGCCGAAACGGTCGAGGAGGTCGAAGCGTGAACCGCCTCGGATTCATGCTTATGTTCGGCGCGCTGGCCGTCGCCGGCTGCCGGCAGGACATGGAGGACCAGCCGCGCTACGATCCGCTGGAGGCGAGCAACCAGTTCCCCGACGGCATGTCGGCACGCGCGCCGGTGACGGGCACTGTCGCGCGCCAAGCCGATCTTTCGCCTGTTCCGGACAAAATCCCCTATCCGATCACGATCGAGCTGCTGCAGCGGGGCCAGCAGCGTTTCGACATCTTCTGCTCGCCTTGTCACGGCCGCACCGGCGACGGCCATGGGATGATCGTCCAGCGCGGCTTCCCGGCACCGCCGAGCTACCATCAGGACGCATTGCGCAAGGCGTCGGACCGGCATTTCTACGACGTCATCACCAATGGCTATGGCGCCATGTATTCCTACGCGGCGCGGGTGCCGCCGCAGGACCGCTGGGCGATCGTGGCTTATATCCGCGCGCTGCAATATTCGCGCGACGCGCCCGTCGCTGAGCTTCCGCAGACCTTGCGCGCGCGGCTCGAAGCGGAGGCATTGCCATGAGCCGCCTCGAGCAGGGTTTTGCGGCAGCAGGCATCGCGGGACTTGTTCTCTGTGCTCTTGGCGCATTGTTCGATGCCAAAGCGATACTGGGTGCCTGGCTTGCGGCGGCTATCTTCGCGCTCGGCCTACCGCTCGGCGCGCTGACCATATTGATGGTATATGGACTGACCGGCGGGCGCTGGGGCGACACGGTCCGCCAGCCGTTGCGTGTCATGACGGCGACGCTGCCACTGGCGCTGCTCTTTTTCGTGCCCTTTCTAATAAGGCTCGATCTCGTCTTCCCATGGGCCGGTGCCGAAGCGTCAGCACTGCCTGTGACGGCGCGCGAAAAGCTTGCCTATTTCAATGTGCCGTTCTTCCTGCTGCGCTTCGCCTGCTATGTTACGATCTGGCTGGTTCTTACTTGGATCGTGCTCGGCGCGACGCAAAGGCCAGCCAATTCGAATGGTGGCAACGGCAAGAAATTCGCCCTTGGCCTGGTCCTTCACGCGCTAGCTGTCAGTGTCTTCGCCATCGACTGGATGCTGTCGCTCGAACCGGAATTCACCTCGACCATCTACGCGCTATGCGAAGCCTCGGCTGAAGTTGTCGGGGCATTCGCTCTGGCGTTTCTTGTGCTGTCGGCAAGACGTTCCGTCGAAGTCTTGCCTGGCGGCGAGGAAGATGTCGCGCTTGGCGAAGATCTCGCCAACATGCAGTTCGGCTTCCTGCTGACCTGGATCTACCTCGTCTTCATGCAATGGATCGTCGTTTGGGGTGGTGATCTCCCGGACGAGATTCGCTGGTACGTTGTCCGGGCCACCGGCGGCTGGCAGTATCTGCTGTGGCTGCTGATTGCCTTGCAGGTGGCTGCGTTCGCAGGCTCGCTCAGCCGACCGCTCAAGCGCAACCATGACGGCCTGGTTGGGCTGGCGGGAGTGGCTCTGGCAGGCCATTTCGCCGATGTGTTCTGGCGTATCCGCCCGCCGCTCTTTTCCGGCGGCCTGCTGGCCCTGTGGCATGATGCGGTCGCCTGGATGGGCCTGGGTGGGCTGTGGGTCGCGTTGTTCTTTTTCCTGCTCCGCCGGCCGGATAGGATCGTCTGGTGGAAGCGGGAGGTCGCCCATGGCTAAGGCGCGCCGTCATCCGGAGGCGCGCGATGTTCAGCCGCGGGTGCTGCTCGCTTTCGGGGGCGGGCTGCTGTTGTTTATCGCCTTGGCCGCGATCGGCATGAAGCTCGCCTTCAACACCACACCGAGTTGGCTGCCGGTTCCGGCGAACACCAGTCCGGAAAGCCCCGGGTTGCAGACCGCGCCAAAGCAGGACCTGATCAGCTTCCGCGCCGAGGAGGATCGCCAGCTCAAAGTGCTTGGTTGGGTCGACCGCGATGCCGGCATCGCCCGTGTGCCGATCGACGACGCCATGTGGGCGATTGTCAGCAGCGGTTTGCCGGATTGGTCGCAGCAGCGATCCGCAATCTCTGGAGCGGATGACTGCGGGTTGGTCACAGCGGCGGTTCCCCGCGCTCCGCAGAGCCAGAATTGCCGGCGGCAAAGCGGGGCAGGGCGATGAGAAGCTTGTTCGCTGCGCTTTGTTTGTTCATTGCCAGCGCGGCTTCTGCCGCCGAGCGACCGGCATTCGATCCGAGGCTCGGCGCGCAACTTACTCTCGATCGCGAAATGATCGATGCAAGCGGTGCGAGGCTGACGCTTGGCGAAACACTGAACGGCCGTCCAGCCCTGGTCATCTTTGGCTACGACAAATGCCCGAACCTTTGCGGCATCACCCAGCAGGCCGTCGCGTCCGACCTGAAAAAGACCTCGCTTTCCCCAACGGATTACCGAGCTCTGTTCATCTCGATCGACCCCGACGAGACCTCTGCCGATGCCGCATCGGCGCGGGATGACATCGCTTCCGTCGCCGGCCCGGCGGGATTGCCGGCTTGGCGTTTTCTGACTAGCAGGGAAGGTGCTGGCGCAGCGCTCGCCAATGAGGCCGGCATCACTTTCGACCGGCGTAAAGGCATCGACCAGTTCGTCCATCCGATTGCGGTCATCGCGCTCACGCCGTCGGGCCGAATTTCACAGGTGCTGCCGGCGCTGACCTTTACGCCGCGCGACCTCGAGCTAGCATTGGTCGAAGCGTCGGCCAACAGACTTGGGTCTATCGCGGATCACATCTTCCTGCTCTGCGCCGGCTTCGACAGTTCGAAGGGCCAGTACACGCCAGCCATCTGGGCGGCGCTGAAAGTGGCTAGCCTGGCAACCCTGCTCGGCCTGGCCGCGACGGTCCTGTGGCAAACGTGGGGGAGGGCAAGGTGAGCTTCGGCATTCCCTTCTTTCCGCAGGAGGCGTCCTCGGAAGCCGGCCATGTCGATGCTTTGTTCTACACGCTGCTCGCCTTCTCGGTCACTCTGGGACTGGCGCTCACCGGTCTCGTCGTCGGCTATGCGGTGAAATACCGGGTCGGATCTCCGGCGGATCGAACAGGCAAGCGTTCCCGCAGCCTGCCGCTTGAGATGAGCTGGACCGTGGTCAGCCTGGTCATTGCCTTCGTCTTCTTCGGCTGGGGTGCCACCCTTTTCGTCCGCCGCGACCATCCGCCGGCGGACGCGCTGGAGATCACCGGACTCGGCAAGCAATGGATGTGGGAGTTCAGACAGCCGGGCGGTCAGCGCGAGATCAACGAATTGCATGTGCCCGTCGGCAAAGCCGTCGTCGTGTCGCTCGCCTCGCAGGACGTCATCCACTCCTTTTACGTGCCGGCATTCCGCGTCAAGCAGGACGCGGTGCCGGGCCGCACGACGCGTATCTGGTTCATCGCCACCGAGCCCGGCCGCTATCATCTGTTCTGCGCCCAATATTGCGGCACGCAACATTCCGAAATGGGCGGCTGGGTGACTGTGATGGCGCCCGAGCAATATGCCGCGTGGCTGAACAGTCAGAGCGAAGGCGAGACGCTCGCCGCGAGCGGCGAGAAGCTGTTTGGCGCGCTGGGGTGCTCCGGCTGCCATGGCGCCAGCAGCAAGGTGAGGGCGCCGTCGCTTGAAGGCATCTTCGGCCGGCCGGTGGCGCTCGACAACCAGCAGACAGTGATCGCCGACGAGCGCTATCTGCGCGACTCCATCCTCAAGCCGAAGAAGGAGATCGCCGCCGGTTACGAGCCGGTGATGCCGAGCTTCGACGGCCTGATCGATGAAGGCGAGCTGCAGATGCTGCTCGCCTATCTGAAGTCGTTATCGCGTCTACCTAAGGCTGGAGCCAAGCCATGACCAACGCGGCGATGCCTGGCACTTATCTAGAGGAGGGAAGCGGGCCTCGCGCGTGGCTGCTGACCACCGACCACAAGCGCGTGGCGTGGCTTTACCTGATCTCGCTGACGGCCTTCTTCTTCCTCGGCGGCGCCATGGCGGTGCTGATGCGAATCGAGCTCGCGACACCGGCCGGCGACCTTGTGTCTGACGATGTCTACAACCGGCTGTTCTCGCTGCACGGCATCATCATGGTCTGGTTCTTCCTGGTGCCGTCGATCCCGGCCACGCTTGGCAATTTCCTTTTGCCGCTGATGATCGGCGCGCGCGATCTCGCTTTCCCGCGACTGAACCTCGTCAGCTGGTACGTCTTCATTTTCGGCAGCCTGTTCGCGCTGTTTGCGGTGGTGGCCGGCGGCGTGGACACCGGCTGGACGTTCTACACGCCGCTGTCGACGCTCTATGCCAATGGCTGGGTCTCGACCGCGGCTTTCGGCGTCTTCATCGTCGGCTTCTCGACGATCATGACCGGCATCAACTTCATCGTCACCGTGCACATGCTGCGCGCGCCTGGGCTCACCTGGTTTCGCCTGCCGATTTTCGTCTGGACGCTTTACGCCACCAGCCTGGTGATGGTCCTGGCGACCCCGGTGCTTGCCGCCTCCCTGATCCTGATCGTGCTGGAGCGCGTCTTCGGCATTGGCATCTTCAATCCCGATCTCGGGGGAGATCCTTTGCTCTTTCAGCATCTCTTCTGGTTCTATTCGCACCCTGCGGTCTACATCATGATCCTGCCCGGAATGGGCGTGGTGTCGGAGGTGCTGCCCTGTTTCAGCCGCCGACCGCTGTTCGGTTACAAGGCGGTAGCGATGTCGTCGATGGCGATCGCCGTCTTCGGCTTCCTGGTCTGGGGCCACCACATGTTCGTCAGCGGGCAATCGGCCTATGCCGGGGTGGTGTTCTCGTTCCTATCCTTCTGTGTCGCTATTCCGTCGGCGATCAAGGTCTTCAACTGGAGTCTGACGCTGCGCAAGGGCGAGATCAGCTTCGAGACGCCGATGCTTTACGCGCTGTTCTTCCTCGCGCTGTTCACCTTCGGCGGATTGGCTGGTCTATTCCTTGCGTCGCTCGCGGTCGACGTGCATGTCCACGACACCTACTTTGTCATCGCGCATTTCCACTACATCATGGTTGGCGGCATGGTGACCGCCTATATGGCCGGCTTGCATTTCTGGTGGCCAAAATTGACCGGCCGCATGTATTCGGAAACATCAGGGAGGATTGCGGCGACAGTCACCTTCATCGGCTTCAACTTGACCTTCTTCCCGCAATATGTGCTGGGCTTCGACGGCATGCCGCGGCGCTACCATACCTATCCGCCGGAGTTCCAGTTCTGGAACGTGTTGTCCTCGGCTGGCGCCGTGGTGCTGGCGATCGGCTATCTGATGCCGTTGTTCTATCTCGGCTGGTCGCTGTTTCGCGGCGCTCGCGCGCCGGGCAATCCGTGGAACGCCACCGGGCTCGAATGGCAGACGAGCTCGCCGCCGCCGCCGCACAATTTCGAGACCATGCCGGTCGTGACGAGACCGGCCTATGACTACGACATGAAGGGGCTCGAGCACGAGCGCTTCAGTCCGCACCAGGAGGAGGCGGCGGGATGAGCGGCACCGAAAGCGTCGCCTTCGACACGCCTCAACGCGAACGTCGTGCCGATACTTTCGCCATGTGGGTGTTCATCGGCTCCGAGGCGATGCTGTTCGGCGCCATCTTTCTGGTCTTCCTCGTCGCGCATATCGATTTCGGCCCCGCCTTCGCCGCAGCCTCGAAACATCTTTCGCTGCCGCTCGGCACCTTCAACACAGCAGTCCTGATCACCAGCAGCTTCACCATGGCGCTGGCACACATGCTTGCGGTTCACAGACGCTGGCGCGCGGCCGCTTGGGCGCTGGCCGCGACGTCGGCGCTGGGTATCTGCTTCCTGATCGTGAAGGGGATCGAATATACCAAGGAGATCAGCGACGGCCTGGCGCCGCTACTCGGCCTGCCGTTCCGCTATACCGGGCCGGATCCGGTGCACGCGGAATTCTTCTTTGGTCTCTATTTCACGATGACGTCGCTGCATGCGCTGCATCTGATCGGCGGTATCATCGTCATTGCCGGTATGATCGCGCTCTGGCCAACATCGACCCCTGCCAACCGGCTGCGTCGGGTCGTAGCGCTTGGCCTTTATTGGCACTTCGTCGACATCGTCTGGGTGTTCATGTTCCCCGTCCTTTACCTGATCAACCGATGAGCGAATTGCGCAAACTCACCTTCGGCTATCTCGGGCTGCTCGCGCTGCTGGCGCTGACGGTCGGCTCATCCTTGATCGATCTTGGCGGTTTCAATGTCGCCCTCAACCTGGCGATCGCAGCCGCTAAGGCGGTCCTGATCGTCATGCTGTTCATGCATCTGACCGGCGCGTTGCCGCGGCTCGCCGTTGCGGCCGCAGGGCTTTGGCTCGTCATCCTGTTCTGGCTGACGCTGGTCGGACGTTAAAGCGCGTTGGGCTGAAACGATTCAGGCGACGCGCTTTAAAGTCTTTGTTTTGATGCATGTCCCCAGAACCGCAGTACACTTCTGGGCGACGTGCATTAAGCCTGGAGGCAGCAGTGAGCTTCTGGAGGGCACGCCGACACAGCTCTTCCTCTTCAAGAGTCCGGCCAGATGAGCGGCGTTGGACGCCGCCATCTTGATCATGCCGACGACTTTTTCGGGCGTGCCGGGAAGGTCGATGAAGTTGACGTCGCCCATCGCCTCGCCAACCCAATATACGCCGCCATGGGCGGGAACAGTGAACCCTACGTCGTTGAGCGCCTGATAGCCCTCGGCGTGGCAGTGGTGCGCGACATCCTCATTGCCGACGATCGAGTACCAGCACGACCTTGCCGGCAGCCGGCATGCGTCCGCTCTTCACGAACTACGGCTTACCGTATCGGCATCTCGCCGCGGAACAGCGGCTGGTGGGCTCGCATCAAGGCGCTAATCCGGTTGGCGACTTTTCGGACCGGCGGGGAGTGCCGTTCCTCGTGATGAGTGACGATCCATTGGTCGGTTTCGAGTTCGGGGATTGGCTTGGCGACACGAACCAGTCGCGGATCGCTGTCGCCGACGAAGCACGGAAAGACTGAAAGGCCGGCGCCGGCGGCCACCAGTTCGCGCACCGAATGGGTGTTGTTGCCGCGCACGGCGATGCGGTCGCCGTGGTGGGCTTGCAGCCAGCGGGCCGACGCAATGTTTGCCCCTTCGCCGGTGACGCCGACGAACAATCCGGCGGCGATCCCGTTGATCAGGCGGCGGCCGGAATAAATGGCGTGGGCGACCTTGCCGCTCTGACGGCCGGCCAGCCACTGGTCGGTCGGGCGCTCGCTGCGGATGCCGATGTCGGCGGCACGGCGACCGATGTCGACCCGTTCGGTGGTGGTGACGAGTTCCACCCTTATGCCATCATCGACCGTCCAGATCTCGCCGATATGGGCGGAAACGAACGACGAGGTCCATGGGCCGGCCGAGACGCGGACAATGCGGTCGGGCACGCTTCCTTCGCGCCAGCGAGTCAGCGACTGCATTGCTGCCTCGACGTCTTCGGCGCGCCGCAGCAGTTCTTCTCCGACCGTGGTCAGGCTGTAGCCGGTCTGCTGACGCACGAACAGCGGTTCGCCGATCTGCTTTTCGAGCGCGGTGACACGTCGTCCAAGGGTGGCTGCGCTGAGGCGCGTAGTTGCCGTTGCTGCGCTCAAGCCACCCAGCCGCGCAACGTCGAGAAACAACCTCAGATCATCCCAGCCGATATCCATTTTGCAGAAATGAAAAACTCCTTGCGGCCCTGGCTGTAGCGCCGAGCGGGCACAGGCGCAAGTATGCAAGCATTGACGCGTTGGACAATCCTGCTTGGCAGGACAGCGACAAGCGCTCCGGCTGGCCAGGGAGCCAGGGCAATCCTTCGATCGCTATACGCCTCGCCAAGATGCTTTGCGATTTCGATCAACCGAGCGCGCGGCACCGCGCGCCAAAGGAGACGATCATGCTGTATGAACTTCGACACCGTTTCGCACGCTGGCGTGCCTATCGCCAGACGCTTGTGAGCTTGAGATGGCTCTCGGACCGCACGCTCGCGGATGCCGGCATTTCTCGCGAAGAAATCCGCGAGCGTGCCCACCACGCCAGCCTGCGTTGTTGAGATAAGGAAGCCGCACATACGTGATGAAGCCATGCGACGGTCGCTCGGTACCGCGCATCGGGATCGGAAGGTTGCGGGCCGGTGTCGCGGAACGCGGGCCGCCCCTCGGCATCGCCCTCAAGGCCGACGAGCGCCGCGAAACCAGCATGCCCGGCATCTACGCCGCCGGCGACCTCGCCACCCCCCTCGTGGCCTCGGTCACCGGCATCATCGCACGGCGCGATGGCGGGTATCGCGGCAAACAAGCGGGCGGACCGGAGAGGATCGGGCACGTTCAGAACCGCCTTCGCGTGCAACTGACGTCTGCCGGGAGTGTCCAGTTTGCGCTGCCAGAGGTATCCAGTTCACCTACAAACGGGGAGGGATGGTGCTTGGATGACGCTGCCGGGTGGTGTCTCAGTTTGAAATTTCAAAAATCTCAAATCGCATTTGAAGGCGCAAGCTCGACACCCTATGCTTAGCGGAAAGCATGAGGGTGGACGCCATGGACCGCGACGAGCTGGCAGCTTTGAAAAAGTTCCAGGCTGAGGTGGACGACATGGATGGCGACCGTCTTATCGACAGGTGGATCGCGCTTCAGGACAATCGTCTGACGGAACTAGAAGCCCAGAAAGAGCTTTATCTTGAAGTCATTCTCGCCGGCAAGTTCGGAATTATGGAGTGGCGCAACGTTGTCGAGGATCGAAGGAAAGCAAAGCGTAATGCCGACCGGACCTAAAGGACAGAAACGACCCGCCGATGTGATCGGCAACGCCGTCCGCGTCATGCGCATTGCTACCGGCGAGGAAACCGACGACGTGCAGGACGACGGCAAGAGCGCCGCCGCCAAAGAGCTTGGTTCGAAGGGCGGCAAGAAGCGCGCCGCCAACATGACCCCGGAGCGGCGCGCCGAGATTGCTAAGAAGGCGGCGGCAGGCCGCTGGGGAAAACGAAATACCGAATAGACGATAACGAAAAATTCGTTTATCTCATCCTCACTTTCACAGTTGACGATGATTCGCATGAATACTGCTCAATCCATTGTTTCCCGATTTGGCGGCCAGACCGCGCTCGCTGAGGCGCTGCATACCAAGCAAAGCACGGTCCAGTACTGGACCAAGACCGGCAACATTCCGGCTAAGTGGCACCGGCCTATCGTTGAAGCGGCGGTGCGGCGAGGTCTTTCCGTAACATCGAGCGACTTCAATGCGCCCATCGACATACCCGAAACTGCAATAACGAAAGTCCCTGAGGCGAAGTGGCCTGGATTGCTTCCTGTCGCGGGAGATGAGGTTCCCTGCTACGTCCTGGACGATGGCAGACGGGTGATAACCCGCACCGGAGCGCTGAATTTTCTCACCGGCGGCAAGGGTGGCGGCAATCTGGAAAGCTACTTGCGGATTGCAGTTCTGAAAGACTTCCTGCCGCCCGATCTCGATGAGCAGTTTTTCGACATCAACATACCAAACGTGGTGAACAAGAATGTTCAGGCCATGTCGGCCTCAGCGTTCATCGACATATGCCGCGCTTACTCTCGGGCAAGGGATACCGGCGCGCTCGCGACCGAGTCACAAACGTCGATTGCTATCCGAGCATCCATATTGCTGGCAGCCTTTGCAAAGAGCGGCATTGAAAGCGCGATTGATGAGGCGACTGGCTACCAATACGAACGCGCGTCCGATGCGATCAGGACGCGCTTGCAGCTCTTTCTAGAAGATGAAATGCGGCCTTGGGAGAAAACATTTCCCGATGAGCTTTGGATCCAATTTGGCCGCCTTACCCGGTGGCGCGGTCCTATACATGAGCGCCCCAAATATTGGGGAAAGTTGGTGATGGAACTGGTTTACGGCTACCTCGACAAGGACGTTGCCGATTGGTTGAAGTCACATGCACCAGAACCAAGGCACGGTCGCAATTATCACCAATGGCTCACTGGCCAGTTCGGACTGAGAAAGCTAACCGAACATATCTGGATGCTGATCGGTCTCGCGTCAGCTTGCCAAGACATGAAGGAATTGCGAGCGCGGATGGCAGAAAAGTTCGGCCGCGAGGGGATTCAGTTCACGCTTTATTTGCCGCCGGTGCCCCCGGGCAGATAGGGTCAAATCAGCCCGGAAATTCCATCTAACTTATTGTTTTTTCGTCGCTACCGATCCCGGGCAACGATATGAATTACATGCTTGACACTAAGCATAAAAGTTCACATATTAGGGGCATGAACAAGCTGCCCCTCCAAACCCGCGTTCAAATTCTCTCGATGCTCTGTGAGGGATCGTCCATGCGGTCGATCTCCCGCGTTGCCGACGTGTCGATCAACACGGTTTCCAAGCTGCTTGTTGATGCCGGCAAGTTCTGCGCCGACCTGCACGACCGCGAAGTTCGCAACGTCACGTCCAAGCGCGTCCAGTGCGATGAAATCTGGTCGTTCGTCGGCGCGAAGGCGAAGAACGTTGCCAGCATGAAGCAGCCGGTCGAAGGCGCTGGCGACGTGTGGACCTGGACCGCTCTGGATAGCGACAGCAAGCTTATCATTTCGTGGCTGGTCGGCGGTCGCGACGGCGAATATGCGCTGGCCTTCATGGACGAGGTGAAGGACCGTCTTGCGAATCGCGTCCAGCTTACGACGGACGGCCACCGCGCCTACCTCAACGCGGTCGAGGAAGCCTTTGGCGCCGACATCGATTACGCGATGCTGGTGAAGCAGTACGGCGAGCCGGAAAGCAACAAGTCGCCGGAGCGCCGCTATAGCCCCGCCGTCTGCACTGGCGCGACCAAGACCCGGATCGAAGGCAATCCTGATCCGGTGCATGTCAGCACCTCACATATCGAGCGCGCCAATCTCACGATGCGCATGGCGAACCGTCGCTTCACGCGCCTTACCAATGCGTTCTCGAAGAAGTTCGACAACCATGTCCACATGGTCGCGATCTACACCGTTTGGTACAACTTCATCAAAATGCACAAGACGTTGAAGATGACGCCGGCAATGGCCGCTGGCGTGTCCAAGACGCTCTGGTCGATGGAAGACCTTTGCGAGAAGATGGACGCCGTTGCGCCGAAGCCTGGCAAGCGTGGCCCGTATAAAAAGAGGGTCGCCTAAAAAGGGGCTATTCGATAGTTTGAGCAGCCGGCCGAGCCGGGCACACACGATTAGGGCTTCTTGAGTAGACGCGCCTCGCGAAGGAGCGAATTGGGATCATTACCAATCAGGTCGATGAGATCGCGAGCTTGAGCTTCGGTGATGCTGGTTTCCCTCATGAGAAACCGTACCTGAAAATCTCTTTGCGCCAGTATGCGAGCAGCGCGCTCTTCGCCATCATGGTCCACAATCCTCTCCCCCTAATCAGACGGGAGCGCGTTCTGCGTCTCTCAGGCGCCAATGGTGTCTAGTGGATGGTTACCGGCGATCAGCAATAACCGTCGCCGACCCGATTCGGTTCCAATTAAATTTCAAACTGAGACACTACCCGGCGGCGTTGCCGCTTGCATTCTCCTGGTCGGCGGCGGAGGCGGCCTGGCCGCGGTCACCGACCTTTCCGGCGCGGTGATTGCGTCCGGCAGGCTGGTCGTCGATTCCAGCGTCAAGAAGGTGCAACATCCGACAGGAGGCGTCGTTGGCCAGATCCTCGTGCGGGAAGGCGACGCCGTGAAGTCGGGCGACGTTCTGGTCCGGCTCGACGAGACCGTCACGCGCGCAAATCTGGCGATCGTCACCAAAGGCCTAGACGAGTTCGAAGCTCGGCTCGCTCGCCTCGAAGCCGAGCGCGATGGTCGGGACACAATCTCGTTTCCGTCGTCGCTGACATCTCGGAAGGACGATCCGGCGATCGAGCGGGCCATGGCCGGGGAGCAGTCCCTGTTCGAATTCCGCCAGCAGTCGCGGGCCGGCCAGAAGGCGCAGCTCGAGGAGCGCATTGCCCAGCTTGTCGAGGAAAGCTCCGGCCTGAGCGAGCAGCGCGTTGCGAAAAGCCACGAGATCGAGCTGATCGGCACCGAACTTGAAAGCATCCGCAAGCTCTGGAACCAGAAGCTGGTGTCGATCGATCGCCTGACCGTGCTCGAGCGCGATGCCGTGCGCCTCGACGGCGAGCACGGCCAACTCACCGCATCGATCGCGCAGGCCAAGGGCCGCATTGCCGAAACACGGCTGCAGATCATTCAGGTTGATCAGGATCTGCGCAAGGAGGTAGCGACCGAACTGCGCGATGTCCAAAGCAAGATATCCGAATTCGTCGAGCGCAAAGTGTCGGCTGAGGACCAGCTGAAGCGTATCAATCTGCGCAGCCCGCAGGACGGGGTCGTGCATCAGCTCGCGGTCCATACCGTGGGCGGCGTCATCACGCCCGGCGAAGTGATCATGCTCATCGTGCCGGTGGCCGATGATCTCACCGTAGAGGCCCGTGTCGCTCCGCAGGACATCGATCAACTCAAGCTCGGCCAGGAAACCGGCCTGAAATTCTCGGCTTTCAATCAGCGCGTCACGCCGGAGTTGAATGGCAACGTGAAGGAGATTGCCGCGGACCTGAGCCTCGACGAGCGGAGCGGGGCAGGGTTCTATGCCGTGCGTATCGGTATTGCGCGCGCCGAGTTGAAAAAGCTGAAAGGTCTGACGCTTGCGCCAGGCATGCCGGTCGAAGTGTTCTTTTCGACGGGCAACCGCACAATGCTGTCCTATCTCGTGAAGCCCTTGGCCGACCAGATCGATCGGGCATTCAGGGAGGAATGAGCCGGGCATATACTTCGGCGCCCTGCGTCCGCGTTTAGAGCCGCAAACGGCCCCATTTTGGTCATTCGACAAGCCCGCGGTGCGTGTTCAACACGGCAGTGC
>Ga0207647_10002934_pt1 | contig 12840 bp, 22 predicted proteins | sample KBSCornC2_FD_184295 | JGI IMG/M metagenome (GOLD analysis project Ga0207647, IMG submission 184295) | Corn rhizosphere microbial communities from Kellogg Biological Station, Michigan, USA - C2 (SPAdes) (version 2) | ecosystem: Host-associated > Plants > Roots > Rhizosphere ...
TACCTCCGTAGTATAAAACGACTCAACTGGAGTCCGAGCAGTCCACTCCGTTTGCCTTCACCTCCTGCAAACCCAGCTAGGACCTTGTGTATTAACTAGATATCTCGAGGATCTGATTGGAATGGGGTTTAAATTTCATATGCAGACCTACAGTGGAGGGAATACTACCCGGGCGCCTCCAGGTACTGAGTACCTTCTAAGGTTGGCATTTAGGTAGGGACCTATATCCTTCAGAACCACGTAGGTATCTATGTTCTCCACTTGATTATCGTATGCCCAGGACAACTGCCCAATCAGGTGGTGGAGGCCCGTTGAGCATACGTGTACTAGGTATGAATCAACGAACTTTGATTTGATGAGTTTTGTTATGCCGGGGATTCTACCTGTTCGTTTGCAATACACTTGAGGCTACCTACCTAAAATCCCGCTTTCCAACAATGGTATTGATTCCAACATGGGTAGGAACCTTACTGTATCCATAGTAATACTAGACGCCTGGATCCATTAGCGGTCGTCATGGTCTGTAAACCACATACAGCTAGACGTGCCGCAGAATATGTGTGATTCGTGGTCTCATGAATGGATGCAATCAACAGTTATATCCATATGATGTACAATATTAATCAGAACTCCAGTTCTTCTACCTCCATGCCACAGTCCACGCAGGTTTTCACACCAATGCCCGTCTCTGCGTTATCTACTGTCCGGCCCCATTGATGCACATGCTTTCGATTGGTACTCAGGTCGTCACCGAAATCGCCGCCTGCAGCACCCTGCCGATTGCGCCGATAGGCTTCCACTCGAGTACGTTTCTTCAAGTCCTGCAGCTTCGTCTTGAATTTCGCTTCTCGGCGTCGCTTCTTATCGGTTTCGCGGCGTTCAAACTCGGCATCCAATGCTTCAGGAGATCCCCACTTCTTGGCCGAGAAGGCATATTCTTCTACCTGGTAGCGTAGATACAACATCATGCTGTTCCAGGTCGACTTGTGGGGATTGGGCTTTTCGAGATGAGGGAGTAGCTCCTCGTCGCGGAGTTCAGCTAGGGACGGGCATCAGTAACGAGAACTGGCAGCATATTGTGAAGTAATGAGCTGGACTCACGATCAGTGAGGAGGTAATCCTCCCGTGCCTCGGTCTTGGTGAGAAGACTGTATTTATCGGGATACTTGTCCTTGCAGGCATGGCAGATCAAAACTGAGCAAAATTGATCAAGGCACCACAAATGGTTTGGCAACTGCATTCCAGTTCCTCAGATCTGGCCAAATTCAAAACAGGCCACTCCCAGAATCAAATTAGGCCACGGAGATAGGCCAGCCGCCCGGCCCATAGGAACCTTCCAGAAAACGAGAAACAAAGGCCACGCGCGTGAACGAGAGGCTACCGGCTGGTGCCGCCTCTCTGCGCTAGTAGTCTATGTCGGAGCGCGCAGACCGGGTGAATCCAGCCACTTATTGACGGTAACCGAGTTATCGATCCGGCTGGCCATCCGTAGAAGTTCGTCGCGTCGAATGCCATGAGGCATACCCTCAGCCTGCTTGCGCAAGTCAACTGCCTCGTCCTCTAAGCGGTATTGAAATATCGAGGATTGCTTGAACATGAGTGCTCCCCTGTTCGGTTCGGCGGAGCGCAACTGGCGTTCTCGTCACCGATAGAAGCCATGAGCCGGACGGTGATGGAGGTTGTTAACGCTTGTGGCAGACCAAGTCTGAGCAATTTTGCTCATCCCCGTGGGCGCACTCGGCGACTGCCGGCGCCCATAAACGCCCGAGCCGGTCAGAACGGCCCGCCAGCGTGAACCGGCAGGCCCTTTGTCTCAGTAACGAGCGATCAGTAGCCGTATCAGGCGCATTCCCGCACCAAAGTTAGTACTTAAACTCCGGCATGGCCTTCAATTCGTCCTTGGTGGCGTTATACACCGCGTGATCGGGATACCAACGCGTACTGGCGCTGGTTGTGGTGGTTGTCGTGGTGGTAGTTGCGGCACCGGTGGTGGTTCGCGTGGTGCTGTCTGGAGCGGAAGTGGTTGCAGGCGCATTCGCTGGTGGGGACGTTGTTGACGCAGTTGTTGAGGTCACGGGTTGGTCAACCCACTTCAGCTTATCGAAGGCGACCGCCACGTAATGCTCGCCCAGGCCGAGAACGCCGCCCACACCCAGAATGACATTGGCCACCTTGCCTGACCTATCCAAAATCACGTCATGGATGTCGCCGATCTTCTCGTTTGCTTCATTGTACACATCGACGCCGGCGAGCTTGGACGCGCGCCACTCACCCTCCTTGTGCGTGGTAGCACTGGTTGCCGTTGCTGTAGCTGTTTGAGCCGCCGCCGAGCCGGTCATCGACGCGGTGGCCAGGAAGGCTATTGCAAGATATTTGTAAATCATGATGTTTCTCCAATGTTTTTAGGGAAACAATATTGCGGTGGGAGTGGTTCCAGCGGTGGAACGCTTATTTCCGTAGTGCTAGCCGTCGCCATTCTTGCGCATCGACAGCGGCAGCGGCCGCAGATCCTCGCCGCCGACGGCGAGGATCTCGAAGGCGTAGAGCTGTACCTCCTCGTCGTGCTTGCGCAAATGTAGGGCGTTGAAGTCGGAGATGCCGTCGATGCCGAGCGCGTCGATGCCATCCTCAAGGAAAGCAGATCATCCCTGCAACCACCAGAACGACGCCGCATCGGCGCATGCATATCTATTTTAGGGTCGCTGACATTCGCGACGCCGAGCACCAGAAGCAGATCAACAAGGCAATGCAAAACCTGCTTGGCACCGACGCGGTCAGTGACGCCTGCCGCCTGATGCGCATTCGCTGACGAGCTTCTAACCCCCTTTAGGCAGTGGCGGCGCCTCGGGCTCCGCAAATCGCGGCATGTTTGGCAGAGCGCCCATGATAGGAACCAACATTTTGTCTTGCAGTTTCCCGAGTAGCTACTCAAGAGGGACCCACGCGTCATAGTGAAGGTCAGCGCGATCACCGGTTACGTGCAGGTGTCGGTGTCGTGACCAAAATCGGCGAAGTAAAAAGCTGGAACGACGAACGCGGGTTCGGATTTCTGCGCGTCGATGGGTACGACATCTTTTGCCATGCCTCGGCGCTTCCGCGTGGCACGACGAAGCTCCAAGTTGGCGTACACGTCGGGTTCGAAGTTGGAATCAACGAGCGCACCGGCAAGCCAATGGCCACGAACGTTCGGCGTATAGTGGCCAACCAACTCCCCGTCTATTCCCGGCCTAGACCACCAGACAGGCGGGGAGTTTGCCGGCGCGGGTTCACGCTGGGGGCCTGTCACCAATAGAGCAACCCCTGCCGATTTACGACAGGGGCTGCCGCAGGTGGATGGCCTGAGGCTAGCGCCGGGGCGTCTAGGTGTCACGCCAAGGACCCACTATAGCCAACGCCGCTTGACGTTTCGCAGCTAGCAGATTTGTTGGGCAACGCGCACAAAGAAGAGGCGCGTGGACGTCGGCCGTGCTCGGTTTGATCTCGTGTGTCAAAATTGAATACACGTTCTGGTTTCGCCAATTGTTCTGCTGAACGCCTGCCTGGCAAAATCGCCCGCCAAATCGGAGACTATTTCGCCTTAGGCAGATCGCCGGCGGTCCGCACCAGGCGGTCCGCCTTTACCAGCACGCGATCATCAGCCGGCTGCGGTCGCAGTGAAAAGCTGATCGCGACAAAAGCGACGCAGAGCACTACGCCCGCCGCCATAGCGCGCATGTAGGTCGGCCTATCGGCATTGTAAAACGAGGGAGGGCTGCTCCTCATCGCCTGCCGCGCGAATTCAGCCGGGGAGCGCTTTTGCAGCTGTTCAGCTTCGAGATGCTCGACGGAAAGTACGCGGTAGTGAGCCGCCATCTCACCATAGTGTTGTCGTGAGGAACGATCGATCGCCGTCTCAGCTCGCTTTTCAAACGCGCGGGCGCGGTCGGCAAATTCTGTTGCCTTTGACATCGGGCACCTCATTATAAGGCGATCCGCTGGACACCGATCGATTGGTCGGCCGACGCGGCTATTCGGTTCAACGTAATTGGCGACCCACCGGTTCGCGCTGGCGGGCCTGTGTTAGCATCTTGGCGTGCCGCGCCGATCGTGCGGAACGTCGCGGCACGGGCCGCAGGAGCTGTCATAGGCGGCGCCTGCGGCCCTTGTTCTCATTTTCCCGGAATGCTCTCGTGCGGTCTTGATGTCCGTCTGTGGGCGGCGGCCCCGCCAACGCGGTTACAAATGGCGAGGCCGCCCCGCTCCGGATCGCTGTGCGCGTGATCGAAAACTGAACGATCAGGAAAGTCCGCCCGAGGATCCCGGGAGTGTCAGAAACCTCGACGCGCCATGTGTTGTTCTGCCACAACAGACCGTCCGCTCCATCGTTGAGAATTTTTCCGCTCAATTCGATCGCGGCTGCTTCCGCAGATTCGATGTCCGGAAGCTCAAGTCCGACGTCATCGAAGACGGAAATGTCGTTGTGAATGTGGAAGAAGAACCGGGTCATCCGCACAACTCCCCTCCAAGGGACGGTAGCGAGAGCGTTCGATCTCACTCCGCCAATGTGGGCGTCCCGATCAATAGACCAGCAGTGGAACCCGGAACGCAGATCTTTTGAGGGAGATGAATGCCCTTAGTGGGTAGGTTTTCTAGTCAGAGCCTGAGCCGGCGGACTTCGCCTGGTGGAAGCGCATCTGATTTCACGCGCAGGCGGTGCTGCAAGAGCCTCATGTTGTGCCCGTCGCCGACGACCCGCGCGACCGCTTCGGTCGCCTTCTCAGGTTTGACCGATGCAACCCAGTATGACCTTTCCCCGTCGGGCGAGATGACCACGATTGTGGGCAAGCAGACCATCATCAAAAAATTCCGTACTATGCCCGTCGGCGGTTGTGCCGCTAGTCCCTAAAAGATACGCCGCCGAGCTCGAAATACGCCGTCTCGGCGGCGCCCTGTACTAAACTGGGTCCAGCAATCCCAGCCACGTTGATATCAGCAACGCCCGTGCCACTCGATCTGATCTATTCGCTGCGGTGTCTTGGTTTGCTTTTGCCGCATCCCGCTACCGCTTCTAGAAGAGGTGGCACAGACTGCACATCCTCGCGGGGCTTTCGTTTGCTAGATTTTCCCAATGGGGAATGACCTTGTCTTTCGCGTCCTAGTGGTTGTGCTCGGGACGGTGCCGATAATCCTCGCCGCGATCGCTGTTTTCATGCGGTAGCCGCCATTGATCTATCTCAATGACGCTGTTGCCGCCGGGCGCCTGCTAAATGGGGAGGCGCTCCATGACGCGCGGTCGGCTATGGCTATACCAAGTGGTCGTCTGGTCGATGGCAGCGGTGGCTTTGGTCGCGCTCGCATCCATAATCTGGTGAGGCTGTTTAGCGCCTCACAGGCCCGCCGGTTCGCGCCGGGCTAGCGACTCTGCTAAGCAAATCGAGCGATCGGTGCCCGCCGGTCGCCAATATCTCAGTTAACTCCCGCCGGCTCACAAGGTCGGCGGACTTTCTTTTTTGGGCGCGGGGCTTCGAACCCCGCGCTCACGCGGCCGGTGCAGACATCGGTCCTGTTGCCTTAGCCAAGCGGGCTTTTCTTTTGGCTTTTGCGGGCGCGGCAACCTGGGGCCTGTTTTCAGGCCGCTGTTCTTGTGCTCTGGTTGGTTGCTTCGGGCAGAGAAACCTCGCGGACCACCGCTGTTCGAACCTTCGTTGAACGTCCAGAGGGACGGCGGACATCGGAAAATCTCCTCACCCCGGGGTTCGTTGCCTTAACGCGGAGGGGGCTCCAAAGATCCTTAGCCATGCGCCGGCGCCCATCGCAACCGGAAGCGTCTGGCGGTTGGCATGCTGGAAGGATGAAGCCGGGCCCGCCGGTTCACTCTGGCCGGCCTTTGTTTCGCTACGCCTCAACACACGGGACGGCGAAATTTTCGCAAATCGAGGCAAAGCTCTTTTTCGCTTCAGCATCCTCGAAGCAAAAGCGCGTGCCCTTGTCAGCTTGCTCGATCCACCAATCGACCTTGTTCCCCTTTGCAATGCGGGAGGCGTCACCACGCAGCTGATCCAGTTTTCTGCCGGAGGCCCGCACAATCAAACCATTCGTTTTGGTCACGGAAACACCTGAGGAAAATCAAACAGAGAGACGGCCCCGGCTTGGGGGCTAATGCAGGGGGGACGCCGGGGCCGCTCCGCCAGCTCAGGCGGCGAGCCAGCATTTATCAAGCCGCGTCCCGCGCGTGGGTTCCTAAGGCGCGCCGATTGCAACCCCAGATTCCTGCATTGCCTTATCTTGGAATTTGTCTCTGCGCGTCACTCGCGGCGTGGTTGTCCTTCACGCTGATCTATTGACGGAGCAGATCCTCGCCGTGACTCAGCAGCCGCACGTAGGTCCCGCTTTCGTGCAGCTCGAGCCAGCCTTTCTCGACAGCGCACCTGATGCCGGCGCCGAACTCCGCGCCGCTTCCGTTGAGCGTGTAGAGGAAGGGATAGTTGATCTTCTCGATGTGGACCCGGCTGTCCTGTACCGGCTCGATGCTCGAAGCCAGTTGAACGAGCTGGCGAGCGGCGACTTCCGGATCGGCGAAGGGGCGTTCGGTGACGAGTTTCATTGCTGGAATCGCGACGGTCACGACGTTGCCGAGGACGAAGAAGGAATGGAACTCTCTAGCATGCGTCAGGTGCAGGCGGAAGCGGCCCGTTCCCTAGCTAGCCGACATGATCCGCGGGGCTTCAGCTGATATGTGGGCTTTGAGATTATTCCTCCAGAACAAAGGTCTCCCGATTGTGCGGTCCGAGTTCGCTCGGTCTTGATCGGGATCCCTCCATTGCCTGGCACATAGGAGGCTCCTTGGTGCCGCGGCTGCAAAGAGGACGCCGTTACATCGCTAGGGCTTCTGATTAAGCCACCGAGACATATGCGCGCTGGCGCATGTTCGGCGAGAAGCGCGCGAGGCGTCCTGGCGATCGAGGCAGCATTACGAAAGCCCTAGCGCCTGCTCGCTGTAGGTAGAGCCCGAGGAGATACGGCAAAAAAAGCTAAACGTGGTCGGCCGGTTGGCTGGCGTTGCGGCGAAGGAGAAAGCCGCGCCTTTTCGGCGTATAAGCTAGCAACGCGATTAGTCTTTAGGTTGCTCTTCGTCGAGAGGAGCAATGCCAACAAGAGTGTAGAATGTCCGTGTATCACCTGTCACCGTCTCGTCGATCTCCACCGGCCTTCATTGAGCGCAACCAAGCGAGGGCGAGCTGGCCTCGCGGGCTAAGGACGTCTCTCAATATCTGCGGTGAGATTAAGGCATTGCGTTGGATGCGATCTCGGCTTCGGCGATCGGCTCCGACTTCACATTGACGGTGACTTCCATGCTGGCATCATCGCCGGCATCGCCCCAATAGCTGCCTGAAAGGGGGATAGCTTGAGCCGGGGTCCGAGCAACGCCAACCCTGATAAGGTCCCGATTCCCTACTATGCCGTTGGTCGGATCGAACTCGACCCAGCCCGAACCCGGCACATAGATTGAACACCAGGCGTGCGTCGATCCGCCTCCGAGCCGGGTTGGTCCATCGCGATCGGGCACATAGACGTATCCAGTGATGAAGCGAGCGGCGAACCCGAGCGAGCGCGCGGCTTCCATCATCAGCAGCGCGAAGTCGCGGCAAGTCCCCCGTTGAAGACCTATGGTTTCCGCAGGTGTTTGGGTGCCTCGCATTGTGCGGCGCTGGTAGGAAAATCCCTCCGCGATAGCCTCGTTGAGCGTCATGAGCAACTGCCCCGTGGGGCGATTAACGCCGAGCGGCACGAACTTGGAAAGCCACTCGGGGACGGCTGTATCCGCTGGATAATGGCGACGGATGTATGGGTCTAAATCCGGCAGCTCATTGTCGTCATAAGCGAACGGATGCTCCCGAGCGTATTCCTCGATCCGAAAGTCTGGAGCATTTTCCGGGGTATGCTCGAGACGGATCGTGGTTTCAAACTCCAGATCCTCTGCCAAGATATTGAAGTCAACCAACGTTAGGCAATTGCCGAACACGTCGTGTATCCAACGGATCTCGATGGGATCCGGCTTTATCGCAAGTTGGCAGTCGAGCAGCCGCTGATCGAAACTGTCTCGCGGACGAAAAAGCATTTGATGCTGGCCAAGCTTTACTGGCCTGGGGTAGCGATAAGCAGTGCTGTGGTGGACGGTGTAAATGGTCATCGCATGCGCTCGGAACCGCACGATAAGACCCGGTCTTGCCCGTAGTCCGCAAGCGGAAATCGATTTATTCGTCCCGCACAACTGTCCTTCATTTCAGCAGCATAGCCGAAGTAGAGCGAGGAACAAATCAGGGCTGGGCGCGCTTTGTCTGTCACGGTCAACGGCGACGGGCAGGGAGACGGCTTTGAAGATCCGGGCAGGCTACGATATCGCGTTCGAGTGCTTTCAGGATGTTCCGATGGTGCTCATGCTCACCGTCCATCCTTCGCGACATGCAGATATCCTGACTGACCATACTCTCCAGGTGTCACCGAAGGTGCTGGCCAAAAATTACACGGACGTCTTCGGCAATATTTGCACTCGCCTTGTTGCACCGACCGGCCTGATCGAGATTCGCAACGAATTCACTGTCGCGGATAGCGGTCTGCCCGATGCGGCCGCGCCGAATGCTGCTCAAGACCCCGTCCACGGGTTGCCGGACGAGGCGTTGATGTATTTGTTGGGCAGCCGGTACTGCGATACGCAGAAGCTAACAGACGTTGCCTGGTCGACGTTTGGTCAGATCGACGGCGGCTGGCAGCGCGTCCAGGCCATCTGCGACTATGTGCACGACCGCATTCAGTTTGGGTACCACTTTGCCCGGAGCGATCGCACGGCCTCTGAGGGCCACCAGGAGCGAGTAGGGGTGTGCCGAGATTTCGCGCATTTGGCTGTGGCACTGTGTCGATGCATGAACATTCCAGCGCGATATTGTACCGGTTATCTCGGTGATATCGGCGTTCCGCCTGATCCGGCGCCCATGGATTTTAGCGCCTGGTTTGAAGCTTACATCGGCGGACGGTGGTACACTTTCGACGCGCGGCACAACCACGCCCGCATTGGTCGAGTGGTGATTGCGCGCGGTCGGGATGCCGCGGACGTGGCAATCTCAACTGCGTTCGGCCCCACGAGACTTGCGCGCTTCAAAGTACTGACTGAAGAGGTGCCGGCTGACGAAGCTTTTTCGCTGCAGCCACGAGTGGAGACGTCAAGCGACAGTTTACTGGTCCAGCGGCAGTTCGCTTGATTCGAATTTGACACTTAGTTTGTCTGGTACTTCGATCGCAAGCTAGCCGTGGGGACCGGCCTCTTGGAGGGGCGTCATCTGCTGAGCCAGACGTCCCCGACATCTCATCCTGCTCAAGCGCATCTGCCGGGGCATGATAGTTCTCGACGATAGCACGCAAGGTAGGGCGGCGTTTTTTTCTGATACCCGAACCCGATTGACTCTGGGTTCGCGTGTCGTTCTATTGGGCAAAATCCCAGGTTTGGTCATGCCCACACTCGAATATCTCCGCTCGGAAATCGAGCGCATGCGCACGCAGATTGGTCGACAACGCAAGGAAATCCTCCAGCTTCAACGGGCCGGGATAGGGACGGCTTCGGCTGAAGCGCTCCTGACACGGATGCAGGCGAAGGTGGAACAGCTTGTTGCCCAGCAGAACGTAAAAAGCCGCCGGGTTGAGACCCCGGCGGCTCTTGCTATCGGCAATTGTGAGACTGTCGTCAGTAGCTACGCTTCGTGTTCGCGCCAGTGGTTTGACCAGGGGCATAACCCGACGCACCAGGATGACCTTTCTTCGAGCCCATGGCTTGCATCTCGTGTCCCGGGGCGTATCCTAGCCCTTGGTTTGCATCTCATGGCCTGGCGTCTTGCTCGATACACCTTGAGCAAACACGGTCGGCGCGGTCCCTATAAGGGCGATGACCGAAACTGCAACAATCATCGATTTCATTTTCGTTTCCTCCTCAGATAACCCCTCCCGACCAACGGCTTGGAAACTGGGCTGTTCCATGAATGGATGCTCATCAACTCTTCACCGCAACCAAATAGCTCGGCGCGCGCCGTCGAGAGCCGATCCCTCTCAACCCAAGGGTCGTCGGATTGAGCGAGGCGCTGCGAACGCCGTTGCCATTCATGGACCAAGATCGATGGCTGCGAGGAAAGAAGATCGGTGGGGCAGTCTGAACGCCAGCAGCGGGTTGATTATCTCGTCTTCGCGCTATCCAACCGCGCCAGCCCAGTCTCAATCACAACCATGTCTTTCTCGATCTGCCGGACAGTGCTCGTGCAGTCGATCCCGGTGCACGCGTTGAGGTCTGCAATAAGTGTCCGGTGTTGCATCCGAAGCTCATCGAGAGACTCGTGGTCCTGAAAGCGAGACATAACCCTCCACGATCAGCTCAACAGCCCCTGACATCTCCAATACCTTCCGAGGCTCATTCATATCTTCAGAGATCACGCTTCCCGAGTTCGCCTAAAACTTCGGCTCTTCGCAACTCGTGCGCAGCAGCGGTCAAATGAGCCCCACGACCAGGCCGAGCCGCCTTAAGATCAGGAGAGCAAGGGGGTCACACAGCTCGATTGAAAGTCCGGCTCCCAGTACTGCAATGGCGCGTTGCTCATCCGCGCGAGATCAGCCCATGTAATGCCTTCCGTCACGCGCCTCAAGGTTGCCCCCGATGACATCTTTAAAAAACCGACGCATGCTTGATTTGCCGCAGCATAGCCATGGCCGCCTCGGTGTACCCACCGTGGGTTAGATATTGATCCACCTGCGCTGTACTGATCAGCGCAACAAGAAGACCAATAAAGCCCTCAAACATTGGGCCTCTCCTACAAGAGACCGCAACCGGGCATGCCGTCGTATACTGTTTCAGAATGCGCTGCCGCTTAATGCGATCAATATGTAAATGGTGACAGTGACCAGCAACCAATCCCTTAATCGGGGCGACGTTTGGATGCGCATGCGGTAGGACCAGGCGAAGGCGAAGGCGCTGCAACGGCCGTTGCCAAACTACGTGCTCAAGATCGTGGGGCGGAGAAGATAAAGCCGCTACATAGTGCGCGCCCTTTCTTCCAACAAAAGCGCCGCCCCGAAAGAGCGGCGAGTGTCAGTCCACGTAAATGAAGTCACTTCTTCACGGCGTCTGCTGCGTCCCTCGCCGCATCCTTAACATCACCTGCGACATTGTGCACAGCGCCCTTGGCCTTGTCGGCCTTGCCTTCCCTTTGCAGGTCCTTGTCGCCGCTCAGCTTGCCAGCGCCTTCCTTAATCGCGCCCTTGGCTTTGTCGGCGACACCCTTTACGTGCTCGCGATCCATAACTCTCTCCCTTCAATCGTGGATAACGAACAACGCATCAGAAAATTCAGCGTTCCTAGCGCTATCCGAATGAAGCCCAGGCTAGGCTGAGGGGCTTTTCGACCTCGCCGTGGTACGCCAAAGACGGAGGCACCGGGGCAGAGGTTGTGCACCGCACACGCGGTCTGCGCAGGAACCAGAGGGCGGCAATCCTGGACAGCGTCCCTGCCTCGGCGTCACGAACAATCTCACCCCTGGCAGAGTTGTTGAAGGAAGACGCCCCCCGCAATGGCGCTCCGTAAGTAAATCTAGGAGAAGTCGCCATGCCCAACAGAAGAGAACTTTATCGCAGCCCGAACGGTGATGCATGGTTCCTTGGGCGCGAACGACGGACGGCAATGTATTTATCATCCACCAGCCAAATGCGCCTTCTGGTGGGCGATTGTCGCACATTGAGCTGGGGGACTTCTTACGAAGCGAGGTGAAAGGTCCCGAACACCAAGCATTACTCCGTTTGATCGGTAAGCTCGTGGACGTGCCGCCCTATGCCGAGCGATCATCAACATAGGCTTTTTGCGGAGGAGAGTTTGGCTGAAGGGCTGCGGGCCCGCGCGGAACGCCTTCCACCGTCGACCTAGTTCCCGAGACCGTCCTTGTCCTTGGCTGCTCGTGCCAACTTCATCCACTCGGAGGCAAGCCGCAGCCACTCATCTCGATCACGGTCGCCGATCGCCCTCTCTGCTTGGCGAAGGCATTCTTCAGCATTGTTCAAGAATTTATCAGCGTCCGTCTGAGGCATTGCACTGAAATAACGCAGAAGACGAAATGAGGACGCTGTAGCGGCTCGAAAATATTTACTTGGACGGCGCGCGTCCGAGTTCCGGGTCGCAAAAGTTGGCGCCGTCCGGAAGGCGCAGTTGCATTCATTTCAGGACCGACACTTTAATTGTGAGCGCCCCTCATTCGATGGTGGTTAGCTTGCGATCAGACCGGCCTGACAAAGTTTGATCCCGAAGCTATTTTGGCCCGGCCGCAAGGACTGCAAGGCAGCCTGCGGGCGGTTTCTCTTGCATGTGGGCCAATTGCATTAAGCCAAAAGGCCGCGCCCACCTAGGGTCATCAAGCGACATGGCGGGTTTAGTCGGGTTACGAAAGAGGCGCCAACTGATAAGGCCTCAATCGGAACGATGCCATCTCCAACAACTTGGCAATCTGGAGGTTGCCAATGCCCCGCTACTTTTTTGATGTTGAGGATGGCCACGGGCTTTTTGATTCATCGGGCTTTGTTTGCGACGACGATATTGCTGCAATCACCAGGGCGGCGACGCTGGCCATCGGCGTTTCACTTGATAAGCCCGAAGATGATCCTGAGCGTCGCATCGCCATAATTAGCGGACGCGAGATTGGCACCGTGCCCGTGTATTCAAGGCCCTCATACGAAACCCCAGCGGGATAAGGTGCAGCTGCTACGTCGGCGCTTGCAATTGACCGCGAAGCCAGCCGGTAGTTCGAGGGGATTCCATCGGATCGGCCAGATCGGCCACAA
>Ga0207647_10002935_pt1 | contig 12832 bp, 7 predicted proteins | sample KBSCornC2_FD_184295 | JGI IMG/M metagenome (GOLD analysis project Ga0207647, IMG submission 184295) | Corn rhizosphere microbial communities from Kellogg Biological Station, Michigan, USA - C2 (SPAdes) (version 2) | ecosystem: Host-associated > Plants > Roots > Rhizosphere ...
ATACCGAACGGCACCGCCGCAAACACGATGAATGGTTTGATCGCATTCTTGAACTGAAACACCAGCGCCATGAATATCAGCAGCACGGAAACCGCCAGCACGATCACCAAGTCCCTGAAACTCTTGACCTGGTCTTCTTCTTCGCCGCCGATTTCCATCCGATAGCCCGCCGGCATCTCTTTTTTCAACTCGTTCAACTTTGGTCGTGCCGCTTTCATCACTTCAGAGGCGAGCCGGCCCTCAGAAGGCATGGCCGAAACCGTTATCGTCCGAAATTGATTGCGCGAACGCATCTTCTCGATTTGCATGCCATATTCGATCGACGCCACCTGGCGCAGCTGGATCTTCTGCGAACCTTTGCCAGAATAGACGTAGAGATTGTTTAAGTCGCCGAGTTGCGCTCGTTCTTCCATGCGCAGCTTCGCAACTACCGGAATCTCCTTGTCTCCCTGTCGCAGCGTCGTCACCTTATGACCCGCCATCGCTGACTGCGACGCCATCGCAACGTCGTAGTTACTCAAGCCCGCACTGTTCGCGCGCTCGGAATCAGTCTTGAGACGAACTGCAAAACTGTCTTCGCCCCAATCGTTACGAGCGCGATCCGCGATCTGTGTTTCCTGGAGAATGGCCTGCACGCGATCGGCATAACTGCGGAGCATTCCCGTGTCTTCGCCTGATAAACGTATCGCCACAGGCAGTCCGACTGCCTTGCCCGATTCGAGTTGCCGCACGTCGATGCGTGCACCTGGAACTCTCTCAGACAGTGCTTTCTGCAACGGACCAATCAGGTGCGAAGTATCGTGCTTGTCTTTCACCTGAATAATGATTTGCGCATAGTTCAACTGCTGTAACTCCGGAGACAGCGAGAACCAGAATCGCGGTCCACCACCGCCAACGAAGGTCGTCAACGACTTCAGCGTCTCGCGGGGCTTTCCATCACTGTCCTTGTGATGCTGACCGTATTCATCGATCACCTCGCGAATAATCTCTTCCGACTGTGCCGCGGCTTCGTTGGTGGCCGACAATGGCGCGTCAGCAGGAAGCCAAACGTCCACATATGAAAGGTACGAGAGATCCTTCGGGAAGAATTGCGTCTTCAGTTGCGACATGAATACGCCGCCGCCGATAAGAAACAACATCGCACCCGCCATCACTTTCCAGCGATGGTGGATGGCCCAATTGCCCACTCGATAATACTTCGCGGCGAATCCCTTCGTGCGTCGCTCGGCAATCGGCATCTCAAACTTCGGCTTGAGCAGGTAGTAGCTCAGCAACGGAATGAACGTCATCGATACCAGTCGTGACGCGACCAGCGAGCACGTAATAACCACTGGCAACGTATAAATGAATTCACCGGTCGATCCCGAAAGCATCAAAAATGGTAGATAAGCCACGATGTTTGTGATCGTCGCGTAGAGAATTGCGGTCGCGAGTTTGGTCGGTCCAAGCCACGCCGCGACTACCGGTGGATGGCCCAATGCCAAATCTCTCTTGATCGCGTCGCCGGCTACGACGGGATCGTCTACGAGCAAACCAAGGGCGATGATCAACGTGGCGATCGAAACCTGCTGCAGATCGATGCCGAGGATGTGCATCATGCCGAACGTCATCGCGAGGGTGACCGGAATGGAAATCGCCATTAACAACGCCGAGCGCCATTCCCAGAAACCAATCAAGGCAATAACGACGACGAGAATGATCGCTTCGTACAGACTCGTCATAAACAAGTCGATACTCTCTTCAACCTGCAACGGCTGATCGGAAGTGCGCGCATATATCAAATCCTCAGGCATCTGCTGCCTCAAACTCTCGAGCGCGACGCCGACCTGTTTGCCGAACTCCGCGATCTGTTCGCCGGATCGCATCTGAACCGAAAGCGTGATCGCACGACTGCGTTGCCAGTTTCCCTGGCTGTCGCGCCAGTTGAAGAAGTTCTGAAACCGTGCGGGACTCTCATAGCCACGCACGACGTCAACCAAATCACGCACGTACACCATGGCTCCATTCGAGGTACGCACCTGAACGTTGCCGATCTCATCTTCGCGCTTGAACTCACCGGCGGGATCGAGAGTTACATTCTTTCCTTCGACATTGACCTGTCCGCCCGAAGTCGAGATGTTGCGACCCTTCATCGTGTCTTCAAGCGTGCCGGGCTGGATGTTGTACGCCGCGAGACGTTCCTGCGAATAAAGTAGAAAGACGTTTTCTTTCAGCAGTCCGGATCGATCTACTTTCGAGACTTGCGGCACTGACTTCAAGGTCTTCTCAATCAGATCCGTGTACTCGTCCATCTGGTGATAACTGTACTTGTCGCCGGCGACGGCTTTCAGTTTCGCCTGCACTTCCTGCGGATCGCGCACCACCATCGGAGGCCAGGCATCGGGATGAAACTCTGCTGCCTGAAGCCTCTCAGCGATGAATTGCTGCACGAACCCGAGAACCTCCTGCTCGCTCTTGTTACTCGCGCCATCGAACCCGAGAAAGCGATCTCCGTGAATCACGCGCACGTCGCTCGCGAGATTTTTCTCCTTGATATAGGCGAGAAACATCTCGGTCGGCGTGCGCAGTAAATGCGGTTGAATCGCAACAGGCGTGTTGAGCACGAGGGTGAATCGCGACGACTTGTCAGCCGCATTCGCACGCTCCTGCTCGATCGCAGTCTTTATTGCCTGTGCGCGCACTGCGATTTCAGCGTCGTCAACTTTCGGACTCGCAACGGTCAGCATTAGAGCCGCCGTATCGCCGAAGTCCTTGATGAAGTTGATTGGGCCAGCGCCACTCGGCAAATCGCGAATACCATCGAGCCGCAGTTTGATATCGTCAAACTCTTTGCCGGTCTCTTTGAGATTCTCGTCGAGCTCGACGTAGATGATTGCCAGGCCAGTGCGCGAGATCGATTCAATCTTCGTGACCTTTGAATTGCCGGCCATCTGCTCTTCGACTTTCTTGGTCACGAGCTGTTCGACCTTTTCAGCACTCGATCCGGGCCAGGGCACGAGCGCTACGGCCGTGCGAACCTGGACCTCAGGATCTTTGCGCTGGGGCATGCTAATGTAGCCATACACGCCCCACAGGCAGGTAAGTATCAGCAGCACCCACGCGACTTGTCGTGTCTCGACGAAGAAGCGCGCCGTGTTGTGCTTGCCTTTGATGAGTTCTTGATCGCTCTTTCCATGGGACATGATTGCTGCTCCTTATTTGTGCTTAGTGCTTTGTACTTTGTTCTTTGTGCTTTGTGCTTTGTGCGCGGTGCTTGATATCAACAAAGAACCAAGCACCAAGTACAAAGTTCTAGTTGGGCATCACCCGTACTTCTTCACCGTCGGCCACCTGCGTGACGCCGGTTGTGATCACGATCTCGCCAGGCTCCACGCCGCTATTGATGGCGACCGAGTTGCCGTACGACTCGCCGAGCGTCACATTTCGCAACCGCGCTACGTGCCTGCCGCCGGCTTCTTCAATCACCAGGACTGCGTAAGCGTTTGGATCCGACTTCGAACGCGTGATCGACGTTAACGGCACAACCGGAACTTCAGTCGACACGTATGATTCGTTCACCACCATCGAGGTGACCATTCCGGGCTTGAGCAGTCCCTGCAGATTCGGAATCGTGACTTCAATGTCGAACACGCGGCTGCTCTGATCCGCGGCGGGCGAGATTCGCGAGATGTGTCCGGTAAACTCCGTTCCCGGCACAGCGTCGGTCGTCATCGTGAGCGTGTCGCCCAAATGGAACTTTTGCAGCGTCAAATCCGGCACGCCGAAAGCAGCCTTCACCGAGCTCAAGTCAGCCAGCACGAATGCCGGTGTTCCGGTAGAAACGAGTTGACCAACCTCGATTTTTCTTTCGATCACGACGCAGCTCAGCGGCGCACGCAGTTGCGCATCACCGAGTGGAATGCTCGCGGTGTAAACAGTCGCTTCGGTGGTCTTTATTCGTGATTCAGCCGCGCCGATCTGGAATCTCGCCGTGTTTACCTTTGCTTCTGCGACTGCAAGTTGAGCCTTCGCAGCTTCAAACTTCGCTTTGCTGACTTCGAATCGTTCTTTAGCAGCGTCGTAGTCGGGCTTCGTGATGCTCTGCGTTGCGAATAGCGCTTCGGCTCTTTCATAGTCCAACCTGGCTCGCGTAAGGGTTGCTTCCGAGTCCTTGAGTTGAGAGCGACTCGTCTCCACTGCTGTGATCGCTTCCTTCAGTTGCGCGTTGGTGGTGTCGAGTGTCGAACGTGCTTCACCTTGCTGTGACCTTGCTTCATTTACTTTTGCGACATAATCACTCTGTCGCAGCCCGGCCAACACAGCGCCTTTCATCACGACATCGCCGGCCTGGATGTGACGGCCCTCCGCACTCTTGATCGTCTCCACGTAACCTCCGACTTTGAATGCAACTTCAACCTGCGAACTCGGTCTGATACTTGCCGAGTAACGAACACTGCTGGTTCCCGAGTGAGTCTCGACGGTCTTCGCTTTGACCGGCTTTACTGTTTTCTCTTTTGCCGTGGTTTTGCAGCCGATCGTCAAAGCGATAAGCGCCAGGGCCGTAATCAGGGTTAATGTTTGCTTCGTATTCATTTGCTTTCTCCTATCGCTTTTTCGAAATCTGCTTTTGCGGTCCAGAACGTAAGTAGAGCCTTCTGGTAGTCGTAATCTGAATTTGTCATTACCGTTTGCGCCTGCAGCACATCCTTCAGGAGCACTGCATCGAGACGGTATTTGTAAGTAACCATCTGCACGTTTGCGCGTGCCTGCGTCTGGGCCAGCTTCGCGACTTTCAACAACTGCCGGCTCTCCTGCATTTGACGAAAGCGAGTATTGACTTCCATCAGGACCTCGCTCTCTGCATCCAGTAACGAGTTGCTAGCCTGGTCTATGCTCTTTCCTTTTTCAGCAACTTCACGTTTCTTGCGTCCCCAATCAAAAACTTCCCACTCCACCTGCACACCAACACCGCTCAAGCTGCGCGGAACGAAGTTCGAATAGCTGAAAGTGGTGGCGTAGTTGACGGTCAAACTCACGTCCGGAATGAACTCAGACTTCTTGATTCGCTTGTCGAGTTTTGCCTGCTCGATTCGTAGTTTTGCTTCGCGAACTTCAGGACGATTTGCGAGTGCGCGTTCGCGTGCACTAACGAGATCTGTTTCGCGCATGACCGCCAAAGCCGTTTCGTCACCACTGCTCACAGCGAACTCGGTACGCACGTCGCGTCCGAGCAAGTGGTTCAGTTGCTCTCTCTGCGCCAGCCATTGATTCTGGACGGTCAACAGTTCGTACTCGGCTTTTGCGAGACGAGTCTGGACGTCCATGAGCTCTGTTTTGAGCACGACTTGCTGGACCACGTATTCGCCAGTGACGCGGTCCAGTTCGCGATAGAGCTTGATGTTTGCCTCGGCGGCCTGCGCGGCGCCTTGCGATTGCAGGATCGCGTAATAGGCGCGCTTGACTTCGTTGACGAGGGCCTGCTCGGTTGCATTCAATTGTGCTCGCGAGATCTCGCCCGCCATTTCCTGCTGCTTGATCTGAAGCTTGATGCGATGCAGTTGTGACAACGGCTGCTGCAGCTGGCCCACGATCGCCGCGGTCGGATTCAGTGAAGACGTAATCACGGTGTCTTCGTTCGGAATCGGACCGGAAGGACTGGTACCGAAGACACCCTTTTCGAACGTGGTGTCAAAGGTGCTCAGCGGTTTCGAGAGACCGGCGTTGAGCTTGAACACCGGTAGCAAGTGCGTGCGCGCCGCTGCGGTTCGGTCATCGGACTTTTCGGTTTCCAGTCGAGCGTTTTTCGCTGAGCGGTTGTTTATGAGAGCGAGGTCGATGGCCTTATCAAGGGTCAGAACCTCGACTCCGGGCGGTATGAGCATCGGTTCCTGCGCCAACGCCGTTGATCCTGCGACGCCTGCGAGCAGGAGGGTGGCTATCAGGAAATGGATTTTTGAACGAATAAGGCCGGGCATTTCGGCATTCCTTTCTATCGGAACTGTTTGAACCCGTTTCGGGCAGCGTCAAGATAGGAAATGGCCGGGTGTAGTCGCATATGCCGAAAGATACATTTGTGAGGTGTATTTAAAAATAGGTCCTATATGTCCTATTGGACCTATTGTTCATTGCGGTTCGCGTTTTCGTGGAATAAACTCACTTTCCCCATGAGTTCAGCCCCCAAATGGGTCGGTCAACGACTCACGACCAAGCTCTACCTTCAGCCGGCGCGCCAAACGCTCGTCGATCGCCCGGTTTTGCTGGACCAACTGAAGGACGGTTTGAGGGGAAAGCTGACGCTCGTCTCGGCTCCGGCGGGCTTCGGGAAGACTTCACTGGTCGCGGCGTGGCAGAAAGAATGCGATACACCGCTGGCCTGGGTCTCCCTCGACGAGGAAGACAACGAGCCACTGCGCTTTTTGGACTATCTCATCGGTGCGCTTCAGATGGTCGATACTGACCTCGGAGATGAAAGCGCCGAATTACTCCGCCGGACGTCAACGCCACCAATAAAGGTCGTTCTCACAGCACTTCTCAACGAGATAAATGCCTACGACAAAGAGTTTGTCCTCGCGTTTGACGACTATCACGTCATTCACGAACACGGCATCCACGACGCTCTCAGTTACTTAATTGAGAGACTGGCGCCACACGCGCACGCCTTGATCGCGACGCGCAGCGACCCGCCGTTTCCGCTCGGGCGCCTGCGTGCACGCGGCGAGTTGAAAGAACTGCGCGCGAGCGATTTGCGATTCGACAGTACCGAGGCCACAGCCTTCCTGAACGATGTGATGGGCCTCGAACTAAAACCGCATGACGTGGCGGCGTTGGAAGAACGAACCGAAGGTTGGATCGCTGGTCTGCAACTCTCGGCACTCACGCTTCAGGGCCGCACAAACCGTTCCGAGTTGGTGAAAGACTTCGCGGGCGATAATCGCTTTGTTCTCGATTACCTGCTCGAGGAAGTGCTCAATTGCCAGACTGAAGAAGTGCAGGATTTCCTGCTTCGCAGCTCAGTGCTGACGCGTTTCAATGGGTCGCTCTGCGATGCCCTCACCGGCGATGAGCGTGGTCACGAGATGCTCGAGCAACTCGATCGAGCCAACCTGTTTTTGATTCGTTTGGATAACCGTGGCGAGTGGTTTCGTTACCACCATCTTTTTGCGGATCTGCTGCGGTTGAAGCTCAAACAAAAGCAACCGGGCGCGATTCAAAAACTCCAGATAACGGCAAGCGAATGGTGTGAAAAGAACAATTTACCTGAAGAAGCCATTCACTACGCGCTCGCGGGTCAGGATTGGGACCGGGCTTTGAATCTCATCGAGCCGATTGCGATTCCCGTAATAAGCATGGGCGGCTTCCAACGAGTGAACAATTGGGTCGAAGCCATTCCTGAATCTACCTTCAAGACTCGGCCTCGCGTGTTTTCCTACTACCTTCCGACCTTGCTTTATAAAGAAGAGTACGACCAGATCGAGAAGTACCTGCACATTCTGGAAGCTGCGGAGCCGGAAGAGTTGCGACGTCGGTTGATGAGTTTGGTTTGGTCGACGCGCTCTTTGGTAGCGGCGGTCCGTTACGATCCTGACAGTGCGTTCGAGTGCAGTCAAAAGGCGACGGAGTTTCTGCTACCGGACGACCTCACGCAGCGCGCGGTTGTGTTTCAGACGCGCGTGCGCGCTGCGTCTATCCACGGCGATACAAACGAGATCAGGAAGGCTTTGTTTGCAGCACTTCCAGTGTATCGCCAGGCCGAACATGTGATTTTTCAGGTGTGGGGCCAGATGGCTCTCGCGCTCACCAACATCATGCAGGCGCGCCTGAGCGAAGGCGAAGAAGATCTCAAGAGAGTTCAACAGTTTTCAAGAGAACATCTGAAGGCGCGTCCGGAGACGCTGCTTTACACTTATGCATTCCTTTGTGATATCAGTCGCGAACGGAACGATCTGGAGAATGCAAAAAGCTATCTCAACGAAGCATTAACCCTCATTCGGCAGACGGGCCGCGAATGTTTTCCCGGATTCACTATGGAAAACGTCAAGGCGCTGGCACTCACACTCGAACTCTGTGACGACGGAGCTCAGGCCGACGCGCTAATCGATCAGGCTTTACGGCGTGTCAGACGATGGCGAGCTGAAGTTGTCGACAAGCAATTGGCGGCTTTGAACGCGTTGCTTGTGTTTCGTCGTGGTGGCGATCTTGCGCTGGTGAAGCGTTGGACCGAAACCTCCGGATTCAGCGTCGATGACGAAGTCAATTATCGAAACGAGTTTTGTCTACAGGTTCTGGCGCGCTGGATGATTGCAACCGGAAAGGCAAAACAGGCATTGCCGTTGTTAGGCCGGCTCCTGGAGGCGGCAAAGCAGGGCGGGCGGGAACGCACCGCGATGGAAGTATCTGTGTTGCAGGCGTTGGCCCATCAGGCGCTTTCGGACGACGCTGAGGCAATAAAAGCCCTGGAAAAAGCGTTGATTTCGGGGCAGCCGGAAGGTTTTGTCCGAACGTTTATCGATGAAGGTGAGCCGGTTTCGAAGCTGCTGCTGGAGTTGTTGAAACAGAATGGGAAGCGTTGGGAAACTGAGCAGCCTGAGCTGCTGCGATATGTGGTTAAGCTGAAGGATCTGTTTGGTCCAGCGGCGCCGGTACCGACTTCGCGTGTGGCGACGACTGAGAGTGAAGCGTTGCCGTGGTGGTATGTTGAAGATCCCTTGAGTGATCGTGAGCTCGAGGTTTTGCAACACGTGGCGCGCGGCCTATCGAACCAGGAGATCGCCGATAAACTGTTTCTCTCCGCCGGCACCGTCAAGCGCCACATGAGCAACATCTATCAAAAGCTCGACGTCCACAGCCGCACTCAAGCCCTCGAACGCGCCCGAACCCTCAAAGTTTTGCTTTAGCCACAAAAAAGCACAAAAGGCACATTAGGGGAATTTCGAAAGATCGCATTCCCCTAACGGCCTTACTTTTTGTGCTTTGTGTGCCTTTTTGTGGCTATCCTTTCTTTGTGGTGTCCTTCACGAATTGTTTGACCAGTTTCTCGGTTGATTTGCTGATCTTTTTATCCACACCCTTCATCTCGAGCGTACCCGAGGCGCGGCCTCGCCAGATAACCTGATTCGTTCGGGTATCGATAAAGTCGACCATCAAGGTTCCCTCCGTGTCCTGGTTTACGCGAATGTCCCTGCTGCCAAACCAGCGTGGTGGGCCATAGCCGTAATCCTGCACGTTGAGTTTGTTCTTCGTGGTCACGTGATAAGCAATCATGAAGTCAGCTTTTTCTGTCTCCATCCGGAACCCGTTCGCGATCAACTGCGATTCCAGGCCGGTTTTGATGCGGCCGTCGTTCAATGAATCTGCCGCGAGCGGATCCGTCGCTCCGCGCTTTTGGACCGCGAAGCTGAACGTCTTCAGATTCGAAAACTGAAAGCTCCGGTCGAAGTCTGACTGCACTGATTGCGCCGCTGCTGAACCTATCAACAGTCCCAACACCAATCCTAAAATGTTCACTACTCTCATCGCTCTCGCTGTTCTCATCGCCTGGCTCCTCATTTGTAGTTAAATGGTTTAATTGCCCAGTAAATTCTGTTCCTCTTCGCGACCCAGATGTTCGTAATCAAAGTTTTCCATCGTCAGCGTCAGCTCCTCGCGCGGGTAATCCACGACTGAGCGCGCCATGTAGGTTGGACCATTCGGCAGATCTCTGAACTCCGTCACGATCCGCACCGGTTTCTCATCAAAAGTTGAATTGATTTCCACACGTCTTTGCCGTCGAGTGTTCGCGTCCAGCCAGATCGTCATTGAGTCTCCAGGCTGCAACACGTTTGTCGATTCCAGTCGTAACAAAGGCTGCGGCGCGTTTGTCTCGAGCGTCGCCTTCGCAGTCTTCATGAACTCCTGCATTTTTGCTGGCGGAAGTTCGCCGTAAGACTTTGCGAGTTGCTGCAGTTCTTCAATTAGCTTTTGTGCTTCTTCTTTCTTCTTCTTCGCTACCAATCCGCGTATGCCAAACTTTGGCAGGCTGGCTGATTCCTCCTGGAGCAGAAGCTGCACCACCGTCCCGTCTGCGGCGTAGCGGCTCGAGTAAAGCTTCGTGGCTTTTACGTCGCCCTCCTTTCGAATCTGCGTTTGTGATTTCCACGTGTACTGACGCAGTGCGACTGCGTTTTGCTTCATCGCGTCCTGGCTGTACGCCACGCTGCCGGCCCACAGGACAATTGCGATGCTGATTAGTGTCCAAACATTGAATTGAATTTTGATCATTGCTGTTCCTCCTGTTGGTTTCTCTCAACGCGGCGTGAAGATAGAGGACAGGCGGGTGTAGTTACATATCCCAAAAGATACAAATTAGATCAGCGTTCATCCGCGTTTATCCGCGGCCCAAAATACATCTTTCGGGCCATGACGACGGGTCACTGCTCACGTATTCTTTGTCGCATGAACAACATCAATACAGACGTCATCATAATCGGGGCCGGCCCAACCGGGCTTTCGCTCGCCTGCCAGTTCATCCGACACGGAATCGATTTCGTAGTGGTGGAAAAGAACGATACCGTCACGCGCTTTTCGAAAGCGATCGGCGTTCAGGCACGAACGCTCGAGATTTACGACCAGATCGGGCTCGCTCAGCCTGCAATCGAGCGTGGCACGATTGCCAGTCGCGTGAGACTGGTCGAAGGCGGCGAGGTTCGCGGCGAAATGAATCTCGGAAACTTCGGTAAAGATCTGAGCGAGTACCCGTACATGCTGATGCTGGAACAAAGCAAAAACGAGGAGTTGCTCTACCAGTTCGTTCGCAGTCATGGGCATGACGTGCGTTGGAACACCGAGCTCGAGAGTTTTTCTCAGGATGCAACGGGGGTAACAGCGCAGATCAAAACACCATCAGGCGAATCAGAAACGATCAGAGGAAAGTTTCTGGTCGGGTGCGACGGTGCGAGTAGTCCTGTCAGACATGGTTTGGGACTCACGTTTGGCGGCAGCACATTCGAGCGTCTCTTCTATGTAGCGGATGCACGCGTCGATTGGGACATGCCGCATGACGCGCTGCACGTTTGCCTCGCGAAGGAAGTGTTCGTCGCGTTCTTTCCGATGCCTGGAGAAAATCGTTACCGCGTCATTGGCACGTTTCCCGAAAGCAAGAACGAAGAGGAGGGTGAGGTTGTCTATGAGGAGATCGAGCGCGAGATTAAGGAGCAGGCAAAATTGAAACTCGAGATGTCTGACGTGCGATGGTTCTCGCTTTACAAGGTCCATTCGCGACGCGTGAACAAGTTTTCCGAGGGCCGCTGCTTTCTCGCCGGCGATTCTGCGCACATTCACAGTCCCGCCGGCGCGCAGGGTATGAACACCGGAATCGGAGATGCCTACAACCTCGCGTGGAAACTCGCGCTGGTGGTGAAAGGCATGGCCCGTGAAGAGTTGCTCGACACTTACAACGAGGAGCGACTCGCAAACGCACAGCGATTACTTGAATCAACGGATCGCATGTTTGAGCTCGCCGCCGGATCACACTGGCTGATGAGTTTTATTCGCACGACGATCTTTCCACCGGTTGCGGGTTTCGTCTCGAGTCTGGAAACATTTAGCAAGCGTGTGTTTCCGTTGATCTCGCAGATCGGAATCAACTATCGCAACGCTTCGCTGAGTCAACACACTGACGACGAACACGAACACGTCAAGGCGGGCGACCGGTTGCCGTATTTCCTGGTAGACGGTGAAAGCATCTTCGACAAACTCAAGGAGCCGAAGTTTCATGTGTTGTTGTTTTCGCGTGGCAATGGCGATGATTTTTGCGAAGACTTTATGAGTTGGTACGGGCATCTCGCAGACTGTCACGTCATTCCGCTTAGTGCGAAGGTGAGTGAGCTGTTTGAGACCGAAGATGAGTTCTGTGTGTTTCTGCGACCTGACAATCAGATCGCGTTTATTTCGTCAGAGACGTCGCCCGGTCTCGTCGGACAGTATTTGCAGTCAAGAAATATTTCTTAAGGTTTGTGAGTCATGATTAGAGAGAAGGAATTAGACAAGACGTTTTATGAGATTCAGGTGAAAGGTTACCTGGACGCGCGCTGGAATGAGTTGTTCGAGGGCATGAACATCGCCTGGCAAGACAACGTGACGACTATCTCCGGGATGGTAGCGGATCAGGCTGCCCTTCATGGTCTCCTGGCGCGTGTACGTGATTATGGGCTTGTGTTGCTATCGATCAAATCTGTGTAATCTGTGGCTGGATCGATTGTGCTAGAATTCGCGCCCAATGCCAACCACTTCCCCTATCGAATCGCAGCGGCTCGTGTCACTCGACGTATTTCGCGGGATCACGATTGCCGGAATGGTCCTGGTCAACAATCCCGGCACGTGGGAACACATCTACTGGCCGCTCGAACACGCCACCTGGAGTGGCTGGACACCGACGGATCTCGTGTTTCCGTTCTTCGTGTTTATCGTCGGCGTGTCGATTCCGCTCGCTTTTGCCAAACGAATGGAAAGCGGCGGCGGCACTCGCGATCTTTATTTAAAGATCATCAAACGCACGCTGATTATCTTCGCGATCGGGCTCTTTCTGAATGGACTCCCGTACTTCGGACTTGCTGAATATCGCATTCCGGGTGTGTTGCAGCGACTTGCCGTTTGCTATTTCTTCGCGTCGATCATCTTTCTCAACACGCGCGTTCGAACTCAGATTGCGATTGCCCTTGGCCTGCTGATTTTTTACTGGCTACTCGTGAAGCTTGTTCCGGCGCCGGGTTTTGCGGCGGGAGATCTCACAAAAGAGGGAAGCCTGCCGTCGTATGTCGACCGCGTCGTGTTCGGAAAACACGCCTGGGCACAGGCGAAGATTTACGATCCGGAAGGT
>Ga0207647_10002938_pt1 | contig 12825 bp, 8 predicted proteins | sample KBSCornC2_FD_184295 | JGI IMG/M metagenome (GOLD analysis project Ga0207647, IMG submission 184295) | Corn rhizosphere microbial communities from Kellogg Biological Station, Michigan, USA - C2 (SPAdes) (version 2) | ecosystem: Host-associated > Plants > Roots > Rhizosphere ...
GCGAGCCGGCCGTCTATCGGCGGCTCACCTGTTTCTCACATCACCAAATCCGCGGAGACGCCATCCCATGGCCGTGCAGTATAGCTTCGTCATGAAGGGCCTGACGAAGACCTTCCCAGGCGCGAACAAGCCCGTGCTCAACAATATCAACCTCCAGTTCCTGCCCGGTACGAAGATTGCGATTATCGGCGTGAACGGCGCTGGCAAGTCGACGCTGATGAAGATCATGGCGGGCATCGACACCGAATATTCGGGTGAAGCTTGGGCGGCGGAAGGCATCAAGGTTGGATATCTCCCTCAAGAGCCGCAGCTCGATCCCAATAAGACGGTGATGGAGAACGTGCGCGATGGCGTGCGTCAGGTCGCGGACATGGTGGATCGGTTCAATGCTATTTCGGCCGAAATGGGCGATCCGAAAGAGGATACCGATTTCGACGCGCTCTTGGAGGAAATGGGTCATCTTCAGGAGAAGATCGACGCCGTCGACGGCTGGACGCTCGACAACCAGCTCGAGATTGCGATGGAGGCTCTGCGCTGCCCGCCCGGCGATTTGCCAGTCACCAAGCTTTCCGGCGGTGAAAAGCGCCGCATCGCGCTGACCAAGCTCCTGCTCGAAAAGCCCGATATCCTGCTGCTCGACGAGCCGACCAATCACCTCGATGCGGAAAGCGTTGCCTGGCTGGAACGTCACCTCGTCGATTATGCGGGTAATGTCATCCTCGTTACCCACGATCGCTATTTCCTCGACAACGTTGTGGGCTGGGTGCTCGAACTGGATCGCGGTCGCGGCCTGCCGTTCGAAGGCAATTATTCGGCCTGGCTAGAAGGCCGCTCGAAACGGCTGGAGCAGGAGGAGCGCGAAGAGAAGGGGCGTCAAACCGCGATCCAGCAGGAGCTCGCCTGGATTCGTCAGAGCCCTAAGGCACGTCAGACCAAGTCTAAAGCCCGCATCAGAGCTTTCGACGAACTCGTTGAAAAACAGAATGATCGTCGCCCTGACACAGCGCAGATCCTGATCCAGATTCCCGAGCGTCTGGGTAACAAGGTGATCGAAGCCAAAGGGCTAACAAAATCCTACGGCGAGAAACTGCTATTCAAGGATCTCACCTTCACCCTGCCGCCGGGCGGCATCGTCGGCGTGATCGGTCCCAATGGTGCGGGCAAGACCACGCTTTTCCGGCTGATTACCGGCCAGGAAAAACCCGATGGGGGCGAAATCGATGTCGGTCCGACGGTCAGGCTTGGCTATGTCGACCAGAGCCGCGATCATCTCGATGCCAACAAGAATGTGTGGGAAGAGATTTCAGACGGCCTCGATCGCTTCACGTTCGGAAAGCATGACGTCGCGACGCGCGCCTATGTCGGCGCCTTCAACTTCAAGGGGCCGGATCAACAGAAGAAGGTTGGCCAGCTCTCGGGCGGCGAGCGCAATCGCGTTCACATGGCCAAGATGCTCAAGGAAGGCGGCAATGTCCTGCTGCTCGACGAGCCGACCAACGATCTCGACGTCGAGACCCTGCGTGCCCTTGAAGAAGCGCTTGAGAATTTCGCGGGCTGTGCTGTGGTGATCAGCCACGACCGCTTCTTCCTCGACCGCCTCGCAACGCACATCCTGGCGTTCGAAGGGGATGGTCATGTCGAATGGTTCGAAGGCAATTTCGAATCCTATGAGGAGGACAAACGCCGTCGCCTGGGCGACGCGGCGGATCGGCCGGGAGCGGGCGCCTACAAGAAGCTGACCCGGTAAGAGGCGAAAACATTCCGATGGCGATCGAGACCCTGTCGGAATGGCTTGAAGCGGAAGGCATCGTCCCGACGGAAGGGCCTGGCACGATCGCCGATGCGGATCGCGTCCGGGCCCTTCTTATAGCCGCTGCCCGCGCGTGCGAGGCGATCAGTTATTCGCAACTGCTCAACGAGCTTGGCCATCGCTTCACGCGACCAAAGATGCGCGCTCTCTGCAAGACATTGGACGTGATTGATCGCCGGGCCGAGACAGCAGGAGAGCCCGAGTTGGCAGTCTTGGTCGTGCGGGAATCGGATCGATTGCCGGGGCAGGGCTGGTGGGTCGGTACTGCGGCCTCGCGCGACTATAAGGGCCCTTGGACCGGCCCTGAAGCAGAGGCGTTCGTGGGCGCACTTCAGCAGCAAGCATTCGACTACTGGCTTGGGCAACCGTGACCGACGCGCTGGAGGTGGTCGAACGGGCCTTGCTTGAAAGGCTGACGACGACTTCACGGCGACCGTTTGTGCTCGGCCTGTGCGGTGCCCAAGGCAGCGGCAAGTCCACTCTGGCTGCTAGGCTGGAGCGCCGGCTAAATGCGGAGGGAATTAGCTGCGTCACGCTCTCGCTTGATGATCTCTACAAAACCCGCACCGCGCGCCGGCAGATGGCGCGGGATGTGCACCCATTATTCGCGACGCGCGGGCCACCCGGGACGCATGATCTGGAGCTCGGTTTCGCGCTAATCGAGGCGATCGAGCATCATCAGGCCGGCCGCATCCCGCGTTTCGACAAGGCGCGCGACGATCGCTACCCTGCGGCGAACTGGGATATCGCGCCGGCCGGCACGCAGGTGCTCCTTCTGGAAGGCTGGTTCGTGGGCGCGCGCCCGCAGCCGCCAGAGGCGCTCGCGCGGCCGGTCAATGCACTGGAGCGCGATGAGGATCCTACGGGTATCTGGCGAAGCTATGCCAATGCCGCGCTAGCAGGGGATTACCAGCGCTTGTTTGCGCGGATCGATCTGCTCGTGCTGCTTGCTGCACCCAATTTCGCGGTGGTTCGGGGTTGGCGCACCGATCAGGAACGGACGCTCCATGCGCAGCGAAATGCTGGGATGGACGAGGCCGAAATAGGGCGCTTCGTCGAGCATTATGAGAGGCTGACCCGGCATATCCTGACCGATATGCCTGCCTATGCCGATATCGTGATAAAACTCGACGCGGCGCGGACGCCGAAGTCGATCGAGGGACGGTACTAAAGCGAGCGGGCCTACCGGCGACGCCGGGCTCTGCTACATGATGTCAGCGCAGCGTTTGTGAGGGGCTGGCACCTGCACGGGCAAGGACTGCCCGCGGCTCGCGCCGGATTAGGCGCGCCGTCTCGATAGGTGCGGCGAAGGAGGTTCCCGTAACGTAAACCGACGTGCCGTCCACTGTCCGTGAGGGTAGGGCGACGCCGCGTTGCCATACGTAATTGTACCGGCCTGCGGCATGGTCACCCGGAGCGTTGCTTCCGCTCCAGGCTTGGCCATCCACATCCAGAGCGCCGACCAATACGGCATGCGGATAACCGGCAATCGCCATGCGAAGGTTAGCGGGATGATCGAGGCCCTGATTGCCGGCCGCCATTACGACACGGATGCCACGGCCCGTTGCGTCGCGCACGGCGCTGGCGATCGATGCATCGTCCTTGAGCGAAAGGGAAAGGTTGATCGCGTTCACGCCCGCCTCGGTGGCCATCCGGATCGCACGTGCGATGGGCGCACCGGAAGGCTGGCAGGGGGGGACTGACTGGGCCGGGCAACCGGCCGGATCATCGATACGGAAGGACAGGATGCGCACGGAGCCGCCGGTCGCATGAGCCAGGATCGTCGCGACCATCGTCCCGTGGTCATAGCGCGGATGATAGGCTTGGCGGGCAATCGGGCTGGCCACGTCCACCTCGCCGATCAGGAGAGGCTTGAGCTCTGGCGTTGCCGCCACACCGCTGTCGATTACCGCGACAACCGGAAGGGGTTCGATCGCCCACGCACTGGACGCACACCCAACAAAGAACAGCAACGCTGTAATCGCCCGACGTACCAACTTGGCTCACTCCGCCCAGCGGCAGCGCACACCGCCGCAGCACCGGAGCCAGGGACAAGCTCCGGCTGAATGTGGGCTTCATCCCGGATCGTCGAACAGCGGGTTGCGCCCCCTACCATGCGCCGACCGACGCCGGGCCATGCCGGCAGCCGATGTTGCCCGTCCGCAGGCGATAGGGCGCATAGGCGGGCCGCCCGTCTTTCACTCGTAACCGAACGAGTCGACGCTGCTGGACCGTCCCGGTGCGGCTTTATCGCGTCGCGGGCGTCTCTTTGCGAAACATGACCGGAAGTAGTTAATGAATCGTTTTGATACCCTTCACGTCGGCATGCAGGCCGAAAGTCGTGCCCGATGACGCTCATTCTCCTTTTTGCAGCGACGCTCGCCTCTTCACCCGATCTGGGCATGGCGGCAGGCCGTTGCCGCGCGCCGGAAACTGGACCGTCTTTCCTGGTGGATGTCGCGGGTTTGAAAGATCGGGCTGGAAGGCTGAAGCTGGAGCTCTATCCGGCAAACAACCACGATTTTCTCGCCGACGACAATGTCCTTATTGCGGCGGGCAAGCCGTTCGCCCGTGTTGACGTACCCACGCCTCCTGAGGGTGCCGTCAGACTTTGCATCCGCGCGCCTGGGCCCGGACGCTATGCTCTTTCGCTGCTCCACGATCGTAACGGCAACCGGAAATTCGACCTTTCCTCGGATGGAATCGGCTTTGCCACCAACCCCAAGCTCGGCTGGGGCAAGCCCGCCGCCGCACGCGCCAGCGCAGAGGTCGGGGAGGAGCCGAGGCAGCTCACCATCGTCCTCAATTACCGGCACGGCTTGGGCGTTCGGCCGGAAAATTCGTCCGACTAAGAGCGTCGGAAAGCGGCTCCAGCTGCACCAAATGCGCCGAACGCATGCGCAGACTGCATTTGTTGCGGTTTAACAACATTCAAGTGACAATCGTGTTGCGGCGCGGAATGAACCCTCCTCTTTCTATTTACTCCCTAGCCCCTGCCGCTCAGCCTTGCCCTCGCGGGGCGGCAGATAAAGGGGCTCGTAATGAAAAAGACATTTCTTCGGTGCGGCGTTGCGGTTTCCGCGTTCATGCTGCTCCACACGGAAAGCGCCATGGCGCAAGCGGTGACCACAGGCGCTCCCGCGACGGCGGAAGCCACACCTCCACTCGATGAGGTCATCGTAACCGGATCACGCATCCGGCGCGATCCGCTCCAGCAGGATTCGCCAGTGATAACGGTCGATCAAACGTCGCTTGGACGCACGGGCCTGTCCTCAGTCGCCGACGTCCTGCAGCGTCTTCCGAGCGCGAGCGGTGGTCTCAACAGCAAGGTCAACAATAGCGGCAACATTGGCAATCCGCCCGATGGCGGCGGTGTCGGCGCCGGATCGGCCGAGATCGACCTGCGCTATCTGACCGCCAAACGCACGCTCGTGCTGGTGGATGGCATGCGCTACGTGAACGGCGCCTCAGCGAGCGGCATTCCCTCGACGGTCGATCTCAACACCATCATTACCAGCTCGATCGACCGGATTGAGGTTCTGCAATCGGGCCAGTCGCCGCTCTATGGATCCGACGCACTGTCGGGCGTGGTCAATGTCATCACCAAGGCCTCGCAGAGCGGTCTGCAAGCGTCGGCGCAACTTGGAAGCTTCCGCCAGGGCGACGGCCACACGCAGGATTACAATGTCAGCTACGGCATAAACGGAGCGACGACGCACGTCGTGCTCGGTGCGAGCTACGTTAAGCAGAATGCGGTCCGCACGCGCGACCGCAAGATTTCGCAATTCCCCAATCCTGGCCAAACAAGCTGTACGGATCCGATTGGCGGTTGCAGCAGCGCCACGTTGGACGGTTATTATGCCGTGTTGGGTGGCCCGGCGCTGACCGTGAAGGCGCCAGTTACCGGCAAGCCGCGTTACGACCCGAGCGATCCAACCGGTCCGAATAGCGACTATCGGTTGCTGACCACCGCGGACCGCTTCAATTTCGCGCCTTACAACTACTTTTTGACGCCGTCCGAGCGTTACGGCTTCTACGTCAGCGCAAAGCAGGAACTGACGTCCAACGTCAATCTGCGTGTGAAGATGAACTATACGCATCGGAACTCGCAAAATCAGGCGGCTTTCCTGCCGTTGTTCATCGGACCCGACGCAGGCAACGGCAACCTGCTCGATACGATCTCGATCGACGCGACCAACCCCTATAACCCGTTTGGGGTAACGCTTTCGGCGGGCGGAGCGGGGAACCCCCCGGCCAATTATTCCACTGTCCGACGTCGCCTGATTGAAGCTGGACAGCGCACTTACACGCAGCATGTCAACACGATGTCGGTGACCGGCACGCTCGACGGTTCCTTCTATATCGGCAGCCACAAATTCTACTGGGATGTGAACGCGGTCGTCGGCCTCAACGACGCCAAACAAAGCTTCACCGGCAATATCAATGCCGCCAAGCTCGCCCAGGCGCTCGGGCCGATATCGGCCTGCACCGGCGGGTGCGTACCGTTCAACATCTTCGGCGGGCAGGGCACCGTGACACAGGCGATGCTCGATTTCGTCGGCTTCACGGAACATGATGAAAGCCACCAGCGCCTGAACGACTATACCGCCAATCTAAGCGGCGAGTTGTTCAATCTGCCGGCAGGCCCGGTCGGCATCGCCATTGGCTACGAGCATCGCTATCAAGTCGGCGAGTTCACCCCGGACCCGGTGATCACGGCCGGACTGGGGGCCGACATTCCCGCCCAGCCTGCGCACGGCAGCTATAATTCGGATGAAGTCTATGCCGAGTTGCGCGTGCCCCTGATCCACGACACGCCTTTCATCCATTCGCTCGAGTTCGACGGTGCCGTACGGCATGCGGATTATTCGATCAGTGGCGGGAACACGACCTTTACCGCCAGCGGGCTGTGGAAGCCCGTCAGTGACCTGCTCTTCCGCGGCTCGTACGCTGAAGGGTTCCGGGCGCCCAGCATTGGCGAGCTGTTCGGTGCAGAATCCCGTTCCGATGCGCCGATCAATGATCCTTGCACCAACGTTCCCGGCTCACCTTACCAAACCTCGGAAACGGTCCGCGCCAATTGCACCGCCAACGGCGTACCTGCGGATGGCAGCTATCGGGAGCCGACAGGCGGTCAGCTTGGGGTGCTCACTGGCGGCAACAAGGAGCTCAAGCCAGAAACGTCGCGCACATGGCTGTTCGGCGGCGTCTATTCGCCGAGCTGGGCGCGGACGAGCGGCTTGGCCAGCGCGCTCAGCCTTGAGGTCAATTATTATGACATCAAGGTTTCAAACGCGATTGCTCCGGTCGATGCACAGCTGACGCTCAGCCGCTGCGCTCAAACCGGTGATGCGCTCAGTTGCGCAGCGATCACGCGCACGCCCAGTGGCCTGATCTCACGTATTAATGCACAGCTGCAAAATATCGGCGCGATCAGGACGCAGGGTATCGACGTCACCGCCAATTACCGGACGCCGGCGACCCCTTATGGGATGTTCGGCCTGTCGCTCAACGGCAATTTCCTGCGCAAATATACTGAGACTTTCCCGGCAGCCGTAGGCTTTACGACCACCGACTATCTCGGCACAACGCGCGGTTTCCCCGACCAATCATACCCCAAGTTTAAGGGCAATGCGGTGGTAGATTGGCAGTTGGACGGCGTCGCGGCCTCATTCACCGGCCGCTATATCAAAGGCGTCGTCGAAGCCGACGGCAGTCGCTTGGGCAACACCTTCTACGGCGATGTCCAACTCTCCTACACGCCATCCTTCTTGTCGGACCGCATGACGCTGACGATCGGCGTCAACAACGTCTTCAACCAGGATCCGCCCCCGTGCACTAGCTGCACCGGCCCCAATTACGATCCGACCACCTATGACGTACCGGGCCAATTTGGATATTTCCGGATCGCTTTCAAAATGTAACGAAACGGGTAGCCGGCTCACTTGGCCGGCTACCCGCCTTCCTCGATGGAATTGATCCACGGCACCCGCGCGTGCGGCATCCGAATGGATGAACGGGCGGAGGCGCCCGCTAGGCAACCAAGCATTACCATGATTAGGGCCGGACGCATTTGGCGGATCGGTGATATGATCAATTGATCTTGAGCTTAACCCCTCCACAAGATTATTCACCGATTTAGTATTATATAATCGATGTAAATCATCCGAAATGGAATCATCTGCCCGACATCTACGTATTAGTCCTTAATGAGAATTGCGTAATAAGCTGCGAGTTTGCAGTTGTCCCGACGGGTTCCACGGGGGGGTATGAGTTGTGCAGCGTTATACTTTGTTGAGCCTTAGAGACGGGCGGCTTGCGGGGAATGCTCCGATCAGCGCGTCGGACGATATGGAGGCCATCGAACTGGCTTGGGTCGTTGCCGACGAATCCTATTGCGAGCTTTGGTTCGGTGACCGCTTGGTCGCGTTCATCGAGCGTAAGATCTCCGCCGCGAACCAATGAATGATGGCATCGCGGATCTTCAGGACCGGTCCGATGCCTCAAACACCAAAGCGTCACCGACAAAGTCTCCGCGCTGGAGCAAGTTGACGCCGCGCGTCATCCAGTAACTGCCCGAGGCGGCCTGTGGCATGCCTGCCGGCAGTGAGCTCCCGTCGATGGTTCGCACGTGATAGTTCATTTCCGCGCTCAGCCCGCGCAGCGCGACCGCGAGCGGATTGTCGCGGCGCATCGAGCTATGCAGCATCTGAAAAAACACCGCCTGACGCTTGTCGCGGCTAACATACAGCGTGGCCGATCGCTCATTGCCGGGGGAGGGGGGCAGCAGGCGGTAAAGATCCCCCCGTTGCACCGTTTCGCGAATGGTTTTGTAGGCCGCCACCATTGCTTTGGCAGTGGCGAAGTCCTGATCTGTCCATTTATCGAGATTGGCACCGATACCGAGACTACCCTGCATCGAAGACAGGAAACGATACGTCAGAGAAGCGCTGCGTCCGTTGGCCCAATTGGGCGTGTCGGTCACCCAGGCCATCATGACGGCGGGCGCGTAAGCGTGCGTGAAACCATCCTGTATCGTCAGCCGGTCGTAGGGATCGGTATTGTCCGATGGCCAGACCTGATCGGTGTAGCGCATGATGCCCAGATCGATCCGTCCGCCGCCGCCCGAGCAGCTTTCTATCTCTACCCCGGGATGACGCCGGCGCAGCTCTGACAAAATGTAATAGAGATTCTGTACATAGCGGACATAGACCCGCTGCTGGTCCTCCGGCTTCATCTGCGGCCAGCCGGGCTCGGTCCAGTTGCGGTTATAATCCCATTTCAGGAGCTGGATGTCGTTCTGCCTGAGCAGGTCGTCCAACGTCTTGAGCAGGTGATCGCGCACATCGTCGCGCGCGAGATTGAGGACGAGCTGATTGCGCCCCTCGGTGCGTGGTCGACCGGGATAATAGAGCACCCAATCGGGGTGGGAGCGGTACAGATCGCTGTCGCGATTGACCATTTCGGGTTCGACCCACAAGCCGAAGCTCATGCCCAGGCCATGGACTTTGTCAATTAGGGGAGCCAGACCGTTCGGGAATTTGGACCGATTGACTACCCAGTCACCCAAGCCCGCCCGATCATTGTTGCGGGCACCGAACCAGCCATCGTCCACGACAAATCGTTCTACTCCGATCGCTGCCGCTTTTTCGGCGAGGCGCATTTGGCCGGCCTCATTGACGTTGAATTCGGTGGCTTCCCAACTGTTATACAATACCGGGCGCAACTTGGGCGCGGGCGCGCCCGGCAGGATATGGGCAAGCTGGAAACGATGCATGAGGCGTGAGGCACCGCCCATTCCCGCTGTCGAATAGCCGGCATAGAAGGTGGGTGTGGAAAGGCTCTCCCCCGGCTTCAGCCGCCACGAGAAATCATACGGATTATAGCCGCCGGCAATCTTGACGCGCCCAAGGTTATCGGCACCCACGCTGATCCGCCACGAACCGCTCCAGGCCAAAGCGCCGAACCAGACTGGGCCCGATTCTTCGGCCGACTCGCTGGCGCGATCAATTGCGAACCAGGGATCGCTTTGGTGGCCAGTGGAGCCGCGGCGGCTCTCCAGCACGGTCAGCGCCGATCCCACGGGCTGGGTGTTGAGTGTCCATTCAGCCGCATGGCGCCCGCTAAAATAGTGGAGACGATAATCGGGCTGGTTGGGCAAGGTGAGGATCGCCGAAGCAATCTGATCGACACGAACCGGTGCCGTACCGGCGTTCCGAACGGTGGCATCCCGCGCTATGATGCCGGTCGCCGGATCAATATTGTAGCGAAGCGAGACGAACAGCGGCCTTTCGATATCAGTGAGGTCGATAGTCACCGTGTCGCCCGCGATGCGATAACCCTGATATTTCAATACCAGATCGCGATTGCCATTAGCGAAAGCGACCTTGAGGCCGGGCTCGGTCACCAGCCCTTCGCCTTGGCCGGGATATTCTTGTGCCGTCACGGAGCCGGCAGGATCAAATCCGGAGAGTTCGGGCGCGGCGCCAGCTGACAGCTTGTCCCGCGGCGCGAGGGAAGGGCCCCAATAAAGCGGCTGCAAATATCCTTTTTCGTCCACGCCGAATGCGTAAGTTACGCCGCCGCCATCGAGGCGAAACACTTTGGCCTCACTGTCAACCGAGACGGCAGCATCGGCAGCCACAGCCAGCGCGATCGGGGCCACGCCGACCATCGTCGCGCGCAAGATCATGCTCAATTCCATCGCCATTTTCTGCCTTTTTTGGGCGCTTCAAACCCGTGGTTGAATTGTCATATAAATACAATTAATAGCACTCCCGCAATGGCAATAGCCGCGCAGGGTCGACCGATCCTGCGTCCCTATGGAGGAAAATCACGATGCTGATTAAGGGGAATTCCGCGCCCGCATTCCGTTTGGGCACATTGGTGCGGGGCAGTGCGCTGGCGCTTGCGGTCGCGCTGCTTGCCGGACCTGTTCACGCCCAGGACAGCGCCACCGGAAATGCGACCGCCCAAACCGGCCAGGCTACACCGGAATCGGAGGAGGTTGTCGTCACCGGTATTCGCCAGAGCTTGAGCTCGGCCGCCGGATTGAAGCGCAACTCCGAAATCGTGATGGATTCGATCACATCGGAAGATCTCGGCAAATTTCCCGATGCCAACATCGCCGAATCGTTGCAGCGCATTCCCGGCGTGTCGATCGATCGAAACAACGGGGAAGGGCAGTTCGTCACCGTCCGCGGCCTTGGTCCGGCGTTCAATACGGTGCTCTTCAATGGCCGCAGCTTCGCGTCGGACAATTATGGTCGTGAATTCTCGTTCGACTTGCTTGCTGCCGAGCTGATCAGCGGCGCTGACGTTTACAAGACATCTCAGGCCCGGATGCAGGATGGCGGCATCGGTGCGACGATCAACCTGCATACCGCCCGCCCGCTCGATCTGGACGGCTTTCGCGCCGTTCTCACCGCCAAGGGCAATTATGAGCAGAACAACAAAAAGGTCACGCCGCAGGCGTTCGGTCTGATCAGCGACACCTTCGCTGACGATACGATCGGCATTCTCGGGTCAATCTCGTACCAGAAGCGGACGGCGACCATTAACAGCGTCACGTCGGACGGGTATCTGCCGAACGTCGACGTCGGCCCGTCCAGCGCGCCTCTGTTCACCAACGTCTATGCGCCGCGTAACCTCAATGTGAACAACACCGTCGACCATCGCACCCGGCTCGGTGCGACGTTGGTTGGCCAATATCGGCCGACCGATGAACTGCTGTTCACGGTCGACGGGCTCTACAACAAGTTCAAGTCAGATCAGGACAACCACTCGCTCGGTGCGTGGTTCGAGCCGTCGCAATATACTGCGGCTACGATCGACTCCAATCGGACCGTGACCTCGCTCACGACCAACGGCAATGCCGATATGATCAATGCGTCGGGCGTCCGCGACACGACGACTTGGGAGGCCGGCTTCAATGCCGACTGGAAACCCAATGATCAGCTGCACATCGTTTTCGATGCGACGACATCGAATGCGAAGAATGACGGCGCCGGCAAGAGTTTCTTCACCGTCACGGGTGTTCCCACGCCGTATAGCTACGAGGCGGCCGAGGGTAACGGCTTCCCATCGGTGTTCGGTTTCGCGCCTGGGGCGCTGACTAACCCTAATCTGGCACGGACGCACCTCGCCCAACGCAGCGGCAACACAACCGCCGAACGTGTTTATGAGGCCAAGCTCGACACCGAATGGAAATCGGATGGCGGCACGCTGAGTGCGGTGCGGTTCGGTGGGAGCTTCACGCAGCGCCGCCGTTCGAGCTTCGGCGCGGGTACGTTGAACGTGGGTTGCTTCTATTGCGGTTATCCGACCTCGACCGATCCGTCGCTGCTTCATACGTTCACCGTCAAGGGCCTTGGGGGCGGGAACGTACCGACCCAGTTCCTCGCTTATGATCCGAATGCCTATTTGGCTTTCCTATCGACCCCGGCGGCATTGGCGGCGCGCGACGTCGCGCTGAATCTGACGCCGGGAACTTCGGCCGCCGACTTTGCTTCGCAATCCGAAGGCCATGGCTACGACGCGGTTGCCCAGCCAGGCGATTTCGTGAAGGAGCGCGTTTACGCCGGCTACGTGGACGCGGATTTCGAAGGCAAATTGGGTGGCGTTCCCTGGCTGCTGAACGTGGGCGCCCGGTACGTCCATACCGAACTCACCTCGCATTCGCAGCAGCGCGAGCTCCTGGATCTGCTGCCGGTCCCCAACGATCCCACGATTTACAACGCCGTTTATGCCAATAACGGCGTCTATACGCCGATAGATGCCGACAGCAGCTACGATGCATTCCTTCCGGACTTCAATCTGCGGATCACGCTTGATCCCAAGGTCCTTGTCCGCCTGGCTGGATCGCAAACTCTGACCCGGCCGTCGCTCAGCGATCTCCGCCCCGTGACGTCCTATGACGTGACGCGGCCGGCGAGCCTGGAATCGAGCGGCGGCAATCCCGACCTGAAGCCTTACCGGTCCACCAATTTCGACCTTTCGATCGAATGGTATCCGAC
>Ga0207647_10002941_pt1 | contig 12819 bp, 17 predicted proteins | sample KBSCornC2_FD_184295 | JGI IMG/M metagenome (GOLD analysis project Ga0207647, IMG submission 184295) | Corn rhizosphere microbial communities from Kellogg Biological Station, Michigan, USA - C2 (SPAdes) (version 2) | ecosystem: Host-associated > Plants > Roots > Rhizosphere ...
CATCCGGTATGGCTGAAAACAGCATAAATGCCGCAAATAAGATCGTTACTATCCAGTAAGCAATGTTGTTCTTTTTTTTCATCGTGTGTGTTTGTTTGAGTGATTAATATTTGAATTTATTAAGAATTATTTGCATTTTTTTAGCAAGGATATATTGCGTGCTAATTTTTATTTCCTATAAAACGAAACCTTTTGGTTGCAAATATATACAAGCTTTTGGTTGTGCAAAATATTTTTCAAAAAACATTAATTAAAAAATATCAATCCAGTAATTGACAATGATGTCCATGCTTACCCAGCAGCTCTATTATTTTATCAGGTTGTATATGCTGCGCTTCTATCCTCAGCACTTTATCACAGTCTTCCAGGTCGAAGTTGATTTTTGAATACGGTAAATGACATTGAAGCGCCGAGATGGCTTTCCCTGCATCTTCCTCAGTTTGCACATTTGTTTTAAACACTTCAATCATCATAGCCTGGTCAACTTATTTATTAAGCCTTATTATCTGTGATCTTATGGTAATAAACATAAGATACCACAAAGAATCCTAAAAGAATTAATGGAAATATTCCCTGTGCTGCTCCGTCTATTACAAAATGGCCAATAGCTGCAGATATACATGCTATACCAAAACCCACATAAGCCCACTCTTTCAGTCTTGCAGGCACCATCGGCAATATCAGTATTATACCGCCTATTATTTTTCCTATCCCCAGCTCTGTCCTGAAATAGTCCGGGAATCCCATGTGGCGAATGCCTGCGACGGCAAGTGGCGTATTGAAACCTAAAGCGCCCACGCCATCAAAGAGCACTACTATTACCGTAAATACCCAATAGACGATCTTGTCTCTTTTTAGTGTCGAATTTACTATTGCTGTTTCCATAACTGATGTTTTTTAGAAGTGATAAAAAAGTTTTTATAGTGATGATATTTATAGGGGCTGGTTATTCCCTATTGTGGTCTTGAATAATTGAGCAGCCAATAATTACCGAACCTATCTACCAAGCCGCCGAACTTACCGTCCCAGAAGGCCTCCTCAAGCGGGTGCGTGGCGAGTCCTCCCTCTGAAAGTTTTTCATAGTAGCTGTGTATTTCTTCCTCGCTGCTGCAGTCCAGGCATAACGATATGCCATTTCCTCTTTGTAGTCCTTCAGGGCCCGTCATATCAGATCCCAGTAATACCAGGTTATCTTTCACCAGTGTGGAGTGTAAAATATTCTTCCTGGCACTTCTCGGCATATGCTCTTCTATGGGCGTTCCTTCTACAGTCTGCATTGTTAGCTCTCCACCCAGGCATTCTTTATAAAAAGTCATTGCTTCGCGGCAGTTTCCATTAAATCTTATATAGGCGTTAATCTGTGTCATAGCACTTGTTCTGTTATCGTTTATTGTTAAATTATTTTTCATAAGGTTGAGTGCAAATGCTTTATGGTACAATTCTTATCATACACATCATCTCGCCATTTTCTTTATACCATTCTATACAAGCGCCCTGTGGGTCTATACGTGGGTCTGTCAATAGCTTTTGGAAGGTATCACCTACTATATTGCCATTATCACGCCAGTTCTGCAGCGTTTCGCTTATATAATCCCCGGCTTTTATTACATAACTCTCCGCACCTAGCGCTTCGGCTTCTCCGGCATAGCTTTCGGGGTTTGCAGCTTTATAAATGATTTTCCCATGGTCCATATGAGAGATGCCATATACAGTTCTGCTTTCGCTATTTGGTACTAATTTTTTCAACCGGTCAAAAGCACCCATTATATCATTAGGAAAAGAACTGGCTGTCTCGCAGATTACTTTGATATCCTTTTCTAACCTGTAGTTGTTCATCGCATAGTGTTTTGATAATGCAAACCTACCATTGCAGGAAAAAATTATCAGGGTGTTAAAACGACATCTTTAGGGGTTGATTGCGACTATTATATCCCGTAGTTTTGTATCGCTATGAGACATATATCAATACTCGTTCCTAAGGGCGCAACTGCGCTGGGCTGCATAGAAGGCCCGCACAAGATGTTTACTGGTGTAAATGCTGTTTTAGCCGACATGAGAAAGAAACCTGCATTCGAAGTGCAGCTTGTAGGCATCACTAGTGAAGCACAAAAGTACGATGGCGCATTTGCCGTGCAGCCGGATGCTACTATTGATGAGATTGAAGAAACAGACCTCATAATAATACCCGCCGTCAATGGCGATTTCGATAAAGTATTAGAGGACAACAAAGATTTTCTCCCCTGGATAAGGCAACAATACAAAGGCGGAGCAGAAATAGCAAGTCTTTGCGTTGGTGCGTTTATATTGGCTGGTACGGGCTTGCTCAAAGACCGCAACTGCACCACGCATTGGCGCTCTGCAAACGAATTCAGGCTAATGTTCCCTGATGTATTATTAGTAGAGGACAGGATATTGACAGATGAGCATGGCATTTATACAAGCGGCGGCGCCAATTCATTCTGGAACCTGATGCTGCATATCCTCGAGAAATATATCGATCGTGACATGGCCGTTTTCTTTTCAAAATATTTTGCCATAGAAATAGACCGTCATTCACAGTCGCCATTCATCATGTTCAAAGGCCAGAAGCAACATGAAGATGAACCGATAAAGAAAGCGCAGGAATTTATAGAACAGAACTACCAGGAAAAAATAATGGTAGACCATCTTGCATCGTTCCTCTGCCTTGGTCGCAGAAATCTTGAGCGCCGTTTTAAAAAGGCAACATCAAATACAGTAGCAGAATATATACAGCGCGTAAAGATAGAAGCGGCAAAGATCAGTCTCGAGTCGTCGCGCGAAAATGTAAATGAAGTGATGTACAAAGTTGGCTACTCTGACCCTAAAGCCTTTCGCCTCACCTTCAAGCGTATTACAGGCTTGTCTCCTATCCAGTACCGCGCGAAGTACAATCGCGAAAATGCAGGTGAAGTAGGGGCTAATTAAATGACTGTCTGAATTCCAAAGGCGAAACCTTCGTTTTGGTCTTAAACAATTTGCTGAAAGATTGTGGGTGTTCAAATCCCAGTTCGTAAGCAATTTCACTTACTGACAGATCGGTAGTAGATAATTTTTCTTTTGCTTTTTCTATTAGCTTATCATGTATATGCTGCTGTGTGCTTTGGCCTGTTAGCATCTTCAACATCCCGCTCAAATAACCTGGTGACACGTTCAATGTATCTGCAACATATTGTACAGTAGGCAATCCTTTCTTTAATAACGTATCGCTGTTAAAATACTCAGCAAGTATTTCTTCCAGTCGGTTCAGTATATTATGGTTGCTTATTTTCCTGGTTATAAACTGGCGATGATAAAAACGGTCAGCATAATTGAACAGTAGTTCTAGTTGTGCAATAATGATATCCTGGCTGAATTTGTCAATGTTTGCACGGTATTCCTGCTCCATGCTTTGCATCATATTTATGATGGTAGTTTCCTCTTTCTCCGAAAGAAACAAAGCTTCATGTACAGAGTAGTCAAAGTATTCGTATTGCTTTATTGTTTTGGCCAGTTGTGTATGCCACATAAAATCGGGATGGATGAGTAACAGCCATCCTGAATGTTTTATCCCTTCACCGTTCTCTACCTCTATCCCGAAAACCTGTCCTGGGGAAATAAAAAACATAATCCCCTCATCAAAATCATATTCCTGTTGACCGTATTTCAATTTACCATTAAAATCTCTTTTAAGGGAGATGGAATAGAAATCAAATACCACATTTGTCGGTTCATTGTATGGCAGCTGCTTAATGGATTCAAAATTTATCACGCTTATCAGTGGATGCTCCGGTTTAGGAAGCCCCATTATCTGGTGATATTGGCTTATCGTTTTTATCCTTAAAGGTTGTTTATTTGCCATAATACAATGTAATTAATTTTGAGCAAAGGCTGCTGCAAACTCCTTTGCAAAGTCTTTCAATTTAACTTTCCCTAATATAGGCCTGTTCTTATAGTAGTCCTCGAACAATTCCCCGCTGTGCATGCTTGCATTCATTTCTACATAAGCGGCAGCAATTTGTTTCGGCATGCCGAATGCCAATACGTTCTCCAGCATCTGCTCGTTACTGATAGTTGTCCATTTCAGCTCTGGCTTTCCTATAGCCTCGCCCAGTATGCTCGCCACTTCGTTACAGCTCAGCTCTTCGCTGGCCACGTACCGTACTTTTCTGTGGGTCGCTGGTGCCGTTATTTCTTCAGCTATCGCTGCAGCAATATCTATCGGCGACACCCATGATACCACATCATTTCCGCCGTAGTTAGATGTTATGACACCCGCATTTTTTATTACAGGCAAAAAGCCAAGCAGATTATAATAGAACGCGGTGGGACGCATGAAAGTAATATCCACATCTTGCAACTCATTCAGGATCACCTCGCCTGCATGATGTCCCAGGATAAGACCTGAGTTCTTTTCCATATGTGCACCTATACTGCTTAGGTGTACCATGCGTTTTACTCCTGTTTTTGTTATTGCTTCTGCAAAATTTCCAGCTAGCTGACGGCAAAGTGCTACTAAGTCTTGATCCGAATTACGAAAATCTGTTGGCGGTATCATCGTATACACCACGTCAACACCACTAAATGTCCTGCTAAGAAACGGAATATCCTCTATAGAGCCAATGGCAGCTTTTGCTCCCAAGGCTTCAATGTCTGCTTGCCTTTCTGCTTTACTGCTTATTACAGTTACCTCGTGGCCTTTCTCCACTAGCTCCTTTGTTAGTGGTTTACCTATATGCCCTAATGAGCCTGTTACTACTATTTTCATTTGTATATTTTTTGGGTATAGCAAAAGTGCTTAGCCATCAGCTGACACACATAGCCTAATCTGCTTTTGTTGTAGCCAAAATCTGCTTTGTCGATAGTCGGCTATTAAAACTTTACTTTTGCGCATGGATTATTTCAAAAACCTGCTCGATTTATTAAAAATAGAGCGGGAGGAAGACAGGAAATCATACCGTCAGCTAATAGAAACGTCATCAGTTGTGCAGCGCAGGACCCTGGGGTACACATGGTATCCTATAGCTATAAGAGATACTGAAATGACAAGGGGCGAATACCTGAGCGTAGAAGTAGAGCGCACCACGCATCAGGACGTCAATCATCAGTTGCGGTTTGGCGTATCTGCCATGCTTTTCTCTAATCACAATCCTAAGGACGATCATGTAGAAGGCACGATTACATTTTCAAGCGGCAATAGATTAAAAATAACACTGCGTACAGATGAGTTGCCCGAGTGGGCAGATAATGGCAAGCTGGGTATCGATCTTCTTTTCGACGATAATAGTTATGATGAAATGCAGGCCGCTCTGAAGCAGGCAATAGCAATCGAAGAAAAAGAAAAAGATGCGCATCTTATCAATGTACTTACCGGCAAGGAAAAGCCAACTTTCAACACTGGCCTTTCGGCGTACACCAGCGCTAAGCTGAATACCATGCAGAATGCAGCAGTAAATAAAATACTATCTGCAAATGAATTGGCCATAGTACATGGCCCTCCCGGCACCGGCAAAACTACTACGCTGGTTCAGGCTATAAAAGAATTATCAAAACAGGAAGGCAAGCAGATACTGGTAGTAGCCCCAAGCAATACAGCAGTAGATCTCCTCAGCGAAAAGCTTTCCGATGAAGGGTTGAATGTGCTGCGCGTTGGCAACCCCGCCCGCGTTTCCGAAAAGCTCTTATCGCTTACACTCGATAGCAAGATGGCTGCGCACGCCGGTACAAAAGAAATTAAGAAGTTAAAAAAGCAGGCCTCTGAATTCAAGAACATGGCCCATAAATATAAGCGCAGCTTCGGCCGTGCAGAACGTGAGCAGCGAAAAGCCCTCTTCGATGCCGCGCATAAAATAATGAAGGATGTAGAAAAAGAAGAGCAATACATTACGGATGACCTCATAGCACGTGCCCAGGTTATTACAGCAACGCTTGTCGGTGCTAATCATTACACGGTAAGACATCTCAAGTACAATACTGTAGTAATAGACGAGGCCGGACAGGCACTTGAGCCCGCCTGCTGGATACCTATATTAAAGGCAAAAAAAGTAATACTGGCTGGCGATCATCAGCAGTTGCCACCCACTATCAAGTCAAACGAGGCTGCCAGGGCAGGATTAAATAATACCCTGCTTGAGAAATGTGTAGCCCTCCATCCCGAGGCGGTTGTTTTGCTGGAAGAACAATACAGGATGCACGAGCAGATAATGGGTTACTCTTCCGGCGTCTTTTACCAAAACAAACTAAAGGCGCATAGTTCTGTAGCGCAGCACATGTTGTTCGCGGCAGATGTTCCTTTTACTTTTGTTGACACCGCAGGTTGTGGCTTCGACGAAAAAGCAGATGGTACGAGTACCTACAATCCCGAGGAAGCTGCATTTCTCTTTAAGCATCTCACTTTATTGGCACAGGATCTGGATAAACATTACTCGGCAGAAAATTTCCCAACCATCGCCGTCATCTCCCCATACAAGCAACAAGTGCATGTTTTAAACGATCTGTTAGAGCATAACCCGCCTTTACTGGCACATGGCAAGAAAATAGCTGTGAACACCATCGACAGTTTTCAGGGTCAGGAACGCGATATAGTTTATATAAGCATGGTACGAAGCAATGCTGATGGTATAATAGGTTTCCTTTCAGACATACGCCGCATGAATGTGGCCATGACCCGCGCAAGAAAAAAATTGGTCATCATTGGCGACAGTGGAACACTGTCTTCTTTGCCATTCTATGCCAATCTCATCGCCTACGCCGAAAAGCAAAATGCGTATCAAAGTGCATGGGAGTTTATGGATGTATAAAGAATAGATGCGACAGAGACATATTTGCTGCTCAAATGCAGCTTTATACTGCTATGAGTCAAATGACTGATAATATATAAAGAAATGCATTAATTTATCCGTACCTTTAGTATTCCTCAACGATCCCAACGAAGCTGCGGCTTTTTATTTCCCACTAACGAAAGAGAATCTGGTACATTATTCTTGGATTTAAATCAATTGGAAGAATAGAAATGATCACAATAATTATCCGCGGCTTTATTGGTAAGAAGAAGGAACTAAAAAAGAAATTATGGAAACGTTCAAAGGAAGTTTTGGAGAATTGCAGTTTTATTTCAAGCCAAAGGATGAGGGTGAAACATATCTTGTAGAGCCGTATAGGCAAACAAGATTAAAACCATTCAAATTAATCAAAAGAGAAAAAGCAGATATTAATCATGAAGATAAAAGAGAATGGTTAATAGAAATTAAAGACAGCATCCCCGTTGCGATAAGAGACCTTGAATTGAATTTTAGCGATTTTATCCAGGAAAGCTTAGCTACTCACGCTTAGTAATATCCCTTTACACGGGCGCATTTACAGTTACTCTCTAGAGAGATCTCAGGTGCTTGCCTAAAATAGCACGAATGATTCGCTTTAAAATGTTGATATCTTTTTTTGGAAACGGCTATCGCGAAATTGTACCTTGCCAAATCAAGGCCGTCATCAACGATTGACCCTGCCCCAACAGGGACGTCATGTCGACCAACTGGAGACATCCCCTGAAAACATGCAATTAGCCCAATCAAAGCTCGATTGCATAAAAGTTCTTTGACATACTGTAAACCCTCAGCCATCAGAATTTCCCGATTCCCAATTTTTCCGGTAATCGAAAAATTATATCTCAAAACCTTTCCCACAGCACTTATTAACAAAATGCCTAACGGAAAAAACCGGAAATTTCCGGAAAACCCATTTACACGGTATAGGCTCCATTCGGCCCATCTCAAAAAACAGTTTTTTAATTTTGACTTTTTACTTTTTAATTCCCAAGTTTGTAACATTAATATGGCTTACAGGGAACCTGAATTAAGAACAGTAAATGTAACACGGTATGTCACCCCGCTTCGCGAGGGTGGTTCTATGCCGGCAATCGCGGAGGCAGATGATGACTTTCTGTATGTGCTCAAATTTCGTGGTGCCGGCCAGGGACCTAAAGCACTTATTGCCGAATTGATAGGTGGCGAAATAGCGCGCGCCTTGGGTATGCGCATACCCGAACTTGTATTTGCTAATCTTGATGAAGGTTTTGGCCGTACAGAACCCGATGAAGAAATACAGGACCTCCTCAAGGCCAGCATAGGCCTCAACCTTGCCTTGCATTATCTTTCCGGTTCCAAAACATTCGACCCTACTGTTACTACGGTCGATGCAAAGCTCGCCTCACAAATAGTCTGGCTCGATTGCCTTTTGATGAATGTAGACCGTACGGTACGCAACACTAATATGTTGCTATGGCACAAAGAGCTTTGGCTTATTGATCATGGTGCATCTTTATATTTTCATCATTCATGGACCAATTGGCGCGAGCAGGCAATAAAGCCTTTTGTGCATATAAAAGATCATGTGTTGCTGCCCCAGGCTACTATGCTCAGTGAAGTGGATAAAGAATTCCGCAGCATAATGAGCAACGAGCTCATACAAAAAATAATAGCACTCATACCGGCCGATTGGCTTACGGGTGATGCTCCCTTCAGCTCCGCTGACGAACATAGACAAGCCTACGCAGAGTTCTTACAAACACGTATCGCTCATTCCGAAATATTTGTAAACGAAGCACAGCATGCAGGAAAAGGACTTATTTGAGTACGCTGTCATTCGCGTCGTGCCGAGGGTAGAGCGGGAAGAATTCCTGAACGTTGGCGTTGTGCTTTATTGTGCAAAAAAACGCTTCCTCCAGGTAGCCTTCAATCTTAATGAACCACGCCTGGTAGCTTTTTCTCCCGAACTGGATATCGATGAAGTAAAAGCATATCTCTGCGCTTTCGAGCTTATATGCCAGGGTGCGGCAGCTGGGGGCAAAATAGCAAAGCTCCCTATTGCAGAGCGCTTTCGTTGGCTCACTGCTACACGCAGCACGGTAGTGCAAACATCCAAAGTACATCCCGGCTTCTGCAGCGACCCTGTCGAAATGTTGCAGCGCCTGTTTATGCAACTGGTATTGTAACAATATTTTTTACGATGTGTTCACTCCTGTTTAGTTTTTGCGTCGGATATCTGAAACAGTGTTGCTAAGGCATTATAACAGAAAAGAAATTATAGGCCTCGCGTCTTGAATTTTAGTTTTATTAGGCTAAATCAGGTTATTTTGTAGTAGCAATGTCTCTTTTCGTTTGTTCCATCAATTCCGGCAGCAATGGCAACTGTTACTATATAGGTAATGATACCGAAGCTGTGCTCATAGACGCTGGTATCACCTGTCGCGAAACGGTGAAGCGTATGAGAAAGGTCAATCTTTCGATGGACAAAGTGAAGGCGATTTTTATATCTCACGAGCATGGGGATCATATTCGCGGACTTGAGGTAATATCCAATACTTTTAATATTCCTGTTTACATTACTCCGCGCACATTACAGCATAGCAGGTTGCAACTGAATAAGGAACTGACTAGATCTTTCGCAGCCTACCAGCCCGTCCATATTGGTGCGCTTACGGTACATGCTTTCCCTAAGCTGCACGACGCTGCCGACCCGCATAGTTTTATTATCGAGGATAATGAAACAAGAATAGGTGTCTTTACAGACATTGGTACACCATGCACTAACGTTATTGACCATTTCAGCCAGTGCCATGCAGCTTTTCTCGAAGCTAACTATGATGACGATATGCTGGATAAGGGTCGATATCCTTATCACCTCAAACGCCGCATAAGAGGCGGCGAAGGCCACTTGTCCAACAAACAGGCGCTTGACCTGTTTACAGCATACAGGCCGGCACATATGAGCCACGTATTCCTGTCGCATTTGTCTAAGGATAACAATTGCCCTAAGCTGGCACATGAATTGTTTGTGGAGCACGCCGGCAATACCCATATAGTTGTGGCCTCAAGGTTCCAGGAAACACCCGTATATGAGATCAGCAGCAGGAAAGCAGCTCCTGCAAAGTCATTAAGCATATATGCACCTGCAGCCACTTCACGGCAAATTTCCTTGTTTTAGTATCCGTCTGCTTACCTTTGCCTTATGGAAGAAATCAAGCAGGTAACGTACGATAAAGGAACAATGACCAGTACCATCTGGCATTGCGACGATATACGCCTGGGGCATGCTGTTTCTAAATTTACTGATTATGTTTCTGTGCCTGCAAGCAACCATAACAACGATGTGATAAGATTGCATTTTGGCTTGAAGGGCAACTATAGCTTTTCATATCAACAGCTTGACCGCTCTTTCCACCTCCTGGGCGGCCATCATAATATGATGTACTCTAAAGATTTCGATATCGAAATTCAAAACAGGACCCTTGAGATAGAAACCTTTGGCGTTCAGTTTCCCAAAGAAATGTTTATCAACTTCACACAAAATGCAAATGATATTTTAAAGCGCTTCTCAGATAGTATAGTGAATGGCAGGAGTGTACTGTTATCAGAGAGCTGGGGTGCAATAGATAATCCTATACAGCAGGTTATACAGCAAATCATACATTGCAGATACGCTGGCGACCTGAAAAAATTATTTCTGCTATCAAAGAGCATAGAGCTGTTAGTATTATCGGCAGATGCAAGCAATGCTGCAGAGAACAGAAAAGATATTTTTATAAAAAAAGGCACTGACAAGGAAAAGATAATAGCTGTAAGAGATATCATTAATGAACGGCTAAGTAGTCCGCCAAATCTTTCTGAGATAGCCAAAATGGTAGGACTTAATGAATACAAACTCAAAAAGGGTTTTAAAGAGACCTTTGGCAATACAGTCTTTGGCTATCTTGCAGAGCAGCGTCTTCACCTTGCCCAGCAATATCTCAGGGACACAGAAAAGACCGCAGCCGAGATCGCCTTTGAATTAGGCTATGCCACACCACAGCATTTTAATAATGCTTTCAAAGGGAAATTCGGTATTACTCCGCATTCAGTTAGAAATAATCCCTAAAATGCAACCCGTTTGTATTTATACGTCATAGTATTGCGCTATAAAGCAAACGTAACATCATTTAAAAAAACTAAATCATGAGTGAACCACTATTTGTAAAGAGCAGTATAGAAATTAATGCCCCGGCCGCTGCAGTATGGGATGCCCTTGTCAATCCTGAGCAAACAAAGAAATACATGTTCGGCTGCGAAACAGTTTCCGATTGGAAACCCGGTAGTCCCTTGCTATGGCGCATGGATTATGAAGGGAAAGAACTAATAGCTGTAAAGGGCAATATTGTAGATATACAGCCTGAAAAAACGTTGGTATATACCACCATAGATCCAAACGACAAAAACATGGAAGATATACCTGAAAATTATCTTACAGTTACCTACACCCTTACTTCCGAAAATGGCAAAACAAAACTTTCTGTCAGTCAGGGCGATTACTCAAAAGTTACCAGTGGGCAGAAACGATATGAAGATACCAATGGCAATGGCGAAGGCTGGAACCCAATACTGGTGCAGATAAAAGAGTTGGTGGAGCAATGATCGTATTGTGTAAAAAAGCTGTATAGACAATCGTCTTTCTGTTAATGAAGCGAAACTATTTGATTACTAACTTTGAATTAAATATATTCATGTATTAAATAGCTTTTGTATGAAGAAACTATACACTCTTATCTTATTTATTCTGGCCTTAAATATTTCTGCCGGTGCACAGGGTTCCAGGTATGTGGATCTTGCCTTGTCGCTGCATACACCTGTTACCGGAGATACTATTATTCGCGGCGTGGATATGCTTAACATCAACTCAGAGATATTGGACGTGGGAATGTCCCCCTTTGTGCCAATAGACTCAATAGCGTATGCTATACTAATAGATGGAACGCCGCTCCAGTTTGTTGTAGGCAGTAAGCTGGTGCCATATAAAACCATCACAGATACTTTAATAAACCCCGGCGATTCCATGGCATATAATATGGCAATAGCTCTTGATACTACTTTGCCTTTTGGCACCTACGATGTATGCGTACAGGTAACCCCTTTTAATGGATCAGTCCCTATTAGTGACTCAGTCCTTACAAATAATAAAAGTTGCGCGACAATTGTGGTAAGCAAACGGCCTACTGCTGTGCCATTAATTAATGCCAATATTTCCTCAATAAATGTATATCCTAATCCCGCAGCAGATAACGTGAATTTTGAGTTAGAGATGCTCCGGAGTAATGATGTAGTGATAAAAGTGTATGATATTACAGGTCGTTTTACAGGCCTGCAGCAAAATAATCATCTTACGCAAGGGAAGCATACTATGCAGTTAAATACAGTCAACCTCCATACCGGCTTGTATATGTATCAGTTAAGCATAGGTGCTGAAACTGTTAATGGCAGATTTATTAAAAACTAACTTTTTAAACGCTTATTGCCAAGCCATTCCTCATAAGGAATGGCTTTTGTTTTATAATACTTTAACATACCGGATGTAGGCATTGGTAAGGTTGTTTTATACTCTTATTTAGGATATGTGATTGTAAAATTCTAAAAATGAGTGTTATGAAAACGAAGATGAGAATAGCAGCAATATTACTGACGACTATGAGCCTTATGCCCATAGCAAACAATACAGTAAATGCCCAACAGGTAAGGGCGCGTATAACAATTGGTACACCCCCACCGGTTTATCCTGATAATGGACAATATTATTATCCGCAAAGCAGATTTTATAACGATAACAATACCTATTACAAATACAATACGGTACATCCTTATTATGGGTACAGACATGAGCATGGCGAATATGGAAACATGCACAGGGGCTGGGACAGAAATGACAGGAACAATTACAACAACAGGAATTCTGACCGTGACATGCACAGAGATCATTCCGATTACAGGCATGATAGACGATAAAATAATGTCTCACCTTTTA
>Ga0207647_10002946_pt1 | contig 12805 bp, 7 predicted proteins | sample KBSCornC2_FD_184295 | JGI IMG/M metagenome (GOLD analysis project Ga0207647, IMG submission 184295) | Corn rhizosphere microbial communities from Kellogg Biological Station, Michigan, USA - C2 (SPAdes) (version 2) | ecosystem: Host-associated > Plants > Roots > Rhizosphere ...
ACCGCAAGATCGGCCGCGAGGACACCGTGATGGGCAAGATGGACGTCCCGGGCCGCTGGGCCGGCGGGTTCCGGGCCTGGGACGAGCACGGCCTGTACCTCGCCAGCGGCCGCGGCCTGGCCGAAGGACGTGTACTGCGGGTGCCCGCCGAGCTGCTGCGCGAGCGGATCGACGCGTGGTTCCCGCTCGCCGGGCATCTGATCAAAGGGGTGTACGGGACCGCTCGGGCGATCGAGTCGACCGCGCGGCAGCGGGAGTCGCTGATCACGCTCGGCACGCTCGCCGCCGGACTGGCGCACGAGATCAACAACCCCGCCGCGGCCGCGGCACGCTCGGTCAGCGCGCTCGACACCGCGTGCGTCACGCTGCTGTCGGCGCTGCGCGGTCTCGCGGAAGGCGAGGCCACTGCCGCCCAGTTCAGTGCGCTCGACGAACTGCGGCTCGAGCTCGGCACGGTGACGGCAGCACCGGATCCGGTGGATCTCGCCGACCACGAGAACACGATCGCGGACTGGCTCGACGACCGCGGCGTCGACCGGTCCTGGTTCATCGCGCCGCCGCTCGCCGCGGCCGGTGCGAGCGTGGACTGGTGCGACCGCGCGGCCGGCGTCCTCGGCGACGCCCTCGGGCCCGGTCTCGAATGGGTCGCCAGCACGCTGGCGGCCACGACGCTCCTCGGCGAGGTCAAGGAGTCGACGCGGCGGATCAGCGAGCTGGTCGCCGCGGTCCGCTCGTACTCGCAGATGGACCGCGGCTCGATCCAGACGATCGACGTGACCGAGGGCATCGAGAGCACGCTGGTGATGCTCGGCCACAAGCTCCGTGACGGTGTCGAGGTGATCCGCGCGTACGGCGCCGACGTACCCCGGATCGACGCGTACGCCGGTGAGCTGAACCAGGTGTGGACCAACCTGATCGACAACGCCGTCGACGCGATGGAGGGCGCCGGCACGTTGCGGATCACGACCAGGACGGACGGCGACCGGGTCGTGGTGGAGTTCACCGACACCGGGCCCGGGATGCCGCCGGAGGTCGCGGCCCGCGCGTTCGAGCCGTTCTACACGACCAAGGACGTCGGCAAGGGCACCGGTCTGGGCCTCGATATCGCCCAGCGGATCGTCGCCGAACACCACGGCGGCACGATCGGCATCACCTCACGACCCGGCGAGACGACACTGCAGGTCAGACTGCCCAGACAACCGGCCGGCTGACCTGCCCGGACTTACGTGTCGTGCTCGAGGAGACGGACCCGGGGAACCTTCAGCAGTTTGCGGGCCTTCGTGATCCAGTCGGAGCACAGGAACGCCGCGGCGGTCTCGGGCCAGGCGACGACCACGACCTCTTGGCAGCCGGTGGCCTTCACCATCTGCATCAGCGCAAGCAGCACCTCGCCGTGCGTGATGGAGACGTGCACCGGGTAGCCGCTGGCCACCCGGAGTTGCCGGGAGCTGTGCTCGATCACCGAGGCGAGATCGACGGCCGGGTCCGCGAGCACCGCCGTCGGTGTTCGCCCCGGGCCCGGCGGCGCCGCCGGCGGACTGATCCGCGCCGACGGTCCGGTCGCCGAGCCGACCACGGACGCCGAGCCGGTCAGACCGGCCACGTCCGCGAACGACGAGCCCAGTAAGGCCATCGGACCGCCGAACCCGCGCTCGGGGTGGCTGGAGACGAGCAGGTGGTAGTCCACGGGTTCCTCACGCTTTGCGTGCAGGGCGGCAACGCGGCGCGCGTCGCCCTCGCTCATCTCCCGCTCGATGAGCACAACCACGTCGTACGTCATGCGTGGCTCCCTTCGCGTCAATTCCGTTGTACTCCTGCACGGGACCGGGCCAAAGCACCGGCCGCGCGTCCGTCACGGAATTGTCAAACTCCTCTCAGGCTCCTCTTAGGGAGTCGCTTCGAGGCCGGCGCGGGCGCGGGAGTCGGGGGCCAGGCCGGTCAGCAGGTGCGGCGCGTCGATGAGTGACAGGCTCGCGCCGTCGAGGAGACGCGGGTGCAAGGCATACACCTCCGCGCCCGCGCGCGGCGTGACGTCACCGGTCAGCACGGCCACGAAGTCGGCCCGTTTCGCGGCGTCCTCGTCCCAGCTCCGGTCCGGCTCCAGCCGCAGCGTGACCCGCCGGGCGAATCCCGCCGGCTCCTCGGCCGGGCCGCGGACGTAGCCGACGACCGAGCCGTCGGCGCACCGGACCGCGATCTCGTCGGTCCGCGCGGCCGCGTGCCAGCAGCAGATCTCCCACAGGCTGACCCGGTCGCCCGCGCCGTGCACCTCCTCCATCGTCGCCGCCATCAGCCCGAGATGGCCGCCGTACCGCGCGATGTTGTGGCCGTAGCCGGCCGCGCCGAGGTTCACGTCGTACCAGCGGAGCTCCTTGGTGTGCAGGTCGACGCCGAACGGCAGCAGGATCTTCGCCGGCCCGGCCAGGTCGAACCGCTCCACGACCGCCGCCGGGTCGAACAGCGCGGTCGGCTGCCGGAGGACGCCGACGAACCCGCGCTCCAGCTCGTCGAACGGTACGTCGTTGTAGCTGAACACGACCGGCAACAGGTAGCGGCCGCCGACCCGGCGCACCGCGCGCAGGTCGATGTCGACGAACTCCGTCGAACCGTCCGGGCCGGGCGCCGACGTCAGGTCGCCGGAATGCACCAGGGCGTCCTCGTCGAACCGCAGCCGGGTGTAGTCGCACAGCCCGACGAACGCCCACTCCTCGTCGAAGACCGCCACCGACAGGTCGAGATCGACCCGCCGGCCGCGCGGCTCGACCCAGTGCAGGAACAACCGGAGCAGCTGGTCCTGCGGGATCGGCACCGCACTGCCCCGCGTCATCCGCAGCAGGCTCGACGACGCGCTCCGCTCCGAACCGGGCGCGGCCAGCCGGGCCAGCTCCTCGTCCAGGAACGCCCGCCGCCAGCGGGGCAAACCGGTTGCCCGGCGCAACATTTCACCGACCAGCACCGCGGACAGCTCGCCGGCGAGCGCGCTCGGCAACGGCTCCCGGTCGTCGACCGCCGTCCAGATCCGGGCCGTCCCGCCGCGGGGGAAGAACAACCGCAGCTCTCCGGGCGGCGTCCGGACCTGGCCGAGGGCGGCCGTCAGAACGGCCGGCGACACGTCCGACACCGCGGTCGTGAGGGCGTCGACGAGGACCGAGTGATGCTGCTGCGGAAGTGCGCGCGCGAGGTGCAGCAGGCGGCGCACCAGCTCGCCGGGGCGCTGCATCAGCAGATCGAGCGCCTGCTCCGGCCGCCCTTGGGCGAAAGCACCCTCGACGCGTGCGGCGAACGTGCTCATCACGAGCCGCCCGTCCTCCACGCGCACCAACGGATGCCGGGCGGCTGCACCCGCCACCGCCCGGCCGGCCGCGGTCCCGAGATCCAGGTCGGTCCGCCGCAGGACCGCGAAGGCCAGCGCGGCGACCGGGAAGCGGGTCGCGAACTCGAACGGATGCAGGTTCTCCCCGATCCGCTTCCAGGCGCGCTCGTGACGGAGCATGTCCTCCACGAGCGTCTCGACGGGCATCCGGTCGAGACGCTGCAGCACGAGCCGTCGAGTCGCCCGCGGCAACGACCGGCGCCGGGCCGGCGGCGTCCGCAACCCGGGGTCGGCATCCATCAGCGCGAACACCAGTCGCAGGACGTCGGTCGCGGTGCCGGCGCGATCGATCAACGCGGGCTCGTCCGCGAGGAAGTGCGCGAGGACCAGCGCCCGGGTCTCGCGGACCGGGATGTCCGCAGGGATCCAAGCCGGGCTGGCGCCGTCGAGCAGCACCAGCAGATCGGCACGGTCCGCGGCCGACAAGGGGGCTCGTCGTGCGAGCAGGACCTCGACGGTCTGGCGGACCGAGTCGGCCGTGGCCAGGGAGAGCAGCCGCAGACGATCCGAACGGACATGCGCGGGCGGCTCCTCGGCGAGTGACGGCTTGAGGAACGGATCGCCGGGGTCGATGCGCCGGAGGCAGAGTGGACAGGCGCTGAGGTCGGTGCCGTCCCAGCAGGTGCGGCAGACCAGGTGCGCGCAGGGGGCGACCGCGTGCACGGAGGCCGTGTCACCGCAGAGCACGCACGGCTGCTCCGGCTCCTGCAGCAGCCGAGCGAAGACCCGGTTCACGTAGAAGGTCTCGGTGTTGCCCGGAACGGTCGCCGGGAAGCCACGGAACAGCGGTGTGTGGTCGGCGTCGGCGCCTGACTCGGCGTCGAGCAGGTCGAGCAGCGCGCTGCCGAACCCGGCCAGTGCGGGCGCCGACAGCGAGGCGCAGTGCCGGTACAGGCCGACCGAGAGCAGGAGGCCGCGCTGGATCAGGTCGGCCTGGAGCGCGGACAGGCCCGCCTGGATCGTGAGCGGACGGCGCAACCACCGCCAGGCGGAGCGCCGGACCGGCGGGGTCAGGGCGGTGGCGTCGACGAGCCGGCGGCGGCGCAGCAGGACGGCCGCTCGCGGGTCTCCTGATGGCTCCGGCATGCGCGACTCCCCCGGTGAGCACGGTCTGTGCGTCTGTCAGGACGGCGCCAGGGGCGGAGAGCGGACGCGCTACTTGGCCTGGTGAAGGAGAAGGAAGCACGTCCAGGAGCCGCCCCTGGCACCGAGAACGCTACCGGGCGCCACCGACAGTTTCGGTGCGCTCGCCGGGCCCACAAAGAAGAGCTCCGGTAGCAGGGTCGGGGCCGCCCCGCCCAGACCCCGCTACCGGAGATCTCCAGAGTAGAACGTTCACCCAAATCGCGCGCCACCGGGTCCCCGATTCGGCGGTGAACTGGCACTGATGCGCCGCGCCGGTGACCGACGGCAGGCAGCAGGCCACGGACCGTGAACGCCGATACCCGCGCGAAAATCACGGGTAAGGTCAATTCACGAGGCGTCGGGGTTCAACTCGTGAATGCCTTCTCCGGAACGTAAGAAATGCGTTAAGAAATACCGCCGGTCACCAGTCGTTACCGCCACCGGAGAACCAGTCGTTACCCGCGCCGGAGAACCAGTCGTTACCGCCGGTGAACCAATCGTTGCCACCGTCGAACCAATCGTTGCCGCCGGTGAACCAGTCGTTGCCGGTACGGACGGTACGGACGGAGTGCGCTGGGATCTGCATGGTTTTCGACCCTTCTCGATGCTGACCAACTGGTGGAATGCCCGGGACACCGGGGTGACCTGACGTGAACAGGTCGTTACTATGAACACATAACCGCTCAGATCTACCGCTTGTGAGGCTGATGATGATTCTGATCGGTCGGAGCAACGGGTTGCCACCCAGGCAATGGAAGCTCTGGTCACTGCCCAGGACCGCATTGGCTTATGTGATCGCGATTGATGTGATTGCGGTGACGATAACCACACTCGCGGTCCGGAGCACGGCCGTCGGGCCGAATTCCGGGGTCACGCATTCGGAGTGGGTGGCGTTCGTCGTCCTGGCGGTGGCCTCGACGCTGCACCTGGAGTGTGCCCGCGGAATCGAGCGCCGACGCGAGCTGGCCGCGAACACCTCGCCGCACACCAACCTGAAGTGCTTGTGGATCTTCGCGGCGCTGCTGCTGCTCCCGCTGTCGCTGGTCATCCCGCTGGTGGTGCTCTCGTACACGTACTCCTGGTTCCGGGTGTACGGACGCACCATCGCGCACCGCAAGGTCTTCTCGACGGCGACGTACATCCTGGCCAGCGCGGCGTCGGCCGCCGTGCTGCGGGCCGGCGGCCTGCTGGAGGCGCCGCGGGTGCCGACCGGTTTCTGGTCGCTGCTGGTGGTGCTGGCCGCGGCCGCGACCTGGTGGCTGGTGAACTACGCGCTGGTGATCGGCGCGATCCTGCTCTCCAGTCCGGAGGCCACCGCGCGTGAGGCGCTCGGGGACCTCTCCAACCAGTTGGTCGTGTGCGCCGGCCTGGGTCTCGGAATCGCGATCGCCGCGGTCCAGACGTCGTACCCGTGGGTCGTTCCGGTGCTGATGGTGACGGTGCTGGCGCTGCACAGGGACCTGCTGCTCCCGCAGTACCAGCGGGCCGCCGGCATCGACAACAAGACCGGCCTGGCCACCTCGTCGTACTGGGCGAGCGCGGTGCCCGCGGAGCTCGCCCGTGCGGACACACTGCGCAGCACGGTCGGTCTGCTGATGCTGGACCTGGACAAGTTCAAGGAGATCAACGACACCTACGGGCACCCTGCCGGCGACGAGGCGCTGCGCGCTGCCGGTGAGGCGATCCGTGCGGAGGTGCGGAACGGCGATCTGGTCGCGCGGGTGGGTGGAGACGAGCTGGCGGTGCTGCTGCCGGGTGCGTTCGAGTCCGAGGTGCTGGAGATCGCGGAGCGGATCAGGGAGCGCCTGGTGGGCCTCACGGTCGCGGTCAGCACGACGGACGGGGGCACGACGACGCTCGACGGCGTGCCGGCCTCGTTCGGCGCGGCCGTGTACCCGGAGGTCGCGAGCACGATGGACCAGCTGATCCTGGCCGCCGACGACGCCCTGCTCACGGCCAAGCGGTCCGGGCGGAACAAGATCGTCGTCGCCCGCCCGAACCAGCCTGCAGACCATCCCGCTCTCCAGGCGGACAAGGCTCCTGAGCAGGAGTCAGCGCCGGAGACTGATCAGCGCCTTACCCCGTAGCGTGCGGTTCTCGAGCGCCCGATGCGCATCGGCCACGTGGTCGAGGTCGTACACCTGATCGATGACCGGCCGGAGGTCCCCGGCCGCCGCCCGGGCGATCACGTCGGCACCCGTGACGGCCGTCGTCGTGGAGTCGGCGCGAAGGTCCATGATGCCCTTCACGGTGATGCCGCGACGCTCGGCCTCGGCAGGGTCGTACGCCGCGAATCCGCCGCTCGGCGCGCCGTGGGCGGAGAACCAGCCGCCGTCGGTGACCACGCTGAACGCGGTCGCACCGAGTTCGCCGCCGGCGCCTTCGAACACGATGCCGGCGCCGCGTCCGTTCGTTGCCTCGAGCACTGACTTCTCCCAGCCCGGCCTGCTGTAGTCGAGCAGGACGTCGGCGCCCTGCGCCCGGCTGAGCTCCAGCTTCTCGTCGCCGCGGGCGGCCGCGACGACACGGGCTCCGGCCTGGTGGGCAAGCTGGATCAGGAGCAGACCCATTCCGCCGGCGGATGCGGTGATCAGGACGTCCTGGCCGGCCATCGGCGGCGCGAGTTCCTCGAGCATGAGAGCCGTGAAGCCGTCGCCGTACACCGCGACCGCGGTCGGCAGGTCGAGCTCCGGCGGCACCTCGACCAGGTCGGTCGCGGTCAGGGCGAGTTCGGCGTGCGCACCGAAGGCGACGCCGCGACCGACGACGGTCTTGCCGATCCAGTCCGCATCCACACCAGGACCGACTGCCCGCACCTTTCCGCCGAGATTGGTGCCCGGCACGTACGGCGTTCGTACGTCGAAGAACTCGCCGTACGCGCCCCGCCGGATCGCGGTCTCGACGAAGATCACGTCCGCGATCGCGACCCCGACGAGCACCTGCCCGGCCGCAGGCTCGGGATCCGGGACCTCACGGGTCTCGATCACGTCCGGACCGCCGAACCTGGTCACCACTGCTGCACGCATATCCACACTCTCCGGTTTGTCGTCGGGAGCTTCCGAGCGTGCAACCTCAACCAGAGTTCAGGTCAAGTCGGACTTGTCGGTGGTCCGGCGTACTGTGCAGGGCATGTTCGACGCCGTCTTCATGCCCGCCGACCCGCCGCGCGCGGGCCGGCTGGCGTTGTACGGCGACCTGGCCGGCTCGGGCGAGACGGCTGACGGCACCGTCGACGTCGTCCTCCCCCGCGGCACCACCGTCCGCCGCAGGACCGTCCCGGCCCGCTTGCTGTCGATGGAAGAGGTGCTGGCCCGGCTGACCGAGCCAGACTCCGACCGCGACGCGACGGGGAGCTGGGCAGCCTGGCGGGCGGCGGGGCTTGCGGGACTGGTGCTGATCGGGCGGGGGCGGTTGGTCCCGGACCACAGCCCGGAGGGTTACGGCGCGTGGCGTGTGGCTCCGCTGGACCCGATCGACCGCGCCTGGCTGCGGAACCTGGGCGCCGCCATGCCGGCGTACGGTCATGCCCTGCCGATCGACGGCACCCGACCCGTGCGACTGCGAGAGCCGGAGCCGCTGATCCGTGCGTTCTGGGACGCGCTGGCGGACACGCTTGTCCGCACTCCCGCGGCGGCTGTCGCCACGCATCCCGGCGCCGCGCCGTTCGCGGCCATCGAACCGACAGCCCTGCCCGGAGCGACGAGTTGGCTGGACGAGACCGCTCTGGCCGAAGAGGCCGGCACCCGCCTGGTCCTCCGCATCGAGCCGCCCGACTCCGCCGACGCGCTCGACTTCCGGGCGGTTCTGCAGTTGCGGAGCGGGGTCGACCCGAGCCTGCTCGTCGACGTCGCGGACATGTGGAACGCACCCGCAGCCGTCCTCACCGCCCTCGGCGAACGCGCCGAGACCGATCTCCTGCTCGCTCTCCGCCGCGGTGCGCGGGTCTGGCCGCCACTCGGCTCGGCGCTGCGCGACGCCGCGCCCGAAGAGGTTCCGATCGACGACGTCGCGCTCGAGGAACTCGCCGAAGGCAGCACGGCGCTGGAGGGCGCCGGCATCGAGGTGCTCTGGCCGACCGAGCTCTTCGCCGGCGAGCTGGCCGTCCGCGCCACCGTCGCAACGCCGTCCCCCGGCGCCGTCACCGGCCCCGATTTCAGCCTGACCGATCTGGTCGCGTTCCGCTGGCGTCCCACCCTCGACGGCGAGGACCTGACCGAGGCCGAGGTCGCCGCACTCGCCGAGGCCAAGCGCCCGATGATCCGGATGCGCGGCCGCTGGATCCGGGTCGACCACGACGTCGTCCGCCGGCTCCGCAACGGTTCCGGGCGCAAGCTCACCGGCGCCGAAGCGCTCGGCGCCGCGCTCACCGGGACCATCGACGTGGACGGCGAGCTCGTCCCGTTCGACGCCGACGGGTCCCTGGCCGCGATGCTCGGCCGGCTGCGCGCGACCGAGGAGCCGGCATCGCTCGCCGAGCCCGCCGGGCTGCGCGCGACACTTCGCGACTACCAGCGCCGCGGCGTCGCCTGGATGGCGCAGCTGGCCAACCTCGGCCTCGGCGGCTGCCTCGCCGACGACATGGGCCTCGGCAAGACCATCCAGGTGATCGCGCTGCACCTGCAGCTGGCAGGACGCGGACCGACCCTGGTCGTCTGCCCGTCGACACTGCTCGGCACCTGGGAGCGTGAGTTCGAGCGGTTCGCCCCCGACGTGCCCACGCGCCGCTACCACGGCGCCGGCCGAAACCTCAGCGATCTCGCCCCGGACGAGGTCGTGCTCACGACGTACGGCGTGGTGCGCCAGGATCACCGGGTGCTCGGTGAGATCGCGTGGGGCCTGGCCGTCGCCGACGAGGCACAACACGCGAAGAACCCGCTGTCCCGCACCGCCCGCGCTCTGCGAACGTTGCCGTCAGCAACCAGGATCGCGCTGACCGGGACGCCGGTGGAGAACCGGCTGTCCGAGCTGTGGTCGATCCTCGACTGGTCGGCGCCGGGGCTGCTCGGGACGCTCGACCGGTTCCGCCACGACGTCGCCGTACCGGTCGAGCGGTTCCACGACGAGGAGGCGACCGCCCGGCTCGCGCGGGTGACCCGCCCGTTCCTGCTCCGGCGGCGCAAGAGCGATCCGGGGATCGCTCCCGAGCTGCCGCAGAAGACCGAGCACGACGTCGTCGTCCCGCTGACCACCGAGCAGGCCACGCTGTACCAGGCCGTCGCGAAGGAGACGCTGGCGAAGATCGAGGAGGCGGAGGGCATCGCGCGGCGCGGGCTCGTGCTGAGTCTGCTCACGCAGTTGAAGCAGGTGTGCAACCATCCGGCGCAGTTCCTGCACGAGCCCGGCCCGCTCGAGCGCCGCTCCGGCAAGCTCGCGGCGCTGGACGAGTTGCTCGACGTGATCCTGGCCGAGGGCGAGTCGGTGCTGATCTTCAGTCAGTACGTCGAGATGTGCCGGCTGATCGAGGCGCATCTCGCGGCGCGGCAGGTCAAGACGCTGTTCCTGCACGGCGGCATCGGGGTGCGCAAGCGCGAGGAGATGGTCACGCAGTTCCAGTCCGGCGAGGCTCCGGTGTTCCTGCTGTCGTTGAAGGCCGGCGGGGTCGGGCTGACGCTGACACGGGCAACGCATGTCGTGCACTACGACCGATGGTGGAATCCGGCCGTCGAGGACCAGGCGACGGACCGGGCGTACCGGATCGGTCAGGACCAGCCGGTGCAGGTGCATCGCCTCGTCACCGAGAACACGCTCGAGGACCGGATCGCCACGGTGATCAACGCGAAGCGGGATCTCGCGGACGCCGTCGTCGGCTCGGGTGAGGCGTGGTTGAGCGAGCTGTCCGACACGGAGCTGACCGAGCTGGTCGAGTTGTCGACAGGGCCGGTTCGTTCCGGGGCGGCGAGTGCCTACAACCCTTCTGCCGTTGGGAAATCCGATGCCTGACGACGAGCGGAGGCCAGGGCAAGGCCGCGCCCGGCAGACCGACGGCACGCCGCAGCCGACTGCGGCGGGGCCGGCGTGGTGGCGGAGCCGCGAAGACGCGGGGTTGCCGGCTGCCAGGGGGCCGGGGAGCCGGCGGTCGTTCGGGGCGACGTGGTGGGGGCGCGCCTGGTTGGAGGCGCTGGAGCAGCGGGCCCGGCTCGATCCGGGCCGGCTGTCGCGCGGCCGGTCGTATGCGCGGCGTGGCAGTGTGCTCGACCTGACCGTCAGCCCGGGCGAGGTCGAGGCCGTGGTGCAGGGCAGCCGCGTCACGCCGTACCAGGTGACCGTCCGGATCCGCGCCTTCTCCGCGGACGAGTGGGACGCCGTGCTCGAGATCGTCTCAGCGCAGATCGGGCGGGTCGCGGCACTGCTCGACGGCGAGTTGCCACCGGAGGTCGTGGACGACGTCCGGGCGGCCGGGCTGGATCTCCTGCCGGGCGCGGGCGAGGTCCTGACGAACTGCAGCTGCCCGGACTTCGCCGTACCGTGCAAGCATTCCGCGGCGGTCTGCTATCTGGTGGCCGATGCGCTCGACGACGACCCGTTCGCCTTGCTCCTGCTGCGCGGCCGACGCAAGGACGAGCTGCTGGAAACGCTCCGGTCCCGTCGCGGTAGGAGTGCTGTGGTCGCGCCGCGCACTCCGCCGCCGGCCGGCATCCCTGCGATCGCTGCGTTCTCCGCCGCCGCTGGTGTGGTGCCGGTGCCCGCTCCGCCACGGCCGCTCAACGCGCCCGGCGTCCCTGTCGCGGTCAAGGTGCTGGATCCGCCACGGTCCTCCGGCGTCGACGTCCGCGACCTGGTCGCGCTGGCGACCGACGCCGCCCGTAGGGCCTGGGAGCTGGCCTCCGGCGACGCCGACCTCGACCTGACGTACGAGCAGGACCTCGCGCGGCGGGCCGCGGACCTTCTCGGTACGCCGGACCTCGCCGACCTCGCGCATCGCGCCGGCATCTCGGCCCGTCAACTCTCCGCGTGGGGCACTGCCTGGCGCCACGCCGGCCGCGGCGGCCTGGCCGTCACCGCCGACGCGCCGCACGATGTCGACCCCGACTCCCTGACCGATGCAGTGGCTGTCCTCCCGAACGCCACCGTCGAAGCCAACCGCGTCACCGCCGGCAAGCTCCAGCTCCGCCTCGGCCAGGACAACCTCTGGTACCGCTTCGACCAGAGCTTCAACGACTGGACCCTGACCCGCCCACCAACCCCAGACCCTCAAGACCTGGTTTAGCCCGCCCGATCGCCGAGTCGTGAGATTCGGTCGCGAACAGGAGCCGGGATCCACGACTCGCGGGAGCGGGTGCCGACCAATCGCCACGACTCGGCGGGCGGGATCTGGCTGATCTTCTCGCCCGCACCGGGCACGGCTCGAGCTTGTCGCCCATCCGCCTATTGTGCGGCCGGGCGGCGGAGGGAGGTGTGTTGTTCGAGGGCTTCGACGAGGTGCGCGGCGATCTTCGCGTGGCCGGCGACCGTGGGGTGGACGAGGTCGGTGCAGTCGTCCTCGGTGATCCAGCCGGTGGAGTCGACACAGACCAGGTCCGGGTCGTCGACCGTCTTCACCGCGGCCTGGATCGTCTCCGCGTGCTTCCCGCTGAAGGGGGTGAGCGCCACGATCGTCGCCGACGGGTACGCCGCGCGCACCCGGCGTACGTAGTCCGCGTACTCCTCGATCTCCAGCGTCGGGTCGTTCACGCCGAGGTTGACCACGATCACGTCGGACGGCTCGACCCGCTCGGCCGGCGAGCCGGCGAAGTTCCACCCGAACGAATCGACCCCGGCGGGCACCTCGCCGTTGCCCGGCTTGCTGATCCCCTGGCTGCCGAACCCGACCTGGTACGCCGTGGCGCCGAACGCCCGCGCGGTGAGATACGCGTACGACGTCGTACCGTCGGCGCCCTCGGACTCCGGGTGCTCGCTCAGCGACCGCACGCCCTGCGTGATCGAGTCGCCGTAGAACTCCAGCCGCGGGCCGCCCGGCCGGCCACTGAGCCGCAGCCGCGACTTCACGTCCAGCACCAGACCGGCGAACACGACCGCACACTCGAACGGCGGGTTCCACCGGTTGACGTGCTCGTTCACGTCCTTGACCACGACCTCGACCCGGTGCCGGCCGTCGGGGGCCTCGACCTCGACGACCGGCTCGTCGATCACGTGCAGCCGGGGCTCGCCGTCGTCGACCGTGATCCACAGGTGCGGCGCGACCGTCAGCCCGTCGGTGTCGAACAGCAGCTGCAGCCGCTCACCGGCGTACGAGAACGAGATCCGCGACCCGGAGTTGACCGTGATCGCGACGCCGGGCTGGTGTCCCCACTGTCCCTCGAGGACGAT
>Ga0207647_10002949_pt1 | contig 12802 bp, 13 predicted proteins | sample KBSCornC2_FD_184295 | JGI IMG/M metagenome (GOLD analysis project Ga0207647, IMG submission 184295) | Corn rhizosphere microbial communities from Kellogg Biological Station, Michigan, USA - C2 (SPAdes) (version 2) | ecosystem: Host-associated > Plants > Roots > Rhizosphere ...
AGGACAAGATATCCATCGACTGCGCGCGCGTGATGCGCGGCATGAATTCCATCGCCAGCGCCTCGAAGCCCGCGGCGGCATAGGCATCGACCCGCGCCCGCTCACCGAAGGGATTGAGGCCGGCGACGATCCACGCGCCCGATTTGGCGCCCACCAGGCTGGCAGGATCGGGGCCCTGCACGCCGAGGATGATGTCCGCATCCTTCAGCGTGGCGGCGCGATCGCCGAGCTTCGCGCCGGCGTCGGCATAAGCCTGATCCGAAATCGAGGCGCCGGAGCCAGCGCCATTTTCCACTGCGATTTCCGCACCCAGCCCGGCGAACTTCTTGACCGTCTCAGGCGTCGCGGAAACGCGCTTCTCGCCGGCCGTGCTCTCCTTCACGACCGCGATCCGCACAGTCATCGGATCAGTGCGTGATCAGCAGCATGACGATGACGCCGATGATCGCACAGCCGATCGCGCCCCATTTGAACAGACCGATGAAATGCGCATAGGTCCGCTCATGTGCGGGCATGTCGATCTTGGCGCCGCCTTCGGCCATCTGTCCGTCCCCATTGTTCGCTCAGTCCGGAGCTGATTAGCGGGTGGCGGAGCTGGCCTCAAGCACGGATCGACGCAGATTCCCACGGCGGGCGAGTCTTTCCTGCAACACCCACAACAGGTTGAGTCCGCATCACCCCCTGGACTCCCATATCCTGTGGATAACTTTGCGTGCGGGCGGCCAACGGCTCGTCCGATCGGGGACTCCCCTCGCCTGCGCCGACTTGACCGCGGAGTCCGCAAGGCGCCATCAGGCATCACTCGTGCTGATCAAACAAGGGGGCATTAGCGTGGGTGCGCTGCGACCGATACGAAAGGCCGATGCGCGCCCGGCTTTGGCGCTGCTGCCGCTCGATACGATCCTGCAGGGCGATTGCGTGGCCGAAATGGCCAAGCTGCCCGACAAATGCATCGACATGATCTTCGCCGATCCGCCCTATAATCTGCAACTCGGCGGCGACCTTCACCGGCCCGAAGGCGGCAAGGTCGACGCGGTAATGGATCATTGGGACCGGTTCGACAGCTTCGAAGTCTATGACCGTTTCACCCGCGCCTGGCTCACCGAGGCGCGCCGTATCCTGAAGGATGACGGCACGCTCTGGGTAATCGGCAGCTACCATAATATTTTCCGTGTCGGCGCGGCGCTGCAGGATGCGGGCTTCTGGATCCTGAACGACATCGTCTGGCGCAAGGCCAACCCCATGCCCAATTTCAAGGGGACGCGCTTCACCAACGCACACGAGACGATGATCTGGTGTTCGAAGAATGAGAAAGCGCGCTACACCTTCAACTATCGCGCGATGAAGGGCTTGAACGACGACGTGCAGATGCGCTCCGACTGGAGCCTCCCCATCTGCGGCGGCGCCGAGCGGCTGAAGGATGACGACGGGCACAAGACCCATCCGACCCAGAAGCCTGAAAGCCTGCTCTATCGCGTATTGCTCGCGGCGTCGAAGCCGGGCGACATCGTGCTCGATCCCTTCTTCGGCACGGGCACCACCGGCGCGGTCGCGCGCCGCCTGCGCCGCCGCTGGATCGGCATCGAGCGTGAGACCAAATATGTGAACGCCGCCCGCGCGCGCATCAATTCCACCCTGCCGCTCGATGAAAGCGCGATGGAAGGTGTGCCTGAAAAGGCCGCCCAGCCGCGCGTCGCGTTCGGCTTGTTGGTCGAAAGCGGCATGATCGCGCCGGGCACCATCCTAACCGACGCCAAACGCCGCTGGCACGCGGAAGTGAAAGCCGATGGCTCGCTCGTGTGTGGCGTGCAAGGCGGGTCAATCCATCGCCTGGGCGCAATCCTTCAGGAAGCGCCCTCATGCAACGGCTGGACCTTCTGGCATATCGAGGAAGCGGGCAACCTGGTCGCGATCGACGCGCTCAGACAGAAACACTTGGCGGAGTTTGCCGCCTGACCGGTTCCCTCGTCCCCCGGCGCAAGCCGGGGCCCAGCTTCACCGAAGTCGCGCTAAAAGTAGGCTAAGGCTGTCCTGCGGATACCCCGGTCCGAACTGGAACCCGGCGTCCGCCGGATAACAATGGCGAGCCTTAATAGCCTGCCGCTTTCAATTGCGCGCGCAAGTTCTGCAGGGTTGGTTCGGACACGGGCGGCAGCTCGGCCGCCGGCTTACCATGACGTAAGCGCTCCCTGTCCTTTTCAGAAGGGTTGGCAATGCGAAGACGTACCGGAGCATAGCCGATTGCCTTGATGCCGAGCTGCGCCGCCGCGCCGCGCGAGAGATCGATGATACGGGGTCCTTTGATGAAGGGGCCACGGTCATTGATGCGCACGATGATCCGCCGCCCGGTCTGGAGTGAGGTCACCTCGACATAGGTCGGCAGCGGCAACGTCGTATGGGCGGCGGTGATCCAATCCGGGCGAAAGCGTTCGCCGTTGGCGGTCTTGTTGCCCGATTCCGGGCCATACCAACTCGCATAGCCAAGCATGTCATAGGTTGGGTCGGCCGCAGGGACGAAGGTCTGACCGCGCACCGTATAAGGGCGGCCGATCCGAACCGGCGTGTCACTCACCGGGCGATAATTGCCGCCCGCGCACCCGGATAAAGCCAAAATCGCTCCCGCGGCTACAGCGTCCGCAATCCGAAACTTCCCCATCACGCTGCTTCTAAAGACTGGCGGGGCGTGCATAAAGCGCAAGGATCGATCATTCCGACAGGGGCCTGGCTCCTTTCCCACGCGATCCGAACGGCGCTAAGTAGGGTCACATGAGCCTCCGCCACCCGATCCATCGCGAAGGTCACGCTATCGATCGCGTCGGCTGGCTGCGCGCCGCGGTGCTCGGCGCAAATGACGGCATCCTCTCCACCGCCAGCTTGATCGTCGGCGTGGCCAACGCGTCTACCGATACGCGAGCGGTGCTGATCGCGGGAACAGCCGGACTGGTCGCCGGTGCGCTTTCCATGGCTGCCGGCGAATATGTGAGCGTCAGTTCTCAAGCTGATCTGGAAAAAGCCGATCTCAACCGCGAACGGCGCGAACTCCGGGACGACCCGGAGGGCGAGCTCAAGGAGCTGACCGGCATTTATGTGCGCCGTGGGCTGGACCGCGAGACTGCGGGAGAGGTCGCGCGGCAGCTGACCGCGCATGATGCGCTGGGTGCGCACGCGCGCGATGAGCTCGGCCTTTCCAAGGCGACCCAGGCGCGCCCGGTTCAGGCGGCATTCTCCTCAGCCGCATCGTTCGCAGGCGGTGCGATAATACCGGTGCTGGTCGCGGCGACGGTGCCGTTCGATCGCATTTCATCGGTGGTCATGCTCATATCCATCGTGCTGCTGGCGATGCTCGGCGCGCTGGGCGCGCGTATGGGCGGAGCGCCGACCGGCAAGGCGGTTGTGCGCGTCGTCGTGCTTGGGGTCGCCGCGATGCTGCTCACGATCGGGCTCGGACGGCTGTTGGGCACGACCATCTGACCACTGCAACGCGCGGCAATTCCGATTTCCGGGTGCCTTCCGCGGCTCTACAGCGGCACGACAACTCGCCACGGAAGACATGATGAGCGATCGCCTTTTTCTCCGCCCGACCGGCTTCGTCGATGCACCCTTCGGCTATGATGGTCAGGTACTGCGGCTGGCGGGCGGGCTGTGTTTCTTCGCGCACGTCGAGCTCATCCGCGTTTCCGATGGAGACCGTGTCAGCCAGACCTTGCTGCCGGTTGAAGAGTTGGACGCGCATCTGAATGCGCTTCCAGCTGAAGTGGCCGAACCGGCTCGCGCGATTCTTGCGCGGCTCACCACCCCCCGCGCGTCACTCAAACTTGGGGCCCGCACTATTCCGCTCGACCAACCGCAGGTGATGGCGATCCTCAATGTCACGCCCGACAGCTTCTCGGACGGCGGCAAACACTCCGATCCGGCACTCCATGCGATGGACATGCTCCAGGCTGGAGCGGCGCTGATCGACGTCGGCGGCGAATCCACCCGCCCCGGCGCGAAGCCGGTCTGGGAAGGCGATGAGATCCAGCGCGCAGTGCCCGTGATCCAGCGCGTAACGGCGGGCGGTGCGGCAATCTCGATTGATACGCGCAAGGCAGGTGTGATGGAGGCCGCGCTGGACGCCGGCGCGGGGCTCGTGAACGACGTTTCAGCGCTGAGTTGGGACGACCGCGCACTCCATGTTGTCGCGCAGCGCGGCTGCCCCGTCATTCTGATGCATCACCAGGGCTCGCCCGAAACGATGCAGCATGACCCCCGCTATGACGACGTGCTGATCGATGTTTACGATTGGCTTGAAGCGCGGATCGAGACAGCCGTAGCGGCGGGAATTGCGCGCGAGAAGATCCTGATCGATCCGGGCATCGGCTTCGGCAAGACACTCCGGCACAACCTGACTCTGCTCAACAATCTGTCGCTGTTCCATGGGCTGGGCTGCGCGATCGTCCTGGGCGCGAGCCGCAAACGCACGATCGGCGCGCTTTCGGGCGAGGCGCCGGTCGACCAGAGACTGGGCGGCTCGATCGCCTTCGCCATACTCGCCGCCGCGCAAGGGGTGCAGATGATGCGCGTTCACGACGTATTCGAAACCGTGCAGGCGCTGCGCGTCTGGCGCGGCTTACGCGATACCGCGCTGTCGCCCCTTTAGATCGGCTGGCGCTGCCTGATCGGTTTAGGTTGTGGCCTCTGACGGCGTTTTCCGAACCAGAAACTCCACACCGCCAGCCCTCCCAATGTCGCAAGCGCAAGGCCGGACAGCGTCATCAGGAGGCGATAGGCCAGGCCGCCGACTTTCGCCGCATGAAGCGGGTAGAAGAGGTTGAAGGCCCTGCTTCGCCAATCCTGCGTCCGCGCGTCTCGTGCTTCCACCAGCCGGCCGGTATTGGCTGCGAACCAGAGCATCGTGCGGCCATTAGGTAGCCACTCTTCGGGCTGACGCATGCGCAGCGTGATGAGACCGTTGCCGTTTCGTGGCAGCGCGATCGAGCGCAGCTCGGCCTGGGGGAAGCGGGCATAAGCCGTGCGAACGATCCGGGCCCAATCGAGCTGCGGAGCCAAATCGAGTCTTGGTGCCTTCGGCGGCTTGGACGCGCGCTCGATAGCGGCGGGCGCACCCGGCCCTAGCGCCAGCGCGGTCATGGGACGAGCGACGAAGGTCGTCCCCGTGTAGAGCGACAGGAGCAGCAACGGCGCGGCGACAATCCCCAGGTCGCGATGATGGCGGACGATTGACGGTCGCGACAGTCGCCGCGGGAACAGCCGGAACTCAAACAGCCGGCGCTGGCGCCACCAAAGGATCACCCCTGACAACACGAAGAACAGCCCACACATACCCGCCGCAGCAATCACCCATTCCCCGGTGTCGCCCGCAAAAAGATGGTGGTGAAAGTCGAACAGCCACAATTCGGGGCGTTGCCACTGGCTGTCCCAACGCGTGACGATCACCCCCGCCTGGTCAGCATAGGCTCCAACCCCGTCCTTGTATGTCAGCCGCGAAAGTCCGAAGCCGTCGTCCGCATAAATGATGCTTGCGGGCGGCCCGGCCGGATCGCTCATGATCCGCGCCGTCGCGCGTTCAATCGTGCCCACATCATGGATTTTGGCATCCCGCGCATGGGGCACCATGATCCACGCGTCGCGATGGACCAGGATCGCGCCGGAAAGGCCCATCAGAGCTAGCACCAGCCCGATCAGCCCGCCCGCCCAGCGATGCAAGGTGTCGAGCGTTTTCAGAAGCGGTAATCCCAACCAAGCGTGATCGTGCGGCCGCGCCCCGCGAAGTAAGCGAAATTGTCGGTCGGGAGCCGGGTGTCGCTGCTATAATCGATATATTGGCGATCGAAGAGATTTTGAACGCTAAGGCTGATCCCCCCGAAGCCGGTCTGATAGCGCACATTACCATCGGCAAGCACATAGCCCTCGAAGTCGTTACGCGGATCGCGAACCAGCCCGTAAAAATCGCGGCTCAAATAGAATTGCGCCTGCAGCCGCGCCGAAACCCGGCCTTTGACATAGGTCAGAGCGGTATTGACCCGGTCCGGCGAGATGTTGGTGCCGTCCAGATCGGTGTCGACAATGCCGTCCGGCACGGTGCTCGCGTCATAGCGCCCCTTCAGATGGGCATAGCCGATAGAAGCACGCAGGCCCTCGATCGGCGTTCGCACGCTCGCGTTGATTTCCAGCCCCTCGATTTCGACCCGCTGCCGCTGGACGTCGTAGATGCCGTTCTCACGTGCGATCAGCAGTTGACCCTTGTCGCTCGACGACCAGAAATAGGTCACGCTGGCATCGACCGGGCCGCGCTTCAACTCCACCCCGATCTCGCGATTGTTGGAAACGATCGGGCTGATGTCGAGGAAGTTATCGATATCGACACCCGGTTTGCTGACGGCTCGCGTGATGCGGCCCACGTCGGGGACGGTATAGCCTTCAGCATAGCTCGCATAAGCGCGTATGCCCGACCATGGCTCGAACACGACTCCGCCGTTGAAGAGCAGATCGTCGAATTGCGGCGCGCCGCCCGCCACGGCCACACCCCCTGCCGGCTTCGTAGTCGATGCGAGCGTGTGGTAATCGTCGATTTTGATCCTGACATTCTCCCAGCGCAGGCCCGCAGCCAGCCGAACCTTGCGATCCAGCAAGGCCAGGTTGGCTTGAGCAAAGGGCGCGATGCTGCGGAAGTCGGTCGGCGGCACCCACACGCGGCCGGTTGCGATCAGCTTCTGCTCGGTCTTGTCGACCAGTGCGTCTAGGCCGAGGGTAAGGTCGAGCGCCTGCCAGCCGGGCATGGCATGTTCGTAGCTCGCTTTTGCGCCGAGCTTGCGCGAACGGTTCTGCGATTGATCGAACAATGTCCCGATCGGCGCGATCGTCGCGTCTTGGAAGGTCGCGATTGGATTGATTTCGCCGCCGAACATGTCGCGGGTGCGATTGAAGAATATCTGACTGACGAGATTGCCCCCGCCGAGGCTGTTATCCGTAAACGAGAGCGCAAGGCTCTCGGTCCGGCTTGCGGCGGGCTCGCCCGGCGGTGTGCCCTTGACCGCGCTGGTTGGAACGCCGGTGGCGCGATTTCCGGCAACCGCAACATAATCGCCGTCGCCCTTCAGTTCGTATCGGCTGGCGATGAGATCGAGCCTTCCGCTATCGCCGACCTGGTAACCGAAGCGCCCGAACAGCGAGAGCGAACGCGAATCCTGCGTTTCGCCCTGCGTCAGGTTGATACCGATACGGCGACCGTCACCGTCATAGAAGGCGCCGCGCTTCTCACCTGCCGCGCCGACGCTCGCGTCGAAGCGCCCGGCTTTATACTGGACTAACCCCGCGAGCTTGCCGCCCAAGCCGTCACCATGAAAGCCGTCGTCCGCCGTGCCCTGGATCAGTGCACGACCCGAAACCCCCTCCTGCTTCGGCGCACCGACCGTCACCTGATTAACGATCCCTCCGGTGCCGCCAATCCCCTGCAAGGCGTTCGATCCGTAGATCAGCTCGACACGATCGACGAAGAAACCATCGATCGTGAAGCCATCGCGGCTCCCGTCACGAAGTGGGGTCGATTGAGGAATGCCGTTTATCGCATAAAGCGGCGAGCGTCCGCGCAACGTCTCGCCCGCGCCCGACAGCTTCTGCCGCGTGGGCGAGAAGGATGGGGTGAGCGCCGCTACCGCGTCCGTCACCGATCCCGATATTGCGATCTGCTGATCGAGCGTCGCTTTGTCGATCAGGTCGACCGTCAGGGGGAGAGCGGAGGCAGGCAGGACCGAACGCGCAGCGGTGATGACGACGTCTTGATTCTCCGCACCTTCGCCCGGCTGCGACGCCTTCGTCTGCGACAGCCCAGGAGCTGTTAGTATCATTGCAATCGTGGCGCAGGCGGCTGGACGGTACATGAATTCCCCTTTGCAGCGCGCGTTAGCCAGCATCGCCTGCTAATGCAAACGATTATCATTAGGGGGGGTTGCTAATGAATAACCCGCTGCCGCTCCTCTTCCGGCTGACGCGAAGGCGAAACTGCCATGCGGCTCTGCGGATCGTGTGCGCGCTGTGCTTGGCCAGTCCTGCCATCGCCCAGAAGCCGCCTGCCAATGCGTGCGCACAACCCGAGCGGGGCCAGTTCGATTTTTGGATAGGCCGTTGGGATGTCTACCCAACCGGCACCACCAAACTGGTCGCGCATAGCCTGATCGAGAAACTCTACAATGGCTGTGCGGTACGCGAGAATTGGATGCCCCTCGGCGGAACCGGAGGTGGCAGTCTGAGCGCCTGGGACCCGCGCGACGGCAAATGGCACCAGACCTGGATCGATTCGAGCGGCGCGACCGTGATGTTCCAGGGAGGTCTGGCCGGCGACACAATGACGATCGATGGCGAGTGGCCCAACTTCGTCGCCCCCGGCAAGGATGGACTGGTCCGCATGCGCTATCGCCGGAATCCCGATGGATCGGTCCGCCAATGGGGCGAGGTTACGCAGGACGCGGGCAAGAACTGGTCAGCCGCCTTCGACTTTACCTACAAGCCGACACCCGGAAGCTGACTACTCCGCCGGTTCGAGCGCCGCTTGCCCCAACCCAGAGAACAAATCCCCGAACGATTGCCGGTGATGCCGGGTATGGCCGTGCGCGACGATCGCAGTGCGATGCGCGGACGTGCCGTAGCCCGAATTGCTCTCCCACGCATAATGGCGATAGCGCTGGCCGAGTCGCGCCATCAGCCGATCGCGCATCACCTTTGCCATGATCGAGGCGGCGGCGATCTGCGGCACCTTACCGTCACCTTTCACCACCGCGCGGGCATCGCCGGAGAGACCGCGCGGCACATCGATTCCGTCGATCCGCACGGGCGCGTCGATCGAGAGACGGGTAACCGCCTGATGCATCGCCTGCAGCGTCGCGTTGCGGATATTATAGACGTCGATGTAACGCGCAGACCGGGCCGCGAAGCTCACGCGGCTGACGCGCGCGATGATCGGGTAAAGCTCCTCGCGCTCCTCGCGTTCGATCCGCTTGCTGTCATCGAGCCGACCGAGGATGCCTTTAGGAAGCGCTTCCGGGTCGAACCAAACTGCGCAGACCACCACCGGCCCGCAGAGCGCTCCACGACCTACCTCGTCACAACCGATGACAGGCGGAAATTGGCTGGCGCGTTTACGGAAGAAAGGGCGGGGCTGGGCCATTGCGGCGATTATGGCAGGGCAAAACTCAGCCGTCATCAGCCGGATGCGTAACGTCCCCGATATCCACAGATCACAGATCCCGCCGGCGCTATGAATATGGATGTCCTTGCACGCTCGCGCGGTCGGGGGCACAGAAACGTCATGGCGGAGGGTCCGATTGTAACCGACACGCGTGCGCACGGCATCGCCAAAGCGCTGCTCGGCACGCTGGTAGCGCTGCTGGGCGTCTGGATCAGCGCGACCTTCATTCCTTCGCTGATCTGGGCGGCGATTATCGCAATCGCGATCGACCCACTTTATGCGCGCGCCGAATTGCGCTGGCCGGGTGGACGGCGGGCGTGGCTACCGACAATCGCGACCGTGCTGATCGCCGTGCTGGTACTCGCTCCCCTCACGATCGGCGTGGTCGAAGCGGCGCGCGAGGCGCGGACGGTCGTCGCTTGGCTTGCTGACGCACGCGCCAACGGTTTGGCTGAGCCCGAATGGGTCCAGAACCTGCCCTTCGCGAAAGAGATTTCCGACTGGTGGCAGGCGAATCTCGCTACGCCCGAAGGCACCGCGCTCCAGCTCGATCGTGTGAAGGGTTCGCTGCTCGGCGGCAATTCGGCGATCCTCGGCCGTAACCTGATCCATCGCAGCGTCGTCTTTGCCTTCACGCTGCTCGCGTTGTTCTTCCTGCTGCGCGAGCGCGACAATTTCGTTCAGCAGTTGCAGGCAGGCGGCAGGCGGCTGCTCGGCAGCTCGGGCGATCGCGTCGGCGCACAGCTCATCCGCTCGGTGCGTGGCACGATAGACGGGCTGGTGCTCGTCGGGATCGGCGAAGGCGCGGTGATGGCGGTTTTCTATCTCATCTCCGGCGTGCCGCACCCCTTCCTGCTCGGACTTTTGACCGCAGTCGCAGCAATGATCCCGTTCGGCGCGGCGGTGATGTTCGGCATCGCCGGGCTGATGCTGATCGGCCAGGGTGCGATCGGCTGGGCGGTCGCGATCTTCGTGATAGGCATGGTGGTGGTCGGGATCGCCGACCATTTCGTTCGCCCCTTTCTAATCGGTGGATCGACCCGCCTGCCCTTCCTGTGGGTGCTGATCGGCATCTTGGGCGGCGTCGAAAGCCTCGGCCTGCTCGGCTTATTTGTTGGCCCCGCAACCATGGCAGTCCTGATCCTGCTGTGGCGCGATTATATCTCCGGTCGAGATCTTAGCGACGAATCGGCACCACTTGCGATGCCAGCCGATCCACCTCCGCCCGATTATGGCTGACATAGAGGATCGGCAGCTCCAGCTCGTCCCGCACACGCTCGATCATCGTCATGATCTCGTCTGCGCGCGCCTGATCGAGTGAAGCGAGCGGCTCATCGAGCAGCAGGAAATGCGGGTTCGACAGGAGAGCGCGGCCGATTGCGACGCGCTGCGCTTCGCCCCCCGAGAGCGTGCGCGGCCAGCGTGTAAGCAGGCGCTCCAGGCCAAACAGATCGACGACCTCATCCAGCCCGATCCGGCTCGTCCCACGCCGCGCGCCATAAAGCAGATTGGCGCGGACCCGGAGATGCGGAAAAAGGCGCGCATCCTGAAAGACGTAGCCCGCGTGACGCGCCTCCGGGGGCAGATCGACGCCATTGCCGAACAGTAATTCGCCGCCGACCGCGATCCGTCCATGATCAGGAGTGAGCAGGCCCGCAATCATGTTGAGGATGCTGGTCTTGCCGCTGCCGGAGGGGCCGAATAGCGCAGTCAGGCCTCGGCCACTGGTGAAGTTCGCAGCGATTTCGGCCTCTCCTAGCCGCTTCTCGACTTCGACCTCAAAGGACATGCGCGCGCCCGCCCTGCCGCCGGACCAGCCATTCCGAAGCGATTAGCGCACCCAGCGATAGCGCGACCGAGACGCACGCAAGCCGTACCACCGCCCCTTCGCCCTCCGGCAGCTGCAGCGCGGTGTAGATCGCGATCGGAAGCGTTCGCGTCTGTCCGGGAATGTTAGAGACGAAGCTGATCGTCGCGCCAAACTCGCCGATGGATCGCGCAAAGCCCAGCACCAGGCCTGCCAGGATTCCCGGCAACGACAGCGGCAGGGTGATGGTGGCGAAGGTCCGCCAACGTCCGGCGCCAAGCGAGCGCGCCGCACCTTCGAGCCGCCGGTCCACGGCCTCGATCGAAAGTCGCATTGCGCGCACCATCAGCGGAAGTGCCATCACTGCCGCGGCGAGCGCGGCACCCGTCCAGCGGAACATTAACGTGACGCCGAATACATGATCGAGCCATGCGCCGATCGGCCCCGTCCGGCCGAAGAGTATCAGCAATATCCAGCCCGTCACCACCGGCGGCAGCACCAGCGGCAAATGAACTATGGCGTCGAGCAAGATCCGGCCGGGAAAGCGTCCACGCGCTAGCGCGTAGGCCAGCGCGAAGGCGATGGGCAGCGTTGCCGCTACGCCGACGATGGCGACCTTGAGCGATAGGCGGATTACCTCCCAATCGTCCGGCGTGAGCGTCATCCTCGTATCGTCACCCCGGCGAAAGCCGGGGTCTCAGGCGATGGAATCCCTCGCGTGAAGTCGGCGTTTGAGCCTCCTGAGATCCCGGCCTCCGCCGGGATGACAGATCGGGCACAGACGCACATCACTTGGGTTGAAAGCCGTAACGCTTGAAGATTGCCTTGCCCGCCCTCGAGATCAAAAAGCGCCGGAAGCTCTCGGCATCCGGGCTGGCTGAGGCGGACAGCAAGGCAATCGGATAAGTGATCGGCGTATGGCTGCCCTCCGGGAACACGCCCGCGATCTTCACCTTTTTCGAGGCGTAGGCGTCGGTCGCGTAGACGATGCCCCACGGCGCCTCGCCGCGTTCGACCAGCGCTAGCGCCGAACGGACATTGTCGGCGCCGGCGACATGGCTTGCCACCGCAGCCCATACCCCGAGCTTCGTCAGCGCCTCTTTGCCATATTTGCCCGCAGGCACGGAGCTCACTTCACCCATGGCCAATCTGCCGTCCCGGAGCAGCTTCGCCAGCGGGAATCCGGGCTTGATCGCGACCGACTTCGCCGAGGCGACCGGCGCGATCAAGACAAGTTGATTGGCAAGAAAGGGGATGCGTGTTCCGGACCGGACCTGACCATGCCGGACGACATCGTCCATCCACCGCTCGTCGGCCGAGATGAAGATATCTGCCGGCGCCCCGGCCTCGATCTGCTTGGCCAGCGCCGAGGAGGATGCGAAGGATAGGACCGGCCGCTCATGGTGCCTCGCCGCCCAGGCATCAGCCGCGGCATTCAGGCTCTCCTGAAGGCTCGCTGCGGCCAGCACCAGGGGCGGAGCGGCAACAGCCGGCGCTCCGAGCAGGGCAAGAAGAAGCAGAAGGAATCGGCGCATCGCCACCCCTTCTACCGGAACAGCCTCAGGTCGACTGCTTCAGCCATCGCTTTGTAGCCTGCATCCCCGGGATGAAGGTGATCGCCGCAGTCGTAAGCGGCCGCTATCCTCAGCGGATCGGCCTTGTCGGCAACGGCGCGGTCCAGATCGATCACCGCATCGAAATTGCCTTGCGTGCGGATCCAGCGATTGACGGCCTGGCGCACCGCCTCGCCTTCCTCGGACCAATAGCCCGCGCCCTTGTAGGGCAGGATCGTCGCGCCGAAGACCTTCACA
>Ga0207647_10002952_pt1 | contig 12797 bp, 8 predicted proteins | sample KBSCornC2_FD_184295 | JGI IMG/M metagenome (GOLD analysis project Ga0207647, IMG submission 184295) | Corn rhizosphere microbial communities from Kellogg Biological Station, Michigan, USA - C2 (SPAdes) (version 2) | ecosystem: Host-associated > Plants > Roots > Rhizosphere ...
CTGGGCGGCTTTTGCGGCATTCCTGCTTTTTGGCATTGTCTATCTAGGGTCCCTGACCTCGCCCGCACTTCTCGACGATGCCGACGCGAGCCACTCCGAGGCAGCCCGCGAAATGTTCGCGCGCGGAGACTACGTCACGCTGCACATCAATGGGGTGCGCTATCTGGAAAAAGCGCCGCTCATTTACTGGCTGGTTGCGTTTGGATTCCGTGTTTTCGGGGTTGGCGAGTTGGCGGTGCGATTGCCATCGGCGCTGGCCATGTTTCTGCTTATGTTGTTGGCTTATCGCTGGAGCCGCCGGGCTTTCAGTGAACGCGTAGGCATTTACGCGGCGCTTTTCATCGCCTCGACTGTCGGCTTCTATTTGTTCTCCAGAATCCTCATTCCTGAAGCCCTACTAAGCCTGCTCATTGCTGCCGCACTTTGGTTTTTCCTGACCGCACTCGAACCGGATGCCGGCGCATGGCGATGGTACGCCGGATATTGCTCTGTTGCACTGGCGGTGTTGGCAAAGGGATTGATCGGTATGATCTTCGTCGCCGCCATCATGTTCGCGTTTGTGCTGTTCACCGGAGACTGGCGCCGCTGGCGTGAATTCCGGTTGTTCTCGGGAACACTGCTGTTTCTGCTGATTGCCGCGCCATGGCATTTGCTTGCCGGCTATCGCAATAAAGGATTTTTTTGGTTTTATTTCGTCAATGAACATTTCCTGCGTTTTCTCGGGAGACGCTATCCCAAGGACTACAGCAAACTCCCAGCTTATCTTTACTGGACACTACACCTGGCATGGTTATTTCCCTGGAGCATGTATTTCCCTCTGGTTTTGAAAGACAGCTGGCAAAAGCTGCGCAGCCAGGTCGCGGTGGCGCGCTTCGACGCACGCAGCCGCTTATTGTTCTGGCTTTGGTCGGGAATCATCCTTGTGTTTTTCGCTTTCTCGACGAACCAGGAGTACTACACCTTCCCGGCTTACTTCCCGCTGATTGTTCTCTTGGCGGTCGCTGTCTCGTCATCCGAGGTCGACGAAGCTGGCAGCAAGCGTTCAGCGTGGCTAATTGGAGCCACTGCTTTAGTGGCGATTGCCTCGGTGATTTCAGGATGCCTCTTGCTAGCCGGGCTGTGGAGTTCGCGTCATTTGCCGTTCGTTCCCGATATCGGCACCGTGTTGGCGAAACATGATCTGGCCAATGACACACTCTCTATGTCGCACATGCTCGACCTCAGCGGCGAGTCATTCGCGGCTTTACGCCTTCCCGCGACATTGGCGGCAATTGCCTTCTTACTCGGACCGCTTACATCATTGATCCTTCGCTGGAAACGACGCAGCTGGGCCGCTACATGGACAATGGCTGTAACTATGACTGTGTTTCTGTTCGCGGCGCACATCGCCCTGCAACGCTTTGAACCATATCTTTCTTCAAAACCACTGGCGCAAAAAATTGCGCCGGAGTTACACCCAAATGATCGAGTCATGATCTATGGCGACCAATCGTTTGGTTCGTCGTTGCTGTTCTATCTCGAGCGGCCAATCGAATTGGTCAACGGCAAAAGCTCCAGCATGTGGTTCGGCTCCACTTTCCCTGATGTCCCCAAGATTTACTTGAGCGATGCAGACTTGCTGCACGAGTGGGGCTCGACCACGCGCATTTTTCTTTTTGTGACCACCTACCAAAAAGCACAGGTGGATTCTCTGATCCAAGGCCCAAAATATGTGGTCGCAGAGAGCTCAGGCAAGACCATCTATAGCAACCAACCGAACCGCTGAAATTGCTGATGTCTCAACCTGTTTCTTTGCGACCTTTGGGTGAAATTTCTGGCGTTCTTTACGGTTAGGGGTTTGCTTTTCCCAGGTCAAAAGCAAAATTAACGAAAGCAGCGCAAGCAAGAGCCGCTAAGGCCACCAAGAAAACCCGGGAAAGACACTCACCACTCACTCGACTGCATGCTTTCCATTCGACTATGATGCAGCCTGTGCAGAACGGCAAAATCGATTGCCAGGCAGTGATTCTTGCTGGTGGGCTGGGCACACGGATGCGCCCCGTGACCGAAGCAATCCCTAAACCTATGATTCCGGTCCGCGGCAAACCTTTTTTACAGCATCAGCTTGAACTTCTACGGAACCATGGGATTGAACGTGTATTGCTGTTGGTTTCATATCTTGGTGAGCAGATCGAGCAATACTTCCAATACGGCGACTCTATGAGCATGAAAATCGGTTACTCTTACGAGTCGTCGCCATTAGGCACGGGTGGAGCTCTGAAAAATGCAAGCTCAAAGTTAGAGGAAAAATTCCTGCTCCTGAACGGTGACACATTTCTTGATGTGGATTACGCGGCGGTGATGGCTGATTTTCTTCGCTATAAACCGCAAGCCCTGATTGTGGCGCGAAAGAGCCTAGACATGCCGGTTCCTAACAACTTGGCGGTTTCACTGGATGGCAAAGTGACCGCCTATCAGAAGCGCAATCCGGAAAACATGACTTGCACCGACGCAGGAGCGATCGTTCTATCCCGACAAGTTCTCAATGAAATTGTTCCCACACAAGTTTGTTCGCTCGAAGAACAAATCTTTCCCAAGTTAATTCAGCGCGGTGAAATGCGCGCTTGGGTCACACCGGAACCATTTTTTGACATGGGAAGTCCGGCCGGGCTGAAAGCACTGAGCGAGAAGCTGGCATGATTCTGGCCAAGTCTCCATTTCGCATTAGTTTCGCGGGCGGTGGCAGCGATTTGCCCGATTTTTACAGGCGGCACACTGGCGTGGTGGTCAGCACGACAATTGATAAGGCGATGTACATCGCCATCCATCCTTACTTCCACGAAAAAATCCGTATTAAATATTCCCGCACCGAAGACGTTTTCAACACTTCAGAAATTCAACACCCACTTGTACGCGAGTGCCTGCGGATCATGAACATCGACTGCGGTATGGAGATCGCCAGTTTTGCAGACGTCCCTGCCGGCACAGGCATGGGTTCGAGCAGCGCATTCACCGTCTGTCTCCTTCATGCACTGTATGCTCTCGCTGGGAAAAATCCGACGGCTGAGGAATTGGCGAAGACATCCTGCCACATTGAGATTGACCGTGCAGGCGAACCGATCGGTAAGCAGGACCAGTACGCGACGGCGTTCGGCGGACTCAACTGCATTCGCTTCCATCCCGACGAAAGCGTCGAAGTTATTCCCATCGCCTGCTCAAATCAGACTCGTCACAAACTGGAGAAACATCTGATGCTGTTCTACACCGCGGGGGAAAGATCAGCGAGTGCGATCTTGCAGGAGCAAGGACGAAACATGTCGCAGCCAGATAAATTCTCGGCAGTCGTGGCAATGACGAAACTGGCGGAAGAACTCTTCACCGCCTTGGGACGCAATCAGATCGACTCCTTTGGAGAAATTCTGCACGCAGGCTGGATGTTGAAATCAAAACTGGCGCGCGATATCACCAACAGTGCTATCGAATCCAACTATCGGCTGGCCCGCGAAGCTGGAGCCGAAGGCGGAAAGTTGCTGGGCGCAGGCAGTGGTGGTTTCCTTTTGCTCTATTGCCGTCCCGACAAACAATCACAAGTACGCGACGCCTTGGCGCACCTGCAGGAAATGCCCTTTGCCATGAGCCATGAAGGCTCCCAAGTCATTCATAATGATGGGCAGAATGCTCCAATCCTCGCCGCCAAGCGGCCGGTTCTGTCCAACAAATAACCACGCTGTAAAAGCCCGCTCATTGCTGAATTTCCTTCCACTACGGTGTAAAATCCCTAGTAACCACAGGGTTAAAGCCTACTCGTGAAAACTGACACGGTGATCAAACAACAGCTGCCGGTTGTAAAGGCCGCTGACTATCTGGGTGAGACGCGCGGGGTGATGGCGCGGCTGGATGCCGATCTTATCGACCGCATCAGCGAACAAATCTGGCAGGCTTATGAGCAGGAGCGTACGGTCTATCTTTTCGGCAATGGCGGGAGTGCCGCCTTAGCCTCGCATCTTGCCTGTGATTTAGCCAAGGGCACCGCTGCCAATGGGCGGCGCCGCATGCGCGCGGTTTCGCTCAACGACAACCTTGCACTACTCACCGCTCTCGCCAACGACCTGGAATACGACGAAATTTTTGCCGAGCAATTGCATCACATTGAGCCGGGCGATGTGGCCCTGGCAATTTCTTCCAGCGGAAATTCTCCCAATGTAGTTCGCGGATTAGAAGTGGCACAGCAGGCGGGAGCCACCACGGTCGCAATTACTGGCTTCAAAGGCGGACGCGTCAAGAGCCTCTGCGATATGTGCCTGGTAGTTCCGTCGGACAATGTGCAGTACATCGAAGATTCACATTTGAGCGTGATGCACGCCATCTTTAGTGCGGTTCGGCAGCGCATGTTGAATTCTGCCGATAGAGAGTAATACCCATCTTGTACATTTTCTACCTCCTGCTGGGAATAGGACTGGTCGGGCTGGCGTCTTCCACGGTATTTCTGTTTCTCACCATTTTCGGTGCGCTGAAATTTCGTCGTGATGCTCGACGAGCGAAAGCATCATCTCCCAAGGATTGCGATTTCCCGGCTGTGTCTTTATTGAAACCGGTTCACGGACTCGACGCCCGCCTCAAAGAAAATGTGGAGAGCTTTTACCTCCAGCACTACGGTGACTACGAAATCCTGTTTGCCGCAGACACGGACGACGATCCTGCATTGGCTGTGGTGCGTGAGATTGCCGCACGTTATCCAAAGATCCCTACACGAATTCTGGTGAATGGCAAACCACCGTGGCCCAATCCGCCAGCGTGGTCGTTTCACTGCATGGAACAAATTGCGGCTTATAACATTCTGGTCACCAGCGACAGCGATGTTGAAGTGCAGCCTGATTATTTGCGACAGGTGGTAGCGCCACTGCTCGATCCAAAGGTTGGCATGCTCACCTGCGTCTATCGTGGCAAAAACGCCGGTGGATTCTGGTCTGGTATGGATGCGATCGGCATGTCCGTCGAAATGACCTCCGGGGTCTTAGTTGCAAATATGCTTGAAGGGATGAAATTCGGGCTGGGCCCGACGATCGTGGTCCGCAAGGACTCACTCGAAAAGATCGGCGGATATGAAGGGATCGGCGACTACTTCGCCAACGATTTCGTCATTGGAAACTTCATCGAGAAAGCCGGATATAAAGTAGTTTTGTCCGAGCACATCATCGACCACGTTGTGCCTCCGATGACATTCAAAAAGATGTGGGAACGGCAGGTGCGTTGGGCGAAGAGCACCCGCTACTCAAGACCCAAAGGACATTTTGGAACCGGACTGATTTTCTCCGTGCCGTATGGCATTCTCGCCTTTCTAGGAATGGCAGGGCTTGGGCATCCCGGTGTCGGGGCTGCATTATTTGGCGGAGCTGTGTTAAACCGCATGGTGGAGTGTTTGGTCGCTGGATGGGCAGTAGTGCGTGACCCGCGGGCGCTGCGCTCTCCGTGGCTTTATCCAATTCGAGACTTGCTAGGGTTTATCGTCTGGTGCGCGAGCTATCTCAGCAAGGGCTCAGTCTGGCGGGACAACACGTACAAACTGCTGGAAGGTGGCAGGATCGTCCGTCAAACGCCAGCCGTGACCAACAAGTAAGTAAATCTTAATCGGCTGTGACTTTGGCGAGTTTTCCATCCTTCAAAGTGAACGAGGTTCCGCGCCATTTTACTGTGTGGCCGGCAAAGCTCGCGATCCACACCGCAACCGCCACCAAATCGCGCATGGGAACCAGCCATAACCACGGTAAAACATAGCGGTCTTTCAGCACACCGCGTCCCACTACCAGGGCTACGGTGATCCGCATAATCACCGTCAGGAGGGCCAATCCCCAGGCCCAGTAGGTACCGCGAATGGAGGCCAAGACCAGCAACGCCCAAGGTACTCCAAAAGTGAGAATGACTCCTAGGTAGCCCCAGCGGCGTGCATCGCGCAGGCTGCGCGCCCAACGCAGTTGGTGATCGAAGAACTGGCGGAATTTATAAGGCGGCAGGAAAGTTTCGACAATCACTTCGGACAATTTCACTTTCAACCCACGCGCTGATGTTCTCATGCCGAGTTCGTAATCATCCGCCAGATAATCCAAGACGGCTTCAAAACCACCGATGGCCTTCAGATCGCTTTGACGGAATGCCATCGTCGATCCCAAAGCGAAGTGAATTCCCTTCTCTACTTCTCGTGCAGACAACACTCCGCCAGAGAAATCGGTACTGATGCCGATCGACTCCAATTTCGATCCCAGAGTTTTGTTGGGAACACCGCGATACAAACACGTCACCATGCCAGTTTTTGGATCGGCTAACGGAGCAATTACTCGCTGTAAGTAATCAGCTTCCACCCGGATGTCGCTGTCGTTGACAATCAGGTGGTCAAAGCGGGCCAATGGGAGCATCTGCGCCAGATTGCTGACTTTGCGATTTGTCCCCAGATTTCTACCGCAAACAATGAGTTGAATCGCGCGTTGAGGAAATTCAGCTTGCAGCCTGCGCACAAGCTCGGCCGCTGGATCGTCAACCTCACTAACTCCAAAAACAATTTCGTATTCGGGGTAGTCGAGCAGGCAGTGGCTGCGGAAGCTCTCATACATTTCCGGATCCGTGCCCTTGAGCGGCTTCAGAATGGAGACTGGTGGAAGGTAGCTAGAGCGAACACTTCTGTCCGCAGCCTTTTTATCTTGTAAGAAACGTACCGCGCCAGCCAAGCAGATCGTGTAGTACCCGACGCCGGAGAGGGTGCCCAACGTCGCCAGCCATTCGATCAGCTGAATACTGTGGTGAATCATTCGTAACGCAACGCTTCAATCGGGTCCAGGTTCGCGGCCTTCCATGCCGGATAGATCCCAAAAACCAATCCTACGCTGGATGCCGCGCAGAAAGCCAAAATAATCCAGAAGGTGGAAAGCCGTGCTGGCAGCGACGCCCAGATTGTGGGTAACAGCCAGACGATAAAAGCTCCGACCAATATGCCGATGATCCCGCCAATCGCAGTCAGAATAACGGCTTCAATTGTGAACTGGAGTAGCACATCTCGCTTACGCGCGCCGATTGCCTTACGTACTCCAATTTCACGTGTGCGCTCGGTCACCGACACCAGCATGATGTTCATCACCCCAACGCCACCAACCATCAAGGCCACACTGGACACTGCGAACATGAAGATGAACAGCATGCCGGTCAGCTGGTTCCATAAGTCGGACATTGAGTCTTGCGTGAAGATGGCGAAGTTGTCGGGATCCTGCGGTTGCACTTTCCGGCGACGGCGCATCACTTCGCGAATTTCATCCTGAGCTTTGGCCATGTCCTCGTGGGAGGTGGCCTTCAGGCTGATCCAGTAACCTGTGCGTTCGGTCTCGGGATGCAGTTTTAGGAATGTACTCAGGGGAAAGAAAACCAGATTGTCCTCGGGGTTTTTCCCACCGCCAAACGCGCTCTTACGTTTCTCGGCCACGCCGATGACAGTAAACAATTGACCGTCAATATTGATTTCCTTGTCCAACGCGCCGCCATTGGGAAATAACTCTTCTGCCACATCTGAGCCCAGGATGATCACCGGCGAGCGATGCTCCTCGTCAATCTGGCTGAACCAGCGTCCCTGCGAGGGTTGCAGATCGTAAACATCTTTCCAGTTGTAAACGTCGCCTTCGAGGATCGTATTTTTGGTTTTGCGGCCTTCATATTTCACCGAGTAAGTTCCGGTCCCAAACTCTGGTCGCTGATAACGCAAGCCACAGGTTGCAGCCTTTACGTGAGGCAGCTGGCTGATGGCTTCGTAGTCGTCGAAGGTGATAACTTTGCGCGTCCGCATTTCCTCCGTAGGGCGACTGAAACTGAAAGGCTGTATGTGATAGACAAAAATTAGATTGGAGCCCAGGCTCCCGATGGACTCCATGACGCTGGTGTTCAATCCGCTGACAAACGAGGAAATTCCAATCACCACCACTACACCAATCACGATGCCCAGAATCGTCAACCCGGAACGCAGCTTGTTGCCCCGGATCGTGTCCAGCGCCATTTGCAAGATTTCGCTGTAGTCGCGCCGTTTCATAGTTCGAACCTCAGGGCAGTAATGGGATCAAGCTTCGCCGCTCGACTGGCCGGATAAACACCAAAGAACAGTCCAACACTCGATGACACAATCAGCGCCGCCAGAACTGCCCACAGCGGGACAGAGGATGGCATTCCTATGATCAGAGTGACGGTCTTGGCTACGAAAATTCCACCCACCACTCCAAAGAATCCGCCGACCAACGCGACCGTGCCGGATTCAATCAAAAATTGCATAAGTACATCTTGTCCACGAGCCCCTAACGCCTTGCGGATTCCGATTTCCCGCGTGCGCTCGGTCACCGCAACCAGCATGATGTTCATGATGACAATCCCACCAACCACTAGCGCCGTAGCCGCGATCGCAATCATGGCAATAAAGAATGTCTGCGTAAGGCTTTGCCACAAAGAGAGAAAATTCTCGTTGGTTTCGATGGCAAAACTATCGGCTGCGCCGGGCGCATCGTGACGGCGGGCGCGCAGGATTACGCGCGCTTCATCCATGGCCGCATCCAGCTGAGTTCCGACCCCATCAGCCTTGCCGCACATGATGATGCTATTGTGTCGTCCATACTGCTTGAGATAAGCAGTGATGGGAATCATCACGTAGTTGTCGCGGCTTTGCCCGAGCGTAGTGCCTTGTTTTTTGCCTACGCCGATCACCCGGTAGGGCTGGCCTTTGACGCGAATTTCTTTGTCCAATGGGTCTTCGCCCGGAAACAAATTGTCTACGACGTCGGTGCCAATCACAGCTACTTCCGAGTGATTGTTCACATCGGCATCGTTGATCGCGCGACCGATGTTCAGGTCCATGTTCAAAATGGCGGGCATCGAAGGAGTCAGCCCGCGAACGAATGTGTTCTGGATTGACTGTTGGCCGTACTTCACTTCTCCGGCGAGATTGGTGACCATCGCTCCCAGATCGGTGCAACGACTGCAGCCATCAGCGACGGCATAGTAATCTTCGAGCGTGATGTCTTTGCGCTTCTCGCCTTCGATCAGCTGGTCAATGTTGGTGATGACCGAGGAATGCTTGTTGACGATGAAGACATCTGCCCCAAGATTGAAAACTTTCTCTGCAATGTAACGGTTAATTCCGCTCACAAATGTGAGCACCGCGATTACAGCACCCACCCCAATGACGACCCCAAGCAGCGTCAGGATGGAACGCAGCTTGTTGGCCCAGAGCGACTGCAAGGCCACGCGGATAGCTTCGGTAAGGTTCATAAGTCAGTCGCTGGCCATCGGTCGCCAGGCGCCGGCCAACACCGATGGGTGGGCATAAGTCTAACAAACCAACGCCCGCTATATATACGCAAGCAAAGACCTTTGGGTTCGGCCAGAAACCAGCGGCTAGCGACTGGCGAGCAAGCATTTATAATGAATCGGTTGGCAGCTGGACCGGACGATCGCTCCCGCAAGGGAGAGGAAAGTCCGAACTCCGCAGAGCAGTGTGCCGGATAACGTCCGGGACGGCGAGTTCAAGCTCGTTGGACGGAAAGTGCCACAGAAAACAAACCGCCTCAGCAGTGAGGTAAGGGTGAAAAGGTGCGGTAAAAGCGCACCGCCGCGGCAGCGATGGCGCGGGCAGGGCAAACCCCACACGGAGCAAGACCAAATAGGAAGGAAGCGCGGCTTCGGCTGCGCACGTACCGGCTCGGCGCGTTAAACCTTCGGGTAGGTCGCTAGAGGCGCGCAGCAATGCGCGTCCCAGAGGAATGATCGTCCCGCGGCATTCGTGTTGCGGACAGAATTCGGCTTACAGGTCCGGCTGCCACAAAACTTTGGGATCTCAACCGCAAATCCACCAAAATAAAGCCGATTTGCCTTTTCGTCGTTGCTTCACATAGCTTCCGAATTGTGTTAATTGTTTTCTTTTATTTCTTATTTCCTTAACAAAACTTTCTTCTAAACGTTTATACGCTTTCTTTTTGCTTCCGATAATGATTTAATTCTTGCGAATCGTCGGCCGAATCCAGGGGACTTTTATGAAAAGACTTCGCATACTTGTTGTCTGTTGGCTGTGGTCGTTCAGTCTTACAGCCGTTTTTGCGCAGGTGGATACCGGAACAATCGCCGGCAGCGTGCGTGACAGCCAGGGGGCTGGCGTTCCTTCAGCAAGTGTCACGTTTACTGAAACCGATACCAACGCGATTGCCAAAACGCAAAGCAACGGCTCAGGAGAGTATGCCTCGCCGCCGTTGCGTCCGGGGAATTACAAGATTGTCGCCGAAGCTCAGGGCTTCAAAACGGCGACTCGTAGCAGCGTCACCGTCAAAGTGCAGGACCGCCTGCGCATCGATTTTGATATGGCCGTTGGCTCGGTTTCCGAGAACGTTGTCGTGACGGCAGACACGCCAGTGGTACAAACCGAAACTTCTTCTCTCGGACAGGTGATCACGAGCACTCAGATCACGGAGTTGCCTCTGAACGGGCGCGACTATATCCAACTGGCCACCTTGAGCACGGGCGTTGTCCGCACCAGTTCCGGCACGAACGGAAACGTCGGCGGTAGCAGCACTGGTGGGTTGAACAGCTTTGTGGCAAACGGTACCCGCGGCACGCTGAACAATTTCCTTCTCGACGGAATCGATAACAATTCCAACGACAACGGCGGCGTCGTGTTGCGCACCAACGTTGATGCCATCCAGGAGTTCAAGCTGCAAACCAACAGCTACTCCGCGGAGTTTGGACGAAGCGGCGGTGCAGTGGTGAATGCCGTCACTAAGTCCGGAACCAATCGATATCATGGAAATTTGTTCGAATTCTTTAGAAACTCGGCGCTGGATTCACGCGACCCTTTTGAGCCGAGCACAGCCCGCAAAGCCTCGTACAAGCAAAATCAGTTTGGCGGGACTCTTGGTGGACCACTGGTGAAAGACAAATTGTTCTGGTTTGGAGATTACCAGGGCACACGCATTCGCAACCCACTGAACTCCAATTCCCTTGTTCCCACAGCCGCTGAGCGCTCGGGAGATTTTTCTGCAGACGATCCGATTATCGATCCCCAGACGGGCAATCCCTTCCCCGGAAATATTATTCCCAGCGGCAGTATGGACCCGATCGCGCAAGCGTATATGAACCTCTATCCAGACGCCAATCAGGGAACCCGTTTCATCATTTTCCCAATCGAGCGGGACACCATCGATCAGGGCGATGGCCGTGTCGACTATAACCTTTCTCAGAAAGATCAGTTCTTCCTGCGCTACTCGATGAGCAGGAGGACTGATATCCGCCCCGCACCGTTGCCGGGATTGGCCAATGGCGGCAACTCCAGTACGGGCGTTGGGCATGAAGATACCTATGGCGGTTCGCTCGGATTCACGCACATATTTACTCCAACGACTGTTAACGATGCACGTTTCGGCTTCAACCACGTCCACATTCGCCGCGGCGTGCCCGAGGGGGGTAACGTTCTTCCACCAGCCGAACTTCGGGTCCCTGGTGTGCCCGATGATGATCGCACCAACGGTTTGACCTTATTTGCTCCAACCCAAGGTTATGCCCGTGTGGGAGACCCGCGATTCGCGCCCACCATTCTCACCAGCCAAGAACGTCAAATCACAGACGTACTGACGCTCGTGCATGGTCCGCATACCTTCAAGGTGGGCGGAGAGATACGTTGGAGCCAGTTCAACATCTCGCAAGAAGCCGCGCCGCGCGGCCAGTTCTCATTTAATGGTCAATACAGCGGCAATCCGTTGGCCGACATGTTGTTGGGCTTGCCAAGCCGCGCCAACATCTCGACAGTCATCGGAATGTATAACCGGCAACACGTGCCGGCGTTGTTTGTGCAAGACGACTGGAAAGTGACGCCGCGGCTGACGCTGAACCTCGGTCTTCGCTATGACTACTTCTCGCCGTTGACCGAGGCCAACAATCGGCAAAGCAACTTCGATTATGCAACCGGCGCTTTAATCGAAGCGGGTCAAAACGGAGCCTCGGATGCGTTGGTGACAGCGGATAAAGCAAATTTCTCGCCGCGCATTGGGTTTGCCTGGACGCCGACCGCCAGCGGTAACACGGTGGTTCGCGGAGCCTACGGCATTTTCTACAGCGGGCAAGAAATTCGTACGGCTGCACCCTTGCAACTCGCATACAACCTCCCGTTTTTCTACGAGCCGCTGTTCATCAATGATCCGTCGGCGCCTCCGGCATTCACGGTATCGCAGGGATTTCCGACTTTGAATCCCAACCAGGCCGTAAATCCCGGCGTAACCAGCGCCGATGCACACCTGCACACGCCGTACTATCAAAGCTGGAACATTGCTGTGCAGCGCTCACTGCCTGCAGCGATAAGCCTCGAACTTGCCTACGCGGGTTCGAAAGGCACTCACCTGCAATCGGTTACCGATCCCAATCAGGTGCTCGTGCCAGGCCCCGGAGATGTCCAGTCACGGCGGCCGTTCACTCAGTTCGGTGGGTTCACCGCAATTCGCAATATTGGAAACTCGAATTACAACGCGCTGCAAATGAAAGTAGAGAAACATGCGAGCCACAACCTCTATTTCTTGAGCGCGTTCACCTACAGCAAAGCCATCAACGACCTGCCGGAAATTTGCTGTGCCGCGCCGTTTGCGGAGAACAGCTACAATTTAGCGGCTGAACACGGAGCCCAACCTCGCCCCCGTTGCCGCGACGAAGCAGCGCCAGATAAGCCGACGAGCGCGGCGCCAAGCCCTCGATCAGCGCTGCCGGGTCCGGGCTGTCGAGTGCCCGCGTCAGCGCGGCGGCGATGTCGATCGGCTCCGGCGTGA
>Ga0207647_10002954_pt1 | contig 12791 bp, 13 predicted proteins | sample KBSCornC2_FD_184295 | JGI IMG/M metagenome (GOLD analysis project Ga0207647, IMG submission 184295) | Corn rhizosphere microbial communities from Kellogg Biological Station, Michigan, USA - C2 (SPAdes) (version 2) | ecosystem: Host-associated > Plants > Roots > Rhizosphere ...
GGACGTCTTCGAGGGTCCGCGGACCACGCCGGATGTACCGCTCGGCCAGCAGCCGGTTGTCGTACTGCAGCGTCTTCTCGAGCTCGTCGTACACGTCCGACCGGTAGCCGAGCCGATCGACCAGTCCGGCGTCCAGGCCGGCCTGTGCGGCCAGCGGTGCGCTGTCGACGAGCTCCCGGACCCGTGCGGTGTCCAGACGCCGCCGTACGGCGATGCCCTCGACGATCTGCTCGTACGCCGACTCCGCGAGCCGCGACGCCATCTCGCGGGCCGGCGGGGTCATCTCCCGCTCGGTGAACGTGTCGGCAGCGGTCTTGTACTCACGCCGCTTGCCGAACTGCGGGATCACGCCGGCCTTGTCGAGCGCGCCGCGGACAAAGACGGCCTGCACCGAGACGCCGGTGACGGCCAGGTCGCCGGACGGCTGCAGCCAGATCTCGTCGAACGCGGTCGCCAGGTAGTACGGCACGGTGCCCTGACCGGACTCGCCGAACGATTCGGTCCACGCGACGGCCGGCTTGCCCGACGTACGGAAGTCGGCCACCGCCTCACGCAGCTCCTGCACCTGCGCGAGCGACAGCCGGTGTCCGCCGAGGTGCGCCACGACCCCGACCACACTGTCGTCACGCGCCCCCTTCCGCAGCGCGCCCACCAGCTCGCGCAGTGTCGGCAGGTGCCGCGCCCGGAACGCGGCCACCGGGGAAGCGGGCGGTGTCTCGAGCACACCGCGGGTCAGATCCAGCTCAAGCAGAGTCCCCATACCCCGACCCTAGACCCCCACCAAAGACCGGCTACCGGACAGCGGTGGAGGGCGGGGTCGGTTTGTCGTCGGTCCAGCCGGACTCGAGGACGACGGTGGACCCTGTTTTCGGCCCGCGAATCGTGGAGCTGAGCAGGCGCCCGGTGACCGGATCGATGATGTATGTCGCTCCGCTCCAGAACAGGCCGGTCCGCGTACCGCTCGGCTTGACGGCCGTGATGCTGACCTCGGTGCCGGTGCGGCCGATCGGGTCCTTGATGCCGGTCCGGATCCGTGTCCCGGGCAGGGCGGCCAGCACCCGCAGGGCAGCGCCCCGGAGCTTGGGCGGCGACGGCATCTCGAACAGCAACCGTCCGGCCGCCGCGAACACGGCGTAGTCCTGGTCGGCCGCGGTCAATTCCGGACCCGCCGTCTTGGCGAGGACCTTGCGGAGCTGCGCGGGGTCTGTCGGCAGCGCAGCGATCTGCTTGGCGCTCAGCGGTTTCTCACCCAGGAAGTAGCCCGGCGGCACGTCGCGGAACGACATCTTGTTCACCACCGGCGCGGTTTTCTCGCCAAGGTTCACCCAGCCGAACCAGGAGGCGACGCCCGGCTTCATCGGCATCCAGCTCTCGGTGATGGTCCGCCGCGCGTATTTGCCGGTGGTCATCTGCAGACTCCGCACCCGGAAGTACGTGCCGGACACCTTCTCGTCCTTCTCCTGCCGTACGGCGACAGCGATCAACACCTCGGCCGCAGTGGCGAGCCGCGGCGCAGTAGTGGTCGTTGGCGCGCTCGGCACGCTCCCGTCGTCGCCGCGCCCGACCAGCAACGCGCCGCCGAGCCCTGCCACCGCTACCAGTGCGGTGGCTGCGGTAACGGCGGTCCCGAGCCAGCCGGTCCGGACGAACGACACGCGAGGCTTGCGCATCAGCTCCTGCAGCTGGCGACGCGCGTCCCGGGCCGCCTCGGGAGTCGGCGGCTCCTGCTCCGGAAACGCCTTCCGCAGTACGTCGAACTCGTTCACGACGCGTCCTCCGAAGGATTCGTGACTGCTGCCCGTACCGTCCGGCGGGCCCGTGACAGGCGCGAGCACACTGTGCCGTAGGCGATTCCCAGCGCGGCCGCGACCTCGTCGTACGTCAACTGCCCGAGCGCGACGAGCAGCAGGACCTCCCGGTCCTTCGCGTTCAGCTTCGCCAACGCGGCGGCCAGTTCACGGGACGCGCCCTGCGCCGTCACCAGTGCCGTCACCCGGTCGTCGTGTGCTCCCGCGGGCAGCGGCGCCGGCAGCTTCGCCGCGGCCCGCCACGCCCGGACCTCGTCGCGCCGGTGCCGCCGGATCAGGTTGGTCGCGATCCCGTACAGCCACGCCCGGACCGCGCCGCTGCGCCGGTCGAACCGCTCCCGCCGGCGGAACGCGATCAGGAACGTCTCGGCGGTCAGGTCGTCCGCCACATCGGTCCCCAGCCGGCGCGCGACGTACGCGTGCACCTGGCCGTAGTACCGGTCGAAGATCACCGCGAACCGCTCCGGCTCGCGCACCGACGCCTCCAGCACGCGGGCGTCGTCGGTGACGGGTGCGACATCGCGCCATGCTGGATTCTGGTACGGAAACGCGACCCCAGCTTCAGACGTCATGGTGGAGTGACGCCTGAGATCGCTCTCAGGTGGACACGGCCGCTCAGGGAGCGTCGAGCAGACCGCGGGCGGCGGCCTCGTCCCGCGGCCAGACGTACACCGTCCAGCCGTCGGTGGTGCGGGCCGCGGTCGCCTTGATCCCGAAGGTGCGCAGGCGGCTGACCAGCACGCGGGCCTCGTTGTAATTCGGCACGGTGCGGATGTCGACGAGCAGGCCGAAGGCGTCCCGCTCGGCCGGGCGGTGGTCGACGCGGCGGACCAGCGATCCGCCCTTCGCCTTCGAGAACGCCCAGCGGCAGAGCAGGACCATCACACCGGCCAGAGCGAGGGCCACGACCGGGAAGAGGAAGTACTGCTCGGCGAACACGGACACCATTGTCGCGCGAAACAAAAGATCGTGAGGCCTTGGCAACCTTTCGTGTCTCCGGGGAGTCTTTACGAACACAAGCGCTGTCACGCGGCCGATGGAAACCTCGGGGGCCGCCGGAAGAGCGGAGGGCACGCACATGCTCGAGCCTGACAACGTGGTGCATCTGACCGGAATCCTGGACGTGCGCTCGGTCGGCGACGTCCGTCAAACTCTCAACGACCTGATCGACGCCTCCGACGGCGACGTGATCGTCGACCTGGAGGAGGTCGACGCGGTCGATGCGACCGGTCTGGGCCTGCTGGTCGCGACCCATCGCCGCACCCAGCTGCTCGGCCGCCAACTCGTCCTCTGGCACCCGATGCCGTCGGTGGTCCGCATCCTCGCGGTCACCCGCCTGCACCGCGTCCTCAAGGTCGAGCGGACCCCCCTGCCGATCAGCGCCTGAATGTGACCCACACCCCTGGTGACGCCAGTCACGAGGAGCGGACTCACAAGGGCACAGAGTCCTACTCTCGGGTACATGGCGACCGACAAGGATCGACCCTGGGTGATGCGGACGTACGCGGGCCACTCGTCCGCGGCGGAGTCCAACGCGCTGTTCCGCCGGAACCTCGCGAAGGGCCAGACCGGGCTGTCGGTCGCCTTCGACCTGCCCACCCAGACCGGGTACGACGCGGACCACCCGCTCGCGAAGGGCGAGGTCGGGAAGGTCGGCGTACCGGTCGCGCATCTCGGTGACGTCCGGGCGCTGTTCGACCAGATCCCGCTGGCGCAGATGAACACGTCGATGACGATCAACGCGACCGCGATGTGGCTGCTCGCGCTCTATCAGGTGGCCGCGCAGGAGCAGGGCGCGTCGCCGGCCGAGCTGACCGGCACCACGCAGAACGACATCGTCAAGGAGTACCTGTCCCGCGGCACGTACGCGTTCCCGCCGGACGCCTCGCTGCGGCTGACCACCGACCTGATCGCGTACACGGTCGCGGACATGCCGAAGTGGAACCCGATCAACATCTGCAGCTACCACCTGCAGGAGGCCGGCGCGACACCGGTGCAGGAGCTCGCGTTCGCGCTGTCCACCGCGATCGCGGTCCTCGACCGGGTCCGCGACGGTGGACAGGTGCCGCCCGAGCGGTTCGGTGATGTCGTGCAGCGGATCTCGTTCTTCGTGAACGCCGGTGTGCGGTTCATCGAGGAGACCTGCAAGATGCGCGCCTTCGTCCAGCTCTGGGACGAGCTGACCCTGCAGCGGTACGGCGTCACGGACCCGAAGGCCCGCCGGCTGCGGTACGGCGTCCAGGTGAATTCGCTCGGCCTGACCGAGGCGCAGCCGGAGAACAACGTGCAGCGGATCGTGCTCGAGATGCTCGGCGTGACGCTGTCGAAGAACGCGCGGGCGCGCGCCGTCCAGCTGCCGGCGTGGAACGAGGCGCTCGGGCTGCCGCGCCCGTGGGACCAGCAGTGGTCGCTGCGGATGCAGCAGGTGCTGGCCTACGAGTCCGACCTGCTCGAGTACGACGACATCTTCGACGGCTCGCACGTGATCGAGGCGAAGGTGTCGGCGCTGGTCGACGGCGCGCGCGAGGAGATCGACCGGGTGCAGGCGATGGGCGGTGCGGTCGCCGCCGTCGAGACCGGGTACCTGAAGCAGGCGCTCGTCGCGTCGCACGCCGAACGGCGGCAGCGGATCGAGTCCGGTGAGCAGGTCGTCGTCGGCGTGAACAAGTTCGAGAGCACCGAGCCGTCGCCGCTGACCGCGGACCTGGACACCGCGATCCAGACCGTCGACCCGGCGGCCGAGGCAGCCGCGCTCGAGTCGCTGCGGACCTGGCGCGCCGAGCGGGACGAAGCTGCCGTCGAGGGCGCGCTGTCGAAGCTGCGCGCGGCGGCCAAGACGACCGACAACCTGATGCCGGTGACGCTGGAGTGTGTCCGCGCCGGTGTGACGACCGGGGAGTGGGCTGGAGTGCTGCGGGAGATGTACGGCGAGTATCGCGCACCGACCGGGGTCGCCGGCTCCGTCGGTGTGTCCGGCGGCGGCGCCGAGATCGCCGCGGTCCGGGACAAGGTGGCCGCGACGTCCGCGGAGTTGGGCGGCCGGCTCCGCCTCCTGGTCGGCAAGCCCGGGCTCGACGGCCACTCGAACGGCGCCGAACAGGTCGCGGTCCGGGCGCGCGACGTCGGTTTCGAGGTCATCTACCAGGGCATCCGCCTGACGCCGGAGCAGATCGTCGCCGCCGCGGTCGCCGAGGACGTGCACTGCGTCGGCCTCTCGATCCTGTCCGGCTCTCACATGGTGCTGGTCCCGCAGGTCGTCGACGGTCTTCGCGAGGCGGGTCTGGAGGACGTCCCGGTCGTCGTTGGCGGCATCGTCCCCGACGCCGACGCCAAGGCACTGCGCGCGGCCGGGGTGGCCGCCGTCTACACCCCGAAGGACTACGACCTCACCGGCATGATGTCGGACGTGGTCGACGTGATACGCCACGCCAACAAGGTGTAAGGCATGGTAGAAGGAGAGCATGACGACTCGCACGCTCTCGAACGGAACTGAGATCCCGGTGCTCGGCCTGGGGGTCTGGCAGGTGGACGACGGCGTGGAGTGCGAGCGTGCCGTGACGTGGGCGCTCGAGGCCGGCTACCGGTTGATCGACACCGCGCAGGCCTACCGCAACGAGACCAGCGTCGGGAAGGCGATCCGGGACAGCGGCATCCCGCGCGAGGAGATCTTCCTGACGACGAAGTTCTATCCGGGCGGCAAGGACGCGCGGGTCGAGGCGGAGAAGAGCCTCGAGCGGCTCGGCACCGACTACCTCGACCTGTACCTGATCCACTGGCCGCAGGGCGGGCCGACGTGGGCGTGGCCGGCGATGGAGGCCGCGGTCGACGCCGGGCTCACCAAGGGCATCGGCATCTCGAACTTCAGTGCCGCCGAGCTGGCCGAGCTGAACAAGATCGCCCGGATCCAGCCGGTCGCGAACCAGGTCCTGTTCAGCCCGTTCGAGTACCGCAAGGGGCTCGTCGAGGCGTGCGAGGAGGCGGGCGTCGTCGTGCAGGCGTACAGCCCGCTCGGCACCGGCCGGCACCTCGACGACCCGGTGATCGCGCGGATCGCCGCGGCGACCGGCCGGACACCGGCGCAGGTCCTGATCCGCTGGGCGATCCAGAAGGGCCTCTCGGTCATCCCGAAGTCCATCCACCAGGACCGGATCGTCGAGAACTTCGACGTCTTCGGCTTCGAGCTGGACGACGCGCAGGTCGCCGACCTGGACGCCCTGGACACCACGCATCTGACGGCGGACGCCTTGGCGCAGAGCGGCAAGTGGTGGTCCTGACACCATGATCCAGGAGGTGCTGCGGGAGCCCGCGCAGGCAGCGATCTTCCTCGTGCTCGACGTACGTCCTGGATCCGAGAGCGTCGCGCGGGACGTGCTGGCCGACCTCGCCGGGCTGACCCGCTCGGTCGGTTTCCGGGTGCCGGACGACCAGCTCAGCTGTCTGGCCGGCATCGGCGCCTCCCTCTGGCACCGGCTGTACCGCCAGCCGGTGCCGCGCGGCCTGCATCCGTTCCGGGGCGTGTCCGGCGCCAAGCACACCGCCCCGGCGACGCACGGCGATCTGCTGTTCCACCTGCGCGCCCGGAGCCTCGATCTGTGCTTCGAGCTCGCCCGCCAGGTGATGGCCCGGCTGGCCGGCCACGTCAACCTCCGCGACGAGGTGCACGGGTTCAAGTACTTCGACCAGCGTGACCTGCTCGGCTTCGTCGACGGCACCGAGAACCCGTCCGGCGCGGCGGCGGTCGCCGCGGTGACGATCGGCGCCGAGGACCCGGCGTACGCCGGCGGCAGCTACGTGATCGTGCAGAAGTACCTGCACGACCTCGACGCGTGGCAGGCGCTGCCGGTCGCGGAGCAGGAGCGGGTGATCGGCCGGTCGAAACTCGCCGACATCGAGCTCACCGACCAGCCCGCGAACTCGCACGTCGCGGTCACCACGATCGTCGACCCGGACGGGACCGAGCGGCAGATCGTCCGCGAGAACATGGCCTTCGGCGCGCCCGGCTCCGCCGAGTTCGGCACCTACTTCATCGGGTACGCCGGGACCCCGGACGTGATCGAGCGGATGCTGCGCCGGATGTTCGCCGGCGAGCCGCCCGGCAACCACGACCGGATCCTCGACTTCTCGACCGCGGTCACCGGCAGCCTGTTCTTCGTGCCGACCGCCGCGTTCCTCGCCGGCCACCAGCCGGCCACCACCAGCGCGGACGGCTCGCTGGGCATCGGCAGTCTGAAAGGGAGTCACGCATGACCAACAACCTGCACCGCGAGCTCGCCCCGGTCTCGGACGCCGCGTGGGGTGAGATCGAGGAGGAGGCCCGGCGGACCTTCACCCGCGACATCGCCGGCCGCCGCGTGGTCGATCTCGTCGGCCCGGCCGGCCCGGGCCTGTCCTCGGTCGGCACCGGGCACACCGAGCCGGTCGAGGCGCCTGGCGAGGGAGTGCTCGCGCTCCGCCGGACCGCGCAGCCGATCATCGAGTTGCGGGTTCCGTTCACCGTCTCGCGGCAGGCCGTCGACGACGTCGAGCGCGGCGCGAAGGACTCCGACTGGCAGCCGGTGAAGGACGCCGCGAAGCAGATCGCGTACGCCGAGGACCACCTGGTCTTCCACGGCTCCGGCGCGGCCGGGATCACCGGCCTCGCCCCGAGCTCGTCGAACCCGGTCCTCACCCTTCCGGCCGATCCGCGCGAGTTGCCGGACACCGTCGCCCAGGCCCTGCGCGCGTTGCGCCTGGCCGGTGTCAGCGGTCCGTACAGCCTGCTGCTGTCCGCCGACACGTACACCGCGGTCGCGGAGACCACCGACCACGGCTACCCGATCCGCGAGCACCTCTCCCGGCTGATCGGCGACGGCGAGATCATCTGGGCGCCGGCGCTCGAGGGCGCGCTACTGGTGTCGACGCGCGGCGGCGACTACGAGCTGCACCTCGGTCAGGACCTCTCGATCGGGTACCTCTCGCACGACGCCGACACCGTCCAGCTGTACCTGCAGGAGTCGCTGACGTTCCTGGCCCTCACCGCGGAGTCGAGCGTCGTGGTCCGTTAGTTCGGCCCGTAGTTCCAGAAGTAGCCCTGGCGGCAGGTCTTCGGGTCCGGGTGCGGGTTGTCGCTCTGCCAGACGCTCAGCTTGCCGTTCGGGTCGAGGTAGCACCTCCTGCTGAGGGCCGCGGCCTCGCCGTCGGTCTGCGGGCTGGTGTACACGAGCTTGCCCGTCGCGTCGTACCCGCGGACGACGTACACGCGACGGGCCGAGTCGACGTGCGGCCCGCGGGCCCGGATGTAGGGCACCGCGGTGTAGAAGAAGCCGTTCCGCAGTACCGCCTCGACCGGCTCCTGGTTGCCGACGGCAACTGTGATGCGCTTGATGTGCGCGGCGTACGGTCCGGCGCCGATCATCCGGGGCTCGATCGCGCGGTACAGATCCTGGTTGGCGCCCTCCACATCGCCCTGCTGCACGTGGCCCTCGGCGTCCAGCCCGCAGGTCACCCACAGGCCGAACTGCTTGATGACCACCCAGGACGTCGTGTACGCGTCCGCCGGAGGGTTCGTGAACCGGAACCCGTCGAGGACCTGGTAGCGCACCGACTGCGGAGCGCGCTTCGCCGGAAACTGGTGACGCTGCGCGCAGACCTTCGCGAACCGTGCCTTGTCGGCGTCGTTCAGAGGTACCACCGCCTGCGGTGGCTGGGTCGCGGGAGCTTGCCCGTTGTCACGGCGCAGTGCCGGTACGCCGAACGCGAGGCCGGCCGTCACGGCGAGGACGGCCGCCGCAGCCAGCAGCGGTACAACGCGGCCGCGCGGCTTGCGGGCCGCCTCGTGCGCGACGATCGCGGTCAGCTCGGCGCGCTGGCGTTCGCGGGTCTCGGGGCGCAGGTCGGGAGGCGAGGTGATCATGCCGGTGACTCCATCGGAGAAGGAAGATTGAGTTCGCGCAGGTGCTTGCGGGCCCGCGACAGCCGGGACTTGACCGTGCCGAGCGGTACGTCGAGGGCGACCGCGGCGGCCTGCTGGTCGAGACCGGCCCAGATGCAGAGTTCGACGATCTCGCGCTCGTGCTTCGGAAGCCGCCGCAGCGACTCCCGGGCCTGCTGGACCCGGCGGTCGTCGTCGAGCCGGCCGGCGACGTCGTCGGCGTGGTCCCGGACGTCGTGGACCAGCACGTGCGCCGCCGCGAGCGCCCGGCGGTACCGGAGCTTGGCCCGCCACTCGTTCCGTACGGTGTAGTCGGCGGTCCGCAGCAGCCACGGGAGTGCCGAGTCCCGGTCAAGGACCACGTCCGCGCGCCGCCGCCAGGCGTGCAGGAACACCGTGGACGTGAGGTCCTCGGCATCGCTCCACGAGCCGGTCCGCCGGTACAGGAACCTGTAGATCGCCTGCGCGTGCCGGTCGTACAACTGCCCGAAGGCCCCGGAATCGCCCTCGGCGGCGCGGTCCCACAGCAATCCGTCGGACGCCGTCACCGGCCCGTCGTCCACTAGGTAAACCCCCATCGACCCTCCGTTCTCGCCTGACACCTGCAACGTGTCGGGCGCGCGGGAAAGGTTCCCGGGGTGGGTCAATCAGTCACCGTAGCCGGAACCGCTGTAGCGCAGCAGGCTCGGAGTCCAGATCGCCAGCGCGGCGACCAGGACGACCAGCAGGAGGGCGCTGACGAAGGTTGTCCTGCCGACGCCGTAGTGCTCGGCGAACGCGCCGAGAGCGAGGGAGGCAACCGGCATGATGCCGATCGCCAGCTCCTGGACGCCCAGCGCGCGACCGTGCAGGGACTCGTCGGTGGTCATCAGGAGCAACGTCGTCTGGAATACGCCGAACGCGGCGCTCATCACACCGATCGCGGCCGTGAGGACGAACGCGACGATCCTGTCGTGGGACAGCGCGAAGAGGGACCACAGCGTGCCCCACAGCGCCGTACCGATCACGAACAGGCCGCCCTTGAACCGGAAGTCGCCGAGCCAGGCGATCACCAGCGAACCGGTCAGCCCGCCGACGCCGGCGCAGGTGAGGAGCCAGCCGAGTCCCGCCGCGTCCAGTCCGAGCGACTCCTGGGCGAACACCGGCATGAACGACTGGGCGACCGGCCACAGCAGCGTGTTCGCGGCCAGCGTGACCAGGAGCACGGTCGAGGCGAGCCGGTTCCTCGCGAGGTCGCGGAGACCGCTGGTGACCATCCGGATCGCCGACCCGGCGTGCGCGCCGGCCACGCGGCCGTGGCCGCGCAACGGCAACAGCGTGACCAGCGAGACGGCGTACCAGAAGGTCGAGACCCACAACGCGGCCGCAGCGCCGAGCCCGGTGATCAGCAGCCCACCGATCGCGGGGCCGATCACCTGCGTCATGTTGAGCGCCATCGAGTTCAGCGCGTTCGCGTTGCTGAGGTTCTGCCGACCGACCAGGTCCATCACCAGCGAGGCGCGGGCCGGCTGCGACGGGGACTGCGCGAGCCCGATCGCCAGTCCGCCGACCACGAGCACCCAGTACGACGCCTTGCCGAGCGACGCCAGGGTGGCGACAGTGCTGACCGCGACCAGCGCCCAGGACGCCGCGACGATCAGCAACCGCACCCGGTCGTGCCGGTCCGCGAACGCCCCCGCGAATGGCCCGAGCAGCAACGGCGCCAGCCGCACCGCCGTGTAGACCGCGACCAGGAAGTCGGAGTGCGTCGTCTCCCACGCGAGCCACCCGAGCACGAGCGTCTGCGTCCACACACCGCCGAAGAAGAACAGGTTCGAGAACCAGAACAGCCGGAAGACGCGGTTGTCCTGCAGTGAGCCCAGCGTCCGCCCGACCGCCGTACGGCTGCTCACACCCGGAGTTCGCCGTCGCGGACGACGACCTGCCCGCCGGCGATCACGAGCTCGCGACGCGGCGCGCGCACCAGCACGTCCGGCGCGTTCTCGGCGTCGAGCAGCACGATGTCGGCCCGCGCGCCCACGGTGAGGCCGTGGTTGGCGCGGTGCACGAACCCGGCGCCATACGTCGTCGCAAGCTCGACGGCGTACGTCAGGTCCTCGTCGGTGCGGAGCCCGTGCAGCCGGGCGAAACCGCGCGCGACCTGCAGCAGGTCGCCGTCGCCGTACGGCGACCACAGGTCCCGGATGCCGTCGGTGCCGAGACCGAGCGGAACGCCCGCCGCGCGCATCTCGCGGAACGGCAACGGCGCCGAGGTCGGCGGGGCGACTGTGGTCCACGAGATCCCGGCCGCGCCGAGCTGGTCCACCAGCTCGGCCCGCCGCGCCGGCGGCAGCTCGCCGAGCGCGAACCCGTGCGACACGTTCACCTTGCCCTGCAGCCCTGCCTGCACGGTGCGCTCGGCGATCAGCTCGTACTGGAAGCCGCCGAGGTCGCCGCGGTCGTGCAGGTGAATGTCGATCCCGACCCCGCGCCGGGCGGCGATCTCGAACAGCGCGTCCAGCTGGCCGACCGGGTCGCGGTCGATCGTCGCGGGGTCCAGACCGCCGATGCTCGTCGCGCCTTCGGCGGCGGCCTGGTCGAGCAGGTCGAGGACGCCGGGACGCCGGAGCACACCGTCCTGCGGGAACGCCACGATCTCCACGTCGACCGCGCCGTCGAGCGCGGCCGCGGCCTCGCGCACGGTGGCGATGCCGCGCAGCCCGACCCCGAGGTCGACGTCGACGTGCGTGCGGGTGGCCGTCGTCCCGTGCCGGAGGAACTCACGCAGCACGGCCTGCGCACCGCTCACGCTCGGGATGCCGTACTTGTCCCGCTCGGCGCGCTCGTGGGCGATCCGGCCCTGCGTCGTCGGCTCCCCGCCGTACGACACCCACGGCTGACCCCACCAGCTCTTGTCGACGTGTGCGTGCGCGTTCACGAACCCCGGCAGCGCGAGCAGGCCCTGCCCATCGATCCGCTCCGCGGCCGCTGTGCCGCTCCCGGCGGGAGAGAGGTCGGAGATCACGCCGTCGACGATCGTCACGTCGACCGGGTCGCCGCCCCAGGGGCGCACGTCAGCCAGCAGCAAGGAGGTCATGCCGGGAATGGTATACCAAAATTCTCACTCACCCGCGCGCCTGTTCCGGATCAGGGTCCGGGACTGCGTGAGGTGTTCGCCGGCCAGCCGTTCGGCGGCCTCGACGTCGCGGTTCGCGATCGCGGTGAACAGCTCCTGGTGCTGGTCGGCGACCGCGACCAGGTCGTCGTGCTGGGTCAGCAGCCAGCGCATCCGGCTGCGCAACGGGCGCTCGATCTCGACGAGCAGCTCGTTCGACGCCAACTCGGTGACGAGCTCGTGGAAGTCGGCCGCCGTGCGCCGCGCGACGACGGCGTCCCCGGCGCGCGCCGCGCCGAGTTGCTCGTCCAGAACAGCCCGCAGGCGGTCGAGTCCGGCTCTGGTACGCCGCTCCGCCGCGAGCCGGAACGTCAGCGGCTCGAACGCGGACCGGACCTCGCTCAGGTCCGCGATGTCGGAGTCGGTGAACGTCCGCACCACCGCCCAGGACCGCGGCCGCAACGTCACGAGTCCCTCGCCGACGAGCGCCTTCAGCGCCTCGCGCACCGGCACCCGGCTGACGTCGAGCGCGGCCGCGAGCTCCCGCTCGACCAGCCGCTCACCCGGCAGCCGTGCGCCGTCCAGGATCTCGTCCCGCAGTTGCCGTGTGACCCGCTCGGTCTCCGACTCCCGGCTTTCGCTCATCGGCCTCTCCAGGGTTTTGGTATGCCATTGTCCAGCATGTCGTACCAGCGGGCCCGGGGGCGAATCAGGTGCTACTGTCCGCGCAATGGAGGCACCGGAACCGCTGACCTGGACCACATCCGCGCGCGGACGGCGCGTCTCGGCGCCGTTCGTGATCTCGCAGCCGTACCTGAACTTCCGGATCGGCGGCGGCGACTACGAGTACAAGACCTGCTTGAACGTCGTCGTCAAGGGCGAGATCGTCCGCACCGAGACCGGCCGCGGCACCGAGCGGCCGCACTCGGCCTCCTTCGACCTGACGGACAAGCTCGGTCAGGAGGCGCACCTGGAGATC
>Ga0207647_10002955_pt1 | contig 12790 bp, 7 predicted proteins | sample KBSCornC2_FD_184295 | JGI IMG/M metagenome (GOLD analysis project Ga0207647, IMG submission 184295) | Corn rhizosphere microbial communities from Kellogg Biological Station, Michigan, USA - C2 (SPAdes) (version 2) | ecosystem: Host-associated > Plants > Roots > Rhizosphere ...
CATCGGCCAGAATGCGGTCGATCTCGGCCGGATCATGCATAAGCTTTGCGGCCTCCGCGCCGATGCGGCTGACCTTCTCGGTCGCGACTTCCGCGAGCACCTTTTTGAATGCAGAGAACTGCTGGCCGCCGAAATCCTTGAGAACCTCCGCCATCGGCTGGCCGCTGAGCGCGGCATAGATGCCGACGAGATTTTCGGCTTCGGGACGGCCTTCGAAGCCCTTTTCGTCGCTCGGAAGTGGTTCGGTATCGGTTTTCGCCTTCTGAATTTTCTTCGCGATCGTATCGGCGTCGTCGCTCATATTAATCCGCGATAGATCGGAAGGATCCGACTTCGACATCTTTTTCGTACCGTCGCGCAGGCTCATGACACGAGTCGCGGGGCCGGTGATGATCGGCTCGGGAAGCGGAAAGAAGATACCATCCGAGAAACCTTCGGCGATGATCTCTTTCGAGAAATCGTTGTTAAACTTTTGCGCGATGTCGCGGGCAAGTTCGAGATGCTGCTTCTGATCGTCACCGACCGGAACCTGCGTCGCGCGATAGGCCAGAATGTCGGCCGCCATCAGATTCGGATAGGCATAAAGCCCAACGGACGCCTGCTCTTTGTCTTTGCCGGCCTTCTCCTTGAACTGCGTCATGCGGTTGAGCCACCCGAGCCGGGCAACGCAATTGAAGATCCAGGCAAGCTCGGCATGAGCGCTGACCTGCGATTGATTGAAAAGAACGCTCTTCTTGGGATCGAGACCGGCTGCGATGTAGGTCGCGGTCACCTGCCGGATCGCATTCTTGAGCTCAGCCGGATCCTGCCAGACAGTGATCGCGTGCAAATCGACGACGCAATAGATGCACTCGTGCGTCTCCTGCATCTTGATCCAGTTGATCATCGCGCCGAGGTAATTGCCGAGGTGGAGACTGCCGGTCGGTTGCATGCCGGAGAAAACGCGCGGCGTAATTTTCATGTGAAGAGCACCATGTTGTGGGAACGGCCTTATCGCGTGCCAGCGCCCGAGTGGCAAGCCTGAGTACTTCAGCCTTTGCCGCCACGTCCGATCAACATCCCGAGCTGCCGCATCGACATGACGCCCGATGCCATGATGACCACGCCAAATACAGCCAGTCCGATGCCGATCTCGACACCGAGCGCGGACGTCTTTTCGACGAACCCGCTACCCGCGTCGAGGTATGGCGCAAGGTGATGGCTCGCGACCAGAAGACCGGCAACCATCGCGAGGCTCGCGACGATGATCAGCGGCACGTTGCGCCGCAGCCTGGCATCGGTCACAAAATCGTTGCGTTTTCTGAGCGTCGACCACAGCAGATACGCATTGAGCCAGCCGCCGAGCGTCGTAGCGATGGCGATGCCGAGCTGCGGCAGCATCCCGAGTTCGCGCAGCAGGAAGAACAAAACGATGGAGCCGATCGTATTCGCCGTCAGGCTGATCGCTGCGTAACGCATCGGCGTCGTCGTGTCTTCGCGCGCGAAGTAGGCCGGCGAGAAAACCTTGATCATCACGAACGCCGGAACGCCAAGCGCGAACATCGCGAGCACTGCGGCCGTCGCCGCCGTATCTGCCGGCTTGAATGCGCCACGCTCGAACAGCACGCGGACGATGTCATAGGGTATGACGGCAAGCGCCAGCGCCGCCGGGATCGTCAACAGTAGCGCGAACTCGAGCGAGCGGTTCTGGCTGTCCATGACGGCGGCCGTATTACCGGCGCGCAGCTGGCGGGCAACATCCGGCAGAAGCACTATGCCGACAGCAATGCCGACGATCGCCAACGGCAGCTCATAAACCCGGTCCGCATAGTAGAGCTGCGATACGGCGCCTGGCTCCAGCGACGCAATGACCGTCCCGATCGCGATGTTGATCTGCGTGACGCCGCCGGAAATCACTCCTGGCACGCCGAGACGAATGAGATGGCGCATATCGTCCGTCATCCGCGGTCGTCTGAAGCCGAGCGTCAGACCGGCACGCCGCATGCCCCATATCAAGACGACGAGTTGCAGGAAACCTGCGACGAACACTGCCCAGGCCTGGATGACACCGGCTTCCGGTTCGGCTCTGAACCCGAGCCATAGCGAAAACAGCGTCGCGACCATCATCACGCCGTTGAGCACGATCGAGACGGAAGCGCTTTCCACAAAGCGACCGACTGAATTCAGCGCTCCCGACATCAGCGCCACGATCGACATGCACAGCAGGTAGGGCATTGTGATGCGCGTTAGGAGCACCGACAGGTCGAACTTTTCCGGTACCGCATCGAAGCCCGGCGCCAGGCCGTACATCAGAAACGGCATCGCCAGCTCGGCCACGATCGTAACAATCAGCAGAATGAACAGCAGACCTGCCATCGCCTCTTCGGCGAAGCCGCGCGCCGCATCGCGTCCTTCACCTTCGAGTTTTTTGGCAAAGATCGGCACGAACGCCGAATTGAACGCCCCTTCGCCAAAAAGCCTGCGAAACAGGTTCGGAAAGCGGAAGGCGACGACGAACGCATCGGCCACCCAGCCCGATCCGAGCGTGGCGGCAATCAGGATGTCGCGCAGAAAGCCGAAGACGCGGCTCAGCAGCGTCAATCCGCCGACGGTAGCGAACGATTTATAAAGCTTCATCGGATGAGCGGGGTAATGGTGTTCGGGTTCAGGGGCAAGGGCGGTCGCTTGACCTCTTAATTTGGCCTGAACCCTGCGTCATCAGGCACACTTCTCTAGCCGAGCTCCTTCTCGAGCCGGTGGGTTTCGGGCCCTGGGTACCCGGCCCGGTTGGCCGGATCGTGACGGTCAGCCGTCTTTTTTTGCTGTGGTTTAGCTGCCGGCCATGCCTGGCACGACCTTGGCGCGTTCTTCGTCCGCAAGAATGGATTGCAGCCGTGCCCGGATCGTCCTCTGTCGCGCCTCGCTGACGATCTGCTTGCCAGTGAGGTCCGTCACGTAGAAGACGTCGACGGCCTTCTCGCCGAATGTCGTGATGTGCGCCGAGGCGATATCGAGCGACAAATCCGAAAGAGCCGATGTCAGGTCATAGAGGAGACCCGGGCGATCGCGGCCCGCAACTTCGACGACGGTGAGCCGCTCCGATAGCCCATTGTTGATGACGACTTCCGGCTCGACCGTAAAGGCGTTACCGCCTCGCGCACTCGTGCGCCGCCGCCGTTCCAGCAGCGCCGGGAGCTGATCGTGACCGTTGAGCAAGCGTTGGATGGTACTGGAAATGCGGTCGGCGCGCCGCAGCTCGTCTTCGTCCTCCTGAAACTCACGGTTGAGCAGGAACGTGTCGAGCGCATAGCCATCACGGGTGGTCGTAATGTGGGCGCCCGCGATATTGGCGCCTGCCGCTGCACACGACCCGGCAAAAAGTGCCAGAAGCCGCGCATGGTTTGGCGCAAAAATCGTCAGCTCCGTGATCGCTGTGAATGAATCTGTCTTGACCGTCGTGGCGAGCTTCGTGTGCGACTGCGTGGCGTCGCGAACTACCTGCGCATGCGTCAGCTGCGTCGCGAGATCGGTCCGCAGCCAATAGTTCGCATAGTGACGGTCGATGAAGGCGTTGATCTCCTGCACCGGCCAGTCCGACAAGGCATTGCGTAATGCGGCTTGCGCCTGTTCTATGCGCTCGCTTCGCGGAATTTGCGTATGACCGCCGGCGACCAGCGGCTCCGTTTCGTGAAAGAGCGTGCGCAGCAACTGCCCCTTCCAGCCGTTCCAGACGCCGGGACCGACGGCCATGATATCGGCGCACGTCAAGACCAGAAGCAGCTTCAACCGCTCGGGGCTTTGCACGATATTGGCAAACGCTCGGATCGTCTCGGGATCGGAAATATCGCGCGAATGAGCGAAATTGCTCATCGTCAGATGCTCCGTGATGAGCCAGGCGACAAGTTCGGTCTCGGCGGGCATCAAACCGAGGCGCGGGCAGAGCTTGCGGGCTATTCGCGCTCCGACGATTGAATGATCTTCCTTCCGGCCCTTGCCGATGTCGTGCAGGAATGCTGCGATAAACAACGCCCGCCTGTTCTGAATGGAACCGAAGACCGCGGTTGAAAGCGGCAGCTCGGCGGCAAGTTCGCCCCGCTCGATGGCAGCGACGTTGCCGAGGGTTCGCAGCAGGTGTTCATCGACGGTATAGTGATGATACATATTGAATTGCATCATCGCCACGATGCGGCCGAACTCGGGAACAAACCGGCCTAAGACGCCGGCTTCGTTCATGTGCCGCAGAGACACTTCAGGATTGCCCTGCGCGGTGAGCAAAGACAGAAAAATCTGATTGGCTTCGCGATTTTGCCTCAGATCGTCGTCGATAAGCCGCAATGACGCTCGCAGCAGACGGATCGCGTCGGGATGCAGATAGGCGCCGGTGGTCGCGGCATGAGCGAAAAACCGAATGAGATTGACCGGGTCGCGCGTGAAGACTTCAGGGTCGGCGACGTTCAGCCGATCGTTGTCGATACGGAAGTCGGTTTTCTGGCGAACCTCGCGCCGCATCTTCCAATTGAGCGGACTTAAGAGTCGCCGGTATCTCGGCGTAGTTTTCAGTTGCTGCATTTCGAGCGCGCCGCAAAGGATCGTCGTCAGATCTCCGACGTCCTTGGCGATCAGGAAGTAGTGCTTCATGAAGCGTTCGACGGCCCTCATTCCGCCACGCGACGTATAACCGAGGCTCTGCGCCATTGCCGGTTGCACTTCGAACGACAACACTTCTTCGGGGCGGCCCGTCAAGAAATGCAGGAAACAACGCACCCGCCAAAGAAAATCCTCGCAACGCCGAAACGTCTGCACCTCTTCCGGCGTGAAGATGCCGGCTTCGACGGCTGCCGTACCGACTTCCTGTCCGAAAATATATTTCGATAGCCATTGCAGCGTATGGAGATCGCGGAGGCCTCCCTTCCCGTCCTTGATATTGGGCTCGACCTTGTAGCGGCTCTCGCCGGCCCGCCGCGTCCGCTCGTCCCGCTCGGCCATTTTGGCGTCGATGAATTGTCGCGCGGAACCCTTCACCACCTCCGAGCGGAACCGTTGTTCGAATTCGTCAAAGAGCTGCGCGTCGCCAAGTATCAATCGCGCATCGAGAAGCGCCGTGCGAACGGTGATGTCGGCCTGCCCGTACTTCAGACACTGGTCGACGGTGCGCGTCGCGTGGCCGACCTTGAAGCCGAGATCCCAGAGCAAATAGAGCATGTACTCCGCGACGCTCTCGCCCCACGGGGTCTGCTTGTACGGCAATAGAAAGAGTAGATCGATGTCGGAGCCCGGCGCCAGCAGACCGCGCCCGTAGCCGCCGGTCGCAACGATAGCCATACGCTCGGCTTCCGACGGATTGGTGGCGCGGTAGACGTGCGTGACCGTGTAGTCGTAGATCAGCCGGATCAGTTCATCCTGGAATTGGTTGAGGCCGGACGCACAGCGCCGTCCGTTGCCATCAACCTCGAGTGCCGCTTGGGCGGCGTGACGTGCATTTCTAACGATGGTCTTCAGGCTTTCGAGAACCTGCACCCGCGCTTCCGCTAGCGTCGTGGTGGCATTGTAGTGTGCGGTCAATTCGAGACGCGCAGCGTGGCCGTCGAAATAGGGCGGCGGGATCAGTCTGTTTTGCGCGTCATCAGTCAAGACTTCGTCTTCTTCGCGTTGTCGGCAAGAGCTTTGAGTTCATATAGTTTCTCAAGCGCCGCCTTGGGCGACATCTCGTCAGGATGCATGCCACTCAGTACCTTTTCAACGGCCGAAAGGGGGACGTCCGTCGCGCCGCCGCGAGGCCGCGCCGCCGAAAAGAGCGGCAGGTCGTCGATACCATCATCTCCCAGGCGAGGACGCCGATCGGCCTTTTCGAGCCGCGTCAGGACTTCGCGCGCCCGCTCGACGACCGTATGAGGAAGTCCGGCCAGCTTGGCGACCTGGATTCCGTACGAACGGTCCGCTGCCCCGGCCTTAACCTTATGCAGAAAAACGATCGTATCCTGCCATTCCGCGACGTCCATCGTGACGTTGGTGATGCCGTCGAGGCGTCGCGCCAGCGCCGTCAGTTCGTGGTAGTGGGTCGCAAATAGCGCCCGCGCCTTCGTGACGGAATGCAGGTATTCAACCGTCGCCCAGGCGATGGATAGGCCGTCGAACGTCGCGGTGCCGCGGCCGATTTCATCGAGAATGACCAGCGACCGCTCAGTCGCCTGATTGAGGATCGCCGCCGTCTCGACCATCTCGACCATGAACGTCGAGCGGCCGCGCGCCAGATCGTCGGACGCCCCGACACGCGAGAATACCCGGTCGATGACGCCGATGTGGGCGCTCCGCGCCGGCACATAGGATCCCATCTGCGCCAACACCGCGATCAATGCATTCTGGCGCAAGAACGTCGACTTGCCCGCCATGTTCGGGCCCGTTACCAGCCAGATGCGCGCTTCCGGAAGCTCGTCGAATCCCGGCGGCGCGCTCGAACCGCTTCGCCCAAGCACGCAGTCGTTTTCAATGAAGGTGCTCGCCTCCGTCTTCGACAATGCTTGCTGCACGACGGGATGGCGTCCGCCACGGATTTCAAAAGCCAGACTGTGATCGACGATGGGACGCGCGTAGCCCTGCTCGAGCGCCAGTTGCGCGAGCGACGCAAAAACGTCGAGTTCTGCCAGCGCCGTCGCGGCGGCGCCGAGTGCACCTCCTGCTGCCGCGATGGTCTGAGTGAGATCGGCGAAAATCTCCTGCTCCAGATTGAGCGCGCGTTCGCTTGCGGACGCGATTCGGCCTTCCGTTTCGAGAAGCTCCGGCGTCGCGAAGCGCACGGCGTTGGCCATCGTCTGGCGGTGCCGGAACTTCTCGCTCAACGGTGGCGACAGAAGTGGCTTTGCATTGAGCTGGCTCACTTCGATGAAGAAGCCCAGAATATTGTTGTGACGAATTCGCAAGGTCTTGATGCCGGTCTCGGCGATGTAACCGGCTTCGAGTTCCGCCATCACCTTGCGACTGTCGTTGCGCAAGGCCCGAGCCGCATCGAGATCGGCGTTGTGGCCCTCCCTGACGAAGCCGCCGTCTCGGCGCAACAGCGGCGGATCATCGACAAGCGCGGTCTCGAGCGCTGTGACCAGGGTCGCCGGTACCGCGCTCAACCGCTCGCACACCGATTGCAACTCGACAGGTAAAGCCAACGGGCCGGCCGTTTCGCCAAGTAAAGCGGCGGCATCGCGAGCAACGCCGATCGCATCGCGCACGGCGGCTACGTCGCGCGGCCCACCCCGTCCGAAAGCCAGACGCGGCAAGGCGCGCGCCAGATCGGGCGCCGTACGAAGCTCAAAACGCACATCGTCGGTGAGCCTGCGGTTGGTGACCAGGTAGGTGACAGCATCGAGTCTTGCGTCGATCGCACCCGAGTCGGTCAATGGGCTCGACAGCCGCGCTTGCAGCTCCCGCGCCCCGCCGGCCGTCACCGTCCGGTCGATGGCCCCCAAAAGTGTCGACGATTTCTCACCGGACACGGATTTGACGAGTTCCAGGCTCGCGCGGCTCGCCGCATCGATAGAAAGACCGGCGCCGCCTGCTCTCTTTGGCGCTCGAATGAGCGGTTTCCGACCCATTTGTGTCAGGTCGACGTACTTCAGAACGGCAGCGATCGCGGCAAGCTCGGCCCGCGAAAATGTGCCGAAGCCCGAGAGGTCGGCGACCCCGAGACACGCCTTCAGATCGCGAGCGCCGGCTTTGGGATCGAAATAAGCCGACGGGATCGGCGTCGGTTTGCCGCCTGAGTAGTCGACGGATCGCGTGAACATCGGGTCGGCCAGCAGCCCGTCCGGCGCCAGCACTTCGCCCGGCGCCAACCGGATCAACTCGCCCGCCAGATCGAGACCCGTCACCTCGGAGATCTCGAACTCGCCCGTCGAGATATCGAGCGAAGCGACGGCCAGCCGCGATTCCGCCGCCATGGCCCCGAGTTCGTGCGGCGTCTCGCAATAGACCGCAGTCAGGTAGTTGCGTGCCTTGGCATCGAGGAGAGCTTCTTCTGTCAGCGTCCCAGGCGTGACGAGACGCACGACGTCCCGCTTGACGACGGCCTTGGCGCCGCGCTTTCGCGCTTCGGCCGGATCCTCGAGCTGCTCGCAGACCGCGACGCGATAACCGTGCTTGATCAGACGTTGAAGATATTCGTCGGCCCGATGCACCGGCACGCCGCACATCGGAATATCCCGGCCCTGATGCTTGCCGCGTTTGGTCAGAACGATCGACAGGGCCTCTGAAGCCGCAACGGCATCTTCGAAAAAGAGTTCGTAGAAATCGCCCATCCGATACCAGAGCAGGCTATCGGGATTTGCCGCCTTGATCTCGAGATACTGCGCCATCACCGGTGTCGCATCGGCAAAGGCTGCGGGCTCGCCTTCGACGTGCGAGACTTCGGCTACGGCTTCGCTTGCGAATTCTGCCGGGCCGGGCTTGCGCGGTTTTTCGTTTCTGGACATCAGGATGTTCGTTCGAGTTCGACACGCCGGGCTTCATCGGGGATATTCTGAAGCCAGACGCCCCCGACCAAAGTCGAGGCCATCCATAGGTTGCGGACACGTCTCCCGCAACCTGTCGCGTCGGTTCGGATCAACAGATGTTGATTATGATCTGCATCGTGGCACGCGGCCCACGGCCCCGGCGCGAATAATTGCTAAAAGTCATTACGCGTCGGCTGCAATCCGGCTTTTGGTTTCGTCCGGCGTGCCGTAATGCTCGAAATAGCGCGGATCGATCTTCTCCACCGGCATGATAATGAGCACATCGGTCGTGCCGAATTGCCGGTCGATGACAGCGCCATCGCCGACGAAAGCGCCAAGCCTGAGATAAGCCTTGATCAACGGCGGCATCGCCTTCATGGCGGCTTTGGCATCAAGAGAGCTTTTCGGAATAAGACCCATCTCAACATGAAGGGAATCGTGCGCGCGGCAGCGCCATTCGGCCGGCGCCAGCGCATGATGATGCAGGAAGCTCAGCGCCATTGCGTGCGTATTCGGATCGGTGCCTTCGAAGCTGGCGCAGCCGATCATTACATCGATGCGGTTCTCGCGGACATAAGTCCAAAGGCCGTGCCAGAGAAGCTCGACGGAGCGCTTGTTGCGATAGGGCGCCAGCACGCATGAGCGCCCAAGCTCCATGAAGCTGTAGTCGTGCGATTTTGCGCGAAGAAGGGCGCCAATATCGTACTCCGCCGCCGAGTAGAACCCCGGACCGCGCTCGGCGATTTCCTGCCGAAGAATGCGATAGGTGCCGACGACCTTCGGCCGTTCGGGGCGGCCGTGCCGGCGCGGCGTCGTCTGATCGAGATCGACGACGAGCAAATGATCGCAGATGGCATCGTAGGCGTCTTCGTCCCGGCGGCGAAACTGCGCAAGGCGCGTCGGAGTGGCCGACATCTCCTCGAAGAAAACCTGGTAGCGCAGCCGCTGTGCAAGTTTGATCTCCGACCACGTCCGCGCCAGACGGACCTCGAGATTGCCGACGCGGCCATAAACCTTCGGCTCTATATCGCGTGCAAATGCCGTGAGCCGGCGCGACTGCGATCTGAGAGCTTCCAACGCCGCAAGGCCGGGTGGAAATTTTACCGGGAATTCAGAGCGTCGCTTGCCGCGATCCGCAATCGCCTGCCACATCGCTGAAGAACCTCGCCAGTTGCCTTGCAATGCGGCTAGCACGATTCCGTGACAGTTTTGAGATTCGAATGCTGGCGCTCACGCCGCAGGCGACGTTTTGCCTATCCGCTGCGGAGCCCATCGCAGTAACAAATCTTCCAGATGCTGCGCATCGAAGGGCTTCGCTAGATAGTCATCCATGCCTGCCGCCCGGCAGCGTTCGCGGTCCTCGGGAAATGCATTGGCCGTCAGCGCAATGATCGGGGGGGAAGTTAGGCCCAGGTGCCCGTGCTCGGCGTAAAGCGATTTGATGGATTTTGCAGCCATCAGGCCGTCGATGCCCGGCATCAGTATGTCCATTAAAATGAGATCGAGAATAGGATTACGGCGCTCGATTGCTTCCCAAACGGCGGCGATCGCCGAACGACCATCCTTGACGACGATGGCTTTGCCCCCGGCGCGCTCGATGACTTTGCGGGAGAGTAGCGCATTGATTTCGTTGTCCTCGGCAACGAGCACGCTGAATGTGCCGCCTACGGGCGCCCGCCTTTCCTTGACCGGCTTTATGATCGCGCCTCGCGTCACCCTCGGCCGGGCAGCGATACCCGCCGCTCCACTTTCCGACTCCGCGATTTCGAAGCGCAAAACCGCGGTGAACGTCGCGCCCTCGTAAGGCGCACCGCGGGCAATGATGTCGCCACCCATCGCACGCGCCAGCCGCCGAGAAATCGCGAGACCAAGTCCGGTACCACCGGGCTGCCGGCCTGCGGCCACCTCGCCCTGCTCGAACTCCTGGAACAATTGCAGCATCATGTCGGACGGAAACCCGATTCCGGTATCCTCGACCTCGATCGCTATTCTGACCGAACCGCTAGGCGCAGTCTGACGCCGCGCCAAAGCGAGATGAAGCTTGACGCTGCCGTTGTCCGTGAACTTCACCGCATTGAAAAGCAGATTCAAAATAATCTGACGAACGCGCATTTCATCGCCGCGAACATGATCCGGAACATCCTCGGCCACTGTTGACATCAACAACAGACCTTTCGCGCTCGCTTGCGGTGCAACCAGCTGCACCGCTTGCGCCACGCAGGTTCTGAGTGAGAACGGCTCCTTGGAAATATCGAGCTTGCCGGCCTCGATCTTCGAAAAATCAAGAATATCGTCGATGAGACCGAGCAAGGCGCGCGCCGAATCTTCGACAGCGCGTGCATATGTTCGCTGCTCGTCATCGAGATGCGTATCGTGCATCAAACTGATCATGCCGAGGATACCCGTCATCGGCGTGCGGATTTCGTGGCTCATCGAAGCCAGAAAGCGCGATTTCGCGCGGCTCGCTGAATTGGCCTGGTCGCAAGCCTCTTTGAGCCCCTCTTCCGCCGCGCGTTCGAGGGTCACGTCACGGCCAACGCTTTGGACTTCCGGTTCGCCGAGATCGTTGCGAACTTTCGACTCGTCCCAGGCGATCCAGCGCTTACCCTTGCACGTGCGCAAAAGTTCGAAGCGGCGATGATTGCCAGATGGCTTCGCCGGGACCTCCGTCCGAACGACAGGCGGCTGGAACATCGACCCAACCACGTCTTCGCGGCGAACGTCGAAGGCCTTGCAAAATGCGGCGTTAGCGAACACGACATGGCCGTCACCGGATCTCCGCACGATGAAATCCTGCTGCGCATCGAGAAACTGCCGATAGTGAGACGCGCAATCCGCGAGTTCCCAATGCGCGTCTTTGATTTCTTCGAGCTTTTCAATGTCCCCGTGTTTGCGGCCGCTAAAGCGGAACGCAATCGCGGAAAGCCACGTGCGCCACGTTTTCGGCCAACGCGCACGACGCGCAAGCGCCACGGGCGCAGAAGCGCCCGCCTCAGCGGAACGCGAGTGAGATGTTTCGTGAAACAATCCGGCCGGCCCCCTTCAAACGTGCGGCCGACACTCGTCCTCTGACGTTTTATAAAATCTTAAGGAATGTAGTTAACCGCCAAATCCGATCTAAAGTCGTGGCCAATTCCTTTAAATTTATCATGCTTGCAATTTTGTCGGGAACGGCCCTAGCGGCGCTTCAGATCTTCGTCCGTCAGCTTGCGCGCCGCGTCCTCGATCATCAACGGAACGCCATTCCGAATTGGAAAGGCCAGGCCGGCTGCTGTGCTGATCAGCTCTTTTGCCGCCGCATCGTAGATCAATGTCGTCTTCGTCAGCGGACAAACCAGCAGTTCGAGCAGCTTCGGATCAACGGCGTTCGCTTGGCTGTCTTGCGTTTCAATACTATCCGCCGCCATCGTTCAGCGCTCCTCAGCCCGGTCGATTATTGCAGCGTCGTGCCGCTGCTGCCGTTCGTCGCCAGATCGATTTCGGCAAGCGCGACGAGAACTTCGGCGCGCGATCGCAAATCCTTCGCTTCGAGCAAAGCCTGCTTTTCTTCAGGACCATACGGGCACATCACCGACAACGCATTGATCAGAAATTCGTTCGAGGCCCGCTGGATAGTCGCCCAATCGGTCTTTAGACGATTGGCCTCGAGGTAGGTCTTGAGCACGCGCAGAAGGTTCTGCCGATCGACGAGTTCCTCTCCCAGTCCCTCGGTCAGATCGCTGGCGAACCTGTCGTAGCTGACGCTCATGATGCGATAGGGTGCGTCCGCCTCCGTTTCGCCAAGGCACTCGAAGCGCACGATGCCCGTCAACGTGATGATCAAACGCCCGTCCTCCAGCTCCTGATAGGACGTCACGCGACCGGCGCAACCGACCGAGCGCAGAAGTGCCGTTTTTTCCAGCGGACTTTCCTGGTCGTCGTCATCTGAAACGACTGGTTGCAGAATACCGATGACCCGGGCGCCCGACATCACGGCCTCGATCATCTCGAGATAGCGGGGCTCGAAGATATTCAGCGGCAGTGTCGCGCGCGGCAACAGGATGGCGCCGCGGAGCGGAAATACAGGAATCCGCGGCGGCAAATCGGCCGGGCGCCGATAGCGATCCGTAAGTGTCACGTCGCATTGTCTCCGCTGGGCGGTCGCAAATTCAACTGAAAAGCGTCGTTGATAGCCGCCGGCGTCCCTCCGCGACCAACGGCTCCTTGGGGCCCCACGCATCGAAAAGCTGCAGAAGTTGCTTGCGCGCTGCCTCTTCGTTCCATTGGCGGTCTATCCTGACGAGATCGAGCAGAAGATCAAGAGCTTCGGCCCTCTCGCCATTCGCCGCAAG
>Ga0207647_10002957_pt1 | contig 12788 bp, 11 predicted proteins | sample KBSCornC2_FD_184295 | JGI IMG/M metagenome (GOLD analysis project Ga0207647, IMG submission 184295) | Corn rhizosphere microbial communities from Kellogg Biological Station, Michigan, USA - C2 (SPAdes) (version 2) | ecosystem: Host-associated > Plants > Roots > Rhizosphere ...
CGGTGTTCGCCGCGGGTGATGTCGCGTTCTTCGTCGGCGGCCCGTGGGACCTGAAGATCTTCGGCAGCTCGAAGATCGACTGGGGCGTCGCCCCGCTGCCGTACTTCCAGGGCGGCAAGCCGCTCACGCCGACCGGTTCGTGGTCGCTCGGCATCAACCCGGCGTCCAAGCAGCAGGGGATGGCACGCAAGTTCGTCGAGTTCGCCACGCTGGACGCGGCCGGCAACCTGGCCACCACGAGCACCACCACGATCATCCCGGCCAATCTCGACGCGCAGAAGCAGTACACCCCGCAGATGGACGGGTTCTCCGGTACCAAGACAGCCGGCGCGGCGGCGATCACGACGTACGAGAGTGAGCACACCGCGGTGTCGCGGCCGGTGAGCGTCGGGTACATCCAGTTCGAGGAAGTCATGGGCAAGGCGTTCGCGGACATCCGCAACGGGACCGATCCGGCCGCGCGGTTGCAGGAGGCGACCCGGCAGCTGACCGATGCCTGGAAGTCCATTAAGTGAGGCAGCGGCAAGGGCTGATCGCTCTCGCGTTCCTGGCGCCGGCGCTGGTGTGTCTCGCCGTCCTGCGAATCGTCCCGGCGATCTCGGCGGTGGTCGAGAGCTTCTACACCGAGAGCCTGCTGCGCGGCGGCCGGGTGTTCGCGGGCCTGGGCAACTACACGGACCTGCTGTCGAACAAGGACTTCCGGCAGTCGGTCGGCGTGACGCTGCTGTTCACCGTGCTGGTGAACCCGATCCAGGTCGTGGTCTCGTTCCTGCTCGCGGTCCTCTTCACCCAGAGGGCCGCGGGCGCGCGACTCTGGCGCACCCTGGTCATCCTGCCGATCGCCACCCCGCCTGCGGTGTCGGCAGTGATCTGGAGCGTCATCTACCGCCCCGACGGCCTCGCGAACGGCGTCCTGGAACGGCTCGGCCTGCCCGCGCAACCTTTCCTCACCTCGCCGAGCCAGGTGCTGCCGTCGCTGATCGTGCTGCTGTCCTGGATCGGCGTCGGGTACTGGATGCTCTTCCTGATCGCGGGCATCCAGGAGATCCCGGCCGAGGTCCGCGAGGCCGCGCTGCTCGACGGTGCCGGCCCGTGGCGCCGGATGGTGTCCGTCGTCCTTCCGCTCGTCCGGCGCCCGCTCGCGTTCGTCCTGGTCGCCGACACGGTCTCGAACCTGCTCGTGTTCGCGCCGGTGCAGATCCTCACCAAGGGCGGCCCGAACGGCAACAGCAACCTGCTGATGTACGACGTGTACAGCCGCGCCTACGCGATCGGCGACATCCACGTCGCGCAGGCCGAGGTGGTCATCCTGGTAGCGCTGACGCTGGCGATCGTGGCCGGGCAGTTCCGCCTGCTGCGAGGTGACCAGTGAAGCGCGTCAGCCTCTCGGTGCTCGGCGGCGTCGTCGGCCTGCTGTTCTTCCTGCCGCTGCTGTGGGTGGTGACGAACTCGCTGCGCCCGGGCTCGGAGACGTTCGCCAACCTCAGTCCGCTGTCCTGGCAGACGTTCGTCGAGTTGCGCCCGACGGTCACCAACTACGCGTCCCTGCTGGACAGCGCGATCGGACGCGCGACGCTCAACTCGATCCTGGTCAGCGCGGCCACGGTCGTGCTCGGGCTGGCGATCTGCGCGAGCGCGGCGTTCGGGCTCGCGGCGTTCGAGTTCCGGGGTCGCGGGCTGCTGTTCGGCGTCGTCGTCCTGAGTTTCCTGGTGCCGTTCGACGCGATCGCGATCCCGCTGTCCACGATGTTCCGGGACTGGCACCTGACGAACACGTTCGCCGGGCTGGTGCTGCCGGGGATCGGCAACGGGATGGCGATCTTCCTGCTCCGGCAGTTCTTCCTCGGCATCCCGGCCGAACTCGTCGAGGCCGGACGGCTCGACGGCCTCGGCTGGTTCGGGGTGTTCCGCTGGATCTACCTGCCGCTGTCGAAGCCCGCGCTGATCGGCGCCGGACTGATGCTGTTCCTGTTCCAGTGGCAGGCCTACGTCTGGCCGCTGCTGATCGGCACCGACGCGAAACACATCCTCGGCCCGGTGGCGTTGTCCAACCTGCAGGGCCAGAACTTCACCGACTACGGTCTCGTGTTCGCGGGCGCCGTCGTCCTCACCGTCATCCCGCTGGTGGTCATCGCCGGCTTCCAGCGGTACTTCGTCCAGTCCGTGTCGAGCACCGGACTCAAGTGAAGGAGATCCCACAGTCCATGCAGCGATCCCTCATTCTCGATACCGATATCGGCTCCGACGTCGACGACGCGATGGCGCTCGCCCAGATCCTCGGCAGCCCGGACCTCAGCCTGGTCGAGGTGCACACCGTGTACGGCGACACGCGGCTGCGGGCCCAGCTCGCCCGGCGGTACGGCGTACTGGCCGGCCGGGACCTGGACGTCGTACCCGGTCTCGCCGAACCGTTGTCGGGCCGCGAGGTCTGGTGGGCGGGGCACGAGGGCACGCTGCACGACGACCTGTCCCAGGAGACCATCGGCGCCGGCACTGCGCCCGAGCGGCTGGTCGCACGGCTTCGCGAGCACCCTGGTGAGCTCGACGTGGCCGCGATCGGCCCGTTGACCAACGTGGCCAAGGCTTTGGAGCTCGAGCCCGAGGTGCCGCGGTGGATCCGGCATCTGTGGGTGATGGGCGGATCGTTCGGTGACGACAAGGCGGAGCACAACTTCAAGTCCGACGACGTCGCCGCGCAGGCCGTCCTGAACGCGGGGATCCCGACGACGGTCACCGGGCTGGAGATCACCCAGCAGGTCACGATCGGTGCCGACCTGCTGGGGCGGATCCGGGCCGCTGGTCCGTTGGGGGCGGCGTTGGGCGCGGACATCGAGCAGTGGTGGGCGTACTGGAGCGAGACGTGGAACGTGCCGCATGACCCGGTCGCGGTGCTTGCCCTGAGTCGCCCGGAACTGTTCGAGGTGTCCGACCCCGGCCGGGTCTCGGTCGTGGTCGGGGGTGAAGGGGCCGGGCGGAGTACGTTCACCTCTGATCCAGGCGGCACGGTGCGCATCGTCACGGGGGTGGATGCGGAGCGGGTCGCGGAGGAGATCACGGGGCGGATCGTGGCCGCGGGGACGGCTTACGCTGTGCAGCGTGGGGAGATCGATGGCGACGGCGCGTGATGTCGCGGAGCGGGCCGGTACGTCCACCGCGGTCGTCAGCTATGTCTTCAACAACGGCCCCCGGCCCGTCTCGGCGGAGACCCGTCGGCGCGTGCTGGAGGCCGCGGCCGAGCTGGACTACCGGCCGAACATCCTCGCCCGCGCGCTGAGCGCCGGCCGCACGTACTCGCTCGGCCTGCTGATCCCGCAGATCCGCAACCCGTACTTCGCGACGCTCGCCGAGCACCTGGAGAACTACGCGCGCCGGCATGACCACCTGCTGCTGATCGGTGACTCGGCCGGGGACCCGGAGCAGGAGTCGGCGCACATCGGCTCGTTCATCGAGCGCAAGGTGGACGGCGTTGTGCTCGTGTCGTTGCTCGTGGAGCCGGCGATCCAGCGGTTCGCGGCCGCCGGCGTACCGGTGGTCGCGCTGCATCCGGTGCCCGACGGGGTGACGGTGTCCACGCTCTCGATCGACTACGTCGCGGGCGCGGAGGCGTCGGCGACTCACCTGCTGTCGCACGGCTACCGGACCCTCGGCGTCGTCACCGGCCCCGAGGAATCACCCGGTACGGCGGAACACCGCCGGGGCATCGAGCGCGCACTGACGGCGCATCCGCGGGCCTCCGCGCGGTACGTCGCCGCGCCCGTCTCGCGATTCGCCGCGCGGGACGCCGTACGGCCGTGGTTCGCGCAGAAGCGGCCGCCGCGGGCGATCTACTGCTCGACGGACGAGCAGGCGTTCGGCGTCCTGTTCGCGGCCTGGGAGGCCGGGCTGCGGGTGCCCGAGGACGTGGCGGTGATGGGCTTCGACGGCACCAGCGAGTGCACGGTGACGATCCCGCCGCTGGCCAGCGTGCGGCAGCCGATCGAGGAGACCGCGCGGCGGGCTGTCGAATTGTTGCTCGATCGCACCGACCCACCCGCCGCCCGCCACGTCCTCGACTACGAACTGGTTCCGAGCACCTCCTGCGGTTGCACCGAATCCGGGTAGCCTGAACGGATGGCTGTCGAGTTCAATCACACGATCGTGAATTCCAGCGACAAGTTGGCGTCGGCGCGCTTCCTGGCCGGCCTCCTGGGTCTCCCGGAGCCGAGTAGCTACGGACCGTTCGCCGTGGTGCAGCTCGGGAACGGTACGTCGCTGGACTTCGCCGATGCCCATGGACAGCCGCACTCGCAGCACTACGCCTTCCTGGTGACCGAGCAGGAGTTCGACCAGATCCACGCCCGGATCGTCGAGCGCGGCCTCACCTACTGGGCCGACCCGTTCCACCGGCGCGAGGGTGAGATCAACACCAACGACGGCGGACGGGGTCTCTACTGGAACGATCCCGACGGGCACAACCTCGAGATCATCACCGTGCCGTACGGCGGCACCCCCTGACCGTGCAGGACCTAGGCAGGGGCCGGGCTGGAGTGGGCCGGACCTGAGTGGGCCCGCCGCACCGACAACCCGACGGCGATCAGTACGACGCCCCAGACGAGGGCCGTGACGCCCAGCAGTACGGCGATGCCGACCGCGCCCGCGCCAGGGTTGGCGGCGAACAGGACGCCGATGAACAGCGACAGCAGGCCGCTGACGACCAGCAGCCAGCGTGGCATCACCTGCTGACTGCTGAACGCGCCCGCGAGCTCGAAGATGCCGCGGATGATCAGCCAGATCCCCAGGATCCAGGTCAGCGCCTTGGCGGTCATACCGGGACTGGTGATCGCGAAGAACGCCGCGAGCAGGGCGATCACGCCGAGCGTGATCAGCCACAGCCGGCTGCCACTGGACTCCCGCTGGAACGCCTGGACGATCGACCCGATCCCGTCCACGAGGGCCCAGAATCCCCAGAGCAGAACCAGTGCGATCGCCGTGTGGATCGGCCACACGATCGCGAGAATCCCGAACACGATGCCGACCGCACCGCGCACCAGCAACATCTTCCACCCGAGAGTCAGCCAGTCCCGCTCCATGTGGACCTCCTTGTGGGTTCTTCCCTCCATGGTGATCCGGCGATGCATCTCACGGCAATGACCGGTTTACTGTGGGTGTGTGGCCCTGGCTGTCTGCCTGCTGTTCGACCGCCGCACCGATCGGCTCCTCCGGTCCCTGTGGGGCCGGCTGGAGGAACTCGGCGTGCCGACGCTGGAGACGCACACCCACGGCCACCACGTGCCGCACCTGTCGCTCGCAGTGCTGCGCGAGTGGGACCACGACAAGGTCATGAAGGCCGTGCAGCCGTTGCTGAGCGATCAGACGGTCGAGCTGTTCTTCGATGCGCTGGGCACGTTCCGGCGCGGCCGGGCCTGGTTGGCGCCGGCCGTGGGCGTCGAGGCGCTGCAGCTCCAGAGTGAAGTGGTGTCAGCGGTTGTCGATACGGGCGCTGATCTCCATCGGCACTACAGGCCAGGTAGATGGGTGCCGCACTGCACTCTCGCACCACGGGTCCCGTTGGTCGCGTTGCCGGTGCTGGCCGCGGCCGTGTACGACGTACTGCCCCTCGAAGCGACCGCGGACCGTGCCGCCCTTGTCGACAGCGGCACCGGCCAACTCTGGCCGGTGCCGACGCGCGGCTAGCCGGTGGCGTATTCGACGTGGAGCAGCGCCGCCCCTGCGGGCTTTCCGTCGTAGGCGCGGGCGGTGCGATGCCCGGTGCCGGTGATGACGAGCGCCAGGGCATTGCCGCTGGCCCAGCCTGGTCTGCCGACGACCTCTCGTAGCACCGAGCTGAGATCCGGGGTGCGCTGGTTCGCTCCGGCCTCTCCGACGAGCGTCCAGGCCGCCGGAGTCCATGTGGCCGCGGCCGTACCCAGGGTTCGGGTCGACGGCTTGGTCGACGACGTGAAGGCGGCGGCGTTGTCGGCGGACTGGGCGCGGACGGTCAGGCTCGTTGCCTCGCTCTGGACCTCGTCGGCCTCGAACTGGACGTAGGCCTTGGTGACCGTGGCGCCGGCCGGGATCGTGAGGCCCGGGAAGCGGAGGCCGACCTTCTGGTTGGAGCCGTCGTACACGAGCTCGAGATCGGAGCTGGTCGCGTAGTAGCTGCCGGTGGCGGACTCTTCGACGTCGTCGGCGCCGGCCGCGATCCGGGTTTCGAGCGTGGCCGACCCTGGAGCCGGCGCCGGTTGTACGACGACCTGCACCGTGTCCGAGGCAGTCAGCTGACCATCGGACGCGGACAGCTGGAGCACGTAGGTTCCGGCTGTGCCGAAGGTGGCGGGTGTGTCCACTGCCGCGGCGTTCGCGAAGCTGACGGATCCCGGGCCGCTGACTTGGCTCCACTGCGTGGTGATCGGGCCGTCGTCGGTCGCGGTTCCGTCCAGGGACGCCGTGCTCGGCAAGGTGATGGTCTGGTCCGGGCCCGCATCGACGACCGGCGCGCGGTTCGGCGGCGGCGTACCGGTTGTGTACTCCACGTGGAGCAGTGGCGCCCCGGCGGGTTTGCCGTCGTAGGCGCGGGCAGTGCGGTGACCCGTACCGGTGATGACGAAGGCGAGTGCGTTGCCGGCGGTCCAGCCCGGCCTGCTGACGACTCCCTGCACCACTGCGCTCAGGTCTGGTGTGCGCTGGTTCGCGCCGACCTCACCCACCAGGGTCCAGGCTGCGGGTGCCCAGGAGGCCGCCGCGGCGCCGAGAGTCCGGGTCGACGGCTTGGTGGTGGAGGTGAAAGCCGGGGCGTTGTCGATCGCCTGGGCGCGGATCGTCAGGTTGGTCGCCTCGCTCTGGGTCTCGTCGGCCTCGAACTGCAGGTAGGCCTTGGTGATCGTGGCACCCGCGGGCACCGTCAGGTTCGGGAACCGCAGACCCACTTTCTGGTTCGAGCCGTCGTAGACGAGCTCGAGATCGCTGCTGGTCGCGGCGTAGCTGCCGGTCGCGGATTCCTCGACGTCGTCGGTACTGGCGGCGATCCGCCGATCGAGGGCCGACGATCCTGGCGGCGGCGCCGGCGCCACCACGATCTGCGCGGTGTCCGAGGCGGACAGGTCGCCGTCGTCGGCCGTCAGTTCCACCACGTAGGTGCCCGCCGTACTGAACGTCGCCGTGGTGTCGACCGCGGCCGGATCGGCGAACGTCACCGTCCCGGGACCGCTCACCATGCTCCACCGCGATGTCAGAACGCCGCTCGGCAGGCCGTCGTCGCTGACAGTCCCGTCCAGTGTCGCCGCGGCCGGAAGTACCACCGACAGATCAGGTCCCGCACTCACCCCGGGCGCCCGGTTCGAGGGCGCGCCGGCGTACTCCCAGTACCCGAGGTCCGGCGCCGCCCCCACGTAGTCACTCGCCGGGATGCTCAGCACCTGCTCGCCGTTCCAGGTGTACGACGACGTTCCGGCGTCGATCGCCGGGCTCCCGGGCCAGAGCCGGAAGTCCTCGTACAGCAGGGGATCGGCGAACACCGACGAGGTCGGAGGGATCCCTTCCTCGTAGTCGGCCGTGTTGTGCCAGAAGAGGTTGTAGGCCACGGCCGACGCGCCGGTGACCCGCCGGAGTGCGGTCGCCCTCGTCCCCGCGAAGATGTTGTTCAGAACAATGCTGTTCGCGCCGCCGACCACGCCGTAGTTCTCGATCGAGAAGGTGTTGTTGGTGACGTACACCCGCTCGGCCAGCGGGGCCCCGCTGAAGTCCTCGTTGGTCTGCTGGTTCGGCAGGCAGCCGATCGAGGCCGCGCCGTTGTGGTCGAAGGTGTTCCGGTCGACAGTGACGGTCCGGCTCGAGGCACCGTCGGAGTCGATCAGCTGGATCCCGTCGGAGTCGTTGCGAACGAACCGGTTCCGCCGGATCACCACGTCGAGCGCCGGGCCGACGTACGGGTACATCCGGAACTCGATGCCGTCGCCCTGGTTCTCCTGGATCGTGCTGTCCAGCAGGGTCATCGCCACCCGGCCGTTGATGTCGATCCCGTCGTCGGTGTTGGCGACGAAGACGTCGTGGTCGAAGAGCGCGGTCGAGTCGTTGCCGAAGTCCGCACCGTCGCCGTTCGCCGTCAGGCGGCTGTGTGTGACGGTCACCCGCGCGTTGCCGCGGACACCGTCGACCCCGTTCGCGATCGTCAGCCCGTTCACCACGCTGCCGGCGGAGCGCGACCCGAACTCCAGTACGGCGTTGCCCGCGCATCCGGACGCTCCACCGCAGGCGTTCGCGACGTACCCGCTCAGGACGGTCTGGTCGATGTACGCCGGATCACCTGTGGTCTGGTACCAGGAAGCGAACGTGAGCACCTTGTCCTGGACCCACACACCGCCCGTGTAGGTGCCGGGTGCGATCAGGATCGTGTCGCCGCTCGAGGCCGCCGACACCGCGGCCTGCACCGTCGGCTGGTCGGCCGGAACCCTGATCACCGCCCCGGCCGCATGAACAGGCGTGCTGGGCAGCGTGACGCCGGCGATCGTCAGGGCGATCGCAGCCAGCAGGGCAGCGGGACGACGAGAGATGCGCTCCATCTTCGGACTGTAGGAGCGCCGGCGGGGCGTCCACACCGCCCAACTGGCGTAGATCGATCTGCTCCCCGCAGTACCCGAGATGTCTACCCCGGCGGTTACTCCGAGGCGCGGCGGAGGGCTTCGGACAGGCGCTCGGCGGCGGCCATGACGGCGGGGGCGTGCATGCGGCCGGGCTGGCGGGAGAGGCGCTCGATCGGGCCGGAGACCGACACGGCCGCGATCACCTTGCCGCTGGGGGAGCGGACCGGGGCGGAGACCGACGCGACGCCCTGCTCGCGCTCGCCGACGGAGTGCGCCCAGCCGCGACGCCGTACGCCGGCCAGGGCGGCCGCGTTGAACGACGCGTTGTGCAGACCGCGGTGCATCCGCTCCGGGTCCTCCCAGGCGAGCAGTATCTGAGCGGCGGAACCGGCCGCCATCGTGAGCTGGCTGCCCACCGGGACGGTGTCGCGCAAGCCGGACGGACGCTCGGCGGCGGCGACGCACACCCGGTACTCACCCTGGCGGCGGAACAACTGCGCCGACTCGCCGGTGATGTCCCGCAGCCGTGCCAGCACCGGGCCGGCGGTCGCCAGCAGCCGGTCCTCGCCGGCGGCCGAGGCCAACTCGCTGAGTCGCGGGCCGAGCACGAAGCGTCCCTGCATGTCGCGGCCGACCAGCCGGTGGTGCTCGAGAGCGACCGCCAGGCGGTGAGCCGTCGGACGTGCCAGACCCGTGGCCGCCACGAGTCCGGCCAGGGTCGCCGGCCCGGATTCGAGGGCGGACAGCACGAGGGCTGCTTTGTCGAGAACACCGACTCCGCTAGAGTTGTCCATGAGACGATATTGCCGTCTCGAATCGTGGAACGCAAGTCGCTTCGGCAGCCCAATCGAGAGCACTGTGAGCGAAAGCACCCTCGACCACACAAACATTCTCAAGGGAGAGTCTGATGGGTAGGACGTTGTCGGAAAAGGTCTGGGATGCGCACGTGGTGCGCCATGCCGACGGAGAACCCGACCTCCTCTACATCGACCTCCATCTGGTCCACGAGGTCACGAGCCCGCAGGCCTTCGACGGGCTCCGGCTGGCGAACCGCCCGGTCCGGCGGCCGGATCTGACGATCGCGACCGAGGACCACAACGTCCCGACGTTCGACGTCGACAAGCCGATCGCCGACCCGGTGTCGCGGACGCAGGTGGACACGCTGCGCAAGAACGCCGAGGAGTTCGGCATCCGGATCCACACCCTCGGCGACCCGGACCAGGGCGTCGTGCACGTGATCGGCCCGCAGCTCGGCCTGACCCAGCCCGGGATGACCGTGGTCTGCGGTGACAGCCACACGTCGACGCACGGCGCGTTCGGCGCGATTGCCTTCGGCATCGGTACCAGCGAGGTCGAGCACGTGCTGGCCACCCAGACGCTGATGCAGGCCCGGCCGAAGACCATGGCGGTCACCGTCGACGGTGTGCTGCCCGAGGGCGTCTCGGCCAAGGACCTGGTGCTGTCGCTGATCGCGAAGGTCGGCACCGGCGGCGGCCAGGGCTACATCGTCGAGTACCGCGGCGAGGCGATCCGGGCGCTGAGCATGGAGGCCCGGATGACGATCTGCAACATGTCGATCGAGTGGGGCGCCAAGGCCGGCATGATCGCGCCGGACGAGACCACCTTCGAGTACCTGAAGGACAAGCCGCACGCGCCGCAGGGCCTCGACTGGGAGGCGGCCGTCGAGTACTGGAAGAGCCTGGCCACCGACGAGGACGCGTCGTTCGACCGCGAGGTCGTGCTGAAGGCCGAGGAGATCACGCCGTTCGTCACCTGGGGCACGAACCCGGGCCAGGGCGTGCCGCTGGCGGCCACGGTGCCGTCGCCGGACGACTTCGACAATGAGAACGACCGGGTTGCCGCCGAGCGCGCCCTGGAGTACATGGGCCTGACCGCCGGTACGCCGCTGCGCGACATCCACGTGGACACGGTGTTCCTGGGGTCCTGCACCAACGGCCGGATCGAGGACCTGCGGGCCGCGGCCGGCGTGCTGGCCGGGCGGAAGGTTGCCGAGGGCACCCGGATGCTGGTGGTCCCGGGCTCCGGACGGGTCCGCCTGCAGGCCGAGGCCGAGGGCCTGGACACGATCTTCAAGGACGCCGGCGCCGAATGGCGTGGGGCCGGATGCTCGATGTGCCTGGGGATGAACCCGGACCAGCTGGCCCCGGGCGAGCGCAGCGCTTCGACGTCCAACCGCAACTTCGAAGGCCGTCAGGGCAAGGGCGGTCGCACCCACCTGGTGTCGCCGCTGGTCGCCGCCGCGACCGCCGTCACCGGAACGCTGGCCGCTCCGGCCGACCTGCCGCCCGTCGCCGTACCCGCGAACGCCTGAGGAGCAACGGAATCATGGATGCCTTCACCCAGCACATCGGTACGGCGGCCCCGCTGCGCCGCAGCAACGTCGACACCGACCAGATCATCCCGGCCGTGTACCTGAAGCGGGTCACCCGGACCGGCTTCGAGGACGGGCTGTTCGCCGCCTGGCGCAACGATCCGTCGTTCGTCCTCAACCAGCCCGAGTACGACGGGGTCTCGGTGCTCGTGGCGGGACCGGACTTCGGCACCGGATCCTCGCGGGAGCACGCGGTCTGGGCCCTGCTCGACTACGGGTTCCGCGTGGTCGTGTCGTCGCGCTTCGGCGACATCTTCCGCGGCAACTCGGGCAAGGCCGGCCTGCTCGCGGCCCTGGTGACGCAGGAGGTCGTCGAGCAGCTGTGGACCACGATCGAGGCCGACCCGGGCACCAAGGTGACGGTCGACCTGGAGAACAAGACGATTTCGGCCGGTGACGTCTCGGCGCCCTTCGAGATCGACGACTACACGCGCTACCGGCTGCTGAACGGTCTGGACGACGTCGGCATCACCTTGTCCCACGAGGCCGACATCGCTGCCTACGAAGCAACCCGGCCGTCCTTCAAGCCGGCAACCCTTCCGGCCAAGGCCTGAAGCTCTCGCAGAGTGAACCCGGTCTGGTGACCTCCGAACAGGCGTGGGTCAGCTGCGGGCCCGTTGTCGGCAGCTGATTGTGTCGGTGGGGTCGGCGAGACTCCTCCTATGCCTGCCCATGCAGTTGTGTTCGACAACGACCTCACGGTCCTGGCCGCGGAGCGCGGTGAGGTACGACGACACTGCGCTGCCACCGATCGGCAGTCGCATGCTGTCGCCGCGTTGTTCAGGGATCGGTTGTGACGCTGCGGGCGTACAAGTACGCGCTGAACCCGACGCCTCGTCAGGCTCGACTTCTGGATGGGCATTGTGGCGCGGCGCGTAAGGCGTTCAACTGGGGTCTTGGCCGGGTCAAGGCGGTGATGGATCAGCGGACTGCCGAAGCCAGCTACGGCATTTCGGACGAGCTGTCGACGCCGGTGATCTCCTGGTCGATGTACTCGCTGCGCAAAGCCTGGAACCAGGCCAAGGACGAGGTTGCGCCGTGGTGGGCGGAGTATTCGAAGGAGGCCTATGCCTCTGGCCTCACACAGTTGGCCGCCGCGCTGAAGGGCTGGCGCGACTCGCGCAACGGCAAGCGGGCCGGGCGGTCGGTAGGGTTCCCGCGGTTCAAGTCCAAGCGCAGGGCGGTCAGGTCGTGCCGGTTCACCACCGGGGCCATCGGCTGTGACGAGCGGTACGCCGTACTTCCCCGGATCGGCCGGATACGACTGCAGGAGACACCCGCATCCGAACTGCTTGACGGCACGGCACGGATCGTGGCGGCGACGATCCGGCACGAGCGTGGCCGGTGGTTCGTGTCGTTCACCGTCGAACAGCAAACGCCCGCCCGGTCCCCGGAGCGCCCCGATGCCGTGGTCGGCGTGGACCTGGGCATCAAGAGTCTTGCGATCTTGGCCGATCCCGACGGCGAGCCGCAGACGGTACCGAACCCGAAGCACCTGGACGCGTCGTTGCGCAAGCTCGGCAAGCTGTCGCGGCGTGTGTCTCGCAGGGTTGGCCCGGACCGTCGTACTGGTCGGCTGCCGTCGAAGCGATGGCAGCGCGCCAACGCTCGCCGCAATCGTGTCCACCACGCGGTGGCGTACCAGCGCGCCGACGCCCTGCACAAATTCACCACTGCGATCGCGGCCGAGTACGGGACGGTCGTGATCGAGGACCTGAACGTGGCCGGGATGCTGAAGAACCGGCGCCTCGCCCGTCGGATCGCGGACGCGGGGTTCGGCGAGATCCGGCGGCAGCTGGCCTACAAGACCCAGTGGAACGGCGGACGGCTGATCGTGG
>Ga0207647_10002958_pt1 | contig 12787 bp, 6 predicted proteins | sample KBSCornC2_FD_184295 | JGI IMG/M metagenome (GOLD analysis project Ga0207647, IMG submission 184295) | Corn rhizosphere microbial communities from Kellogg Biological Station, Michigan, USA - C2 (SPAdes) (version 2) | ecosystem: Host-associated > Plants > Roots > Rhizosphere ...
CAGGTCGCCCCGATCTGCTGGTTGCTGGCGCCCGGGTAGACGGTGACGGCCGCCAGCATCGTCGCCAGCGGCAGCGGGATCTCGTTCGGGTTCTGGATCTTGAAGCGCGCGTCGAACGCGATCGCCATCGAATCGGGCGAGGGCCGCCCGCCGAACAGCCCCTGACAGAGCAGCCCCGCGCCGCCCAGCGGAACGGAAACCAGATCGGGACAGTAGTACGCGGCCAGTTGCTGGCGGGACGGCTGGCTCACCAGCGTCGCGCCCGTGAACATCACGACGGGCGGCTTGATGGCGGGGCTGTTGACGCACGATCTGCTGTCTGTTCTTCATGACTCTCCGGGGTCGGCAATTTTCTGGGCCTATTTTTTTGGAGTGTTGTGGGGATTGGGTGGCCTGACATTTGGTTTGACTATGCGCTACCTGGGCCTCTCGCTAGGCATGGCAGTGGCTCTTGGGTACACCGCCATTTTCGGGACCCTAATTCCACCCATATTTCACGGGCAGTTCATGCAATTGCTTACGCAACGCTCGGGGATCATCATCCTTGTGGGAGTTGGCATTTGCGTCTTGGGAATTGTTTTTGCTGGAGCGGCAGGCATCTCGAAGGAGAGGGAACTCTCACACGAGCAGAAGCTTGCGAGCATTCGCGAGTTCAATCTGAAGCTGGGGCTCGGGGTAGCGACTTTTTGCGGTGTTATGAGTTCGTGTTTTGCATTTGGTCTCGATGCAGGAAATCCTATCAAGGCTCTCACCCTGGAACATGGGACGAGCACTATGTGGCAGGGGCTACCAGTGCTTGTCGTTGTGCTTGCCGGCGGCTTTACCACCAATTTCATATGGTGCGCAGCACTGAATAAGCGCAACCGCAGTTATCGTGAATATCTGAGCATCCCTACGGACTTGGCATCCAAGGCCGAAGGCGAACACCCGTCGCTCGAGAACGTTGTCGACGCGGCTTCAACAGAGATGGCACTTGAAATGCATACATATCCACATAAGGCGCCTTCACTGAAGTGGAACTATCTATTCTCAGCGTTAGCGGGCGCCACATGGTACATGCAGTTTTTCTTCTACACCATGGGCGAAACGCAGATGGGGCGCTACAAGTTTTCGAGTTGGACCCTGCACATGGCAAGCATCATCATATTCAGTACGTTATGGGGCATTGCTTTAAAGGAGTGGCGCGGGGTTGGCATTCGAACCAAGACGCTCGTGTTCCTTACATTACTAACCCTTGTAGGCTCGACGGTCATCGTGGGATACGGCAACTACCTTGGAGTCCATCCCTGAAATGATGATTAGCGAGTGGCTGACTGAGGGATTGGCGAACCTTCAGAGTTATGTTCTGTGAGTTGAGCATCGCAGAGTCTTTTCGCCCATCGTTGGATGGAATCCGGTTGCAGTCTCTCCACTTGGGCCTCGCTTGAGGCCAATTGAACTGCAAAATTCCCCACCGTCGAGCTTTCTACATTGCCGCGCTCGACTGTCAAGCCCGTGCGTTCAGCCGTAAGACGAGTCAGCAAATGGTTGAGGCTTCCCCCGCCGAGAATGTGAATGCGCTCTAGCTTGAACCCGAGCATGCGTTCGAGATCCTGAAGTACAGACGAGTAGCGATTAGCGAGACTCTCAAAGATCGTACGCGCAAACAGGGGCTCGTTCCCGGCGGAATCTGAAATCTCCGCGTAGCCGTGCAATCGTAGCTGTTCGTTGAGTCTTGCGGGCATATCTCCATCCAGCAGCAGTGAAGGTTCGTCCACCGTGACGATACCGGGGACCTTCTCGCATTTGGCGGCCTGCTCGATCAGCGTTTGCAGATTCCACGGCCTTCCATTTTGGCGCCAGCTGTCAAGGCACTGCTTAAGGATCCACATGCCGTTAACATTGGTATGAAAGCAGAAACCTCCGCCAGCTGCTCCCTGATTGGTGAAGCCGGCGTCCATTGCCATTTGCGACGTAATCGGCATCTGAGTGAGCGTGCCAACCAGCGACCAGGTTCCAGAGCAGATATATGCGGTTTTTTCGAGCGAAGTAGGAATGCCTGCTATGGCCGAAGCTGTATCGTGGCAGGCGGGTAAAATCAGTTGGGTGTCGCGATATGGCGGGAGTTCCGTAAGGGGTCCTTGAAGCTTTCCAACGACAGCCCCAGTCAGTGCGATAGGAGGGAGAGCGCTCGCTGGGATATTGAGCAAACGTAATAACGGCCCAGACCAGTCTCCGGTTTCTAAATCCAATAGACCGGTATGGGTGGCGTTGGTTAATTCGGCGACCCGACGGCCGCCGAGATAATGGAGCACATACTCGGGCAAACAGACCCAGGGCGCGTATGGATCGATGCCACCTGCTGCGTCCGCAAGCAATTGATAGATCGTGTTAATCCGCAATGGTTGCGCACCGGTGTGCACAAACATCCATTGCGGGCGAGCGATTTGGTCAGCCGCTTCCTTGGATCGAACTGAACGTTCGTCGCGATAGCAAAAGGGCTGGCCAAGCGGCTGGCCATCTTGATTCAGCCGAACGTAATCGACGGCCCAACCGTCGACGGCGATGGACGCAACTCCTTCTGGAGCCGATTGCGCGGCCTTTCGGAGTCCTTCTTCCAATCCGGAAAGAATTTTATTGAGAGGCCAGCGGAGCGAGTCGCCGTCCGAAACAGGCCCGTTTGGAATGCGGTGTATCAGCTCAAATGAAGGCTGGTTGCTCTGCCAGCGAAGAAGCGAGATACGACAGCTTTCCGCGCCAAGATCTATGGCAATTCGAGCGCGCTTGTCGAACTGGTGCGGCAGTTCTGATTGCGGTCCAGACTGGGGCCCTGGCGACGTCACCGCAGAAACGCCTCTGCAAGACCGCCATCAACTGGAATGAGATGACCGGTAGTGCACCGCGAGCGCGGACTGGCCAGGAAGAGAATCGCCTCTGCGCAGTCCGTCGGATCAATCGGCTGATGAGTTAGTGTGCGTTTAGCGTAGAACGTGGCCAATAGACTTCGCAGCTCTTCGTCACTCATCGACTCTTCAAATGCAATGCCGTACTTGGTGAGGGACGTGCGCACACGATCGCGTGGGAACATAGTTGAACCCTTAACAACGGTGGCGGGGCAAATGCCGTTTACGCGGATCTTTGGCGACAAGCCCACCGCGAGTTCGCGGACGAGATGGCTCAGTGCGGCCTTACTGACGTCGTAAGCCTCGCTGCCGCGTTTTGGCACGACCGCGTTAGCAGAACTTGTCAGGACGATAGACCCGTTGAGGCCTTGCTCATTGAAGAGCTTGGCAGCTTCGTCGCAGAGCAGATAATTTGCCGTGACGTTAACATCGAGAGTCGTAGCCCACATGGCTTCAGAAATGATTCCGTCGGGCGATGACGGGAACATTGCGGCGGTATTGATCAGGATGTCAATTCCACCGAAGGCTGCGACTGTAGCTTTGAGGGCCCGACCAATCGCATCACGGCTGCGGATGTCGACTTCGGTCGATGCAATAAATTCCTTTGGCGTAATTTTAGCGAGCTCTTCTGTGACCTTAGCAGCCCCCACAGTATCCCGGTCCGCGATCATCACGTGGGCACCTCGCATTGCAGCGAGCAAAGCCACCTCGCGACCAATGCCACTACCACCGCCGACAACCAGCACGACGTATCGGCTCAATTCTTTCTCCGCGGGCTGACGGCGGATCTTGGCTTCTTCCAAGGCCCAATACTCAATGCGAAACGCTTCACTGAGGGGCATGGCGACGTAGTTGGTGAAGACCTTAAACGTTGCCGGATCCATTCCTTGACCGCACTGAGGAACAGTGGATGTCGATGATCCGGAGGCCTCACCTTCGCTGAGAAGGCTTGCTCCCTCCATCACATGAATTGCATTGGCATAAAATTCGCCCGTGATTCGCGCTTCAGTCTTGTTCTTTCCGAAGCTGAACATGCCCAGACCTGGAATGAGGACGATTGAGGGACTTGTATCGCGTAGTGCAGGCGAATCTGCAACAGCGTGCTTTTGATAGTAGCTTCGATAGTTTTCGCGATACTCAGCAAGGGACTCGTCAATCTGCTTTTTGAGCGCTTCAATGTCTTGGTTGTTTGTCCATGGCACGAACATCGGTCGAATCTTGGTGCGGATAAAGTGGTCAGGACAGCTTGTCCCAAGAAAAGCTAGATCCTTTGCATGAGCCGAGTTTACGAATTGCAGCACATCTTCGGTGTCGCGATAGCCAGCAATCCAGCGCCTCTGCCCGCTAACGCGCCCGCGCAGGAACGGAAGTATGTCGAGTGCCATTTCGCGGCGGTTGGCTCGCGTTTTTACAGCAGGTCCGCCAAATCGCGCATCCCCTTTTGATAAACCGTGATTCGCAATGAATTGCCCGATCTGGTCGATTACTGTGAGCGTGTTCAAATAGCACTCGCGTTGTGTCTGGCCCCAGGTAAACAGGCCGTGGCCGCCGAGCACGATGCCATCGCATTGTGGGTGCTGTTCTACTGCCCGTTTCATCATCATGGCCAACTCAAAGCCAGGGCGCTGCCACGGCAACCAGAGCAGCTGATGATGAAACTCTCGATTGAACTGATCCATTTTTGCTTTCCCGTTTGAAGAAGCCGCGAGGGCGATGCCCCAGTCGGGATGAAGATGATCCACATGGGGAGAGGGAAGGAATCCATGGAGAGGGGTATCAATAGAAGCTGCGACTGGATTATTCCGAAATGCGCAGAGCGCATACATCTCCACCATGTTGTCTTCCGTGTCTTGACCTTGATAGAGCTGCTCAAGTGCCAAAAGCTTTTCCTGGTACAAAGTGGCGAAGCCGCTCCGCTTGATGCTCCCCAGATCGCCGCCACTCCCTTTAACCCAGAGCACGTTCACTGATTGCCCGGTAAGCGGATCGACTTCGTTTATCTTTGAGCTTGTGTTGCCACCGGCAAAATTTGTGATGCGCAAGTCTGAGCCCAGCAAATTGGAGCGGTAACGCAGTAACTCAGGCTCATCCAAAGTGCCAGCAATAGTTGGATCCCAACGATCATCGAGGAACTTCAGCGGGGGGGAAGAGACGGCTGCGATTGACATGAACTACACTCCGGTTTCTTCAAAATCCAAGTTCACAATAACACACCAAAAATGCAATAGAGAATATATTTCCTTCACGAATTCTTGAAGGTTTACCGGGTGCTTCAGGTGCGGTCGGTGTGTCTACTCATCCGACTTCGAAGACTCACCCGCCGCCAACGTCTCTGGCGTTACGACATGGTGTCGAACGTAGTTGTAGGGCGGAACGATGCGACCCCGGAGGAGAGTAATGCCAAGCTGGATTAGTCGTGGACCGTAGCTCTCAGCGCCATGGGAAATGGAACCTATAATGGCGCTCGACCCTTTGCGCATTTCCGCAAGTACCTCAGGGATGCAGTCTTGCCCAACAATTGCGAAATCCTGTTCACGACCGCTTTGTTGTGCTGCATCCAGCACACCGAGTGCGCTGGAATCCGTGGAAGCCGCAACTAGGACCCGTTGACCCTTACGATGGTTACGCAGAAAGTCGGCCACAGCCACATAGCTAGGCTGCCGCATCCCGCGCCCTTCCAGACGGAGAAAGCGATCGGATGAAATCTGGTCCAGCCGCTCCCGAATTCCTTCGAAAGCTCCTGTGATCCTGCTTTGCACGAAACTTCCGGCCTCGGAGAAGCCCACACCGAGCACCCAATCAGGCTTGCATTTCCATTTGGCGCAGGCATATTGGGCGAGGAGCGTGCCGGCCTCATAGCCCACTTCAAAGTTGTCCACGCCAAAATAGGTGGCATTCGGATGAGGCACATCAATTGCAATCAGCGGAATTTCCGCTTTCTTGAAAATATGGGCGACGTGGGGAGCGACGTGCTCTTCTACTTGGAACTCGAGCACCAGGTCAACCCGCTGGCGAACGAACTCTTCGGCATTCTTTATAGCGAGATCGGGGTCATACCGATTATCGAGTTGAAGCAATTCAACACCAGCTGCGACCGCAGCCGCGGTTACACTGGAGGCAACGGCCAACGAGAACGGCATCTCACCGCTTTGTGCGGCAAAGCCGAAGCGCAGCCGCCGCGGCCGAGATACCAGTCTGTATTGCCCGCTTTCCCCTTGCGCGACATAGCCCCGGTGAACCAGCGTTTTCAGGATTCGATAAACGCTCGTCTTGGAGATATTGGTTTGTTGGTACACATCTTCCAGTGCAATGGGCCCCTTCGTCTGTTCAAGGAGTTCCAGAACGTCCAGAGATTTCGAAAGAATTGGAATCAGGTAGAGCCTTTTGATCTTTTGTTTGGACAACCTGCCGTTCCTCCGTCCATTTGTCCGCAGCTTAGATCGATACGACTATCCTATGCGTAAGAATTGACCGGCGCCCGCTTTCCACCGCGTTCGTTGCTGATCCGCTGCACGTAGCCGCTTTCCGCCAAGGCAGCTAGCGGGTCCCCAGGAAGACCGCGCTTTTGGCGCCATTCTCCAAGCAAAGGTCGAACGTCCAGCCAGAAAGCGCCTCGGAATAACTCCTCAGCGGCCACCAAGTCGCATTTCTCTTGAAACTGTTGAAGCATTTCACGATCTACCAAAGCAGCTTTTAGCCACAGCATCTGCGCTGTGGCAACTGTCTGCACCATCGCTTCCATCTTGCCCTTTAGATTGTGGCTTTGGTCAATCATAAAGGCTATCTCCGGCAAAAGTCCTGGTCCAGACAACTGGATTTCGTGAAAGATACGGAAAATCTGATATGGATCAATGGAACCCAAAGTCAAATCGTCATCGGCATACCGGCGATCATTGAAATGGAAGCCACCCAGCATGTTGGTGTGCAGGAGCCACGCAACTATCTGTTCGATATTTTGAGTTGCATAGTGATGGCCGGTATCCACGAGCACCCGCGCCTGAGGGCCAGCCTTCATTGCAAGGTGAGAAGCCATTCCCCAATCTCCGATGTCGGTGTGATAGAAGGCCGGCTCAAACGGTTTGTACTCGACCAACAAGCGTTGATTGGGTGCCAGCCTCTCATGCGTGCGGACGAGCCCCTCCTCGCGCCACTCGATACGCCTGCGCATGCTTTGCGTGCCCGGGTAATTCGAACCATCAGGCAACCAAAGCGAAATATCTCTGGAACCCAACTCGCGCGCGATTGCCACGGAGTCCAGCATGTGAGAGATGGCACGCTCTCGAATTTCAATGGAAGGATTGCACAGGGACCCAAATTTGTACTCCTGATCCTGAAAGAGATTCGGATTGATTGATCCCGCAGAGACCCCATAACGGTCTTCCATCTGGTGAACGACTGCGCTATCTGCAACGCCGTTTGGCAGGTCCCAGAGCACGTGAAGAGCCAGCGTCGGTGTGACCCCGGTCAGCATATGCACCTGACCGGCGTCACTGAATTTTTCTTCCAATGTTGAAGCAGCGCCTGCTTGGAGGAACTTGCCGAACCTGGTGCCTGTGTTGGCGAATCCCCAAGAAGGGATTTCGACCTGGAAGGAATCGAGAGCTTGAACCGCCATCTCCTGGAGAGCCGCGTCTGATCGCATAATTTACCTTCCGCATAGGGGATTCAATTCCGACAATGACAGATTGCGGCCGCATTCGGATAAGTGCATTCCCTGGCTGAAATCAGCGAGAAATTTGGGCTCGGGGAGTATTTCCAAATTCCGCCTGTCGGCATTGGAAACGTATCGTAAGCGAAATCGAAGACTTTGTCTAACACACTTTGTTCCTATTGGAATACTCCTTGGTCACAAAAACGAGCCCAAATATCGCCACAGCCAAGTTCGAATAACCGGCCTTTAGAATCTCTCGATCTGGATTCCTCTGCAAACGGATTAGGTCGAACTCACACCACTAATCCAATACTGATAGCGGCAAATCGATTTTTCTTGAGGGCAGTTTTTATGTATGGCCTAATTCCAAATGGGAAACAAAATTTCTCTTGACAGTGGTCTTAATGCATGGGTAGCCTCGCGTTGATTCCGCCCGTAGGATCATTCCCCGCTTCCCGACAGGCCTGGGCGGATCACTCAAAATCGAGTTCGCCAAAAAGCACACGTAATCCAGAAGGGCAAGAATTTCAGGAGGGTTTCCGGAGATGCGAAGGATTCGTATCATTCTCTGCTTGAGCATGCTGCTAACGGCGATGACCGGACGGTCTTTCGCACAGGGGGGGGCAACAGGAACCGTGCTGGGGACCGTGACCGATAGTACCGGCGCCATCGTGCCCAACGTCAAGATCACCGTGACGAATACCCAAACCGGCGTCGCTTTCCAAACCCAAACCAGCTCCGCGGGTGACTATAACGCGCCTGGTCTGAACCCTGGAAGCTACAAGGTCACAGCGGAAGCGAAGGGTTTCCAAAAGGCCGCGAGCGCTGCCTTTACGTTGACCGTTAATCAACACGCGCGAATCGACGTTTCTCTAAAACCCGGCGCCGTCACCGAGACAGTGCAGGCAACGGCACAGGCTGTCCAACTGGATACGGACACAGCCGAACTTTCCAATTTGGTGAGTCAGCAACAGGTGGAAGATCTTCCCTTGAACGGACGCAATTTCATGCAACTGCTTCTTGTCGGCGCTGGCGCCGTGACGGTTGGTGGTGAGCAGGGTACGATGCGCCAGGGCCAGGGAAACGCGATCAGCGTGAATGGCGGTCGCCCCGAGGGGAACAACTATACGCTCGATGGTCTGGTGAATACCGACGCTGCCCTTATCACGCCAGCCGTAGTCCTGTCGCAGGACGCGATCCAGGAGTTCAAAGTTTCGAGCGGAACGTACTCAGCGGACCAGGGGTTCAGCGCAACGCAGATCAACATCGTAAGCAAGGCAGGCACCAACAGTCTGCACGGGTCGGTATTCTGGTTTGACCGCAACGATGCATTCGACGCCAACCCTTTTCCGACTGCCAATGACTACATTTCGGGCACGCCAACGGCCAAGCCGCCGCTGCGTCAGAACCAATTCGGTTTTGTCGCGGGTGGCCCAATCTACATTCCCAAGGTGTACGACGGTCGCAACAAGAGCTTCTTCATGGCGAACTATGAGGGCTGGCGAATTACTAATGGCTACAGGCAAGTCACCGCAATGCCTAACCCGGCAATCCTCGGGGGTGATTTCTCGGCAGAGACCTATCAGGCGCCCGCGGGTTCCGGCTTGCCAGGCGGCCTGTTACCTGCCTACGGCACGCCAGAATGCACAAAGCTTCTCACCTACAACTACAACTGCATGCCCGTGAACCCGGCCACCGGCCTTCCGTTCCCGGGAAACGTAATTCCGACTGCCTTTCAGACCGGACAGGTCGGCGCTGTCGCCGTCAAGAACGGGTTCTGGCAGACGCCGACGATCGCCAACCAGCCGGAAGGCGTGGTCAACTACATCAAGAACGTCGGATTCCCATTGCACCAGAATCAGCAGACCTATCGTGGAGACCAGAATCTCGGTAAGTTCGGGTCAGTCTTCTTCAGATATACCGATGCCAATTACACCAACCAGGGACCATACAACTCTGGCGATCTGATTCACGGCTACGAGATCTACCTCCAGAATCAGACGAGTTGGACTGTCTCGCACACCATCAACTTCGGTGGCTCAAACGTGAATAATTTCCGCTTCGGACACCTGACGGCCAACGCTCCACAGGGCGGGCTGGAGATATCGCCAGATGCGGTTTCAGAGTTGGCTTTGACCGGCACGTTCCAAACGTTTACGGCTCTTCAGCAAACCTGGCCCAATGTCGGGTTGTCACAGTTTGACAGCGGGGGCGGATCCGTCAACTCCTATAGCGGATCGGACGGCCCTACCTGGGAATATGCCGACTCTTTCAGTTCCGTCCACGGCAAACACACGCTGGGCTTCGGCGTCGACTATCGGCGCTGGCACTTAATCCGTAACCTCGCCGACGACTTTTATGGGGACTGGAGTTTCAGCGGTCCGCTCGTCCAAACGAACGGTGGCGGTTGCCCGAATCCAACAGGATTGTGCGGAACCGGCAACGCGGTAGCCGACATGCTTCTGGGCTATTACAGCGGCGTTGGCGGTTTCGTACCGGGTCCATTGAGCCCTACCGATACCGCCGGTAATCCTCAAGACCACGTTTTCAACTACTTTGCACCATACGTTATGGACCACTGGAGGGTTACTCCGAAACTGTCCCTCGATCTCGGCCTCCGCTGGGATTATCGCGCGGCTGCTTATGAGGCGCAGAATCACTTCTTCTGGTTGGATACAACAAACCCCGCAGGCGGTTTGTGCTACGCGGATCCGGAACTCTCGAAAAACGGAGTTGCGCCGGGAGTAGGTCTGGACGGTGGGCCGATCCTGCGCTACTGCGGTAAGGTGCCGCATGAAGGCTCGAAAAAGCCATTCGCACCCAGACTTGGGTTTGCGTACAGCGTCACACCCAAGACAGTCATCCGTGGCGGGTACGGAATCTTCTTTGACTCGGCAGAAGGCCGCGAGATCGACGATTCGGCAGACATTTACCCGTACAGCATCCGGAACAGTCTCAATCCATCAACAAATGCGACTGCGCCCAAGCTGACCAACAACATGTTCCCCGAATTCACGACCCTCGGGCCGTTCCCGGTTTCAACGTTGACCTTCATCGCGGTGATCGAATCAGACAATCCGCTCAACCCCTATGTCCAGTCATGGACTGCTGGGGTTCAGCGGGAATTGGCGAGGAATACCACTCTCGAGGTGAACTACATTGGTACGCATGCCATCCACCTCTTGGATCGGCGTCAGATCGCTCAACCCAACGGCATTCCATCCGACAGCCTGGCGTTCTGCCAGCAGCAGGTGAATGGGCAATATATCAATCAAAACGTGGCTCCGTGCAGCAATTCCAGTCGGCTGCCTTACCAGAACTTTGTCAACATCTACATCAACAGTGACTGGCATGGCTACTCGCACTACAACGCAATGAATGTGAAGATGGAACACCGTGCTCACGACCTTGCCGCAACCGTGGTTTATACCTGGGCCAACAGCAAAGACGACAAATCGGCGACTGCCGGCGTTGGCGCAACCGGCTCTGGCTTCCAGGGATTCATGGACAATCACAACCCGGAGCTGGACTACGGCCCGTCCGATTTCGATGTCGACCAGCGATTCGTCACCAGCTACGTGTACAACTTGCCCTTTGGTCGCGGAGGCAAAATCGCAACCAACGTAAACCGTGCAATGGATCTGCTGATCGGCGGATGGGAGACCACGGGAATCGCCACATTCCAGACCGGGTTCCCGTTCAGCATCACGGCAAACGACCTTGGAGGAGCTCTCGGCACATTCTTCCAGCGCGCGAACAAGATAGAGGGTTGCGACATTCATAAGAATCTCACTGAGGTCTTGCAACGGATCAACTTCGACTGCTTTGAACAGCCCCCGTTGGGTGTCTATGGCAATACAACCCGCAACTGGCTCCGCCAACCAGGGATCAACAACTGGGACATGGGCATTGGAAAGAACTTCCGCATTGCCGAGCATGTCAACTTCAAAATCAACGGGGACTTCTTCAATGCTTGGAACCACCACCAGTACGCGATCACTACTGGCGCGCTGATCGGCAGTGGATCGGGTGGCGGCTCTTCCATTGACAACGGCATTGGTAGCACGACGGCAGGCCAGATCACTAACGCCTCCGCCGCTCGCATTATCCAAATAAGCGGGAAGCTCACCTTTTAGCTGGTTGGTCTCCGGCATCACCTCTGCTCCGCCATGGTTCACCTGTGGCGGAGCATCCTTTTGGGGATACACTCGTTGGGGATACACTCACGTCATGATTAGTGTTCGGTTGCGAGCAGCTTGCGCCATTCTGTTCAGCTTCGTTTTGGCTCTGCCGGTGAGAGCACAATCCAACGACGCACTTGCGGCTCAGATCGCGAGTGAAGGTCAACAAGCCATGGCCCAGGGACGAATGGTCGAGGCCAAGGCGAGTTTCGAAAAGCTCGCGAAGCTGGAGCCTTCTGTCGCCGAAGTTCACGCCGCACTTGCTGCAATTTGCTTCAAGCTCAAAGACTATGAGAAGGCAGTCAGCGAGATCCAAACCGCTAAGAAGTTGAAGCCCGGTCTACCGCGTCTGGACAGCCTGTTGGGTTTATCCCTGGCGGAGCTTAACAGGTTCGACGAAGCTCTCCCGAAGCTCGAACGTGGCTTTGAGCAATCAACTGATAAAGTGACGCAACGATTGTGCGGCCTACAGTTGCTTCGCGCCTATACGGGGCTCAATAGAGACTCGGACGCGGTGAAGACATCTCTTGAATTGAATCGACTCTACCCGGACGACCCTGAGGTGCTTTACCATACCGGACGAATCTATGGAAATTATGCATATATCGTGATGGAGAAGCTGCACGACAAGGCGCGTGGATCCGTCTGGATGTTTCAGGCTCAGGGTGAAGCCAACGAGAGTCAGAAGAATTATGATGCGGCGATCATCGCATTCAACCACGTTCTCCAAATTGATCCCAAACGTCCTGGAATTCATTACAGGCTTGGACGGGTCTATCTCAGCCGTTTCAATGACTCGCACAAGGACGAAGATCGCGAAGCCGCGAAACGAGAGTTTCTCGCAGAACTCGAAGTCTATCCTGGCAACGGCAACGCGGCATATGAACTAGCTCAGTTTGCTGCCGATGACGGCAATATGAACGAAGCACGAAGTCAGTATGAGGCCCTGGTAACCCGTTTCCCTGATTTCGAACAGGCGCTTGTTGGCCTGGGTGGAGTGTATCTTCAGATTCACTTGGAGGCACAGGCCATACCTGTCCTCGAACGCGCGACAAAGCTCAATGCGGACGAGG